>Ga0255763_1000098_pt1 | contig 87001 bp, 67 predicted proteins | sample 041ome_2_FD_179963 | JGI IMG/M metagenome (GOLD analysis project Ga0255763, IMG submission 179963) | Coastal salt marsh microbial communities from the Groves Creek Marsh, Skidaway Island, Georgia - 041406US metaG (version 2) | ecosystem: Environmental > Aquatic > Marine > Intertidal zone > Salt...
CTCGCGGCCCATCGCGCGCGTCGGTCGGTCCACCGCCCGCGGCGACCGACCGCGCGATCGATCGATCGCCGCGCGCGATCGATCGGCCCTCGTATACGCGCGTCCCGCGAAGCCATCGAGACGAGAGCATCGAGACGCCCTAAAAGCGAAAAAGACGACACGACGACGCGCGCGCCGACCGCGCGACACCGCCCGGGGTTCGGCGCGCCCGCGCGTTCGTTACGCGACGCCCGCGCGCGGTGACGGACGCGCGCGTCGCTCGACGGTCGCGTCGCTCGACGTCCCCGCGGCGCGCCCGGCGACGCGATGCACACCGTCGTGCGCGCGCTGACGCTCGGACAAGTCGCCGTCGTCGTCGCGGCGTGCGTCGCGGGCGCGCTGCTCGTCGGCGCGGTCGGTCTGGGAGGCGTCGTCATCTTGCCCGCGCTCGTGCTCGCGAGGGCGTGCACGCCCGAGGTCGGGATCGTGTCCCTGTTCGTCGCGTTCACGCCGACGATGGCGCTCAGGGTGTGGATGCTGAGAAAAATAGTGCCGCGCGATCGGTTTCCGACGCGGCTGGGAGGCGTCGCCGCGGCGGGAGGGGCGTGCGGCGCGAGCGTCGCCGGGGGCGCGCTCCTGGACGTCGTCCCGAGAGAGGCGCTGACGTACGTCATAGGTCTCGTCGCGCTGGTGGCGGGAGGGAAAGACGTCGCAGACAGCGCGCGGCGATTGCGCTCGCGCGCGGCGCGGTCACGCGCGGGAGAGGGGGAGACGGTGGTGACGGTGGAAGACGGCGGAGACGACGGAGACGACGGAGACGCGGCGCTCGAGATGGACGGCGCGGACGCGGTCGACGCGAACGAGAGCGAGAGCAAAAGCGATGAGTACTGGTTAGAACCTACGACTCGCGAGATGTGGTTGTTGTTCAGCATCGGTGTCGTCGTGGGGATGCTCAGCGTGCTCACCGGAACCGGCGGCCCGATAAGCTTCCTGCCGATTGTAGTACTGTGGAAAGGCAAGGTGAACCGCAAGGTGATGTTATCGATGAGTTCGATTCAGAGCGTATTCTTAGGTATCGCAGCGATCGTCAGCACCACTGCTCGTGGAAAAAAGCCCGACCCCGGGCTCGTGCTTTTGATTTTGCCGTGCGGATTGGTCGGAGTCGCTCTCGGCGTGCGCGTGTTGAAATATTTCTCGCGCGAGTGGCTGACTCTCTTCATAGGCACCATCTTGCTCGCCGTCGGTTCGTTCACCGTGCATCAAGCGACTGAACTGTGAGATTTTATGTGTAGCGCGTATTAGTTTGTGATTGTCATTCATATCAACCTTTGGCTCGACACCGAGTCAAACTCGAACGAAACCAAACTCAATCAGCCATTAGCCGCCACTGCTTCGCGCGATGTCCGGGAACGACGGCCCAGAAACGAGCGCGTCGGCGCTGAATCCGTCGGCGTCGGCGTTCGTGTTCAAGCCTCGCGGACGTCCAGCGACGCCTCCAGTTCGTTTGGAAAAAGTCGTCGACGAGTTCGGTGCGCTCGGCCTGGTGAGCGAGGACGAGGAGGACGACGAGAACGCCGTCGATGCCGCGGACGAGAGTGCTTTCGCTTCGAGCGGTGGAGAAAGGCCGATCGAGCCTTACGCCGCTCTCGCAGGCGAAGAGCCGTCGCCGAGCGATTTCGATGACTCTCTCACCTTTTTGGGAGACATGTTCCCAAACATGGACTGGGCGTGTTTGGAGGAGGCGTTGATGAATACTGGGGGCGATGTCGAGCTCGCCATGGAGCTGTTGATGGACGATGAGATACCCGATATACCCGCTCCGGACGTGGACGACGCAGAGGCGTTTCCATCGCTTGGAGGCGGTGGCGGCGGGACGTCCACGTCCGCGCCTCGAGCGCCAGAACCACTGCCAAAGAAAATATTCCTTTCGGGTGGAATGTCGAACGTCAATAAAGCGTCTGCGTCGGTGAATTGGAACACACGAGCGACAAAAACGGAGACGGCATCGGTTTCGGCGAGTGGTAAGATTGAGCGAGGCGTACGGGATGGTACAAAGACGAAGATTGAGTGGGTAGAAACGGGAGCCGCGGTGTCGCAGCTTTACGCCGCAAATCGAGACGAGGCGCGCGACTACGCCAGAGTGCGAAATGTATGCTACGAGCAAGCTACGAATGCGTACTTGAGCGGTAACAAAGCTTTGGCTAAAGAGTTATCTCGTCAAGGCCGCGAGGCTGCGGCAAAGATGTCTCAGGCCCATGCGCAGGCCGCACACAACATTTATCATAGCAGAGGTGGCGGTAGCGACGGCGTGATCGATTTGCACGGTCTACACGTTGCAGAAGCATTGTCCCTTCTACGCCGCGAATTGTCTAGGCTCCGCGGTAGTGGATGTTCGCATGCGCAAATTTTAGTGGGGACTGGGCATCACACCGTCGGGTCGAGAACGCCTTCTCGGCTTCCCGTTGCAGTTGAAACCTTCTTACAGGAACACCACTGGCGATTCAGCGAACGTCAGGCAGGCCTTCTAGAAGTCAGCTTAGACTAGCCATTGCTCGACATCTTTGTAAAATGTTGAAACTGAAGTGCGCGGCGCTTGAAGGAACCGCCACTCCCCAGCTCGTCGTGTGCGGGCGAGTGCGGACGATAATGATTCACACATCGACTGCGGTCGATAACTTCTACGTCGTCGACGTTAAGAACACGCCATCGAGGTCGAAGGACGTCGATGAGGAGACCGAGTTTGTGCAAAGAATTTACGGCGCCTCACTCATTCGTTCGGCGTGTTTGCTCTTGCGCTCGCCTCTGAGCGTGGTCATCACGGCTCAGACGCTGTTACATCGATTCTACACGAAAAAATCTCTCACTGATTACGATGTCAAGCTCGTCGCGACGGCTTCCATCGCCTTAGCGTGCAAGCTGGAGGAAAAAGATCGCAAGCTGCGAGACGTGCTGAATGCCACGCGTAGGGCGGCGCAGAGACACGAGAACAAACCGCGAGTTGTGATGGCGATCAATACACCAGAGTATGAAGAGTACAAATCAGACGCTAAGAACATGGAGATGGTGATGCTGCGAGAGTTTGGGTTCTTTGCGCACGTAACGCCGCCGCACCCGTTCGCGTACACACTGGGTACACACCTAGAATTGGACGACGATTTGGTGAAACGGGCGTGGGTGCTGTGCAACGACAGCGCAATGACGGCGCTTTGCGTACAATACAAGCCGGATGTCATCGCGTGTGGATGCATATATTTAGCTGCGAAGGAATTGGGCAAGGCTTTACCGTCGTCGCCGCCGTGGTTTTGCCTAGTCGACGGCGTGACAAAGGAGAATTTAGAAGCCATCGCTGAGACAATCACGGCATTTCACGCGGTGGAAAAAGTAGACTATAAGTGTTTAAGTGGGCGAGGGAGCGAACGTGAGACGAAACAACGTGAAAGGTCTGCGCATAATTCGAGCTCGGACCGCGGCCGTCGCCGTAGCCGCAGCCGCAGCCCGAGCGAGAGACGCGTGCGACGACGAGACAGTAGAGATTACGACAGAGCACGATAGAGAAGAACACTTAGAAAACAATTCATTGTCATTAGATCATAAAACGTAGCAAGGACCGGTAGAGGTATATAACAACGCGTTTAAGCTGCGACCTTGCCGACGCACAATAAATCAGCCAATTTATCGGTGTAGTAAGTCGGCGCAATGGTGTTGTCGTCGCTGCAAAGCATGTCTTTCGTGGTCACGCCGGATAACACGAGCATAGTATTCAAGCCACCGTCGTTACCGAAGAGGATATCGGTGTCGAGGCGATCGCCGACCATGGTGATTTGATCCTTGCGAATCTGGAACTTGTTGGCAATGTAATCCAACATGAACGCCGCGGGCTTGCCGACGACGATCGGTTCTCTCTTCGTGCTACCCTTGATGGCACCGACCATGGAACCGTTACCAGCCCACTCTTGGGCGTCGGTCAAGTGCGTCACAGCGTCGGTGTTTGTCGCAATGAACATGCAACCCGGGTTCTCGCGGATGCAAAGCGTCGCGTACTGGATCTTGTAGTAGTTGATGTTGCGATCAAAACCAACGATAACCGCCCCGACATCCTCGTCGTGGTGCATCAACTCACCACTCGCCAGCGTGACTTGCTTGCCAGCGTCCGATTCACCACCAATGTGCTTGATGCCGACGCCGTCGAGTTCCTCCAAGATGCCCGTCTCTCCGACGACATACGCCTTCTTCTTGAAATCGATCGATTCCAAATACGCCGCCGCGGCGAAGGACGAAGAAAAGATTTCCTCGGCGTTCACGTTCAACCCTAGCGACTCGAACTTCTTCGTGTACCCGGCTCTAGACTTGGTGGAGTTGTTCGTCACGAAGATCAATCGCTTGCCCATTGAGCGCAGCAGGTCGAGCGTCTCCGGGACGCCTTCGATCAGCGAGTCACCCTTCCAGATGACACCGTCGCAGTCAAAGATGAACGTTTCCGTGGCGTCGACCAACTCCTGCGCGCTCTTCTCTTGCAAGCGGTTCGCCTTCGCGCGCGGGACGACGGCGGAGCGGGACATCGTCGATTTCCCACTCGTCGCGTGTCGACGCGCGTGCGCGGCGACGCGCGCGTGCGGCGCGATCGTTCGAGCGCAAGACATGCGCGAGGACGGCTCTGTTAGGAAATCAAACGTTCGCGCACGAAGACGCGCGCGACGGTCGAAAAGTGCGGGTCGACGCGAGTGGATAACGTGGATAATCAAATCACCGACACAGCCCCCCTCGAGTGGACCGCGGGCGCGCCGGGGACGCGAGACCGACTACGAGCTCCTCTCGCGGACGCGATCGAGGACGTCGCGAAGGGCGAAAGCGATGCGATCGACGCAAAATATGCTATCATCGCTGGGAGGACAATCGACGCGCGCGGACGCACGAACGTCCGACGGTTGACGGTGCGCGGCGACGAAGACGGCATAGTCATCGTCGAGAACGCGACCGCCGGAGAAGAAAAAGTCTTCGAACGCGCGCACGCCTCGCGTGCCGTGCGTGGAGTTGACGATCGCGAACGCAAACTTCGTCGTGAGCGCGTTTGCGCTCACCGCGGTCATCTCGCGCTCGACGCGCTCGACGGCGCGACTCGCCCACTCGCGGCGCTCGTCGCGACGCGACGCGACGTACGACAACACGTCCACCATCGCGACGTCGTCCCGCCACCGCACGCGCGATGCGACATCACTCAAATCTAATGCGTGAACTCTGCTTTCGCTCCTTTCGCTCTCCCCGCCTTTGATCGCGATGAACCACAGCACGCTCAGCGCGCTCGCGTTCGCGCGGCCGCGGCGCCTCGCCTCGAGCGCGCCGCGCTTCCACCGCATCGTCAACGACGCGTAGCGACGCGCGGTGGGGGGATCGCGTCAGGGTTGGGTAAAAAATCGTCCGATCAATCGTCGCGTCGACGTCCGTCGCCCGGTCGCCCTCACCGCGCGTCGACGCGTTCTGAAACGCCGCTGAAAATATCTCGACTTTTTCGTGGGCGATGTTCGGACATTCGGCGCCAAATCGTATGGAAAGCAGTCCGATGCCCAACAATCACGCGTGCCCAGCCCAGTCATCGACGCGCGCGGCCTCGTCGCGCGCCGCCGCCGCCGACGATCGCGCGCGGTCGCGATCGCGCGTCGTCGTCGAACGCGCGCGCGAACGAACCCAGCGTTGGACGTCGAGACGAGCGATAGAGGGCGTCATCGCGCGAATTCTGTCGACGCGGGAGGATCGGCGTCGGCGAGTTAGTTTACTCGCGCGCGCGTCGTGGACTCGGTGAACGCGTCCAAGGAGGGGCGCGATGGTGAGAGATGCGCGTGTGCCATCGACGAGCGGTGCGCGAAGGCGCGGGATGCGTTGGACGTCGAGCGCGGGCGGCGGGGACTCTGCCTCGCTGGCGGTCAAAGGCGAGGGGTCGCGCGAGAGAGCGACGACGAACGGTGAAGCGTCGACGAGTCGAGATGGGGGTAAGAACGCGGAAAAAAGGGAGGTGAAAACTTTAAAAACAGAGAAGACGACGAGGACAAAGGCCGGTGGAGCGGCGTTGGCGAAAGGGGCTCAGACGAAGAGGGCTGAGGCGATGAAGAAGCAATTCATGGCAAGCGAGAAGGCGAGCGATTCTCGGCGCCGGGCGGCAACGTCTTCACCATCTTCACCGAATAAGCGAGCGAAACTGTCGAACCACACGAGCGTCTCGAGTGCGATTGAATCCAAGATGGAACTCGACGCCTTTTTAGGCGTGCACACTCAAACCATCATGGTGGAACTTGCCACACCAAGTTCTGAGGGCATTCTCGATCCTGATTTGAGCGTGTTGAATCCATTCGCACCTCCAAAAATGTCGTCATTTTCGTTTCAATCGCTCGCACATCCTGGAGATCTGCTTGGCGGGGCGACAGCGAGGACAGTGGAACACGAATTGTTTGACGGCTTTGACGACGCAAGTTTGTACGCCCGCGGATTAGATCCGTTTACGAATACGTCTGTACCGGGGGAATTGCAAGGCTTAGGATATGCGTCAGTAGGTGCAACTGATGCGCTGAAGCAGCAAGAGCATGGAGCACTATTGAAATCTGTGCCAACGCAGAATGCGATGACAGTCGGTAGAAAAGCTTCGGCACGTCAAGAGGAAGAATTAGCGAGGGGCGTTCTACCATCCGCCGCGAGGTCTTATCGTACCCAACATTATAGCCAAGTCTCCAAGGGTACATCTGGATCGCACTCTGGTTCAATGTCGGGCTCTACCGGGACATTGCTGCGCGTACCGGGCGGTGCATCGAACTCGCAAATGCCATCCACGACGAGCGATTTGATTGCGACTGAAGACAGAGCAGTGCTCGCGCAGCTTGAGACGATTGTCCGCAATCTTCCGGACGCCACTCGTACGAATTTCAGAGAAAGTTTGCTCCGGCTCATGCGGTCTTCCGAAGTCGCTGAAAATGAACTCGCGTCCTCCGGGAGCGTCGACAAAGACTCCAATTACATCGATCGTGCGGTGGCAAACGTGCTGTATCATCGTTACAACGACGCAATCATTCCACCAATTGCGTCACAGAACAAGTCTCAAACCTCCAACGACGCGTCCACTTCGAGTAGACAAGACGAAGAACGCCGCGGCGCCTTTCCCGCCGCGTGACGGCGTCCAAGAGAAAAGCTCAGTTTCCATCCGCGCCGTCGCAAGGCGAATGCGTCATGGACCAGTGAGCCACTTTGACGTCGTTTTAATATCATATTATCACCTTAAGTGTTACCAGCGGCAACCTCGCCTTTCGTTTCTCGCACTAGCGTCCGCACTTGGTAAACGCGTTATCTATCAAGAGACCGACCGCCCGATCGCCACACTGCGGCGTAAGTCGACGGCGTGTTCGTGCGAGTGGCGTTTGTTCCCACTACCGCGCGCACGCGGAGTCGCATAGCGATGACTTCCGCGTCTTACGCTCGTCCCGCGCGCTCCCCCGCGTGCCATCGCGCGTCGACGAGCGGTTCTCGTCGCGCGCGAGGTGGAGCGATTGCGCACGGACGAGGACGAAGAAGCGTCGCGCGCGCGGTCGTGGACGGCGGATCGGCGGCAAACGCTGAAGAGACGAACGACGATGATGTCGACGCAGACGCGGGCGAAAAAGCGCCCGCGGTCGCGCGACGAAACGGCACGTCGAACGAATCGTCGTCTGAAGTGTTAATCGAGCTCCGAGGGGTGAAGAAGGCGTTCGGCGAGAAAGTAGTCCTGGACGGAGCGAGCTTTAAGGTTCGACGAGGCGAGGCGGTCGGGATCATCGGACCGAGTGGGACTGGGAAATCCACCGTGCTGCGCATCATGGCTGGGCTATTGATACCGGACGAGGGCGAAGTGTACATCCGAGGCAAACGCAGGAAAGGGTTGGCGAGCGACGAGGCGCATCCAGAGTTGCACGTCGGAATGGTGTTTCAGTCCTCGGCGCTGTTCGATTCTTTGACGGTGGGTGAAAATGTTGGATTTAAGTTATACGAGCACAGCGACTTGCCCAAGGCGAAGATTGAGCGAGCAGTGAAAAAGAGTCTAGCGGCGGTTGGATTGCCGGGGTGCGAGGACAAGTACCCGGCGCAGCTTTCGGGAGGGATGAAGAAGCGCGCGGCGTTGGCCCGCGCGATTATCAAAGAAGAGCGTGAGAGCGATGATGACCCAATCGAGGAGGTGGTGATGTACGACGAACCGACCGCTGGATTGGACCCGGTGGCGAGCACGGTAGTGGAGGACTTGATGCGATCATTGCACTGCAAACCGGATGAGCATTGTGAAGTGAACGGTGGGGTGTCGAGCTACATCGTCGTCACGCACCAGCATAGTACGATTCGTCGATCGGTCGACAGAATCGTTTTCTTACACCAAGGCAAGGTTGCATGGGAAGGAACGGTGGAGGAATTTGATACGACGGACGAGCCCATCGTGCGACAGTTCGCCACCGGTAGCCTTCAAGGGCCCATCACGTATTGATAGACAATGCGAAAGCGCACACTTTGGCGGGCGCGCGAGCGAGCGAAATGACTTGCATTAGTTTGCGATTGCTGTAACTATATTCCAATCCTTGTATTAAAACTCTAAGCCAGCGGCGTCAATATAAATTCATAAAACTATTCGGACAAGCCCTGAACGCTCGGCGAGAATTCAGTATCCGAGTCAAAGCGGGCTACCGCGTCACCATTCGCGTCTGATTCGCCATCGATAGTCTCGATCGCTCGTTCGAGCGTCTCGTCCACCGCCGCAGCGACGAGAGCGTCTGCGGCTCTGTCGACATCTCGCGTCCCGAGTACTTTCCCGTATCCAGTCTTCTCTCTCTCTAAGGGCTCATCGAACCCACCTCGATCCTGCGGCAATCGTGGGAGCATTGGCCTACACTCATAACCAAATTCTGGATCCCGGGGATCGCACGGCTCCTTCAGAACTTCGCCACCGACGATTCGGTTTATCCGATACTCTCGTCTGTAAAAGTTATCGAGTCGCGCTTGATCGTTCTTCGCCTTGTCCTTCTCGCTCTTATCGACCAATCCTTGGATGAAGGAGCTCTTGCTCGGGTCCACACCGCTATATGACGGCGCAGCTGGTGCCGCGAACGCTACGTTTGCTTGGGTGAAAGTCACGAGCAAGGCGAGAGAAGATGCACACACGTTGCGGCTGAACGACGACGCGTGTGCGACAGTAACGCGTGATGCGGCGCCACGCGCGCGCGGCGTAGACGTGGACACGTGCTCAGATGTCACGACGGCGCGGGTATTCACTAGCGTCGGCATGGCGAGTTGTGGAGGTCGCGCCCAAAGCGTGTTTGAAGTGGTGTGACATGACAACATACAGTGTTCTATTCGATAGCTATCAGTTCTTCGATCGTCTGAAGCCACTGACGCCTTTAGACTTTTTGTTCGCGAGACCAGCCTTGCCGTTTTTACCCTTCTTTTCTTCAACCTTGCGCTTGCCGATGGTACTGGAGATTATGGTCGGCGGGCCGAAGAAGCTCTCGAGGCGGTTTTGCGACGCTTTACCTTGGCGCGCCTTCTTGACTTTGGCGCACACGGCGCGCACGCGTTCCTCGTTAAATTGCTTTTCCTTGACCAAAAAGTCAATCAATCCTTCCTCGTTTGGCGCCTTCCAACTCAATGCGATGCCCGTCGTGTCCATGACTTCGGGATTTTTGAACAACTCACGAGCGCCGGCAAAATCCCAATCCTGAGGCGGAGGATACTTCTCAGTGTCGATCTCTTCGAGAATCTTTTCGATGGAACCGTGTTCTTTGATAAGCTTCAACGCCGTCTTCGGACCGATCCCGCGAATGGTGTCGCAATAGTCGCACCCGCACAAGATGCACATGTCGATGAATTGCTCGGGCGTGAGCCCGAGACCGGCTAGAACTTTGTCGTAGTCAAACTCCAGCACCGGCTTGTCCTGAGACTTGGGTGCCATCAAATTTCTTGCCAACCGCGGCGCGGCGAACGTGAGTGTATCCATATCCTCCGTCGCCACCGCCCACACCAGTCCCGCCTTGCACATCGCCGCGCACGACGCCTCGGCTTCGCACGGCGCCTCGAACACGGGCACTCCGAGCAACGACGCGAGTTTCATCACCTCTTGACTGTGTTGCTTGCTCACTCGCACCGTTCTTTTGGACAGTTTCTCCACCTCTTCTTGATTTCCCGCCTCTCTCGCCGCCTTCAACGCCGCCTCCGCCTCTTCTCGCTTGTCCTTGCGCTTCGCCAGCTCTCCTCCCTTCATCACCGGCGGCTTCCCATCGAACACGTAAATCGGCTTTATTCCCGCCTCGAGCATTCGGCACGTTCGATTCAACATCCCCTGCAAGTGCGACGTCACCTCTCCCGCCTCATTCGTCAGCTGTTGTTCGCCCTGTCTCCCCACCACCATCATGAATTGATAAATGTGCATCGACGCGTCGATCGCGACGCGCCGGTCGAGGTAGGACTCGAACTTTTGCTCCTTGATCGCCCCGGGGGCGTTGTCTTGCAACAGCGCCGTCAGGCCCTTGATTCCCATGTTCGCCCGTCGTCGTCGCCGTCGTCGTCGCTCGCGTGTGACGCGCGTTTTTGAAAATCGCGCGTCCGTCCCGACGGCTCGACGGCGCGACGTCCGTCCGGCCGAGCGGGACCGCGCGCGTCACATCGCCTCGCGCGTGGACGCCGCGCGCGATGTCGGGCGTCCTGAACGCCGATCGCGGGCGCGGGATGATGAAGATCTATCACGCGAGCTCGATCGCGCTCGCCGCGCTCGTGCCAGCGGCGGCGGCGATGCCCGAGGGACAGCTCGCGATCGACGTCGCGCTCGGCGCGGCGATGCCGGTGCACTCGCACATTGCGATGAATTTCGTGCGTGATCGATGCGAAATCAAAACGCCATCGCGCGGACGGGATCGCACGCGGGCACCGCGCGCGCGGGACGCGCGCGGGACTCGGCGCATCGACGACGCGCGCGATGCGATGGGGAACGATTGACTGACGAGCGGCGCGCGGGCGACGGGACGCAGATCATCAGCGATTACGTGCCGAAGGGGGCGCGAGGACCGACGAGAGCGGCGACGCTCGCGCTGACGGCGGCGACGGCGGTGGGATTGTTTAAATTGAACACGCAGGGCGATGGGATCACGCGAACGGTGAAATCACTGTGGAAGGCGTGACGGACGCGCGCTCGAGACGCCGTAGAGACTTGTATCAACACACTTTTGGCTTGACGCGCTTTCGCACGCCACTCGCGCGCGCGTCGCGAGATGAAAGAGAACGGTGACGAGGCGAACGATGACGCGTTCGACGCTTTTTTGCGATGGTGTCGAGCGAACGCGATCGAAGTGCGCGAGGATGACGTTGAATTCACTTTTGCCGTGCAAAAGGCGAACAAGGACCGCGGCGTGACGGCCAAGCGCGCGCTCGAGCGCGGCGCTATTTTGGCGGTGATCCCATTCGAAGCGTGCTTGACGCTGAAGACGTGTTCGCGCGCGGACGTGGCGGCGAGCGTGGAGGAGGCTTTAGTGAAGACGAAGACAGAGGCGAGTTGGTTGTGCGGGTTGACGGCGGCGCTTTGCGTGGAGCGTTCTCTCGGGTTGAAGTCGCGGTACTTCGCGTACGATAGAGTGTTACCGAGGTGTGAAGCTAACGTCGTGTGCGCGTGGAACGATGGCGAGCGGAGCTATCTCGCGGGCACGGAAGTCGAAACTTCTCTCAGGGACGAGGCGGCGGCTGCAAAGAACGAGTGGGAACGCGTCGTCGCGCCAGTATTTAAGGAGCACGGCGTAGAGTGTTCGTTCGAGCAATTTATCGAAGCGCGTACTGTAGTGAGTAGTCGCGCGTTCACTTTAAGCCCGAACGCGGGCGTTGGGTTGGTGCCGATTGCCGATGCGTTTAACCATCTCACCGGCAACCATCACGTCAACGTGGGCGATGGCGATGCCGTCGTGCGTTCAGAGACTGGTGGTGAGGCATTGTGCGTGAAGGTGACGAACGAGCAAGGCGTCCGCCGTGGAGATGAGATTTTTAACACGTATGGATTTCATGGGAACGCGAAGCTACTCAATAGTTATGGATTCACTCAAAACGACAATCCAGCGGACGAAGTGCGACTGACGACTACGAACATTCGCACCGAAGCGGCGTTAGCAGGCGTGTGTTCTGGGACACAGCTGACAAAACGATTCGAATGGCTCGAACGGACGCAAGTGTGTGCCCCAGATGCGTCGTTTTCGATTTCAAAATCGCAAGCTATTAGTGAAGAGCTCTGTGCGGTGGTCTGGACCTTGGTCGCGAGCGAGGACGCGTTTCAGAAAATTAGGCACACAAATCGGCATGCGGACGCACTACACGCCATAGAAACAGTCTCTACGGCAATCAACACAATGAAAATACGTGGAAACAACCCGTCAACGCTCACGCCGGAGGTTGCGGATGTTATTTCGCTCGCGATTGAACGGCGCTTGAGCTTGTATCGTTCGCAAACAAACATAGATGGCGGCGTCTCGCCTCCGCGTGTTGAGTTGGCAATTCAGTTGATAAACTCCGAGCGCGCAATTCTAAATTCTGCGTTGCTCACGTTGACAGAGTTCGTGAACAAGCACAGCCACAACCGTGCGAAAGGGTCGAAGGACGACTCAGACGCGTTCGCTCTATTCGATTAGCGATGGAAAGAAGGGTGTCTGGCCATAGCACAAACGACCGAAGATTGTTAGTAATACATGGCAATCTAACTACTGAAGACCGGTGAGTACGGCCACCATCATCCAAAGTCTCGCACCTAGAAAGTTATTCCCCATTCGTACCGACACAGAGATTAGTTTGGCGACGTTCGTGGGTGCGACGTCGTACGCCAAACGTTCGACGCCGTTCACGAGCTGATATCTTGTATTAGAGCTGATCCCCATATGCAATGCTCCACACGCAAGAGAACGGAACAATACCTCTTGTGTGAATCCTGCGGCGTTGCCCGCCAACGCCAACGCCAGAAACATGGATAGGACGCAAGATAGTGAGCCTAGTATACCGTAAAATTTCCCCTTGTTCAAGTAGCACATCGCGCGCTGCGCAAGCGAGTAGTCACCCTTCGCGAACACGTTCGCAATCTCAGGTTTCTTCCCCACGCTCGCCTTAGTCGGCGCCAAAAAGTAAACAATCAACGTATCGTTGATCGCCGCCGTGATGAGTTGGCACAACACCATGAGAGTCGCCGACAGAGTCCAGTACGAAGGGTTTCCTCGAACCGCCAAGTTTACGAGCAACGTTATGACGAAATCGATCGAGATCTCCGCCCCGAGTTTGAAGAAAAAGTTCGAGTCCATCTCCAATCTATCTTTCAATCCACCGACGAATGTATCGATCGGATTCGTCGCCTTTGGCGGAGGCGGCGTCCCAGCGTTTGCGCTCCCAAAGTCGCTCGACGCTCGAGCGATGATCGATCGCGCACGTGTCGACATGTTCAGCGCGTTTTGACCGTCGCGAGCGCTCATGAACGAAGAAACACACGTTATTGCGCGAGTCATATCGTCGGTCGAGCGCGCACATCGCGCGATCGTCGGCTTCGCGCGCACTCGACCTCGCGTCCGACCGTGGCACGAATAACGGTCCCCCGCGACGCGTTTCGCGCTGACGCCGCGCGCGTGCGCGGACGAACGCGCCGCGAGCGCTCGAGGAGATGAAATTGTTACGTTCGAGCTCATTTTGATCGAGCTTTGCGTCGCGTCGCGCGCGCCGCGTCTCGCACGCGCGGTGTTTGACGAGTGTGGCGGTAGAGACAAGAGTTGTCGACCGTCACGTGGCCTTTCTGGCCTTGGCTAGTGAAAGAGTTTGAAACAACACGATTTACATTAGATACTCGCGACAGAATAGCCGTCGAGCGCTAAAAACTATGTGTGGAAGAATAGACTTAAGGGACTTGTTTAACGACTGTGTGTCTGCCTAGCACATCACATGGGTTTGGACCAAGTCGTCGAGGGTGGGACGACGTGCGACCACGGGTGATCGATGTCTCCGTACTGCACACCGATGAGGAAATTCGTGAGCCGAACCTGAAGCATCGAATCATCAAATGGAACGACCGGTTTGTACTCCTTGCCTTCGTACACGATACCATTGATTGGTTGGATCACCGCGGCGGTGCCGGTGCCAAAGATTTCCAACACGTCGCCTCTCTCAAACGCCGCCTTGATCTCGGCGAAAGGAATCATCTTTTCTACAGTCTCACATTCGTTCCATTGTTGGCTAAGCTCAATCACACTTTGCCTCGTGACTCCAGGCAAGATTGTACCATCTTTTAACGAAGGCGTGATGAGTTGTTTCACCCCTTGCTCGTTGCGAATGAGGAAGAAAATGTTCATCGTCCCTGCCTCGGTCACGTATTCGTGCTTATCATACACGAACAGCGACTGAGAAGCCCCATTCGCGGTCGCGGCGGCCTGAGAAATTACCGTAGGACCGTAATTACCGCCTGATTTGACGTTACCGGTGCCCCCAGGCCACGCTCGAATGTACTTTGAGTCGACGCTCAACTTAATCGGCACGAATCCAGACTTGAAATACGGCCCCACGGGACAGCACAACACGAGAATCATCGCCTCCGCGCACTGCGTCAAGCCCAACCAAGGCGTAGTGGAGAAAATCACCGGTCGCAGGTACATAGAGTACCCTCTCTGCTTCGGAATCCAGTCCTTGTCTATGTCAACCAACGTTTCGATACATTTTAGCAGTTGCTCCCCGTCGAAATCCGGGAGAGACATTCGCTTCGCGGAGACGCGAAATCTCTGCATGTTCATCTCTGGCCTAAACAATCGCACCGATCCATTATTGTCTACGTACGCCTTCATGCCCTCGTAGCACTCCACGGCGTAATGAAACACGTGCGCGAACGGGTGCAACCCCACCGGTCCGCTCGGGAGAATCATCGGATGGTTCCAACCGCGCTCGACGTTCCACTCAATCTTCAACATGTGATCGGTGATGACCTGTTCGTTCACATCGTCCCCGCGCGCGTCGTCAGTCATCGGTCATCGCGTCCCCTTTTGCCTCCTCGCGTCGCCCCGACCAAAGCACAAACCAAAGCCGCGTCCCGAATCAAAGCCCAACGCGCGCGCGCGTCGCCTCGCATCGCGCGCGCACCGTCCCGAACCCGAGTTCTTCGTCCGCGCATCTCGGCAGCGGTCGTCCCGTCATCTTCACTCGCAATTGCGAGCTCTGCGCGCGTTCCCGTTCCCGTTCCCGTCAGTCTCCCGCCCCCGTCGTCGTCGCGGCGTCGCGCTCGCGCTCGCGCTCCTCGCGCGCGCGCGCGGTCGCCCGCTCGTTCGTTCGTTCACGCACGTCCACATCGCTCGTCCCGCTCGCGTGCACCATCGCGCTCGCTCGCGCGCGCCGCGGTGTCGCCGCGGTGTCGCCCCGCCCCGGGCCGCGGGTTCCCGCCAAAATCATTGTTTCGAAATCGCGCTGGGACGATGATCCGTCGCGCTCGACTCGCGCCCGCGTCGTCACACGCGCGCGCACGACCGGTCGAGCATCCGATATCGACGCTCGCGATGGCGGCGATGACGCGCGCGCACGGCGCGCTCGGCGCGCGCGCGCGCGCGAAGACGAACGAGCTCGCGGCGTTCGGGCGAACGCCGATGGCGACGCGGACGCGACGCGTGGGAGGAACGACGCGCGCGCGACGACGCGCGGTGGACGCGAGGGCGAGCGCGGCGGTGATCAAGGTGATCGGATGCGGCGGGGGGGGCGGGAACGCGGTGAATCGCATGATCAGCAGCGGATTACAGGTGGGACGCGCGAGCTGGCGCCGCGTCTGGCGCGCGCGATTCAAACGCGACGACGAAGCCGCGGGTCGAGGACGCGCGCGCGACGACGCGCTCGACGAACGGCGCGCGGACGCGAATGACTGACGGTGGTGTGATGTTTCGACGCGGTAGGGCGTGGAATTCTGGGCGGTCAACACGGATTCTCAGGCGCTGGTGAACTCGCTCGCGCCGAACAAGTGCCAAATCGGCGAGCAGGTGACGCGAGGCTTGGGCGCGGGCGGTAACCCTGAGCTCGGGGAGATCGCGGCGACTGAAAGCCGACAGGAGCTCGAACGGGCAGTATTGGGCGCCGATCTCGTGTTCATTACCGCGGGCATGGGCGGCGGAACCGGGAGTGGGTCCGCGCCGGTGGTTGCGAAGATGTCGCGCGAGAAGGGCATCTTGACCGTCGGCGTCGTGACGTACCCCTTCTCGTTCGAAGGAAGACGACGAATTCAACAAGCCACCGAAGCCATCGAAGCGCTTAGAGCGAATGTTGACACTTTGATCGTTATTCCGAACGATCGCTTGCTCGATGTCGTGGAGGAAGGCACTGCTCTTCAGGAGGCGTTTTTGCTCGCCGACGACGTCTTGCGTCAAGGTGTGCAAGGTATTTCTGACATTATCACGATTCCAGGTCTCGTCAACGTCGATTTCGCCGATGTTCGCGCGGTAATGAAGGACAGCGGTACCGCCATGCTCGGTGTCGGCGTGGCGAGCGGTAAGGGCCGCGCCGAGGAGGCCGCGAGAGCCGCCATGAGCGCTCCTCTCGTTGAGCACTCCATTGACCGAGCGACTGGTATCGTGTTTAACATCACCGGTGGTCCGGACATGACGCTCATGGAGGTCAACACCGTTTCCGAAGTCGTCACCTCGCTTGCGGACCCGTCAGCGAACGTCATCTTCGGTTCTGTCGTCGACGAGAAGCACACGGGTGAAATCGCGGTGACCATCGTCGCGACGGGTTTCCAACCAGCTGGACCGGGTGGTAAATTCCGCGAACAAGCTGCAGTTGGAGGCCGCTCGCGACAACAAGACGATGCACCCGCGCCGCCGAGAGAGTCGAGACTCCCGTGGAACCGAGGCAGCGAACGCAGAGGCGGCGGCGGTTTCATGCGCCGCTAAGCGGCGCACAGGTTGTAGTCACTTAAACAAGAATTCTTCATATATGCACAACAAACTACGGTTTACATCATCGCCAACCCAAACACGCTAAAATACTAACTTCGCTTTTGGACCGAGGGATCTTCCTCTTCGCTGTCGCTGATCGGCTCTTCGCACGCGTCGCGCTGCTTCAACGTCTTTCGGCGAAAGTGCTTGACCATCCCGTAAATCTTGTACGTCCAGACGGCGTTGAGTACAAATCCACAGCACGTGAGTGCGTACAGCGTCGCCCGCACGGGGTACGGGATGTAATTATCCTCCACTGACTTCAAATCAAACGTCAACGCGATCAAGGCGCCACCGTAACCCACCACGCGTACGGCAACAAAGACCCACAAAAACGCCACGCTCACGTAATACTCGAGCCAGTTGCCAGCCACCACGCCTCGTGTCTTCATCCCGAAAAATTTCGCCAAGGCATCGATATTCGGTAGCGTGTACTCCATCTCTCGCCACGACTTGATGAAAAACCGCGTGTTGAGTATGGGCGTCGACGTCTCGCACGTGCACAACCACCCCAACATGAAAGGATACGCCCCGTACGCGTACGCCAACAGCGACGCGGTGAAAAACCCCAAGTGATGCGCCAAGATATCCACGCCTCCCAAATCTGGGTACTGTTCAATCACGTGTAACAAATCATACACCACGTAACTAAAAAACGCGATCGTCACGACCTCGACGAATCCCACGAAGGACGCGTCCGCGTTGGCGTACAGCGACAGTCGTTCCGTCACGCTCCCCAGTCGCAGTTTAAACACGATCCTCCACCCCGCCCACGTCAAGAAAAACGCGTGCACGAACGACACGATGTACGAGCTCACCGCGCGTTTATACGTCCGTTCCTTCTCGCTCGTCTCCGGCAATCTCTTCGCAAAGTATTGTTTCGAGATCTGAAATTGTCCCTCCCAAAACAGCACGCCCAGCGCCACGCGCGCGGCGCTCCACGCCACGCTCGGGTGGTTCGACATCGGCGTCCGCGCGCGAGCGGTCTTTCGTTCGCGTTTTCCTCGTTCACCGCGTCGTCCGCGCGTGGTCAAGCACTTTCGCCGAAAGACGTGCGTCGAGGTGTTGCGCCGTCAGGCCGTCGTCGCGTCGCGTCGCGTCGCCGTCGCGTCGCTCCGACGACGCAGAGCGCGGCGCGAGCGACGCGGGGGGGCGATCGAGCGCGAGACGCGCGCGCGGACGACGACGACGACGATGTCGGGCTGGGACGTGCGTGCGAGACGAGACGACGACGGCGACGGCGCGAACGAACGAACGAACGAACGAACGAACGAACGAACGAACGAACGAACGAACGAAACGTCTCGTCGGCGTGGGAAGAGACTCGATGATGACGACGCGGACGGACGCGAAGACGCGCGCGGGGACTGACGATGACGGGCGCGATGATCATATCGTCGATCGCAGGCCATGATCGAGTCGCTGAGCGTGATCGCCGTCCCCGACGGCGACGCCGCGGCGCTGAGCGCGTGCTGCATCGCGGACCACGCGGGAAACGTCTGGGGACAAAGCGCGCAATTCCCAGGTTTCAACGCCGATGAAGCGCGGGCGTTGATGGCGTTATTCGCTGATCCCATCGAGCGCGCGAGCGAGGGCATCACCATCGGTGGCTCGCGCTACGTCTTTCTCAACGGCGGCGACGACTACGGCGTCGTGCGCGGCAAGCGCGGCGCGCAGCACGGCGTCGTGATCAAAAAGACCAAAACGGCGTTCGTGATCGGCATTCACGGCGATAACTTGGAGACGAGACAAGTCAGCGCGCACGTCGAGCAGTTCGGCGACTACTTGGCGTCTCAGGGCATGTAATTTCGACTTTACGATTGTTGTTCGCGCGACGTCGCGCGGCTCTAAAAAATCACGCTCGATCGACGTCACGCGTTTCGCGAGTGGGACTCGCGCGCGCGCGTCGCCGTCGCCGCACTCCTCGACGCTCGGTGGCGATGATCGCGTCATCGCAGTGCGCGCGCGGTGCGTGCGCCGCACCGCGACGCGCGACGACGACGGCGACGCGCGACGCGCGACGCGTTTCGGCGCGCGCGACGCGGCGCGAGCGTCATCTTCATCGCGCGCTCGACGCGGTGGTGGGCGCGCGCGCGCGGCGCGACGCGGTGATGCGCGCGTCTGGAGACGAAGACGAGACGATCAGTAACCTGGATAAATTGCTCGGGGACTTCGGGGCGGTGCCGGAGAGGGAGGAACCGGCGGCGCCGCCGCCGAGGGCGCTGGACGCGGAGGCCAAGGCGGACGGCGCGAGAGTGGCGGCGGATTTGGCGAAAGCCCAGGCGAGGATCGCGCGAGAGAAGGCGGGAATGATGGGACAAGGACGAGGACAGAATAAGAACGCACCGGAGGAGGAGTATGATTACAGCGAACGCGCGATCGCGGCGTTGGTTTACATGTTGCCGCTGTTGGATAGCTTGAAGTATAGCAAGTTTTTGTTGCTTCAGTTTCCCGCGTTCAGTCTCGCGCTGCTGCCGCTCAGTCCCCTGATTTCGCTTTGGTTCAACCTCGGGTTTTTGCAGATTGCGGTGTTTTTCGCCACTTACTTGGGCGTCGTGCAAAATCAAAACATGAAGCGTTTTGTGCGATTCAATGCGCAACAAGCGGTGCTGTTGGATATTTTGTTAATCGTGCCGGACCTCTTGACGCGAACGTTTCAAGGGATCGATGGCTCGGGACCGACCGGAGGAGCTGGACTACAAGCGGAAATCATCTTTTTCAACAGTGTGTTTTTGTTCACGTACATCTGCTGCACCGTCGGCGCCGTCGGTTCAACCGCTGGGAAGGAAATCAAGCTTCCACTCATCGGCGACGCCGCGGAGATGCAACAGCCTCGCTAGGTGATTCGCCATTAGAATGTTGTTGGTATTATTTTAGACACTTACGCGCTTTATGTTTACTCTACAAATCTACTTCCAATTTCTCGCGCGCCTGCTCGTTCATCGATGGCGACGATCTCGGCCGTTCTTCCGGTGCCTTGCTGACTGCCGTTTCGCGCAGGCGCGCGCGAAGAGCTTTGCACTCTAACTGAGCGCGCAAAAAATTGACTTTCGCCTCGAGTGCTTGCGCACGAGCTCGTTCGGCCTTCAAGCTCGCATCTCTGATGGTAAGTTGGGTGCGGAGCTTCTCGACTTCGACTTGCGATGAAACCATCACGCGCACTGGCTTCAGCACCGTCTTGTTGCCGTTTTCAGTTTGCACGCGAGCGAACAACCGGATGTTTCTAACGCCTTCCGGTACAGTCAACGGCTTTGGTGCGGGTATCAATGGCTTTGTCGCGACTGTGGCGCTCGTCCGCGGCGCGCGTGGAATCAAAACGTGCTGAAACAGCGAATTTCCCTCCGGCGCTCGACTGAGCTCCACGACCCGCTTGGCGGCTGATAAAAGCTCTTTGGGCACTGACTTTTTCGACCTTCCTCTCTTTATACGCGCAACCTGTCCATTACTGGTAACAACATTCGCTCTCTTCTCACCAACGTCGTTATTCGCAGGATCCGTGACCATAGGGCGCTTCTTAACCGGACCTTGTGCGTTCATTTCGTCTGTCTCGTCACGCACCGCTTGCGTCTTCCTGTAACGCACCCCACACGCGTTACAAAGCACCGGTTTCGCGCAAGTCCCGCGGCGCCACTGCGGTGACTCTTTCGTACCGCACTGCGAACACGGTCCGCGCATCACTTGCCCGCACGTGTGCTCGAATTCATACCACACGCGCGTGTGTCCTGTCTCTGGACACCACCCGACGCGCTTTCGCGCTGGGCATCCTTCGAACGAGCATCGGTAATACGATCGCTCGCTGAGGTCGTTCGACGTTTTATCTCGCTTTCCGATCTTCTTGTGTCCATACTTTCTCCAGCGGTGAGCGTCGTCGTCGCAGCGTTTCGCCGCGTCGTCAAGATCTTTTCTCGCAGTGTCCTCGGCGGTCGCCCACGCGGTCGTCGTCGCCATCGCCGTCGTTGCGAGCGCGGCGAGTGCTGTGGACATGAGGCGGTAAGTGTTCGACGGGCGTGGCACTATTAACGCGTCCCGAGACGCGCTCGCTCGCTCACGGCGTCGACCGCGCGTCCTTATTGTGACGCAGCCGTTTTGGCGTTTTCGGTGGGAGACGGGAAGACAAAACGAGCGTTATCGGCCAAATTTAGCCTGGACGACGCGTGGTGCAGGAACGAATCCTTTTGGAGCTCGCGTTCGTGAGCTAAAAAAGGCGGTTGAATAAGTCTACAGTTGAATGAGTTTACAACAAAGTGTGCACTACTTCCGAACGGGTTTGCGAGCGGCAGACTTTTTCTTCGAGGGGACGAAACTCACCGTGCGCTCTTCTTTGCCCGAGGATGAGGCGCCAAAGGCGTCGGCGCTCTTGCGCTTGTTATCGCGCGATTTCTTCGCCGTGGATTTACCACTGACACCAGATGGCTTCTCTTTGACCTCACCTTTCATTTCAGCGAGTACCTGATCGAATGATAAACCTCCCGGGCCGTAACCGTCGCTGTCGCTATCGCTGTCGTTCCCCTTGTCGTCTTCGTCGTCTTCGTCTTCGTCTTCGTCGGACGCAAACTTCTTGAGAGTTTCCGCGTCAACACCATCGCCGACGCGTTCATCGTTAAGATCGACGTCTTCGCTTTCAGATAGTTCGCCATGTTCGTCTTCATCCTGTCGTTCGTCCTCGTCGGATACTTCTTCGCGCTTGCGCTTAGACTTGTTCGCCTTGCCGTCGTCCTCGTCGTCGTCGTCTCCTTCACCGTCGTCCTCAGATTCTGGTTCATCTTCATCCTCCGTCGCGTACTCTTGATCGTGTCTATCTTCTTCGTCAAATAAACCATGCGCCTGTGGCATCCGCCGATGGACTTGCTTCATCGTCACTTCTGCCGCCGCCGAAGCAAAGCCTTGCGCGGCGTCTTTTTCCGCAGAGGACGCAGTTTCTAACACGTTTACGGTCGTTTGAGACGGTCCATCAGGAAGAGAAGGTGGCGGCGTGAACCACGGAATGCGACCACGTTGCCAATCGTGCAAAATAGATTTTGCGACGGCGTTTACGTCCTCTTCGCCACCCTTGAGTAATTTACCACTCATACGAGCAACTTGACGCAGAAAGTCGTCAGGATCGGTCCAACTTGGCGTCTTGTATGCTCGTCGCAAATACTCAGCTTTGACTCGAGCGATCACATCAGGAATATGCTCTTGCGCATCTTCGAGATTGGATATACGAACTACACCCTTGAGTACGGCATCCGTGTCGGTGTCTTCAGTGTCCTGGTACACGACGCCTGGGCAATCAATCAAGAAAATTCTCTTCGTGAGGTTGACATACTGCCAAACCTTGGTTTCACCCGGAATAGGCGCAGTCAGGCACACGCGTTTAGAACGCAGTGCGTTAATCACTGACGACTTCCCGACGTTGGGATACCCCACAAAACCCACAGAGATGTTTTGCTTGTCCATTCGAAGACGGCTAAACTGACGAAGGAGAGACAACACGGCTCCTTTACCAAACGGATTACTCACTGACGCATGAAACGCAATCGTGGGGAACTCACGCGACAACGTGTGTAACCAACGCTTTGTGACCCACGCGGGGACCAAATCAACTTTGTTCAACAGCAGAATCATGTGCTTATGTCGCTTCATCGCGTCCTTTTTTAAGTGTTGCTCGAGATGGTAGCACCTCGTCCCCATGGGATCGCGAACATCCAAAACTTGAATGATGACGTCCGAAGAATCGACAACCTTATACAACTCACCCCAAATACGCTTGGATTGTCCCTTTTCAAACATGCTCTGCTTAGCTTCCACTCGCACACCGTCATCAGCGCGCATCAAGTCCCTATCCATAATCGCGCCAGTTTCCACGCCTTCTTGATAAACTTCCCCCATCTTTGACGCCGTGCTAAGCATGGCTTCGAGATTATCCATCGCCAGTTTAGGCTTTTTCCGTCTCTTATTCGCCCCGAACGTTTCCGCAAACGTGCTCTGACTCAATAAATTCACTCGACGGGCTCGTCCTCGCTCCTCATCCTTGAGCAACGACAGCGGCAGCTTCTTTTGTTTAATGAGCACCGTGTATCCGTCTCGGCTCTTCGTCGCCATCTCCTCTCGAAACTCCTCCAACTGTTTCTGCCCAATCACCCGCGTGTTCCCGAACCATCGTCGATCGGGCACGATTCGCGTCGACGGCAAAGCCTTACTCTGCAAGTCTTGCTTTAAAATTTTCCCCTTTTTATCTCGCACCGCCTTTTGCTTGTACATGGCCAAACGCCGCACCGTCGCCGCGCTGCGCTCGTGCGGGTTCATGTTGTTCGTGCGATTCGTGACGCTCATGGAGTGTTTAGGTTTCTCCTTCTGCGCGCTTCCGGAGGCGTTCGAGCCTCCACCGGCGCGACCGCCGCCGCCGCGCTGTTTCTTCGCCATGACGGCGTGTCGTCGCGCGTCCGCCTGCCGTCTCGCGTGTCACGCGTCGTCGCGTCGTCGCGTCGTCGCGTTTCGTTCGCGTTTCGTTCGCCTTCGCCTTCGCGCGCGCGATGCGCCCCGTCGTCGCGATGTGCGGCGTCGAAAGACGTCTCTCGAGCGCGTCCATCGCTCGCGGCGGCGGCGGCGGGGATTTGGCGACACTTCGCGTCGCGCCGAGCGCGATCGAGGCGAGCGAGCGCCAGCGAAGCGCGAGATGAGTGATACCGGGGCTGGGTTGACGTGTCACACCGCGCCGGTGCGTCGAAACGAGGCGGCGATGACGAGGGAAAGACGAAACGCGTGCCCTCGCGCGATGGTCGCGCGACGACGACGGGTCGAACGACGAGAGACGCGCGGTGGTCGCCGTCGACGCGCGCGGTGACTGACGACTGTGATGCACGTTTGTTCGCGCGACGTTAGGGCGTGGTGTTCGATACCATGGATGCGCTGAAGCTGCATTACAAATCGGATTGGCATCGGTACAACTTGAAGCGCGGCGTCGCCGGTTTGCCGGTGGTCGGGAAGGACTTGTTCGACCGCGTGATGACGCAAGCGGCGGCGCAGGAGGCGGCGAGTAAGAAGAGGTCAGAAGGAGGGACGGCTAAGGCGGGAAAATCGCATCTGAAGCGCAAGGATGAGCTTCCGAGAAGCGTGTTGCGGGCGCAGCGATTCGAGAAGTGGGCCGAGGCGCACAAGGAGACGCTGGCCAAGGTGGACGCGTACATCGCGCGGGGAGAAGAGGTTCCGGAGGAGTTGTTGGATGAAATCTCGCGACGACGAGGCGAAGAGGATGACGACGACGACGACGTGGACGAGTACGATGGTGAATGGGAAGAAATGGACGAAGATGAAACGCAAGAGGCGCTGGCGAACATCGAACGCGCCGCGCAAGAGGCGGAGAGTAGCGATGAAGATATGGACGATGACGCCCCGGCATTTTCCATGGAAGAACTCACGAATGGTCCAGTGCGTCTGGCCGACAACGGCTACGAACTCATCATTATCGGCGCCGATGGAAAGGCAAAGCGCATCGGTCCGCGAGAGTTTCGACGATACTACAAGCAAAATCACCGTCCGAGCGACAGTCGCGATTCTGTTCGCGCCAACGCTCGACACGCCGGCATGCAAGTTTCAAGCGACGGCGTTCGTCGTGGTAGTGGCGGTGGAATCACTCGCAGAGACTACCCGACGTTGCCAACCCAAATTTCCTTGGTGCACCGTCGAGCGCAGCGCGCCTTGCGCAAGTACCAAGGCGACCTCATGGTCATGGGTGGAAGCGCGAACAAGAAGTTTGACATGAGCGGCCGCAATGCCAAGACCAAGCTTCCGAAGGCGTGCCCGTATTAAATCTAACTAGTCGATACGTTCGCTGTATTCTTGTAACGAGCGTCCCTGTTCTTTCAGCCTCTTCGTCGCGTCGTTTGCAGTTTCAAAAGTGAACAGTTGGAGTTGGCGCAATCGGCCCACTCACCGTCGCGCCACGCTCTCGCGATGTCCTCCGGCGGCGCGCGCGCCACGGATGATGTCGTTCCAATGAACCCATTCCAGCGCTCCGACGCCCCGAGCGCGCCGAGCCAGAGCGCAGAACCGTTTCCCGCGATCGGCAATCCCGTCTTCACCCCGCGTGCCGACGATGCGGAAACGAACGAGCCGTGGTACTCGCGCTCACCCAAGCTGTTCACCATCATGGGCATCGACGTGCACGTGAGTCCGCTTTTATACACCTACATCGTGTTCACGCTGGTGCTCACCGCGTTTTCGGCGAGTTTCTTCCTTTTCGCGCTGCAGGCGTTCGCTAGCGTGTTGCTCTTCTTCACGGTGCTGGTGCACGAGCTCGGACATTGCGCGGCGGCGCGCGCGGTAGGAGGACAGGTGAGTCATATTTTGCTCTGGCCGCTCGGGGGACTAGCATACGTGAACGTCGACGCGACGGACGCCAAGGGAGACTTTTTTGTCTCGTTCGCGGGTCCATTGACGCACGCGCCGATGCTCGCCGGATGGGTGGCGACTTTTGCGTTGGCCACTGGGAGCACGGACATCAGCGAGTGGCCTCGAGATAATTTTGTGGGAGCACTCGCGTACGAAGGATGTTGGCTGAACATTTTCTTGTTCTTATTCAACGTGTGCATCCCGGCGTATCCATTAGATGGCTGCCGCATGCTGATGGCGCTCTTGGCCATGTGCTCTGTGTCTTTGACTACGACGGCGACGACCATCATTTGCCTCTCCACCGTGATGAGTTTGGGAGTGATAGCTTATGGATTCTGGCTCGTTCAGTTTATGCCAGTTTTTGTGGGTGCGTTTACGCTGGCAGAGACGTATAAGCTGTACACGCTTCTCAAGAGCGGCGCGTTAGAGGAACATCCGAGCTTTGCGAAGTACAATGCTATGAGTGGGAGGCGCAACACGAACACGTCGTGGAACGTGCAGGCCGTATAAAGTCGACTAAACAGAATTTGTATGATGTATCGCGAGCGTTTTACAAACTTTTGCATCTATTCTAAGTATTGTCCGTTTCGTGTTCTTCGTCTTGTTCTTCGTCAATGGACAGCTTGACTTTTTCGAGCGCTTCCAAGCGTGCCTTGCGTGCGGCGACGCGCGCCTCAAACTCGGCAAACTCTCTCGCACGCTCTTCGCGCGCGCTGCGTACTGCGTTTGACGCGAAGCCAGCGATGTTGTCGATCGCGGCTACGTGGCGCAGACGATTGACCTGCGCCTGCGTGAGTGAGCCATCGTTGCGCCTCATGAGGTCGAGCTGTTCGCGTTGCCAAGCTTTCACTCTCATGATGTCCACGCCGAGGGAATTCGAGCGCCTCGCACGCATGTCCGCGTAAACGTTTAACATCGCAACCCAACTTTCCGGGATGTAGACCATATCGAGGTTGAGTTGCTCTAAAGCCTGCATGTCTTCGTCGCGAATCGTGCCGTCTCGCACTTTGGCGCGCGTCTTGATGACCCACACGCCGAGCGGTGAATTGACGTTGGGCTCCGCGTATTCCCCATTCTCGTTGAGGAAAGCTCGGAGTTCTAAAGCAAGCTGCGTGAACTGCGTGTTTGCAAGTATGTTCTCGACAGGTTCGATGGTCGTATCGCGAACGAACGAGTTCAACCTCTTGACTTCCTCGAGCGCTTCGAGCGAGTCAAAAGCGATGCCCTGCGCGCGCAAGCGCTCCTCTCGCTTATCGACTAATTCGCCGATGCGGTACAACTCCCGCTGCTCTTCCAGCCAAGCGCCGAGACCTGTGGTCACACCCTCTTCGTAAGGTGGATTCGTCAGCCCGGTGCGCTGCTGAAAAGTGATGAGCTCTTCGAACCACTTCTCCCAAACCTTTCTACCTTTTCGTTTCAACAACATGTCTTGCGTGACGTATCTATCAGCGTCGAATCCGATAGCGTCGAGTAAGTACAACTGCTCTTGATTGAGTAAACCTTCGTCACGATCGCTACGCTGCTGACTGATCCACTCAGTCATGTGATCGGAAACTCTTTCGGGTCTGTAGATGGATTTGACAGTAGGGCGACGTCCTGTGTACGCCTTCGTTCGAATGCGACCCTTCGTGCCCCCGCTTTCGGTTTTCTGCCGAACGACGTACTCCACAAAATCCATATTCCATGCCGTTGAAGTGTCGAGGGATAAGACGATGGGATAATCTCGCACAATCTGCGCCATATCCTCTTTCGACGCGCCGAAATTGAACATCGTCTGCGCGCACGGGAGGACGTTTTGCTGAACGAGGCGCATGCGTCGCTTATCTACCAACGCTCGGCCCTTCTTCGTCGTGCGCCACGCCGCGGCCGCACTCAAAGCCGCCACGACTTCGTCCGAACTCAAGCCGATCTCGCGTATCAAAAACTCCTCGCTAGAGCTCAGCGCCCTTCTCGGCGCCGGGCGCTCCACCGCGCGGCGCTCCGCTTTGATGGTTGGCAAAATCTGCTCTCCCCAGCCCTCACCCGGACGTTCGAGCACCCAGACTAACTCTGTGTCCTCTCGACGAGCTCTACCACCGACGCTATCGCCCTCGATTCGCTTCTCATTCGATCTCACCGCCGACGGATCCTCCGCCGCCGACGCGACTCGCCGCCGACGCGACGGCGACTCGTCTCGTCTTCGCCCAGACGTCGTCGCCTCCCGCTCGTCCTCCCGTCGCGTCTCCTCCCGATCGATCGTCGAATCCACTCCGTCTTCATCGCGCCCAGCGTTCGTCGCCCTCGTCCGTTCGCTCCTTCGAAACATCGCCTCTCGTCTCGCCTCAATCTTCGCCAAGAGTTCATCCTCGGGCGTCAGCCGTTCCTCTCGAATCGCTTCGTCGTCTTCCCTCGCCTCCGCGCGCGCGCTCGCGTCTCCGCTCACGTCCACGTCCGCGTCCTCGCGCGACGTCCCTCTCGCGCGCGTCCCGCGTCGCGCGTCCGCGCGCCTCCGCGCGCGTCCCGTCGCGTGCCATCGCGTGCCATCGCGCGTCCTTATCGCCCGCGCCGTCGCCCGCGCCGTCGCCACCATGTCCTCACGTTCGCGCGCGTTCGTTCGTCATCGCTCGCGCCGTGCTCGGCGCCGAGGCCGCGGCGCCGTGTGCGCGCGCGCGCGCGACGACCGTCCGATCTTATCCCGTCGTCCGTGTGTGATACGCAGTCTCGTTTCATTCTCAGTCCGTGTGTGACGCACAGTCTCGATCTCGGGCGCGCGGCGCCACCGCGGCGCGCGCGCGCGACGGCGCGAGACGGCGACGCGACGGCCATGGGCGCGTCGAAGAGCGCGGCGCGGGCGAACGACGCTCGATCGGGCGCGCAGGCGCGGATACGGGTGCGCGAGACGACGCGACGACGCGCGATGCGAACGACGCGCGATGCGAAGGACGACGCGCGATGCGAACGACGACGACGACGACGACGACGACGGCGGCGCGACGGCGTCGCGCGACGCGAACGGTGCCGTCGTCGTCGTCCGCGCGCGGCCGAACGGACGGCGACGCGCGAGCGGAGGCTCGAACGCGATGGAGGTTCGAACGCGGCGCGACGACTGACGACGCGCGGCGGCGAGGCGAATAGATTACGGCGCGCTTGGTTCGCGAGCTCGAGAGGGCGCGAAGACGGGCGAGCGGGGAAGACGTCGGTGAAAATGAGCGGGACGCGCGAGCGGCGAGCGGAGGCGAACGGGGAGGCGCGTCGACGAGCGGGATCGGGGCGAAACCGGGGACGGCGGCGCGCGGGCTCTTCGCGCCGGCGGACCTGTTGTCGACGGCGCGCGTCGCGCCGGGGAATCATCGCGAGGCGATCGCGGACGAGGCGGTGAGACGCAGACACCCAGATGTAGACGGCGCGCTTCGCGCGAGCGAGCGCGTGGGAGATTTATTGCTCAAGCGAGAGGAGGGAGAAATCGCTCGAACGCGTCGATTCGTCGAGGAGCTCGACGCGCTCGAGCGCGATCCATTCAACGGCGCGCGCGAGCCGCCGTGCGCCGTCGAGGCCGCGAGCGTTCGCGCGTGTTACGGCGCCAACGCCGCGAACGTCACCGCGTGCCACGATCTCGTGGACGAATATAAAAAGTGCGGTCGCGTGGCGCTGCGAAAGTTTGTCTCTCGCGAGCCCGCCGCGGCGTAGTCGCCTTCGCGGCTCTCGCCGCGTCTCCGCGCCCTCGCCGCGGCGCGATTCTTCCCATCACTCGTTCGCGCGCGCGTTCGTCGTCACGCGGTAAACTCACCGCGACGCGCACCGCACGCACGCGTTAGCTCAGATTGTAACGGCGTCTCGTTCGCGCCTTCCTTCGTCGAGCCAAAAAAAAAAAAGACAACTGAACACCCATCGATCGCGTGTCGGCACTTCGCGTCGCCTCGTTCGCGACCCTTCGCGCGCGCGCCGCGAATCCTCGATCGCTCGGATCGCGAGGAAAATCGCGAACCGCGACCGATGCCGCGCCGCGAGTCGTCGCGCGACGCGCGCCTTCGTCGCGCGCGCGTCGCGTTCGCGCCATCGCGCGTCGTCGTCGTCGTCGTCATCGCCGCGCTGACGCTGCTGCGTCACGCGCGACGGGTCGATGCGGGCGGATTCGGACGAAGCTCGCTGTACAGTGAACTGCAACGCACGTACGGACTCGGCGGTCGCGAAGCCGACGCCGAACACGACGTCGTCCCGGACCCGAACGCGCGCGAAGCCGAACCGGAACCCGAGGAAGAGAAGCCGGCGAACCTGCTGCACGTGGGCCATCGCATGGATCACGAGGAGCTGCGAAATCAATTTGAAAAATTTCCGGATCATCACGACATAAACGCGCCGTTGCACCGAAGTGGGTTGACGGCGCTGAAACACGCGATATTGGTCGGGAACGATACGTACGTGCGGACGGTGATCGAACTCGGGGCGGATACCAACGCGAAACTGTACGGAGGCAAGGCGATTCACTTCAACGCGGGGTCGTGCGGACAGCGAGGAAGCGTGCCGATTTTGCACGCGCTGTTGGAACACGGGGCGGATCCGATCGAGGAAACGGATCAAGGGTACCAACCGATTCACATCGCGGCGCGAGGGTGGAAGAAGTATTGCATTCCTTACATGCAGACGTTACTCGAGGCGGAAGCCGTGGATCCAAACGCGCGCCGGAGCACGGGCAACTTGACAACGCCGCTGCACGAGGCGGCGCATAAATCCTCCTTCGAAATGGTGAAGGTGTTGATCGATGCCGGTGCGGACGTGAACGCGCAAGACGCGGACGGTGAAACGCCGCTCCACAAGGCGATTCGCGGCGATCACATCCACGCGGCGTGGGGACTGATGTCGAACGGCGCGGACATCTTCATCAAGAACAAGCGGGGTATCGACGTGGAAGCCTTGGCAAATCTGATGCGCGCCGACTACGACACGAAGCAAATGTTCAAGCAGCACAAAGAAAGCCTGGAGAAGAAGAAGGCGGTGAAAGACGAACTTTGAGAACGACTTGTATTAATATCGCTACTACTAATCAACTTCGCCGAATATTCTTGGGTGGGGCAAAGGGAAGAATCGGCGCACTCTCAGGCGTAGCCTCGGTGTCCTCCTTCCACATCTTGATCGTTTTGTCGGCCTCGCACGTGATCAAGCGCGAACCGGTGACGTCAAAAGTGGAGGCGTAGATCCCGCATTCGGCTTCCAACGAACCGGGTTGCACCAACGCCTTTTCTTGTTGGAAGCAATGCCCAGACTTGTAGTCCCAAAAACACATGCTACCGTTATCACCACCGCTAAAGACAACATCATCGTCGTTCATAGACAGCGTGTTCACGATGGAATTCTGTTTGCTCAACATGTTGTGCATGAAGTCACCGTGGCACGAAAATTTTTTAATGTTGTCAGCTGAAGCGGAAACGAATGCGAATTCCTTCTTGTGCATCGCCATAGCACGCACGCCCTTCTTGTGATGAGTCAGTGTATGTATCGTTTTACCAGTCGCCAAGTCCCACAAGCGAACCGTGCTGTCGTACGAACCGGTGACGAGCTGCGGATTCTCGTCTTGCGCTAATATGGATCCAACGGTGTTCTCGTGTCCAGTGAGGCAGTACACTTGTCTCTTTGTGCGCATGTCCCAAACTCTGCACACACTGTCTCGACCGCCCGTCATCAACAGATCTAAAGTCGGGTGCATCGCGATCGAATACACTCCCGAAAGGTGCCCGTGATAGTTACGAATCACCTTGTTGTACTCCAAGTCCCAGCACTTGACTTTTTTATCCAAACCGCACGAGAACATGTACGGATGCCTCTGGCTCACCACGATACCGGTGACTTGTTCGATGTGACCGGTCAAAGTGAGCTTCAAGCTGCCACTCGCCAAGTCCCAAACCTTGATGGTGCGATCTGCGCTGCCCGTGACGAACCACTCGTTCCCCGGGTCGACGGCGCACGATCTCACCCACCCTTGGTGTCCCGAAATCACACGATAAAGCTTCCACGGCGCTCGCCACTCCGGCTCCGGCCATTCGCTCGCCAATCTCTTCGCGATATTCGCCCCAGTCGCCGCGTTTGCGTGTCTACCGAAGATGGACACCGGCAGGTTGGCTTTAGCGTCTTCGCCCCGGAACGCCGCCAACGCCTTCGACGGTCCGGCCTGCGACCCACCATCGCGCTCATCCTCATCGTCCAGCGCGTCAATCATCGACGCTATATCGCTCGGCGCCTTTTTCCGCTTCTTCTCCTCCTTCACTCGCTCGCGCGCGTCATCCTCGCCGTCGAAGCGTTCCCTCGCCCCCGAAGAATTGTCCCTCGCCCCGCTCTCGCCGCCCGTCGCGCCCTTCTGTCCGCCTCCTCGCTCGTTCTCCCGCGACCACGCGCGCACGGACGCGTATTCATCCGCAATCTTCACCCCTAATCGCACGCGCGCGGCGTGCGCGCCACCGGCGTCGCCATCTTTCGCACCGCCGCCGGGACGATCGAGCGCGCGGTCGGCGCCGAATAACGCGTCCGCGCGCGCGATGGAGGCGCGCGCGAGCGCGCGCGCGCGGTCCTCGATCGCGGTCGTTCCTTTCGCGCCTCTCGCCATGGCCGGGCGTCGCGAAGTGCGTCGCGGTCGTCGCGTCGCTCGCTCTTCGGTCCGCTGCGCTGAGGGGTGTGCGTCTCATTGAAGTCGCGAGTCGGCGCGTCTAGAGCTCGCGAGTCACGCGCACTCTGTGGGCGTTCTTCGCGAGCCAGGTCGCAAACTCGGGCGAGCGGGCTAATTGTTCTAACGCGTCGTCGGTTTTAATGCGTCCGGCGTGCTCGTGCTCGTCGGCGGAGAGGAAGCGGCCGAAGGCGGCGGCGGCGGAGCCGACGGGAGGACGCCGATCGTCCTCGCCGGTTTCGGTGACAAATTCGTTCGAGGACGCGCTCTTGTTGCTCCATGAAAACATCCCGGGGAAGAACGAACGACGTTGGACGGTCGGCGAACGCAAAGTGCGCGCGTCCAAGCGTCTCGGCGGCGTTCGAGGATCGGGATCGAGCGTCGGAGGAAGCGGGCGCCGAGAGCGGCGGCGAAGACCGAGCGAGAAAAGCTGGTCTTCGCGCTCTTCCGAGTCTGAATCGCTCAGTTGATGCTCATGATCTTCGTGCAAAGCACTTGCGCCTCCGCGGCGCACTAAACGACCGGCAGCATCGACGATGCGATCGGAAGCGCGCACGACGGGCGCGTACAAGCCATACGTCGCGGCGCACGCGACCATGGCTGTCGCGCACGGTACATCACGCGAGCTAAACTGAATCAAACCACAACCGACGATGCGAATGACCATCGTCACAGTTGAGCGCACTGATCCCGCGACACCGCCGGTGACGGCGTCCAAGACGAAGGATTGCACGAGCCAACGACCGACGCCGGCGCCGAGGACGAGCAATCCGAAACCGGTCAGTGCGCTGTACAGCGCCCAGGGATCTTCAACGATGATACTTTCTAAGCTAGCGTTGGCGTAACGTCTTTTGATCAAATTTAGCACCAACATGATCGGTTTTGTTGACATTTTCCAGTACATATCCATGATGTTTTGCCATTGTTCGTCAGGCACAAAGTGATACGTCGCAAACGCCGCAAACGCGGTGGTGCGCTTCACCATCCGACCCCCGGGTATCGCTCGCGAAAATCTATGTATTACGATCAGCACTAAAGCCAACGTCGACAGTGTCATGGCAACTGTGTAAAAGCACGTCACTGAACTCGCCACGACCGGGGCAACGAGCAACAATGCGACGCCCGCCACGAGACGCGCCGCGAGTTTCGGCTGAAATGAACTCGTCGCCGACACCGCGTACTTGATCGTCCCTCCTTTCCCCACGCCCCGACACTTTGGCGTGATCAGATACCCTTTTTCATACGGTCCGACGATGACCACCGTCGTCGCTCTCTTCGTCGCTCTCGCGTCGCTCTCTTCGTCTCGCTCGCGTCTCGTCGTCGCCGGCGCGCTCTTCCACTCAATCGTCGTCACATTCGTCGTCGTGTTGAACACCGGCACCGTCCACGCGTGAAACAACTCGCACCGCGACGCGCTCAATCCCCCGTTCTCGTCTCGCACGCTCACCGCGACTTCATGAAACAACCGCCTCGCGTCCCACCTCGCGTGTCCCCGCACCGCCGCTCCGCTCGGCGCGTTCGCCGTCCCTTCGATCGCCATCGTCGGTCCGTCGACGTACACCGACGTCGGCACCGTTCCATCTACACCGCGCGCGAAACCTCATCGTCAGTCCGCGCTCGACCGCGCGCGCGTTCGATCCGTCCCTCCTCGCGTTCGCGCCTCCGTCGTCGCCTCGCCCGCGTCCGCGCCCATCGTCCGCCTCGCCTCGCCTCGCGTCGATCCTCCGCACCTCGCAGCCCGCTCGCGCGCGCCTCGGCATCATCGCGTCTCTTCCCCTCCGCGCGCGTCGCGAGCGCGACGCCCAGCGCGACGCCCAGCGCCGCGCGCGCGCGCGTTCGTCCCAAAAAGCCGTTCGCGTCGCCGCGCCTCGCCCTTTTTCTTTCCCTTCGTCTCGTCGCGCGCGCGCGCGTCGCGCCGTCGCCGCGCATTCGCGAGCGCGCGCCGCGCGGCGCGCGCCGCGGTCTCGCGCCGTCGCGCGCCTTCGCGTCGCGTCGCGGTGCGTCGGCGGTGCGTCGGCGGTCTCGCGCGCGTCGGTCGTGCCGTCTAACACGGACCTTACCTAGGGTTTAGGGTTTAGGAACGGTCCATCCGTCCGCCGGTCGACGTCGACCGATCGCACACGCGCGCGCGACGAACGCGCGCGAGTCGCGGGCGCGACGACGGCGACGGCGACGATGCGCGCGATGGCGTCCGCGGCGACCGCGCGAACGGGACGCGCGACGCGGTGTGGACGCGCGAGCGCGGACCGCGGACGCGCGATCGGACGCGCGCGCGCGACGACGACGGCGCGCGGCGCGCGGACGACGCGAACGCGGGCGACGGGCGACGCGGGCGAGACGATCGCGGACGTCGTGGACGTCGCGGACGGGACGAACGCGGCGGCGACGCGCGCGATGGACGTCGTGGGGGACGCGGCGGAGGACCTCGGGGACGTCGTGGCGGGCGGGTTGGATAAGCTCAAGAGCGGGGACTTCGCGAGCGCGTTCAAGGCGCCGGAGGGGATGAAAAACGTTGAGATTCCGGACTTTAAGGCGAAGATGGGTGAATTTAAACTTCCCGAAGCGCCGAAGTTCGAAGCGCCGAGCGTGGACGTGGGGGCGTTTAAGACGCCAGAGCTGCCGAAATTCGACGCGCCCAAGGTTGAGGTGCCGGAGATTGATTTCAGTGGCGCCACGAACGCGATGAACGCGGGTAAAGCCTCGCTCGACGGGCAGCTCAAGGGTGCGACGAGCGCGATGAATGCGGGTAAAGCCTCGCTCGATGTGCAGCTCAAGGGCGCGACGGACGCGGCAAACGCGCTTCAGTCTGGCGTGACGACGAGCGTGAACGATAGCATTCAGGGTGCGTTTAGTGCCTTCAAGGGCGTGCTGCCCGACGAGTTTGCCAAGCTTGTAGACTTGGCCAAGGAAGACACCGATGTCGCCATTGCGCTCGGCGTCTTTGCGCTCTTCGTGCCGACGCTCGCCGGCGGGGCGGTGAACAAGGCTCGCGGCTACGCCGGCACGAGACGGCCGGCGTTTATCAACGACGAGCTCGAAAAGAACAAACGAGCATTCCTCATCGATACTCGCTCGTTCGAAGATCGCAAAGTGGACGGGGTTCCGGATTTAAGAAAGGGTGCGCGCGACAAGGGTGCCGCGGTTCCCGTGGAGGAATTGGACGCTCTCACTCGACGAGTCACTGCGAACCCGCGTGAGGTTGAGTTGCAAATCGCCGGCGAGCGCGTGCTGAAGCTCACCAAACGTGGTGCACAAATCTACTTTATGGGTCCGGATGCGGCGGCGCTCGCAAAGGTTGTGACCGCGATGGGTGGACGCAAGTGCTTCACGGTGGAAGGTAACTTTGACGCGTGGAGATCGACTGGCTTAAAAATTCGTCGTAACCCGTCGTATGACAAGAACATCCTCGATAAGGCGAGCGAAGAGACGGCCGAGTTGGCGCGATCGGGCTCGCAGTTTGTTCAAACGCGAGTGGGTACCGTGAGGGCTACCGTCTCGTCCGGTTACAAGACGTCGACTCCGGTGCAGAAAGGCGCCGTCGCGGTTGGTTTCGTCGCATTGGCGTACGCAGCGGTCGAATGGGAAAAGACTTTGGCCTTCATTGGTTTCTTAGGTCTCTTTTGGTCGCTCTACAACAAGCTGACGAGCTATGAATCTCCCGGGGAGTTGTTTGCGGATGCTTCAAAGGTTTTCACTCCTGCAGTTGCCACAGTTGGTCGAGCGGCTTCGTCCGCTGTGATGGACGTCGAAGAGGAAGAGGACGAATCTCCGATGACCATCGAACTCCCGACGCTCGCCGAGATGTCTGTTCCGGAGGCAGAAGGCGACCAAGAAGTGGAAGAAGCTGAAGAGCAGGAAGACGAAGTCGAGGCTACGGCGGAGCCCGAGATCGAGCAACCGGAAGCGGATGTCGAAGCCGAGGAAGAAAAACGCGAGGAAGAAGAATAAGCGCGCCGTCTCGCAGACGCGAACGACGTCAACGCAAGCAAACAAAAGCAAAACGGTATAGCCCGCAACCACGCGCTCGTTGTAATTACGCACATTGCACGAATAAACAAAGCAAGTTGCTTCAAGCGACACGCCACGATATCCCGCGCGAACATCCACGGGCGAGCCGCAAAGCGACACGCGCACACGTGCGCGATGCGGCGAGCGATCGCGCGCGCGCGCGTGCGCAAGAAAACGCCGTGGCACCACGTCGTCGTGATCGTCGCCGCACTCGTCGCGAGCGCGCGTGCCGGCGACGATGAGCACTCGGAATCTTCGGCGATTTTAGACGACCACGCGCGCGCGCTCGAGCAACTCATCGCGCAACCGACGCACACCGCACCGTTGGTTAAAGATGCTTTCGTGAAACTCGCGAATCAGGCTCGACACGCGCCGACGTTGCGTGAGTTGCGCGAGAAAGCGTTGACTGTGGGATCGGGCACCGTCGAGCAGGCGCTCGCGGAGGATGATATCGAAGGCGCAGACGAACGAGATCGATGGATTGCCGCGCGCGAGGCGCTTTACGCGCTCAGCGCGCTGGGTAAAGTGGGACTGGTCGACGAGGACGCGTTCGTGGGGGAGACAGCGAGCGGTGAGGATGACTACGGCGCGTTTGAGAGGTTGACGGAGACTGGAAGCGAGACGTGGTACCAGTCGGCTCTGCAGCGAGCTGCGCTCATGGGGGACGATTGGGCGCGCACTGCGCTTGGATTTAGGTTATGGAAAGGATTCGATGGCGTGGAAAAAGACGAGGAGCGAGCGTTGTCGATGTTGCGCGATGTGGCGACGACTGGTTTAGGGAGAGGCCCGACGACGTACGAGCTCGAAGCACCGAGCGGCGCCGAGTGGTTGCGCGATCGGGATCGAGACGCCGGCTGGTATTCGGAGAGTATCGCGGCGAAAGCAGCGGATCAAGTGGCCATGGAAATCGATGCAGCAGCGCGAGGAGATGATGGGGCGCATGCGCAGTTGGGATACCGAGCGCTCGTTGGTGGGCGAGGCGTCGAACAGAACGAGAGAGCCGCGTTTGAACACTTCGTGGAAGCTGCGCGTCGACGCGGTGGGGGACTGCCTGAAGCACACTACAACCTGGGATTCATGTACATGAACGGTATGGGTACAGAGAAAAATTACACCGCCGCGCGCGAAGAATTCTTGCGCGCAATATCCAAGGGCCAAATCGCGCCGGCGTACAACGGTTTGGGCGTTCTCGCATTCAACGGTTTGGCGAGTGAGCAAAACTACACTGAAGCGATGCTTTATTTCACAGCAGCATCAAAATTGGAAGATCCCGATGGTTATTTCAATCTCGCACAAATGTACACCGCCGGTCACGGCGTTGAGGCAAATGCGACGTACGGTTTGGAAATCATGGAAAAGGCGAGCGAACTCGGACATTGGCGAGCGCCCTACGAGCTCGGAATGGTTTACGCTCTCGGCGAAGTCGTGGAAAAGAATGTGACGAAAGCCGCGAGATACTTTCACATTTTCATCGAGGAACGCTTCAACTGGGCTGAGCATCGAAATGAGGCCATCGAAGAAGTTTTGCTTCACCAGAATCCGTGGGGCGCTCTCGTTCGATACGCACTCGTGTCGTCACTCGGAAGTGAATCCGCCGCGAATAACGTGGCGTGGTTATTGCGCAAAACTGACGCGTACACGAGTGAGAACAAGTTTGAACTCGCCGCGCGCATGCTTCGCGAGATTATTTACTGCTACGAGTCCCCCGAGGCTCGAGTGGATTTAGCGGGCTTGCTGTCGGAGCGCAAAGTGCGACCAGACTTGACGTTTGATCTGAAAGATCACTACGATCAACTCGTCCCAAACGCCTCGACTTATGAAATTGCCGCCACAGGGCATTTGTCGGTCGCCGCATTCGGCGAAAAGCCGTACGCAGAGGCGTTGGTAAATCTTGGTTGGGCGCATTTGTTCGGTCGCGGCGTCGCAATCAACGCGAGTCGAAGCCTTGAACTGTTTGCTGCGGGTGCAGCAGCCTCGGAGACCTCGTACGAAGCTACACCATGCGTTTTTGCGATCGTAATGACCAAATTCTGGCTCTTCGCCGCCGCGGCTAGCCGATCGTTGAGCTTTGGTTCGCTCGGCTTACCCGCCGAGCATTTCAGCGCTCTGCCGACGCCGAAGCTTAACTTCTCCACCGTGCGCGGCTTTATGGCCGTGCGAATCCTTCGATTGATCGAAGTCATCGAGCGCTACGTATTGTTTGGACTCAGCTTAGCTTTAGCCGGCGTTCTCGCGTACCGCGCGATGCTTCCGAGTCGATGAACGCCGCACTTGTGTTAAACATCTATCTTAGCGACACCCCGCCACACTCCGACGCGCGAGCGGACGCAGTGATGCTTTCCACGACGTGCGCACGAAGTTTTACGCCGGCGTCGACGACGTCTAGCGCGCGGCGCGGCGCCAGGGCGACGCGACGCCCGTCGAGATGCGCTGACGTCGTCGTCATCGCGCGCGCTGGTGCGTCGAGCGGTGACGCCACGCGTGTCAACGACGAGGACGACGACGACGACGACGCGTTCTTGCGCGCGCTAGAGGATCAGATGGACGGGAAGTCGTCGCGATCGAGCGCCGGGGACGGGCTGAACTGGGGCGGGGATATGTCTGGGGAAGAGTTGCGGAATATGGTACTCAAGCGCTACGGCCGCCTGTACGACGCGCGAATTTGTCAGCGAAGAGATCGTTTCAATAAGCTCCAGATTTATTTACAGATTATGTGGAAGTTTTTGGGCCAAAAGAGCTTCCCGTTGAGCGAGGAGGAGTACATCGAACAGACGGATGCGGTGGCAGAGTTGTTGAGCGAATGGAACGTTGGCGACGTCGTTCGGGAGAATTTGCCGAAGAATCCCAAGACGCCAAAAATGGATACAACTGGCGCAAACGCGGTGATGATACCGCTCGGGTTGGAGGATCTCGAGAATGGAGTGCCGGGAATGCGCAACGACGAATGATTACGCACGCTCTTGTTATCGCTAAAATATATTACTTCATCGTCCCTCTACTTTGCGCTATCCTCCCGCCTCGCGAATGGCGATCAGGTCTTTGATCTTCGCCAATCGCACGTACAACGGACGCAAATGCTTCTTGTCATCCCTCGTCGTCTTTCTCCCAGTCGTGCGCAAGATGCGAACGTCGAATCGCCTCAACCGACGCTTCAACGCGCTCTTGTCTACTCGCAACTTCTCCAGCGCCTCATCTCCTCGTAAAGACGCGTACAGCGTTTGCAGCGACAACCCACTCACGCGATCGACCTCCGCGGTGACGCTATCGAGATCACCCAACCAGTCATCGACGACGTCCGCGACGCACGCGTCAAGCGCCGCCTCCGCGCTCGCGCTCGACGTTTCCTCTCCTTCCGCGCCTCCCCGCGCGCGTCTCGCGTCGTCCGCGTCGTCGTTCACGCGCAACGCGTTCAGACCCACCTCGAGCGCGATCGCGCCTCCCGCGTCGTCGTCCTCGCGCGCCGCATCGTCGTTTTCCTTCCCGCGGTCGCGCGCCGCCTTGCCCAACGTCTCGTTCGTGCGTTCGAGCACCGCGCGCGCGTTCTCCAGGCTCTGCAGCGCGCGCGACCGCATCGCGCCCGCGCCCGCGCCCGCGCGACTCGACGCTTCGTCGTCGACGAGTGCGGTCGCGCGACGCGTCCGCGCGGTTCGACTCGACGCGACGCGCGACGCATTCGCACGCGCGCATTCAAACGACTCTCTGACGCATTTTTGAAACGGTTTTTTGAAAAAAAAAACGGTCAATCGCGCGTGCGTTTTCGTTTTCTTTTCGCGCGACCGCGCGGGCGGCGACGCGCCAGAGACCGACGCGACGCGGACCGACGCGTCGGTTTTTACGACGGGAGAGGCGCCGATTCGACGCGCGCGACGCGATGGTGGTGGACGCCGCGCGCGCGTGGGCGTCGGTGGATGACTTGATGGGCGATGCGCATTATCGCGCGCTAGGGGTGGAGGCGTCGGCGAGCGCGGCGGAGATCAAGCGAGCGTTCGCGAAACGGGCGCGGGAGTGTCATCCGGATAAAGGCGGGAGCGCGGAGAGTTTTGCGGCGGTTCGAAAGGCGTACGAGTGCTTGAGCGATGTCAAGGCGCGGTCGACGTACGACGCGCTGATGAAGGAGCACAAGTATAGGTACATCAGAGGAGTGACGCCGCGAGCGCCGGGGGGGGAGGACGCGCTGCTGGACGACATAGAACGGCTGGGGTTGGAAAATGTGTGCGCGGCGACGCAGTTGGTGACGCTGTGTGAGGTGTGTGGACGACCGAGCACGCGCGAGTGCTTCGTGTGCACGGCGCTGTTTTGCGACTTTTGCGAACGAAAGATGCACTGGAAGGGCGCGGTGGGATTGCATTGGCCCGTGCAGCGCGTGGATGGAAAGATGGCGAAAGAACTCGGAGAGAAAGAACTTGAAAGGAAACGAATCGACGATGCCGAACGAGCGATGCGCGAAGATCCCAATTATAGGACGGATCACGAATTGCAAGCGACGCGCACGTTCAAGGAAGTCGCGGCAGAGTTGTATCACCCAGATGGACGTCACAAGAAAAAGTACGACATTCGTCTGGCGCAGCATTACATGTGGGCACAAACGATGCGTTCTGTGTACGTGGCGGTGAACATACCCACAGGTTACGCCGATAAAGAATTACACTTCGAATTCAATGCGGGCTCGATTTTGATTCAACCCGAGGATTCGCTCGCCGTCGTCGACAGAGTTTTGGCCAATCCCGTGGATACGAGGTACCCGATCGAGGTCATGCAAACGGAAGACAAACGATTCGTTATGTTTGAAATACGCAAGGCAAAGATTGGTGAAGAGTGGAAAAAAGTCTTCGAGGGTGACCCTGATTATGCGCGTTGTTTGACGCAGGCGTATGAAATAAAGGAATCAAACGATGAAGTCACCATAGAATTCGAGTTACCTTTCTGGATTGAATCGGACGACATCGGGGTAAACATCACCTCCAAAGGTATTCAAGTCAAGGTCGCCGGGGAATTCGATATCGCTCGCGAGTTTTGGCGAAAGCGGCCAAAGAGCGAGGGCGACGAGCCGTGGCAGGCAATCGACATCTCAGAGAGCACTTGGAGTCTCGATGACGCAACCGAGTGCGAGAGTGGTGATCCATGCAAGGCACTTATGATCGTTCTAGCCAAGCCGAAGCCCGATGAGCAAGAGATGCAGTACAAACGCGGAGTGCGTACAGACAATCGAAATGTGCACAGCGACGACGAGCGCCAGGGCGTTCGATTCTTTGTCGACGACAACGACACATATGCATTGGAGCCGATGCTGGAAGCATGTCTTTTCATCGACACTGGATCGACTTGGTACCAACCAACGCCTCGTGAAGCGTACAGACATCCTCACATGACAGCGAAAAACATCAAAGTGTTCAATGACCTTCCGAAATCTGTGAAAGACATGGTCGGTTTGGTGCTCAAGTACAGACAACCGACGAGCGAAGAAGGATTTGACAATGACGATCTCGTCGACGCCCACGATTTGGTGGACTATTACTAGACTAAAAGTGAGTAATAAAAGGTTTCTAATGCTAAGCCGCTTCGCGTTCACGTTAGTAGCGTGTTTTCACCTTCACCTAGCCAGAAAGGCTCAGTCGAGTCAGGGGGCAAAGCCCAAAATGTATCGTCGTCTTCAGCAAATTCATCGCTCGAATCTTCATCAACCATCGTGTTTGAGTCAATCTTGACTTCTTGATCAAGTCCGATGTATGAGTCAGACATCAAAAACACCACCAAATCGGGGCGTGCGCGTGAAGACGAGCCGGATGGACATTTCAGCTTGACGTTAGCAGCATCACCAAACGATATTCGTCTCAGCGCCAACAGTTCATCATTCGCGGTGTCTCCAACGACTATCCACCAACCTTCTTCTTTTATTTTCGGAAAGCGCGGTGTATACGACGTCGGTGCCTTCGAACCGCATTTCTTGCCAATACGTCGAAGCTTTACGTGTACCGTCTTCTCACCATTGATGCCTTTGGTCGTCTCCGTCGTCGCCTTGGCGTCAATCACCGGAAGTCTCAGACATAAATCGACGACTTGATCAATTTTACGACCGTTAATACCACATTCTGAGAGAACTCGACGCGCCTGTTGCTTGTTGGAAGAGCATAGATCCATCAACTGAGGTAAAATAGACAAGCCGTGTTTCTCAAGGTTTCTCAAGTGTCTGCGTTCGATGTGCGGAAGCGTCAACAACGAAGAATCGGTAATCATTCTGCCCTGCATAATCATCTGCATCAAATTCATCGTGCTCAGTGCGGTGTGTAGCCAACCAGCATCGGAAGTGACGTCAATCATCGCTTGTAAAATACGAATCGCCTGATCGAGGACGCTCTTTGTGTCCGTGTAATAATCACTCAGAGGTAGCGGTAGCCGCAAGAAGTGGCATTGGAAAAGCAAAGATGTCTTCACGTGCGGGTCCTCAGCCAGACGAATGTCGACTTGGAAACCACCGGCATCAGCCACAACTTCTGCCAACTCCGTGTTGAGCTTGTCTTCGTTGTGACGAACGGGTAGTTCATCGTATTCTGCCACGCCGCACAACGTTTCCAGCAATGATTCAAGTGAACTATTCGCCTTGATATTCGACGCGAAAAGTGCGACGGACGGGTACTGTAGGTAGTAATACGATGCGACACGTCCTAACATCAAAGGCTCCAACCCATCGTCTTCGTCATCGATTGCAATGCAACGAGCGTCCTCCAATAACTCCAAAGCGTTCTCGACCAAATCACTGAGGTATTCATTCAAGTTATCTGTTTGAATGGTATCCAAGTTGTAGTAAGTGGGATTTTTGAGCAAGCGACGAAAAAAGTAAGTCCACGTCAAGTAATCGACTGCGTCCTGCTTAGTCTTTATTGTGCCACTCACAATTTCGGCGTTGAAATGGTCGCATAAGTTTTCTGCCAAGCTCGATTCAACTGGAAAAGGCTCGTAGAGAAATTTCTTGTAAAACGTCTTTTTAGGCTCGTGTACTAGAATGACGCAGCACCCAGACTTATCGAACTGCGGTCGCCCCGCTCGACCCATCATTTGAAGAACATCTGTAATGGGAAAGTCTTGGTAACGCTTCGTTTTGCCGTCAAAATATTCAGTGCCCTTGATTACGACCAAGTGCGCAGGCAAGTTGACGCCCCACGCGAGCGTTGACGTCGTCACCAACACTTGTATCTTGCATTGTGCGAAAAGCTCTTCGCACAACTCTCGATCTTCTGGCGTTAAACCGGCGTGGTGTAGACCAATGCCAAATTGTAAGGTGTGCTTCAACGCTGGATCTTTGACTTTACTCAAGTGCATCGTTAACTCGTCGTCGCTCATGTGCACGAAGCCATCCGGGCGCTCGTCCGCGGCAGCGTACGCGATCAAATCCAACGCTGTCAGGCGCGTTTGTCGTCGACTCGACACGAAAACAAGCGTCGGCTTTTCAGGACTATGCGTGCGAATAGCCGCGTACGTTGGCTTATTCATCGTCATCATGCGCGGGCAGTAAAATTTACCCGGAAAGCCTTGAATATGACATTCGAGCGGTACCGGGCGCACCGACGGTCGAAAGTTGAACAAACCTTCCTTGTCAATGCCGAGCCAATCTCCGAGATCACGTGCGTTCGCCAACGCTGTTGACAAACCAACGATACGAACATTTGAACCCGTTCGCGCAGAGATGTATCGCATACGAGACACGATGACTTCCAAAATAGGACCTCTGTCGCTCGCCAACAAGTGAATCTCATCAATAACGACGAGCGCAACCTTGGTGACGTACGCGCGACTTTGCCAGTTACGACTGATGCCATCCCACTTTTCCGGAGTACTAACGATGATATCGGCCTGAAGAAGCGCTCGAAGATCTGGCGTGTAATCACCTGTGAGCTCGACCATGCGCAAGCCGAGCGTCGGGCACAAATTCTTTCTCCAGTCCTTGATGCGTTCTCGAACCAAAGCCTTGAGCGGTGCAATGTAGACGACTTTTGAACCAGGAGAATCACGGAAAACTTTCATCATCGATAGCTCGGCCGAAATCGTCTTACCGGAGCCTGTCGGCGCACCAAGGAGAACGTTCGTATCGGTATGATAGAGCGTGTGAAACGCTTGCGTTTGAATGGCATTGAAGTGCGTAAACTTCCCCTCGTACATCGACTCATACACTGGATTGTTCAAAGCTGATCGCGGGAGAGGATCAAGATCGAGTAATTCTGTGTGCGGTGGATGTTCTTCAGGTAAGATGAGGTGCTGGAAGTTTAGTTCGACGAAAGATTCACATCCGAGCCAGGTTTCCGACATGGCACGCAAGAAATATTGCGGCGGCACTGGCTCAAAAATGGGAATGGTGAATGCCAAGTATTGCGCCCCGTCGCGGCTTTGTTTTTTACTCAAGTTGAAAGTTTCCGAGTGATATATGTGCTCGTTTACCGGATCTTCGACCCAGATCAGCCATCGTTGAAGAGCACCATGCACTGCATCTCTCCATTCGAATTCAGGAGTAAGTGTCACAGAGACTCGTAACACGGAGCGCGTGATGGGCTGCACGACAGCCGTCATGTTCAAATGCGGCATCGCGCGCATGCACGACTTGACTTGTCCACCAATTTGAGTGTTCAGTCGCAACATACTGCCAATCTCACTCGCACTCATATCCCATAAACGATCCAAAGTGGCTTTCTTCTCTTCGAGCTTAAACAAAACTTCGGGCTTGAGCGACTTTTCAAATTGTCGAAGCTCGTGTTGATGCGGCCATATTCTCAAATCACACGATTTACTCACCGTGAGCAATTGTTCCGCGAGCGACGGCCAGCCACGTCGTAAGCATAACTCAAACAGTGCGCGACAAATTCTGCTCGCATTCTGCGAAATGTACATGCTATCGGCAATAAGAGAAAAAGATTGCATGCTCGCACGAGAGATGTAGACTTGCAAGAGTAAATTGACTTTGCCTACTTTGTCTGTGAGCGAGGCTTTGATGTCAATCGGCACCACGCGGCGGTTGCGTCGCAATGTCTCCAACTCAGGAATTTCATCTTCTCTGGGAACTATGTTTTCGAACTCGCTCGAATGGGAAATCATGTGAAAGATGTCCGGCAGCGTCATGTGTCTGTGCATCAAACCATCGAAAACTTCCATAGAATTGACTCGTATGTAAAAGTGACTCGCCGTACGGCCAGCTTCGGTTTGATAAAGCTGTCCACTCCGCTCGTCGAATCGAATCATTTTCGCACGATCTAAAACCCTTGCAGCTTCTTTGATGAGTTTTCTGCGGTGGTCTAGTAAGCCTGGATCAAGACGAATGTCGTCCCACGTCAGACCATAGGCGAGTGGGTTCTTCTCCATACGCGTGTGTAGGTAAGAGTATCCCAACCACTGCGCGCCTTCGCGCACGTTCGTAACTGTACCGAGAGTCACTTCGGCGTTCAAATTATCAGCCAAGTTGCTCACAAATTGTGATTCAATCGGTGTCGAATGCGTGAGCATGGACACGTAATGCGCCAAATTTTTGTGCTCGGTGACGATGACACCCTCGCCCGAAGTGTCAAAACCTGGTCGCCCTGCACGACCGAAAATTTGTTGCACATCTAAAACACCGAGATTCCTGAAGCCACCGCGTTGAGGGTCGTAAAGCTGCGTGCCTTTGATGACGACCATGTGCGCGGGCAAGTTCACACCCCACGCCAATGTTGCCGTACACACTAGAACTTTAATGAGTCCGGCGGCGAAAAGTTTTTCCGTCAATGAACGGTCCGCTCTAAGCATACCTGCGTTGTGACAGCCGAGTCCTTTGAGAAACAGATCTTTCAACTCGTTATTCCGACTTCGTGACACTTGTTGCGCGAACTCAGCCTTGCGCTCGTGTTGGTTGTTGGAGAAGAGTTCCATACCATCCTGCGCAGCGGCAAACTCAGCGAGTTGCTTCGCCGTCTTGACTGTATCCTTCCGGCTATGTACAAAGACCATGGCTTGTTTGCCATTTCTCAACGCTTCACACGCTTTGTTGTACGCAATCTGCGCCATGAGTGTTTGCCGTTTCATCGAGTTTTTCTCTGTGACCCCGATAAACTTTTGCGTCAATGGGATCGGCCGGTACGACTGATCAAAAACGAACAAACCGGCGTCATTGTTGACGCCTAAGAATCGAGCCACATCTACGGGATTCGGCAGCGTCGCAGAAAGACCGACAATCCGTATCATACTCTGAGTTTGTTCGACTTGACGAAGAGTACGGGCGACGAGCGTTTCAATCACCGGCCCCCGCTCGTCATTCAACAAGTGCACCTCATCAATGATGAGTAAACGTAAAGTACTCGCCACAGAAACTTCTCCGCCTTTTCGTGTGATGACATCCCATTTCTCGGGTGTCGTCACGATCATTTGTGTCTCCTCGAGCTCGCGTTTACTCATTTGCGTATCGCCCGTGAGCTCGGCAACGACTATGTCAAGAGGTGCAAGTCTTCTGCTAAATGCATCCGTAACTTCAGCCGCGAGCGCTTTCATGGGTGCCACGTAGACAATCTTGAAATCCTCTGGAAGGTAGTCGCCGTTCTCATCTATGTGAAGACCGATTTCGTGTAAGACGGTTAGCATGGCGATGTTCGTCTTCCCGGCTCCCGTCGGCGCGCACACGAGTAAGTTTTCGTTGGTGTGGTACGCCTGCGGGAAAATCTTGCTTTGGATCCTATTGAGCATTCTGATGCCTTGAAACGCGGGCTGCGCCCACTCATCGAGCTCTTCAATCGCTACAGAACGCTCACCAGCGGCCACGGGATCTGGCTCTCGCGCCGGTACAGAGATCTCTTCGTACCCTTCTGGATGAACGATGCGCGTGGTCCCTGGCGGCAACGCTTTGCGCCCACCATCCATACCTCGTCCAAGACCTCGCAAACCGGCAAGAATATCGTCTGGATTACTTGATGACGAAGGTGCTTGCTGGTTTTCCCAATCACCTTCACATAAAGCGTCGAAACCTACACCCACGGCTTGAAGCCATTCCATAATGCTGGCGCCCGATCCAGAGGCAAGCTTGCGATTAGCTTTGCGTTCTTCTTTTCTCCGAGCCTTTTCAAGTTGTTTATCCAAGGTGCTCGTAATCGTAACAACACGAGTGATAGATGGTCCAGCTCTATCGGCGCCACTTTGAGCGTTTAGCGCATCTCGAAGTAACTGCGCCCGGTTTTTGATGGCGCTCGTGAGCACCGTGCGGCGTTCAACCACTCCCGCGATGAGCTCGAACCCGTAGTCACCCAGATATTCGTAAAGTTCAGCGGCGCACTCGTCATCCGAGCTCGACGCATTCATAATTGCCCGCCCCACCGTACCCGCGACGGCTTCCCACGTCTGATCGAGCGCGTGCGCGCTGTTTGCAACAAAACCTTCGCACTGTCTCTTCAACCACGTGAGCTGGGTCGTCGCATCGCTCTCTACGTGCTCTGGCTCACCGAACCCACTCATACGCTCGTCGGGGTGCGCCATTCTCTCCGATTCGATTCGCAGGCGCTCCGCTTCGCTCGCCTCGCTCAAATTCGTTTTCATCGCGCGTTTCAAATCTCGAATTCGATCGCTCGGTTGCGCGTCTCCGGCGCGCTTGAATTTAATGTTCTGTCCAAAGATCCTCCCAGACGTTGTCGGCTCTGCATCGAGCGTACTTTTCAGCGTGTGAAACTCATCGAATTCGCCCCGCATGCGCAAAAGATCCTCGACGAGACTCTCGAATTCGCGAACCGTAGGCGCGTTTGCTTCCACCGGCCCGAGCGCGCCTCGCAGCGCCTCCATCATGTCCTTCCGCACCTCCCGCTCGCGCACTTCAAAAATCTTTCTCGCGGTCTCGTGATCCGCGACGTACCCTCGCTCGGATTCCACAGCTCGTCGTTCGTTCGCGATGACTTCCACGAATCCGCTCGCCGCGTCCCACGCGCTCGCCGCCGCGTCCCCTGACGCCGTCTCCGTCATCGTGTCGCTCCCGAGCATGCGCACGACCACGCTCACGAACGCTCGACACGTCTTGACGACATCCTTCGCCTCGCGACCGTCCTCGCATCGCAGCACGCGTCGCGCCAGCCGCACGCTCGGCGTGTCGTCCGTCGTCGCGTCGCGCCTCGTCGTTGTCCGCAGCGTTTCGTTCCGTCTCGCGCGCTCGGCGTCGACATCCACGACGTCGTCCAACCCGCGCGCGGCGCGCAGGAACGTCGTTAATCGAGGCGCGACCGCGTGAGTCGTCGCCATCGCCGCGTCGCCGTTTAACGCGCCGTTCGATAATCACCGCGCTAAAGCGCGCGCGCCGACGTCCGTCGTTACAACTAATTCTAATCCCTACGCCTCTGGATCGTAAGGCGTCAACGCCTCGACGTCCACGAACCCAGCCTCAATCAACTTTTGCCTCACCCTATTCACGATCGCTCTCGTTTCCATCGCGATCGCGACGATCCTCTTCGTCAGCGCCGCCGCCTCGAGCGCGTCTCGCCGCTCCTCCGCGCCTTCGCTCGACTCTTCATCATCGCGCGCGTTCGTCAAGAACGCCCGCATGGCGTCCACGGCGAGCGTGATATCGACGCACGCGCGCTCTTGCGCTCGTATCGTCGCGTCGATGTTGCGTCGGCGCGGTTCGAGCGCTTTCAGGCTCGTCTCGAAATCATCGGAATCCAAGCACCCATCGTCCACCACCGCGCGCGCTCTCGGCGACGTCTCGCTCTCGCTCTCGCTCTCGCTCGACGTCGACGCGTTCGCGCGTCTTCCCGCGCGCGCGTCGTCGTCCGAGACGCTTGCGGACGCTTCCCGCGCCATCATCGCGTCCGCCAATGACGAGCACCGCCGCACATCGCCGCGCCGCGCACGTCGCGATGGCCGTCTCCGACGTCGTCGATTTCATCAAGCGCGAGCTCAACGCGACCAACCCCGCGGTTCGCGAGGCTAACGCCATCTTGCTCCGCTCCGCCGCGATGTTCGTCGCGAGCGTCGTCTTCATGCGAAACTTTGGCGAACTTCTCGCGGTGTGAGCGTCGACGCGCGCGACTTAGACGGTTGTAACGACGCCACGCGCGTGGGATTAAACGCACTGAATCGCGCGCGCGCCCCTCGCGCGCGCGACGCGCGACGCGCGACGCGCGAGGAGTCGAGAACGCGATCGTTTCTCTCGCGCGCAAAAAAAAGAAAACCTCGACGCGGCACACGCGAACGCGCGCGCGACGACGCGCGATGTTGGACGTCAACATGCTCAGGCCGGACAAGGGCGGCGACCCGGTGCGCGCGATGCGCGCGTCGCGCGCGCGCGTCGCGGAGGACGCCGGAGGACGTCGACGACGACGCGATCGAGCGATGGGTGACGGCGCGCGCGCAAAGTTGGACGCGAAGCGCGCGCGCGGTGGCGCGGATGGGCGATGACGCGCGCGCGCGAACGGTGACTGACGACGACGCGCGCGACGCGCGACGATGACGCAGGAGGCGGTGCGAGAGAGCGAACGGCGGAGGTTCGGACGCGTGGAGGACGTGGACGACGTCTTGGCGCTCGATCTCGCGTGGCGCGAGGCGAGACACGCGCTGGATGAAGTCGGAGGGGAATTTAATAAGGCGAATAAGGAAGTGGCGATGTTGATGAAGGCTGGGAAGAAGGATGAGGCGGCGCCGTTGATGGCCAAGGTGAAGGAGATTGACGAGAGGAAAAAGGCGGCGGCGGAGAAGGAAAAGGAGCTGGAGGAGAAGACGACGACGGCGTTGTTGAAGATTGGGAACATCGTGCACGACAGCGTGCCGGTATCGAACGATGAAGAAAATAACGTCATCGTGCGCACGTGGGGGGAGAAACGCATGGAAGAAAAGCTTCCGAATCACGTGGATTTGATTTCTATGTTGGATATTGCCGACGTAGAGCAAGGGACCGAAGTCGCGGGCGGGCGAGGGTACTATCTCAAGGGCGCAGGGGCGCTCTTGAATCAGGCTATGATCAACTATGCGCTCGCATTCTTGGCGAGCAGAGGGCACACGCCGCTGGCGACGCCATTCTTCATGCGAAAGGACCGTATGGCGGAGTGCGCGCAACTCGCAGATTTTGATGAGCAACTCTACAAAGTGACGGGTGAGGGCGACGACAAGTACCTGATCGCCACGAGCGAGCAAACGTGCTGTTCGTACTTGCGTAAGCGTTGGTTGAATACGAACCAATTACCGATTCGGTTCGCCGGATACTCGACGTGCTTCCGTAAGGAGGTTGGTTCTCACGGTCGCGACACACTCGGTATTTTCCGCGTTCATCAATTCGAAAAGGTTGAGCAGTTCGTCGCCGTCTCGGGCGAAGGCAACGCGAGTTGGGACGAAATGGAACGTCTCATAGGAAACTCGGAGGCGTTCTACCAGTCGTTGAACATTCCGTACCAAGTCGTGAACATTGTGAGCGGGGAGTTGAACGACGCCGCGGCGAAAAAGTATGATCTCGAAGCGTGGTTTCCGTCGTCTCGCACCTTCCGCGAGTTGGTTTCGTGCTCAAACTGCACCGATTACCAATCTCGGCGACTGGAAATACGCGAAGGCGCACCAAAGAAGGGTCCGGAGAACAAGAAGGCGTACGTGCACTTGCTCAACTCGACGCTCACCGCGACTGAGCGCACTTTGTGCTGCTTGATTGAAAACTGGCAAACCCCCGAAGGTCTCGTCGTGCCGCCGGCGTTGCGACCGTGGATGAACGGCATCGAGTTCATCCCGTTCGTTCGCACGCTCGACAAGAAGGGTCGTCTCGTGGATGTCTCTCCGCCGCCGGCGGACTTGTTTGCGTCCAACGATGCCGCCACCGCGGCTGGCGTCGAAGCGACGGCATACGTCAACGCCGGTCCGTGCGCGGCTTCGAAGGCTATTCAACAAATCTTGAAGCGATGTGGTGCCGTGGTGAAGGTTGAATCTGCCGCGATGTGTCCGGAGGAAATCAAGACGGAGACTGACAACGCCACGCCGGTGTTCGTCCAAGGCAACCTCGTGTTGGCGTCGCCTATTTCCATCATTCGTCACCTCGTCAAGACCAACCGCGTCGGTGCGGGTTTGTATCCGGCTGGCGTCGCGGAACAAGCGCGCGTCGAAGCGTTGCTTGAATCAACTAGCGCGGGTGCAGAAGCCGCAGCCGCTAAGGTGGAAAAGGCTCTCGTGGCGTCGACTTCTGGCTACCTCGTCGGTAGGACCGCATCGGTGGCTGATATTTATTTGGCTGCTGTGTGCGAAGCCGTCACATCGGGTTCCGACGCCTTCAACGCCTGGCGCGCAAAGGCCGCGGCGCTCTAGTCGACGGCAATGTTTCCTCTGGTAAACGCGACATCTATTCTTCGAAACGATGATCTATGATTCTAATGCGATGGTATTATCATTCTAAGTAATAATCTATCACTTCCCCGCGTTGGTCGTCGCTTTTGCAGGTCCACGCACGTCTTGGTGCTCCAACAACTCGTTTGCAAACTCCTGAAACTCGTTTGCGTTCTTCACCATGCACGCGTGTAGCGACACAAACTCCTCCACGCACTTCTTCCCCTTCTCCTCGTCTTTCGCCAGCATAAAGCACGTCAACGCCTCATCAAAACTCGTTCCACACGAAGATTGACGGAGATCAGCGACGCACGGGCACGCGAGTGCGGCTTTAACTTTTGCCATGGGATCCTTCGGACCGTCACCATCGCCGCTCGACGACGCCGCTTCGGCCTCAGAGTTCGCGCGCGAGAGGGCGTCGGCGAGTGAGAAGCTTTGTTCGTCTTCGATGGAAGCGCCCGCGTCGTCGTCCTCGACTTTGACGCTCGGGGAGGACATGGCGTGACGAGCCACGCTATGAAGACGAGACGGCGGCGAGCTCTCGCGTGGAGTCGCTGAGCGTAACAGCTATCGCTATAGTGTACTAATAACCTAATGGCTACTGTACCGATAATCTAAGTTTTGTACAACACCTGGTTCCTGCCTTTGAACGGTAGGAACGTCGAACGGATGGATGGATGTTTGCCGCGCAGGTATTCGATGAAGTCGGCGTAAGACGCCACCGGACCACCCAGCGCGGTGCGTCGGTGAGGAAACAGCTCCGGAAACGTGCAACATGGTACGACAGCGAATGGGACATCGAGCTCGAGCGCGGCGTCGATGATTGCTTCCGTGGCCTGGTCAGAGTGCATGCCGACGAGGAGCGAAGGACGCATCTCGCGCAAGCGCGCTCCAACAGAAGAATCTGTCGTCCAAAACTCCGAGCGTATGTGCGTGAAAGGCGCAATTTCAGCTCCAAAAGGTGACTTTACGACCGTGCGGGGAAGTTCTGAGGGGAACTCGTCGAATGGTGCCTCGTGCAAAGTTACGACGTCGGTCGGGGGAGCGCTAGCGCTCACATTAATGTCTTCGCTGCTCGCAATTTCCGTGTACGCCACAAGTCGCTGCACGTGTTCATGCATCCGCTTCTCGTTTTGCTCATCTGCGCATTTGACCCAGATTTCTGATCGAAGCCACGCATCTGCGACGTCTGGATTGGCGTCATTTCGCGCTCCGCGTCGACGCAAATTCTTCGCCGTAGCGCGTTGCCGAGGTGTCAAAGCGACACATCGCGGCTCTATGAGCACGACCCCTACGCCGTGGTTCACATGGAATTCGAACGATAACGCCCCTGCACCACCTGCAATATCAGCGACGACCACTTTCCGTCGTTCCTTCAGCTTGAACGTCTCGACGCACCATTCGGCGAATAACCGATCGCTGACGCACTTTGCCTCCTTATTCGCATCTCCGTGCGGGTCATCATCCGATCTTTCTCGCTCGATCGCCATCTTAGATCGCTCTCGCGCTCTTTTCCGACTTTCTCGCGCCTGGCTCAACTCTTCTTCGTTCACGTCATGCCGTTTATCGCAGTTTGGATCTGAACAGACGTCGCCGCCGAGAAGCACCTTGCAAATCCCAAATCCTTTACTCCTTCGCGCCGTCGTATCGATCAACCCTACTCCCGCAAACTTCTCCAACATTTCACTCGTCGCATTCGCCACGCTCGTCACCGGCGCGAGCTCCACCACGCGCATTTCTGTCGTCGACACGTACGCGCCGCTCCGCGTCCCGCTCTTCGCCCGTCGCGTCTCCCACTCGTATTCAAACTCCACCACCGCGCCCGGTCGGATCACCGGCGGCACCTGCGCCGCGCACTTGACGAACACCGTCGACGTCTCCTCGCCGTCTCGCGTACGCAGCTGTTCGCGCGCGCGCACGTCCACGAACGTCAAGCGTTTCCCCATGCGCGCCACGCGCGTGACGACGCCCTCGACGACGCTCGTCGACGCCGCGCCCGCGCTCGCCCGCGCCCGCGCTCGACGCACCGCTCCAGGTCCGCGCCGCCCGCACCGCGCCGGCGCGCGCGCGCGCGCGGCTGCCGCGTGCGGCATCGTGTGCGGCCGCGCGTCGCCATTCCTGAGCGCGTGCATGGTGCGTGACGCTCGCCTCGTTCTCGCGCTCGATCGCGCCGCCGCGAACGACGCGCGCGTCGAGTCCTCGCGCGCGTCGCGCGGCGCTCGAGCGCGCGCGCATCGCGCCCGCGCGCGATCGAAAACTTGACTCGAAATCTGGGGTTTGATTGAAAACTCGACGACTGACGCCGCGCGAACGCGCCGCGCGCTCCTCGAACGCAGCCTCGCAAAGGAATTCACCCGCTGCTGCACAGACTCACGGTCGTGGCGACGAACGGGTCGACGCGCCGCGTGCCGACGACGGTGAAACAACTCGGGGACTACCTGTTTTTGACGCTCGACGCGAACAACCACCCGGCGTACACGGGCAAGGTGATCAAAGGACCGGCCACGGGACAGGCGGCGAAGTTTAAGAGAAAGTTTGATTTCTTGACGAACGCGACGCTGGGGAAGGCGAAGAAGTGAGATGATCGCGCGAGGGGTGCTCGGAGCGGGAGGGGCGACGAGGACGGACCGCGGGGTCAAGCGAACCGGAGGGGCTCGAGAGGGGTCAGCGCGACGCGCGGGGACGAGAACGCGCGCGGGTGGAGATGATCCAGATTACAATGACTGGATGGAAAAGGCTCGTGCGACGGCGAACAAGCGGGCGGCTGAATTTCGGAAAGAACGCGGCGCACAGCCCGGGGCGAACCAGACGGCTCGAAGGTACACGCGCGCTGGGAGGGATGAAGACCGCGCGCGCACGGCGGCGATTCGTGGATACGAAATGGACGAAGAGGGAAATTATGTTAAGCCGGAACCTAGCGTAGAGGAGCTTCTCCGCGGCACGGCGTGGGAGATGGATCCGAGGCAAGACGCGACGCAGTTTTCCATGACCAAGGAGGAGTGGAAAGCCGTCAAGGCGCAAGCGCGCACGGCAACGTATCCGCACGATGCGGTGCACATTTTTGAGAACGCTGGTTTGAGACGTATTTCACCGGAAATGGCGGCATCGATGCTGAAGCTCATCGCTCAGAAGGCGCAGCACAGTAGGTGCGACCGAGAGGAGCTCGCCGGGTTGCGACGAGATCCGCGAGTAGCGCACATGATTGGAACGTGCGTCGCCGCCGCGCGCGCAAAGAGCGATACGCTTCCCGCGGAAGAAGTCGCCAAGTGCTGCTGGGCGCTCGGTGTCATTGCCGGTGAGCGGGCGAACAGCGCCGAGCTCGAAGTATTGGCCAATCGTGCGTCGGAGTTGATGAAGAAACTGTCTCCGGATGAGATCGCCGATATTTCCTGGTCGCTCGCCATTTCTCGGCATTCATCTGAGCGCTTCTTCCACGAACTCGACGTTCACGCCGCCATGACAGGCTTCAAGGGCTTCCAAGCGTACCAAATCACGACTGTGGCTTGGGCGTTCGCGCACCTTGGACACTCGCACGCTGGGTTTCTCGATGGCATCGATGTCTGGGTCGCCCGAGCGCCCGCGAGAAACAAAGATTTGACACCGCAACAAGCCGCAGAAGCTCAGGTTCATCGCTTCAACGCAACAATTCTGGCCTCGCTTGCATGGTCCTTCTGTGTCATGGAAGACGCGCTCGATAGTCTATTCTTTCGCACGCTCTGGGCGGAAATTATTACACGAGGGGAGCACGACGCGCAAATGGTCCACGAAAAAGAAAATACTGCGGCATCAATGGATGAACATCACAACACTAACGTCTTTGGTCCATGGAAGGGGCGTCAGCTCAACCAGTTACATCAAGCGGCCATCACCGCCGTTCGCGCCGGCTTCGACCCCTTGCCCACTGAACTTGGTGCTGCTGCCGATACAGCGTGGAACACGCAGAACCGGCCACCCGTTGTGTCGTGGTTCCAGCGCGATGTTGGAGCTATTTTGTCGTACATGGGTGAAAAGCACGAGGAAGAGGCTCTCGTGAGTGGGTACAGATGCGATTTACTACTCCCGGACGCAAAGCCTACTGGAGTAGTAATTGAAGTCGACGGTCCGTCGCACTTTGCGCGTAACGATCGCAAATTAGCGCTCGGACAAACTCGCTTGAAACAGCGGCAGCTCGAAGGTGAAGGTTTCGCCGTGTTCCCGATTCCCATTTTCGAATGGGACTATTTGGAAGATGCGCAACAAAAGAGCGATTACTTGCGAGCGGGCTTGGATGCCATTGAACGTGGCGAGCGTCCGCAACGTCTCGAACGAGACGTCGATCTCGAGGGCGAAGGCGCAGGTGGTGACGCGTGGAACCGCAGACCCATGTCTACCATGGGCGATTTTGGAGCTTGAACAAACAGTAGCGAATTGTCAGATTTATTTACGACGAAATTAACTTACACGCACTACTCGAGTCTTTTGCGGATATCGTTCAACCAGGCGCGGTCTTTCGGGTAAGCCTCGAGCATATCGACGTGCGCTTCGATGCGTTCTATCTTGGCGTAGTTTATCCTGCACGAAAACAACAATCTCTCGGGGAGCTCATATTCGGTCTCCCCTTGAACCGTCGCACCGACGTCGAGGATCAGTTTACCGAGCGACGTGTGCACGGTCCTCAAGCCGTTCAGCGCAACGTTACTGAAGTTGTGAGCGTCGACGTTGATTTCCAAAGCGCCGGATCGCTCGATGTAAGAAGAAGTTCGGTTCACCATGAAAGGTTTACCGTTACCGTGGTTCACCGCTTGTCGAACAATCCACGGTAAAGCTGCGTTTCCTGCGACAACCATGACGACCATCTTCGTTTGCTGACGAACAGCCAGTTCGTGTGGGTGCGTGTCCACCTTTCCGGTTCCATCGCCCTTGACGTATCTAATCAACAATTTAAAATCAGCCGGCAGCGTTTCCCAATCTTCTGTCTCTTCCAACGTTTTCCGCGCGAAGTCGCTGATTTTACACAAAAGCACGACGTTGTGACCCGGACCATCGTTTTCCTTCTTCGCGAACATCCCCCCCGTCGGTTTATAGTCCGGAACCATGATATTCACGATGATCACCGACGGCACTTGGCCCTTGATCTTCTTCCCTAGATCATCCGCGAACAAGTTTTTAATCCAATCGCCCACCTTTTCGTCGCTCTTAAACGACAACACCCCCTTTACGTTATAAAACGGTTCACCGCTCGGCGTCTTCTTCTTATCCTGCTTGTACGTCTTCCCTCGAAGTTTAAACCCCTCCCCGCTAAGATTTTCGCTCCACGACGCGTCTCCAGCCTCGTCCGCCAGCGTCTCCATCCCCGCCTCGAACACCGGCACGACGCACTTCGCCATGTCCCCAGTCGTCTGCGTCTCCACCGGTCCCAACGCGCTCTTCCATCGCGCGAGCGATCCTCCGCGCGCGAGCTTCTCATCGTTCGCGCTCTTCAATCGAGTCAGGCTCTTGGCGCGCATGAAGCTCGGCATCGCGAGCAACGTGTCCTGGGCGTCAAAGAATTCGTGCGCATCGCCGTCGCCGTCGCCGTCGGGCGTCGGCGACGCGGCGTGTTTCGAGTGTTTGCACCCCATTTAGGCTCGAGCGCGCGCGATGTCGAGGACGCGCGTCGCGTCGCGTCGGCTCGCGGGCGCGCGCGAGGTCGTCGACGACGTGTGCGGTCGCGCGATCGGTCGTTCGATAGATCGGTCGATCGCGTCGGTGCGGAGACAGAAATGGCGAGGCGCGGCGACGAGTCGCTTTGTTCCGGCTTTCTTTCTAACAACAATTGCTATGAAATGGTTGGTGTGCCACCTCGCGGTGGAACGCTAATTTTTGTTCGCGTCGTCGTCGTCGTCGTCGTCGTCGCGAAACGGAGAGCGGAGAGGTTCGGCGGGGACGAGGAGAACGCCGTCGGGGAGACGGAATTCGACGTCGTCTCGAAGCCTCTCGACCTCTTCGGCGGTGAGGAAGATTAATTTTCGATCCTTCGCGATGTCAGGGATTTTGATGTGGGCCTGGGTGTCGTCGTTGATGCCGTAGACCGGGCCGCTGGCTTGACCGAGAATTTGCGCGACCCAAAGCTTGTGATGTTGCTCGAGTTCCAATCGCTTGAGCTTTTCGCGCTTGACGACGCGATCGCACAACAGGCGTAAGGTTTCCAAGCCCACACGCGCACGTTGGAGCATTTCCATCTCGTCTGCGGTCGGTGTACGTTTCTTCTTGCTCGAGACACGTTGACCGAATCGAGCACCGCTAGTGTTGGCGCTGTACCTCGATCGCATCGTTGATCCCGGATTTCGGCGCTCGTCGATGCTGTGACGAGCGCAAAACGCGAGCGGCTCTGGAGATTGTAAAGGAAGCATGTGCCAGCCGCATCGACGCGCGCACAACGGGTGGAAGACCACGTGACATCCCGTCGCGCAGCAAGGAATGCACGCACCGTCGTCGAGTCGACAAGCCGAGCACCTGGCATTCTTGAACTGCGTGCGCACGTCTTCCAAGCCACTCACCGCCGCGGGTCCATCGAGGTACAAATCAGTTTCCATACCCTGCTGCCAATGCGCGCACACGACGTGACACCAACGGTTACGTCCACGAGTTGGTGTCTTTGCCAACGGAGTGATAGGATCGCTCGGCTCAGGATTTGCGGCTGCATCGTCATCTGTTGTCGCGTTAGCTTTGCCCTCCGGCACCGTCTTCGTGGATGTCGGCGAGCGCACAGGTGGCGGTGACGCCGGGGCGGTATCCCCAGTCTTTGGAGTTTGCAAACGAGGATCGATCACGGTTCTTAAAGCGCCGCGCTTCACTGGACAAAGCAAACATTGCACACGAGGGTCATACATGGCTCCATCGCCAGCTTCCCGCATGTATCGAGGCGGACGAGTGCCCGGTAAACCGTTTTCGCGCTCCAGGCGTTCAGTTTCATGGCAAGGCCAGCATAACCACTCACCTTCGGGAATATTTGTGACACCATAGCACTGCTGATGAACGCACATCTCGCATCGTTCGCAGAATACGATTTCGTTCGGGTATTCGCTCTCACCTCCGGCGCAAACGCAGCAGAGCGCGTCCTCCATAGCGCCAGACTCGACGAGCGGGTCGCACATGTCGGCGCCCGCGAGCTCGCCTCCATCAAATTGCGCTTCGTCTTCTTTGCCTTCCGCTCGAAGGCGTTCCATACGCCATCGCCCTCCGCGCCAGCGTTCTTCGTATTGCGCTGTCTCTTCGAGCGCCTTTTGTTGCTCCTCTCGAATCTTCTCCTCTCCTGGCAATGCCTCCTCCACCTTGGTCAAGAGTTTTTGGATGAGCTCTCGGTTGATGTAAGACGTCCTCGCCAGTACAGTCTGCGCTCGAAATATTTCAGCAACGACTTCATCATCGGGTGCAAGTTTGAGCAGCTCTGTATGAGTTGAAATGCGAGCGATCTCTTTCTTGACAACCTCCACGGGATCGGGAAGAGACTGGCCCGGACCAAGTTGCGCTTGCAGCTCAGCCATTTGCGCCGCGCGCAGCTTCTCCATATTTTCTCTCCTTCTATGACATCTCGGCGGTGCTGATGACGTGCCACAAACACCTTGTTTACGAATGAGGCAAACTTGACACTTGGGCGGTCGCATGCTCGTTGGAACGCCGTTCGAACCGGTTTGCTCGGGGATGATGTCTTCCACGGTCTGCGGCAGTGCCGGCACTTTCACGGTATCAAGAATCAATTTTGTGTAGTCAGCGAGCGTTTCTATGGGATATGGAACGCTCGGAGGATACAAAAATGTGTCCTCGTTGATCTCGTCTTTCCCATCGGGCGAGTCCGTCGCCGTATCCATGGCGCTATCACTGATGTTTTGCTTTGTTTCGCAATCAAGATTCACCGGCGCCAAAACCTCTATCTTCGCTCTGCGCACCAGCCATTCGCGAGCCGCAACTTCGCACGGATTGATCGAAACCTTGATCTTGACGGGAGTCCCCAGCGAGTCATCTTTTTCGCGCGTCACGACGGTGTCTTCTTTCAGCCACGACATGAAATCGTCCTCTTTCACACCGTCAACGTCCGCGGCGGTGAAATCTGACATGTCGAACAAGTTCAGCACGAGTTTTCGAATCTCATTGGCATTCAACTCCTTCATAGGATGGTCGATGGTTGTCGCTTGATCGCGTCCAATAATGGGTGACGCTCCCGACTCTTTTTGAGCCGACGCTGGCGCGGTATCTTCCTCTATTTTTGGTGTTGGTGGCGGCGTGTCCTCCTTGGACGCCTCTTCAACCTTCGCAGGTGTCTTTGCGGGCGTCGTCGCCGTCGAACTCTCCCCGTTCGCTATTCTCTGTGCCTTTCTCTCCATTTCCTTGACGTGCCTATCGCAATAGCACAAGTAATCACAGTCTTGCGATTTTTCCATCGATCGAACCTCCATGCGAACGCCGGCTTTCAGAGCGCACATTGGATGAAATGGTACCGAACAATTACCGTAAGCGCACTGAATGCAAGCACCAGCCCCATGCTCTCTACAAATGACACACGTCAAGTTCGTTCGGTCAGGGAGCAGATGCGCCGCATTAATCGGCTCCATCGAGTCGACGTTTTGAATGAAGAGCTCTGGAATCCACTGCGCGCAAAAAAGATGCGCCCAACGACCGTCCACCGTCGGTTTGAGCGCACCTCCTCTTTCGGTGCACAAGAAGCACGTTTTCGCGGCCCCGCGGCTGCTACACGAGCGGCAAATCCAATCACCTTGAGGAATCTTTCGAATTCCGTAGCAAAGCTGGTGCACAGCGATGTCGCACTTGTCGCAAAACAAAATTTGATTGTCGTCGTATGAGTCTCCATCGAAACAAACACCGCAGCACTCAGCAATTTCATCCGGGCGTTCGAGTGGCGACACACGAGTGATTTGATACTTTGTAGGGTCCAATCTCGGTTTTGGCGTCTTCTTCGGCGTCTTTTTCTTCTTCAACGGCGTCTCTGATCGGTTGAGCACCGCCAAGCGTTTGCGCTCCATCAACTTTTTCTCTTCTTCCTTATCCTCTTCGTCCCATCCGTGTATGTAATGCCTTCCTAGACCAGGAACGAGGTAGTCGCCATCCCTTTCCATCAAATGCACGTCCATGGGCGCCAAAGCCTCTATATCTCGCCGATTCACGTTTCTAAAATGTTCCTCGCACCACTTTAAAAAAGGTGCCGCCGTCGCGTTCACCGTGCTCTGTCCCGGTGCCAGCGCCCATACCTTGCTCGCGTCGTTTGTCTCCTCTAGCTTTTTCTGACGCTTCAATTCAGGGTGTTCCTCCATCAGAATCGTCTCCTCTCGCGTCGCCAACAACCGGTCACTTAGCGTCGCCGTGCGCGCGTCTTCGCTTTCGTCCCCATCCGGCGCGCGTTCGGCCACTTTACGCACCAACGCCCGCCACGAACTCGCGCTCGAGTGCGACGCCCGACGTAAGCAATCCTCATCGTTCGTCATCGTCCGTCACGAACGCGCTCGCGCGAGACTTTAAGCGCGCGATTGCAGATCGACCGTCCCGCACCCGTCGCTTTCAAACCACCCCCACGCCGCGCACGCGGGCTCTCCCGCGCCCGTTCGACGTCCGTTCGATCGAGCGCGTTTTCTTCCACCCGACGACCGCACCGTCGCGTCCGTCGCGCCGTCGCGTCGCGCTCTGCGGTCCGCGCGCGCGGGCGCTCGTTTAAAACGCCTCGATCGACGGTGCGCGAGTGCGCGACGATCGGCGGCCGCACACGCCCGCGCCCGCGCGCGTCGAACGCGCCCGCGCGCTCGAGCGATCGGAAGAAATCTTTTCGAGCGCACGGCGCGCAGGAGATCGCGCGGACGCGCTCGCGGGTGGCGTGCGAGCGCGTTGAATTAGCTCGTCGGGACACCGCGCGGAACGGCGATCGGCGAGCGCGATGCAGCGCGGCACGCGCGCGCGTGAGGACGCGAGCGATCAGGATGATGTCTCGGGAAGCGCGCGCGGCGTGAAGCACGCGCGCGCGGATGAGAGCGGCGCGAACGGGTCGAGGGACGGCGCGGGGGCGGCGGACGGAACGCCGAATAAACAAACGACGACGACGGGCGCGACTGCGGGCGCGACGGGGGCGACGTCGCCGGTGTCGCCGTCGAGAGGGGCGTACGCCACGCGAGAATCGCACCTGCGTAAGCAAGAGCGTGATGGGGAGCTGAAGTGGGAGGTGATTAAAAACGACGGGAGCGAGGCGAATTCGCGCTTGCTCGTGGCGCTGAAGAACATTTTTAGCAAACAGCTGCCGAATATGCCCAAGGAGTACATCGTGCGGTTGGTTTTTGACTCCAGACATTACTCGATGCTGTGCATGAAGAATGGGAACGTCATCGGGGGGATCACGTACAGGCCGTTTCCGAAGCAACGCATGGGTGAGATTGCTTTTTGCGCGGTGAGCGCAAATGAACAGGTGAAGGGATACGGTACGCGGTTGATGAATCACATCAAGGAGTACGCTAAGGAAAAGGAAAATATGACGCACCTGATCACGTTCGCGGATAACAATGCGGTGGGGTACTTTCAAAAGCAAGGATTCACAAAGGAAATCATGATGGAGCGCGAAAAGTGGTACGGGTACATCAAAGAGTACGACGGTGGGACGATTATGGAGTGTCAATTAGATGGGCACGTCTCCTACGTGGACTTTGTGAATCAGATCCGAGAACAGCGCAAGGCGGTGGAGGCCAAGGTACGAGAGATGAGCACGGCGCACAAAGTCTACCCGGGATTGAAGGACCACTTCAAGCCGAGCGCCGAGGGCAAGTATATCCCCATCGACGTCAAACACATCAAAGGCTTGAAAGAGGCGAAGTGGGAGGACCCAGGACTACCAAAGTACCGTTTAGTCCACCCAGGATGCGGCGATGGCATACCCACGAAGGCAAACTTGCATAAATTCATGAGAGCCATCGTAAACGTGATTCAGGCGCACTCCGATGCGTGGCCGTTTGCCGCACCCGTGAACCCGCTCGAAGTCACAGACTACTACGACGTCGTCAAGGATCCCGTCGATATGGAACTCATCCAAGAACGCGTCTCGGCGGGGAATTACTACGTCTCTTTGGAGATGTTTTGCGCCGACTTCCGTTTGATGTTCTACAACTGTCGCATATACAACTCACGCGACACTCCGTATTTCAAAGCGGCCAATCGTCTCGAGGCGTTCTTCGAATCGAAAATCGCCGCCGGGGTGAATTGGAAAATTCGCGAGGCACCTTCTCGAGGTCGATGATCAACTTGTAGCACCCAGATTAGAAAATTAGCATGCGCCCCACTCCTCGCCTCGATGCTCGCGCTCTAATCCACAAGAGTCAACGCCCTCATCCGCGCGTCATGCGCCCGTTTGCCGACGAAAACGCATCGCCGGCGGTCATGGATGATAAACCGCGCTCTTCGTCCAAGCGCGCGACGCCGGCGGTGGTGCGTTGGACCACCACCGCGCTCCCTCGCGACGCCGAGCTCAAGCGCGAGTTGCACATCCCGTTGGGAATCGTCGTCAACCCGCTCGATCGCCGCGCCGTGTGTCGAAGAATCGCGCGCCTGAAGTCGCCCGAACGCATCGCGAGGTGCTCGAGCTGTTACGGATACGTCAGCGCGCACTGTCGAGTGAATGCGAATGGGTTTCGGTGCTGCGCGTGCGGGACGTACACGTTGTGGCGAGACGCGGCGAAAGGATCGAGGTATTCCAAAGGGTTAGCGGCGATTCAGGCGCTGCCGGAGATATCGGGGGAAACGTACGAGTTTGATGTCGCGGTCGAGACTATTTCGGACGGTAAGAGCGAGGTCGAGACCGAGGAGGCTTCGGAGACGCTGGAGGCGAACGACTGGCGTCGTCGAGCGGTGCGAAACGACGCCTCGACCGCGGGTACGTCGCGGAGGAACGCGCGCGCGATCGTGGCGATCGTGGATTTAAATGGAGCCGGGGAAGAATATTGTGAACTAGTAAAGTTGGCGCTCGGAAGCGCGATGGAGGCGTTGGATGGCGAGGATGCACGGTTTGGCGTATTTACGTTTCGCGGCGACACGCTCGAGGCGATTGATTTTAGCGACGTCGGCGCGAAAGATGTCCAAGATGTGGATGGCGTGCGCTTGAAATATTTTGATTCACACGCCAATCCAAGGAAGCACGGTTTCATTCGACGCGTACAAGACGTGGTATCTTCGATTGGCGACGTTTTGACGTCTTTGTTGACGCCGACGCCCGGGTGGAAAGACGTCATATCGGACGCCATCGACGATCGTATCGTCGGAGATATGTCCACAACGGATGGGCGCAGCGAAGGAAGGATATTTGGTCCGGTACTTGATGAAGTACTATCCTTTATCGAGCAAGCGGTAGACGATGGATTCATTTCGAGTGCGCGAGTGTTAGCGTTTCTTCGCGGTGGTCCGAGCCGAGGTGTCGGGAGTTGCGACGTCGGTCGACTCTCTAAGTCTGTCGCCGACGTTTTATTGCATGAAAACGCTCGACCGACAATGGAGGATTTTGAATTCGCCTCTCGCGAGGCCGACTCTTTGATGATACCCGCACACGACCACTACGAAAGTGTCGGTGAGCGATGCCTGATACGAGGTGTGGAGGTCGATGTCGTCGTGACGAGCGATGATTTCAACGATTTGACCACTCTGGCGCCGCTCGCAGAGCGCAGTGGGGGTACCTTCTTGCTCTACCCAAATGCACAAAACATCCCAATAGTCGGTGATATCTATCGATTGCTTCGAAACGAGAAGGCAATCAACGCTACTTTGCGCATCCGTTCGACGGCGGATTTGGAAATTGCCAACGCTTACGGATCGTTACACGCGGACAAAGCTTATCCTGGGCTTTATCACATCGCTTCGTGTGCGACAAAAGATACTTTTGCGTTCGACTTCGACTACGCCACGAGCGCGGGGTTAGAGGAAGACCTGAACGGTGGTTACCCCAAAATACAACTCGCATTCGAGTATACGTGCATCACACGCGACGTCGATCGAGCCACCGGTGAGGTTGTCGTGCATCGTCGTCGACGCCGACGCATACACTCATGCAGAGCAAACATCGCAAGAAGTGCGCGAGACGTCTACAAGCACGTAGACGCGAACGCGGTGATGTGTGTGCTCGCTCGGCAAGCGTTAATGACGGCGGATGAAGAAGGCTCCACCGAGGCACGCCGAGCGCTCGTGGATTGGTTCATCGCGTTCTCCAGCGCTGCGCGAAAGACGTCAAATACATTTGAATTCGTCACCGATGTCGTTCCAAGACTCGTCTACGGGTTGCTGCGCTCGAAAATTCTCCATCCGATGGGTTCGCACCCGGACGCTCGCGTTGCAGCGCGCTCGCGTTTGCTTCGGTTCGACGCCGACGACTCCGCAACGTACGCGTATCCAGAATTACGCGCATTCGAGGAATGCAATGAAGGTGAGGAAAATGCAATCGACGGTACCAACGGGTCGTCATCATTATTCTCGAAAGGCCGCATGCCTCTTCGCCGGCAGGAGGTGGAAGCAGCCAACGGCGTCCTCCTCATTCGAGGCGACGACGAAGTTGTCGTCGCTTACATCGGCCCCGAGGCCGTTGCGTCGTGTCCGCCCGCTCATGGCTCGGCGCTCGATCGCGAGATTCGTCGTATCCGCGAGCAATCGTTCGAGGGCACGTTTTTGCCTCGCGTGACGCACGTGCGCTTGGGAGGCGCGGACGACCCATCCCCTGTGGACGCGCGCTTGGTGGAAGAACTCGAGAGCGAGTTCGCCCCGGGCGCCTACGACGGGTTCGTAGACTTTTGCGCGAGGGCGGGGGAGGAAATCGATCGCGCGGCGCGACGTTAGACAACGTAGAAGACATGTAACACTTACATAGGGCAGTGCGCGCAACTCGGGGCGGATATTTTGAATTCAAACGCGTCGCCAAATTGTTTACTTTGGCGCGGTGAAGCGGTTTAGTTTTATGTAGGCACGGATCTTTCGCTCAGAGGTGGTGTTAATGAACACCAAATGTTTAAAGACAGACTCTCGGTCGAGAAGCGGTCTATGATTTTGGTTTTTTTTGATTTCTAAGTGTGACAGACGTCCCAGTTCAAAACGCTTACGCGGAGGTGAACTTGGTGACGGCCTTGGTGCCTTCGGAGACGGCGTGCTTGGCGAGTTCACCCGGCAAGATCAATCGGACCGCGGTTTGGATTTCGCGGGACGTGACCGTCGGCTTCTTGTTGTATCGCGCGAGCTTGGCGGCTTCCGTGGCGATCTTCTCGAAGATGTCGTTGATGAACGAGTTCATGATGGACATCGCCTTGGAGGAGATACCGGTGTCCGGGTGCACTTGCTTCAAGACCTTGTAGATGTAGATCTTGTAGGTTTCGGACTTGGACTTGCGTCCAACCTTCTTGGCGCCCGAGGGCTTCTTTTGCGCGGGCTTCTTGGCCATTTTGAATGTATTCGTGTCGTGGAATGACGCCGGCCGCCGTCGTCGCGCGCGCACGAGCGCCGATTTCGCGAAATCGACTCACGCATTTTTCGTGCACAATCTACGGGTCATGACTCGTCAAATGGAGTGACTCTCGCGTTTTTAGCCAATCAAATCGCGAGATTACGTGTAAATCGAGAAATTGCGCGCACGATTTTGAATCATGATCGGTCGTTTTAGAAATGTACCCCGGGTACACTCGCGTTTTGATTGGCTCGCGACGGCGACATCGCGTGAGGCGATGAGTCGATTTTCGCGAAATTTTCGTCGTCGCGACGGTTGGCGTCTGCCCCGGCGTCATTCCATCACGCGAATACAAACAACTCACGATGTCCGGACGAGGTAAAGGAAAGACTGGCAAGAAGGCGACGAGCCGATCCGCCAAGGCGGGCTTGCAATTCCCGGTTGGCCGTGTTGCCCGCTACTTGAAGGCTGGCAAGTACGCCACGCGCGTCGGTGCCGGTGCGCCGGTCTACTTGGCCGCCGTGCTCGAATACTTGGCCGCGGAAGTGCTTGAACTCGCCGGCAACGCGTCCCGCGACAACAAGAAGTCGCGCATCGTGCCGCGCCACATCCAACTCGCGATCCGCAACGACGAAGAGCTTTCCAAGCTCCTCGGCACCGTCACGATCGCGGCCGGTGGTGTTCTCCCGAACATCCACTCGGTCTTGTTGCCGAAGAAGTCCAAGAAGTAAACGGTTTAAATCGTTACTTTAGGCTTTCAAAAATAGATCATAGCGAAAAAAGCCCGGCACGATTATCGGGCTCTCGCCGTGTTTCACAAAAAAACATGGTGTTCATTTAACACCACCTCTTTGCGAAAGATGTACACCGGACGACTAAACCGGCGGTGAGCAGTTCGACCTCGATTTTTGTCATCAGTCCATCTAGCCGCGCGCGAACTCGAAGTTTCAGCAAGATACCAATCAAATAATCATCGCTCGTAGTCATTACAAATTAATCATCAATTTCTATCGCGCTTCACTCGACTCGGTGTCGATTCGCGCCGTCGGCGAGCGGGACGCCCGAGTCGCGCTTCACCCTTTTCGCTGATCCTTGCTCAGATACGTGGCCGTTCGACGCGGCGATGTCCTCGAACTCCTTGATCTTCGCTAAGAGTGCTTGTTTCTCGATCTGCCGCTTTCTTTCGAGCGCCTGGAGATCGTACTTCAGCTCGGTCGCGTCCTTGACTTTGTCGAATGCGTCACCACCCGCGGCAAACTTCTCGCGCAGTCGGGCGTAGACTTCAGTGAGCTTGTGCATTTGACGCTTTAGCTCCTTGTTTTCGCGCTTGAGTTTCTCGCTGGCGTTGTCATTTTCCTTTGTCTTTTCACTCGAGAGCTTGGCAAATGCAGCCTTGGCGACGGAATATTTCTTCTCCAGCGTTGCGCACCGCTTGGTCAAGTCATCGTTCGCGCGTCGCTCCGCCTCTAAAGCTTCGAGGGCGGCGTCCGTATCGACATCAGCGTTAAGATCGGCTGGAATTTCATCACCTTGCGTCGCAACACCTGCCTCGATCAGCCGCTTGTTCTTCGCCACCTCCTCCTCGTACACCTTGATGGCTTCGTCGAGCATTTGGTCGGATTCCTTGACGCGCGCCTCAAGCAAAGAGATGGTTTCGTTTTGCTTGACGACTTGCTTGCGCAGGGCCAAATGAGCCAACGATTTGGAATCAACATCACTGCTGTGCGCTGCATTCCCACCGTCCTTTTGTGATTCGAGTAAAGACGTAAGTTTGTCGTCGAGACGCTTGGCCTCCGCCTCGGCGACGGCGCGCCGGGACTTTTCCTCGAAAAACTCCGCCTTGATACTCGAAAGCTCGTCTTCCGCGCGCGCACGAGCGCGTTTAGCTTGTGCAAGAAGTATTTGAACATCCCCAGCGCCGTTCGTGCCATCGCTATCCACCATCGCGGCGGTTATTTCGGCGATTTCCTCCTTGAGTGAGGCGATGTCCCGCACTGCATCCAGGCGTTGACGCTCGAGCTCCTCTCGACGCTTCTCTGAGCGCTCGAGATCGCTCGCCTTGGACTTTAGCTCATCGCGATCCTTTTCAAGTGCCGCAATCTTCGCTTCGAACGCCCGCACGGCTTGAAGGGTGTCAGGCGTCATCGCGGAGAGTGACTGCTGTTCCGGCGAAAGGCGTTTTGAATTCAAACGCACCTCAACCGTGTGTGGGTCTTCTTCTTCGTCTCGCGCCTTTGCTTCGTTCAACGCGTCGTTGAGCTCCTTTACTTTTGCCTCGAGCTCGGAAATCTTCGCCTCGCGCTCCTTGGCCTTCTCTTCCCCGTCCTCCAGGGCGAGCGCCATGAGATTCTTCTCACGGTCGGCTTCGGCTAGACGCCTTCGCAAAGCCTCGATGGCTTTGTCGTCCACTTTGGCGCACCCTTCCTCTTCCAAACGCGCTTTAAGCGCGGCTATTTCCTTCTGTTGACGTTTCAGCATCGCATTCGTGGCACCATTCGCGGCGACCTCGTTCTTAGTCGCCTTGTTGACGACGCGTTTGGCGCGCTGGGCGAATTTCAGCGTCGAGTGCGTCTCTTCGCAGTGCGACGCCGCCGGGGTCATCGCGCACACGATGGCGGTCTTGGAGTTCCCACCAAGCGCAGGCTGTAAAATACGAGTCAACTTTGAATCACGATAGGGAATATGACCTCCCTTGGACTCGACGCCTTCGGAAAGTTTGTTGATGACGACTCCGAGCGTCATCAAACTCTTGTTGATGTGCGCGCCCTCCTTGGCACGCTGCCCTTCGGCACCCGTTTTTGACATGCGCTCGGACCCGGCGAGATCGACCAAGTTTAAAGTAGACACTAAAACCGCAGCGCCGTCGTCGGCACCGCCCTGCATCCCCCCACTGATCGCCCTTGACTCGACGATCATTCGGAAAATCGTGTGCGAACGAGACGAGTGCGCGTTCATATTCGTCGCCCCGACGTGCCTGCGCGTCGTCCCGAGCTCTAGAAGCGCTAGCACTTGCGATGGTGTCGTCACGACCTCTTCTCGCAGACCCATCACGTACGTCCCTCGCTCTTTATCCTCACGAATTGACAACTTTGACGTCTCTTCATCTTCTCCGGCGCCGTCGAACAAGTCCATCATCTTCTCGTTGTAAATCTCCAAATAACTCACTCGAATCAAAAACTCTCGATCGCTCCCGTGTCTTCGTACCGCATCAAACACATCGCGCACTGCGAGCGGTATCACCCCTAACTCCTCCTTCGTCCCGTGCATCGTGTGCGTCTTCCCGCTGGACGTCTGCCCGTACGCGAACACCGTTCCGTTAAATCCCCCGATTACGTTCTGCACTATCTTCGACGTCGTCGCCTCGTACACCGCTCTATTATCGCTCGTTTCATCAAACACGCGATCGAACGCGTACGTCGTCGACGCGCCATCCTGCCGTGCGTAAAAATCATCCGCGCGCGCCTTTGTCAGATTCTGATTGGTTCCCCCGAGCGCGCGTTCATCATCGCGCGTCTTCATCGCGCGCCTTCGCGCTCGCGCGTCGCCGTAGCTCACGCTCGAGACCCATCATACGAGTGCGCGAGCGTCATCGGCGCAACGTCGGCGGAAGCAGCGGTTCACGACGTTAGATTCGTTTCTTTTCTTTCGACGCACCTGCGGCGCAATCGCGTTCGTCGACACGACGTTCCATGCGCTGGCGCTCGCGTTGCGCTCGCTCGCGTTCAGCGGACGCACGCGCACGGCGACGAAGACTTTATTGTCTTCCGCGTCACCTTCGGTGGCGGTCATGGCGGCGCGCCGCGCGTGTCAAAGTGCGGGACGGGACACGAAAGGGCGTTTCGTTACGATGTTGAATAAAAAAGAATGAATGAACAAATTGTGAGCGAGCGCGAGGATTAAAATCTCAAAGAACCGCACGCTGGGCCGCTAGGTTCGATCGTTAGGGTTCCAGCGACCGGAGACGCTGAAAGCGTGGACTTTACTCTCGCGGGCAATGAAATCGATGGCGACGCGCTCGCGGGCGCTCACGATTTCGGGAACGTCGGCGCGGTCGATGGAGAGTCGGCCGTAAGATACCTTCACGGAGACCGTTCGCGGGGACACGGCGGTGTCAGCAGAAACTGGATCGACGTACACGCGCGCGGAGTACGCGCCGTCGCTCGGGGGCTGATTTTCCGCGGATTCGAGCGAGAGGTTAATCTCGTCCAAGTTGCGATCGACGGCGGCTCGAAGCGCGTTCGCCGCGCGCTCTCCCGTCATATCGCACACCACTCTGTGCTCACGGCCTAACATTTCGTTCACTTCGTCGATATCACCGGCGCTCAGCGCGCTTCTGATGCGCGAACTGCTCACTTGGTCACCTAGGCCCGCCGACGAGGGTCGCCGCGCCGGCACCAAATCCACGACGTCCACCGTCAGCCCGTTCGCCTCGCCAAACCTCTTCAAAGCCTCGACGTCTCCCGCCGCTTTGTAACCAAACCTATAATTTTTCCCAGTCACCACCGCACCGACGCCCATTCGCGTCAACATCTCCACGAACGCCTCCGGCGACAGCTCTCGCACGTCGCCGAACGCCAACGCGTGCTCGCTCACCGCCGCGCCCGTCGTCCCGCTCCACATCGCCAACACGCGCGATCGATCGCTCGGCGCCGTGATCGGCAACCGCGTTTCCCACCCCAACGTCTCCGCCATCCCCGAAAACGACACCACGACGACGTCGCCCCTCGTCGCCGCCCGCTCGGCGAGCGCGAGGTGTCCCCGGTGCATCGCGTCAAACTTCCCCAGGCACACCGCGAGCGTCCGCTCTCCCGTCGCTCCCGCTGCGCGCGATTCGCGCGCGCGCGTCGCATCGTCAGTCCCCTTTTTTTCCGCGCTCGCATCGCGTCTCGCGTTCGCATCGCGTCGCGCGCGCGTCTTCGCGCGTCGCACCTCCTCTCGGAATCTTTTCGACGCTCGCCGTCGCCGTCGCGTCGCGTCGTCGTCCTCGTCCCGTCGCCGCGCGCGTCGCGAGCGCGCGCGCGTCGAGCGCGGTCCTCGACGCGGCGCGCATCGCGCGCGTCGCGGTCGCGCGCGCGGTCGCCGCGCGGCGTCGCGGGCGTCGCGAAATAACAAAACCCCATCCTGGATTGTGCGCATGTGGCTGGGGCTCGACGACGGGTCCCGACTCGAGCGCGAGTCCCCCTCGACGGGCCGCCACGTTATCGATTCCGCGCGCGCGCGACGGCGCCGACGCCGCACTCGACGACGCGCCGACCGCGCCGATCGCCGATCGCGACGCACGATGTTCGCGCTCACGACGCAGTACTCCGCCCTCGCGACGACCGCGCGAGGGACGGCGACGAAGAGGACGACGACGAGGACGCGAGGTGCGACCGCGACGCGACGCGACGACGGGGCGACGACGAGGGGCGCGACGCGCGATGCGTCGACGCGATGGCGACGGCGCGAGGGAGGGGTGGTGGTGGTGAATTTTACGGCGCGAACGGCGCGCGCGCGAGGGGGCGGGGAGGGCGCGCGAGCGCGCGCGAGGGGTGGGACGGGCGACGATGGGTCGGTGGAGACCCTAAACCTGGACTGGGTGAAAACCCAGACGCGCGCGACGGGGCGAGCGCGGGGGGGGGGGATCGAGGGGCGCGCGTCGAGGGATGACGATGAGAGACTGACCTTAAACGGCATGTTTTGCTTTTTTCGAACGAATAGTCGTGCGCGCCGCGGGTTTGGACTTTTCTGAGCTCGAACAAGAGGCGGCGGCGCCGACGCGCGCGGTTCGCAAGGATGGCTTGAGCTCCAAGGAGGCCAAGCAGTCTAAGCGATTCCGCGCCGCGCAAAAGTCCGTGCCGCCGCGCCTGGAGACGCAGGGCGCGAGCGCGGCGATTGAACTCATGAAGAGCTCGGCCACGGCCAAGTTTGACGAATCGGCCGAGGTGCACATTCGATTGAACATCGACCCGAAGTACAACGACCAGCAGTTGCGCGCGACTGTGGCGTTGCCGAAGGGCACGGGCAAGAACGTTCGCGTCGCTGTTTTGTGCGCGGGCGACAACATCGCCGCGGCGAAAGCGGCGGGTGCCGACTTTGCGGGTGATGATGACTTGGTTGACGAGATTGCGGGCGGTATGATGGATTTTGACTTGCTCGTCGCCACTCCGGATATGATGCCGAAGGTGGCCAAGCTCGGTCGTCAGCTCGGCCCGAAGGGTCTCATGCCGAACCCAAAGGCGGGTACGGTGACTACCGACGTCACGACGACTGTCAATGAGTTCAAGGGGGGTAAGGTTGAGTTCCGCGCGGATAAGCAAGGTATCGTGCACGTTCCGTTTGGTAAGCTCAGCTTCAGCGCCGCCGACTTGAAGGAGAACCTTCTCTCCGTCGTCGGCGCGATTGACGCGAACCGTCCGGTCGGTGCTAAGGGTGTCTACTGGCGCTCCATGTACATTGCGTCTAGCATGGGCCCGTCCGTGCAAGTGGATGTGCCGCAAGCGCGCGATGAAGTCGCCGCCTTGTCTGCTTAAAGAGGAAGGTTTGTTTGCTTGAATCAACTTTCTGCGCGATAGATTAGCCACAATTCGGAAATAACCAAACACATTTATTCAACACGTCGCCTTTATGCATCGATCGCGCGCCGCGTTTTGGAGCAAAACTGTACAAAATTGTATTGACACCACTAACGAGCTACGCGTGATAGTGGGGCTATGAAACTAATCTTTAAGGGAAATGAGCTGAGCGACGGGCCAGCGAAGCGGGCGGTTCGAGCGAACCATGGGACGACGTACTGACTCGGACAATGGATGTAATCCAGTGCCGTGTATCAGTACCAGTCCGGTTTCTCTTAAATATACACAAAAATTCATCGTATCAAGGTCATCGAGGCTCTCAAAAAGTGCACGCACAAACAAAACGTTAGTGCCTCGACCACGGAGAAAAATAAATCCAACAGCGCGCGGCAGCTGCGAGCTGTGTCATTGGAGGTTCCCCAAAGCAGATCCAGGAACAAACGCGGCGGCTGCGTTTGACATTTCCGAGTTGACAAATCCAAAGAGATCATTGTCGACTAATGAATCCGGAAGCGCGGCGATGGAGTCGACTGGCTTAAATTGATTTTGTTGGTGGACTCCGTTTGTGGCGTATTCGATCCCAGTCCAAGAAAATTGCTCACCGGGGGCAGATGGATTGTTCATCGCTGCGCTCGCTGCTGCAACTGCTTGTTGGTACGCACCGCCAACACCGGCATCTTTCGACAATTTCTCTCCGTTGTTGAGAGGGGCGAAGCCGCCGTTTGTCAATTGACCATTCGCCGCAGCCATTTGCTGTGCGAGTGCCGCTTGCTGCTGCGCAACCACCGTCGCCATTTGCTGCGCGTACATCGAGCTCATATCGTAATTACCGTTCGGTGCTTGCTGTCCAGCGGCGTTTCTTCGGAGAATCTCGTTTGCCATGGCCACGGCGGTGAGCGCGGCGTTATTATCGTACGCCGTCCCGTTTGCCATCGCCGTTTGCAAAAACAGCGCTTGTTCCAAGCTCAAATTGCCTCCGAGTAAAGCCGCAGTACTCGCGTCGGCGCCAAGCAAAGCCGCGGGATCGGGGTTGCCCACCATGTTCATGGGAAGATTCATCGTCCTGTTCATCATGTGCAACTGCGGATTCTTGTTGTGCAACAAGTCGCCAGTGGCGGCGCCGTACATCCCTTGCGCGCCGTTGATGGATCCAGGGAACATTCGATTACCCGCGCCAAGCTGCACCGCTACTTGCTCAGCGTTGGAACCGTGATAAAACCTGCACGAAGCTCGGAAGCATCGACCGTTTTGATAGTCTCTGCAAACCGGTTGCGTCGTCTGCGTCGGCACCGCCGCGCCCTCCGCCGCGTCGTGCGCGTATCGACAATTCTCCCGGAAACACGCTCCCTGCGTCGCGAAGCGAAGCGCGCACACCATCGTCAGTATCTTCACGACCACATCACTCGATTCGCTTCGATCGATCGCCAGATCGACCGTTTTCTCGCTCGAGCTCGAAAGGGTCTTTTCGCGAAAACGACGAGTCACGACTCAAGACGACCCACCTTTAAAAAATCGCGGCAAACCTCTCGCGGCGCGCCGAGTTGCGGCGGCGACGTCGCGCCGTCCATCGCGTTCGCGGACTCTCCTCCGTGCGCGCCCGGCACGAGAATCGGCGAAGCCATATTCCCGCGTCCGATTCACCCGCGCGCACCGTCCGCGCGCGGTCGCCACACCCGCCGCGCGACGAAAAACTCGCGCGAAAAGTGCACGTTCGTCCCGCGCGGATGTGCGTTCGAATTCTCAGCGAATTCGCGTCGACGCGCGATCGTCAGCGCTTCAAAAGCGCGCGCGCGCGCGTGGACAATATGTTTCGTCCGGCAGCGCCGCACCGCGCGAGTCGGGATGTTCGCACGCGACGCACGCGCGAGATGCAGTGCGGGGTCTCCGGCGCGGGCGAGGTTTTTCCGGGTGTCTGAAAAAGCGTCCGGGGTCGCGATTTTTGTGTTCGCTTTTCGTCGTCAAACAGATTCGTCGCGCGGATATATGGGAAAAAGTGCCGCGCGCGGCGAGATAAAGATCCCGGCGTGGGCGCGCTGACGTGGCGGCGATCTCGGTCGGTCGGTCGGTCGGTCGGTCGTCAGAAGAGTCGTCGGTCGGAAGAGACGTCGCGCGTGAGACTCACGCGTCGGCGTCGGACGGCGAGGCGTCGCTCGCGAGCTCGTCGAGAATGTGCGGAGCGTGGCGCCAGGCGAAGGCGTCGACGGAGGCGAGGAGCCGCGGGACGGCGATTTGCGCGCGGTAGAGCGCGCTGCGCGCGAAATCGACGCCGGGCTTCGCGAGCGGAGCCAAGATTGCGTCGATCGTCGCCTTACGCTCGGCGCGCTTTTGGTCGTCCGTGAGCGCGCGCGCGCGCGTCTTGGCGGACTTGGCCTTCGCGCGGGCGGTTTCATGCGCGGCGGGCGCGGCCTTTGGACGACGGAGCTCGTCGACGAGATTCGCCACGCTCGCGCGCCAGAGCCTTTTCATGTAGTACTCTTCCTTGTAGTACGCAGACCATCCCTTGACGACATCGTGCGGTAATCGTGCGAAGATTTCGTTCAAGTAAGCCCGGAGCGACACGTCATTTTCTAACTCGCGATCGATGATCGTGCGTTTCCGTAAGCATTCCTTGCACATGCGAACGCCAAATGTAAAATTTGGCTTTCGCATGGTCCGGTGCTTGTCGCACTTCTGGCATCCAGTCGTGTGCGCGAAATAACACATATGTCGCTCAAGCATACTCGCAGGGCAAAGATCGCGGCTATCGAGCACATCCGTGTAATGTCGCGCTCTCTCGTTGCACGTCGCGTACAGCGTCTCGCCAAAGTCGCTTCCGAGAAGCGCGCGCAACTGTTTATTCACGCATCGAAGCGCGAGCAGCGCCTTGGCTCGAGCTTTAAACACAGTCGCGCTTCGATCGACTTCACGCGCCACGGGGACGTCCGCGGGACCCTCGAAAACCGTGCGCTTGATCGGGCCAAACGCCTGGTGCACGAGTTTGTCCAAGATGATGCTCCATACATCGTTCGGCAAGTAAGAACCCCGGTTTTCGTCTGCGCGCGGTGGCTTCTTCGTCGTGCGACGACGCTTGCGCGCGGACGCGTCGATGTTGTCCTCTTTCGCGGGTTTCGTGGGTTTCGCGCGTGGCGCGGTGCGCTTACGTTTCGTGGCGCGAGGCATGGTTTGAAGTTCCCACGTCGCGCGCGCGACAACGACGTCGAGAGCGACCATGAAATTTTTATCACAACTCGGTGTGGGCTAGGGTACGCCGTCATGCGACGTTCAGAGTGAACGTCATAAGTTAACCCACGTCGTCTATCGCGCGGTGAAGCTCGGAGAAGGCGCGCACGGCTCGACACGTCGATTCGGCGAGTTGGATTTGCTCGCCAGCTGGATCGGCTTCGCCGCCGACGCTCGCGGCAATGCGCTCAGCGGCGGCACGACGCGCCAGAGATGCGCGCTTCGCAGCGACTCGAATCCGCTTACGGTGAGATTCGTCAGTCAAGGCGTCGTGAACCAATCTAGCACGGTCTAACTGAGCCATCAAGGACGCGTCGAGATCCGCTCCGGCGAGATCAAACGTCGCGCTGGGCGTTACCGCTGGAGGTGATACGACCGCGTCGGCGACGCCCGAGGTGGGCGCGAGTGTCAGTGTGCATCCGCACAAAACGCCGATCAGCGCAGAGATGATGACTACCGCGATCCCGATGCTCGACTTGTTCTTTGCTCTCTCACTCTCGTTCGGCGTCGGCGTCGGCGCCGGCGCAATCGTCGCTCCGCCCGCCGCCGCTGTCGCCGTCATCATCGCCGTCCCTTCGTTCCCACTACTTCTACTACTACGAGCGCGTTCATCTCTGGTCTCTTCCACCACATCGCGCAATATTTTCAATACTTCCTCCTCCACGTCATTCGTCTCGCGTTTCTTGAGCTTGAAGACCTCCTCCGTCGCCGCCCGCGCTTTCGTCGATTCGACGTCCCCATCGAGACGTCCGCGCCGCATGGCGAGACTTCGCTGCAGTATGATCTCCCGCGGCGTTCGTTTCGCCGCCGTCGTCGTCGTCGCCGTCGTCGTCGTCGCTTCCGCTTTGGCCGCGTCCTCCGGCGAAACGGTTACGCCTCGCCTCGCCTCTCGACCCGCCGCCGCCGCCTCCACCACGTCCGCGAATCCCCGCATCGCGCGCGCGCGCGACACCACCGACCGCATTCCTCCCTCGCGCCCTCCGTCTCCCTCATCTCTCTCCGCCGTCGCGTCCCGCGTCCGCCGCGCCGCGTCTCGCCACCGCCGTCCCGCCGTCGCTCTCGCGCTGTCGTTCGGCGCTCGACTCCCCGTCACCCGCGTCGACGCGTTCCACGTCCCGCTCGCGGGCGTCCGCGGCGATCCACTCCGTTCGCGTCGCGCCTTGGCCGTCGTCGTCGCCGTCGTCGTCGCCTCGGACGTCGTCGCGTCATTTTCAAACGACTCGAGCGCGCGCAGCTTCGCGCGCAGCGACGCCATCGCGCGCGCGCGCGTCGTCTCGCCCGCGCGCGGCCTCGTCGAGCGCGCCGTCGACTCGCGCGCGTCGGCTCTCGTCGGACGCGCGCGCGTCGCGCCCTGCCGCCGCACTCGTCGTCGTTTCGTCGCATCGATTCGATTCGCGTCGATTCATTCGTTCGCGCGTCGACGTCCCGACGACGACGCGCGCGCGCGATCGCGTCGACGCGCGCGTCCGCGACGCATGCTCCGTCCGCTCGCCGCGCGCGACGCCGCGGCGATCGGCGCGAACCGCGCCGGTGGGCACGTCCCGACGCTGATCGCCGCGCTCGTCGCGAACGCCGTCGACGCGCGCGCGCGCTCGATCCGCGTCGACGTCGCGATGGGACGATGCGAGGGCGCGAAGGCGAACGTGCGCGTCGTCGTCGCGGACGACGGCGACGGGATGACGCGCGAGGACGCGCGCGAGCTGTGTCTCGCGCTCCGAGAAGGCCGAGAAGAAAGTGCCGGTTCTGCTTCCGGAATCGGCGGCGCGACGCGCGGGGGACGAAACCGGAGCGGAAGGGCGCTGGTCGCGATCGCGGGAGCGGTGAGAGTGTTGAAAATAATATCCAGAGCGCGAGGGTCGAGCGAGCCGGCGATGGAGTTGACGTACGCGTGGGATGAAGACGGGAACGGGGACGGGGGCGCGCGATTGGAGACGAGTCTGCGCGCGTTTGACGAGGACGCGACGACCGTGAGGTTGGAGGGCGTGTTTTGGAACAACAGCGTCGCGATGAAGCGATTGAGTGAAAGAAAGACTGAGTTCGTGATGGAGATGCGGTCTATCGTGTTCCACGCGTGCCTTTTGAGGCCTAATCTGGGCATAACGCTTCGCGTGGACGATGCCGTCGTCGAGCGCGTGGAAGGGAACCGATCGAGCGTACTGGATGGGTTGGGTCGAGCGTTCGGTGACGACGTCGTGAGATATTTACGTCCGGTGGAGTACGATTCCGATGACTGGCGCGTTCGTGGATATGTCAGCGCGCCCGATCGTCGGCTTGGGTCGGCTGAGTTGCAGTACGTGTACGTCAACGGAGACTTCATCCGCGGCAAATCAAACGCGCTGCATCGAGAGATGATTCGCATCGAGGCCGATGCCTTTTTAGGCCACGGCGCAAGAAACATAGGGAAAGGATTTCCAGCATATCTGATATCGATCGAGTGCCCGGAAGACGCATTCGAAGTGACGTTTGATCCGAAGACGACGTTGATTGAGTTTGAAAATTGGAACACGGTTCTTTCTGTTCTTCGCAAAGCGTGTGTGAACGAGCACGCATGGCCGATTCGCGACGATTCCCCAAACGACGACCCACCACCAAATATGAATTCAGTTGTTGATCCACCGAGAAATCGGCGCAAGATGAGTGAACGGGGACGATGCGAGTGCTGCCCGAACGACGGAGAAGGACCATTTGCGAAATCAATGCTGCGACGTCTGTCGCGAGACACCGAGCCACCTCGTTCGCCGTCAAACGCGGCGGCGGCCTTGAAGACATGGTCGAACCCGGTCTTTGATTCTGAGGTCCCGATTCTTTCAATCGAAAAGACAGCCGCGAGTTCTGCGCTTCGTCCCCCACCGGAGCTTTCGCGAGAATGCCTGCTTTCAATGAGCGACGGAGAAGAGAGAGTTCGAGTCATCGACCAGGTGGGAAAGAAGTTTATCTTGACGGTTCTGGACGACGATATCATAGTTGCATTCGATCAACACGCAGCTGACGAGAGGATATCACTCGAAGAGCTTTGGGCACGCGTGCTCAGCGACGACGTGCACGTACCGACGCAAGAAACTCAATCCTCCGTGCTCTGGGCGACGCCGGTGAGCGTGGAAGAGTTCAATACTTTGAATTCAAACGCCGCACTCGTGCGTCGCTGGGGCTGGGATTGGCGGAACGACAACGACGACAACAATGAGACGGTCGTCTACCTCACTCGAGTCCCGACGATTCGCGGCACGTCGTTGGGTGGCGACGCACTTCGACAGTATTTGTTTCAGCTACAAACGACGTCGACGTCGACGAAGCAGGCTCCGAGACCGCTTCACAGATTACTCGCGAGTAAAGCGTGCAGAGGCGCCATCATGTTCGGAGACACCTTGAATCGCGACGAGTGCGAAGCGATTGTTCGCGCTTTGCGTCTGACCCAAATGCCGTTCGCCTGCGCGCACGGCCGACCGACCTGCGCGCCCTTGGCGCGCGTGCCCAATCGAGCAACCCTCGAGCGCGGAGAAAAGTCAAACTTACCAAACATTCGCGCCTGGATTCGCGCGCGCGCGGCGAATAAATCTTAGATTCGAAACATCATATCATATGCGTCGCAGCCGCCGCGAGCCGAGCCGTCGTCGCCTCTCGTCCCGCCGCCGCCTCACTCTCGAGCGCGTCATCGACCGCGTGAGTCCATCGCGAGCGTCATGAGCACCGAGAAATCGCTCATGCGATTGAAGGCTGTCGATCTCAAGAAGCGCTGCGCCGACGCTGGGCTCGACGATAGCGGCACGAAAGCCGATCTCGTGGGAAGATTACTCAATCAAGCGTCAAACGAAGATTCTTCGCCCCCGGACGCCGGCGATGCGCCCGAACGCGTCGTCGCGACGGACGCCGACGACGCAAAGTTAGAAGATGCGGACGTGGATGCGGTCGAAACCGACGAGAGCGGCGATCACGATGATTTGCTGACGCATTTAAGAGAGAATCCGTCAGACGCCGCCGGGTGGGAACGGTGCGCGAGACTGGCGTTGGCGACGACGATTCCGAGCGCTCGACCGCTGTTCGACGCTATCACCGAACAGTTCCCTCGATCATCGTTGGCGTGGTGCTGGTACGTCGACGCGGAGCTTTCGAAGAACGATGCGGGGACGCCGGACGACGAAGCGATCCGCGCCATTTTCGGGAAGTGCTTGATACCGTGCCCGAGCGCGTTGCTCTGGCGAAGATACGCGTCGTACATGGCGAGCACGAACGATGTGACGACAGAAGAGGGGGTGAACACAATGAAATCGGTGTACGAGTACTCCGTGGACGTCGTCGGCGAGGACGCGGACGCTGGTGATCTTTGGATGGACTATTGTCAGTTCTTGCGCAGCACCGAGGCGACGCTGATTGTCACCGACGTCGCTGTGGAGCAAGCGCCGAGTGCGAGAGATATGATCGTTCGCAGGACGTACCAGAAGGCTATTTCAGTGCCGATGCACAAATTAGATGCAGTTTACAAGGTTTACGAAGCGTTTGAGCTTGAGAAGAACAAGGCGCTCGCGAGGGCGTTGTTGCAGGAAATAGCGCCAAAGTTGTTGCTCACACGCACGGCGCTCGGTAAGAGGAAGAAGGTGCTCGCCGACGTCGTCGTGGGCGCGGTGTGTGTTGATCCAGTGCAGCGCGGTGCGGATGGGTTGACTTCGATTATTTGTCCCGCGTTCAATGCCGCTGGGTGTAGAGGTTGTGCGCGCGCGCACGAATGTAAATTTTGCGGCTCGCCAGCGCACGGGGCGAAGGCCTGCAAGAGTGGACGATACGCGCTTCTTGCGGCATCACCCACGGCGTGCGCAGCTCAATGGGCAGAGATTATCGATTTTGAGAAGTCAAACGTGCAAAAGCTTGAAGGTGCAACGCCGAATGAACCGTCCCCACAACTCTATGCGCGCGTGAAGCACGCCTACGAATTAGCAGGTCTGTCTCTCGGTGAGACACCTGAGTTTTGGCTAGAGTACGCGCACTGGCACGAGAGCGAGAATCGTTCAGACGAGGCGGTGGAAGTTTTACAGCGAGCGCGGGAGGCGTTACCGTATTGCACGCTTATCACTTTTGCGTCGGCGGATATCGAAGAGACTCGCGGCGACGCCGACGCGTGTAGAGCCATCTACGAGTCCGTGCTTGACGCCTATGAAGAGAGCGCTGACGAAGCCATCGAGCGAGGTGAGGAGATAATGATGCCCTCGGATATAATTCTAACGTACTGCGAATACATTCGCGCGTCGCGTCGTGTTGGAGATCAAGATTCGAGTCGAAAAGCTTTCATGCGAGCCCGTAAGGCGCCCGGGGCGACGTGGGAAATTTACGCAAACTCCGCGATGATTGAATGGCAGTACGATAAGAGCGATAAACCGGCGAGAAACATCTTTGAGCTCGGGCTTAAGAAATTTTTGACGTCGCCAGACTACGTCGAGCGTTATGCCGAGTTCTTGATTGGCGTGAACGATGTTGCCAATGCCCGAGTTTTGTTTGAACGTTCCCTGAGTGAATCGCCGTCGATGAAGATTTGGGATATGTTTGTCGATTTTGAGCGTTCGCATGGCACAGTGGATACGATTTTAGATGTGGAGGCACGGCGTAATGCCGCGTGCGGGGCGACGGTCATTAAAACGAATCTCTTGAACTCGTTGTTAGGGAGACACACGTGCATGGACATTCGACCCGCGAGCGAAGAATACTGCGATTACTTCGCGTCGCTTGGCGCCGTCGTGCCCATGCGAAGAATCGAAGCTTCGAGCATTTCCTTCGCAACGCTGCGCCAAGAACGACTCGCGCGAGTGGCGGCCATGGCCGCCGTGCCACCACCCGCCGCGCCCACGGGCGCACCGACGCGTTCCGCGAAACCTCCTCCTCCTCCGCCGATCGAGAAGAAAAAGCTTCCCGGCGCGCTCGGCAAGTTCTTCACCAGCCTTCCAGGACCTGTTGCCTTCGCAAAGTTCCCTCCGCCTCGCGTCGATGCCGTCTTAGACGCGTTGAAGAGCACCGATCTGAGCGAGGCGGCCATCGAGGGATATCTCGACGAAATGGGTTACCAAGGCGGCGAGAAGCGAAAAGCCATCGAACTCATCGACGATCCCGCGTTGACGGCTTCTCGCGCCTCGGCGTCGAGCAAGCCACCAGTCAAAGACGTGTTCAGAAGTCGACAAGGCAAGATGCAACGCGCGCAAGCGGAGTACCAGTGAGCGAAGCACCAGTAATAGACGTAGCAGAATGAAATCAAGAGTCGATGCGCATCGTTATCACATTATGGCGTTTGATCCTAAATCGCGTCTCGTCCGCGTCCGCGTCGTCCCCGCGTTCCCCGCTCAGCCCCCGCCCACCTGCTCCATCATCGCATCGATGCAATCGCCATCCTCCATGTCCATCTCCTCCGGCGTTTGATCCGGTCGCAACCGCTCACCGTCCATCAAAAATCGAACCGCGTTCGGCTGCAACGCCTTGCGTTGGCAGTACGCGTCGAACACCTTTGAAAACTTCGTCGACGGTCGCACCTTGAAGTGCACCTCGTTGTTATCCTGCCCATCGCCGCGCCGCGCGTTCGATCGTCAGTCCTCTCTCGCCTCGCTCGCCTCTCGCGCGCGCCTCGCGCGTCGTTCCCTCGACGTCGACGCGACGACGTTTAAAATCCATCCATCCATCCCGCGCGCGTCTTCGCCGTCTTCGCGCCGCCCTCGCGCCGTCTTACCATGTCCCGAACTTTGATGTTGATGTGATCCTCCTTCACCTCCTTCTTCACGTCCTCGTCGTCGCTCATCGTCGTCGCGGTCGCCGTCGTGTGTCGTCAGACGACGCCGCGATGCCGGGCGTCGCGAAGACCGCGACCGAGATCGCGCGCGTCGCCGCGCGCGTCTTCGGCGCGCACCTCGGCGACGGTCGACCGAGCGGGAGAAAAATCCTGCGCGCGCCGCTGATCGGCGAACGGCTCGCGGCGTACTACCCAAAGTCCATGGCGGCGCTCGATCCGCTGTTCACGGCGCCGGACGAGACGCGACGCAAGGTGAAACTCGAGCGATTGAAGCGACGAGGGAAAGGGCCGCCGAAGAAGGGCGAGGGGAAGCGCGCGAGTAAGTGAGCGCGCGCGTCGGCGTGGAGTGCGGCGACGCGCGACGCGCGCGGGGCGAGAGGGACGCGGGACGCGGGACGCGGGACGCGAGGTCGAGCGAGCGACGCGCGCGAGGACGACGCGAGGTCGAGCGACGCGCGAGGGCGACGCGACGACGCGCGAACGGACGGTGCGTTGAATTCTAAAGCGCGACATCGCTCGATGCGTTGTATTATAATCGAAGGTTGTGGTAGCGAACGCGTCGGTCGAGTCGGGGCGTCGGCGCGGCGTCCGCCTCGCGCGCCGCACTTCGCGAGGCGATGTCGACGAGCGCCGAGGTGCGGCGCGCGCGCGCGTCGCGTCGTTCGTCGCGCGTGGAAGATGGCGCGCGTCGTCGCGAGGCGCGCTGTGGACTGACGCGGTCACGTCTCGAACAGGAATTCGCCGCGCTCGTGCGCGTGGTCAAGGATGCGCAGCGTCGATTCACCGCCGCGCCGAGCGAACACCCGGGGTGCGACTTCAAGGCGTGGCTCAAGGCGAACGTGAAGCGACCGGAGAACCAACGAGGCGATCCGAGCCGGCACACGGCGGAGACGCTGAGAAAGTTTGTGGAGACGCTCGGGACGGCGCTCGGGACGGCGCGCGTGACGGCGCTGACGAAACACGATCAATGGCGGAAGAAACGCGCGGAGTGGGACGAGTGGGGCGACGACGAGGTCGTCGATGCGAAGGGTGATCGAGCGTGGGCGCTGGTGCGACGAACGCGAAAGCATGAGGGGTTCGCGGAGGCGTATTATCGGTTGCCGTCGCACGAACCGCCGTGGCGACGGACAAAGTATCGACCCGTGCGTTGGTGCGTGGAGAAAGAGATGAAGCCGAGGTTGTTGGGGGTGGATTGTGAGATGTGTGAGACGGATGACGACACGCGAGCGCTCGTCGGGGTGTCCGTGGTGGATGATGAGGGAAATATTTTGTTGAAGACGCTCGTGAAGCCGCCGGGGAACATCGTCGACATGAGAACGGAGATTACTGGGTTGAAGGCGGAGAACGTCCTCGCGGCGCCGACGACGTTGAGCGACGTGCAGGATAGACTCGTGGAGTTGTGTAAACCGGGAACTGTGCTCGTGGGTCATTCGTTGATGCATGATTTGAAGTCTTTAAAGATTGACCATCAACCCGTCATCGACACTGGAATGTTGTTTCGTTACAAGAATCTCCCTCGGTCGACGCCGAGCTTGGCGATTTTGTGCGAAACTTTGCTCAAACGAAAGATGAGACAAACTGAGGCGGGCTATCACGATTCCGTCGAGGACGCCAAAGCGGCATTAGACTTAGTGTTATGGGCGGTTCGCGAGGCGAAACCCATCTTTGAGGTGGACGCGCCGCCGCACAAAGTGGACGCCGAGGACCTGTGCAAGCTTTTTATCCATCGCATTCCGCGTGGGACGAGCGCGGAGGCGTTGAAGATGGTGTTCGAAGAAACCGATCGAGCGCACATCGAGAGCGTGCAGGGAAGCTTTCTCGATGCGACGACGACGGACTCCGCGGCTCTCGGCGGCAAAAAAACCACCTCCTGCCTCGTCACGTTTACCGACACCAAACGCGCCAACGACGCGTTCGAACGTCTCGACGGTGCGGTAACGAAAGATGCAATCGGTCGCGCGCAGAAGTCTCGCGCCTTACCGCTCGATTCCACCGATCGATCCGTCAGCGTCGTCGTCCGTCGGATGACGTCGAGCGGTAGCGTCGTCTCCGCCGGCGCCGCCGCAGGCGCCAAGCGCCCGGCGAACAGCGTCCCGGCGACGGTTCCAAAGTCGAAAAAAGTTCGTCAGCGCAAGCCTAAATCGATCGCTCTTCCCGGCGATAAATCGTAGCCCGGATTCGCGCGCGCGCGTCGTCGCGACGCCGTTGTAAAATCAGAGCTTGAAATATTTACCGACTTCGACGTCACTGCATCGCGCGACTCATGCCCGCCCTCGCGCGCGCCGTCCTCCCTAACCTCGCGCACGCGCGACGCGCGCGACGCTCGCGCACCGCGCAGCGCTCGAGCTCCGAACGGCGCGCGGACGACGCGATAATCGCCTCCAAACCCGTCGTCGTGAGCAGCAATCCAGCAAACAACGCGTCGAAAGCGCTGCTGCAGGAGGTCCGGCGCGCGCTCATTCCCACCGGTGCCGACGCGGCGAAGGTGCTGAAGGCGACGCAGAGGTTTCAAGAAGCGTTCGAGGCGGGCGAAGACTTCGAGACGACGGTCGCGAAGGCGCTGGGGTACTCGAGCTTGGCCGAAGCGCCCGAGGCGCAGCGAAAGTACGCGGAGAAAATCGCGGAGAAGTTGGAGTCAAACGCGAGAACGCTGCGAGGCGAGATCGAGAGCGCGACGAAAATGTATGATTCTGGGGTGTATGCGTACGGTCGTGGTATGTACGACGACGCGGTGAAGTGGTTTAAGGCGGCCGAAGACGAGACTAGCGAGACGAGTCTACTCGGCGGACGGATTCAGATTTACAAGGCGCTCGCGCTGGATGCGTACGGCCAAGGGGATAAGGCGTTGGAGATTTACAAGTACCTGGAGAGCGTACATCCGGAGAAGTCTATTCGGAAGCAGGCGGAGGAGTTGCGGTTCATTCTTGAAGCGCCGAAAATGGAGATTGCGGCGAACGAACGCGTGGAGGTGCCGTTGCTGCGCGATCCAGATTCGTTCGCTCCGTACAGCGATAAATGGTCGACCGGTGCCAAGGCGAGCGCATCCGGTGGGCGAAAGAAGCGAGAAAAAACGTTGGAAGAGCAGTACGGTCAAGAGGCGCGCGAAAAGTTCGACTACGAAAAACTGAGGCTGGGCTTACAAATCTGCGGCGGCGTCGCCATAGCGTGCGGTGTTGCGTGGTACTCGACGACGCTGCGCTGAGACGTAGTGGAACGAAAGTTGTAAAATTATGAAATACATGGAAACGTCTTCGCTCGCTTTAATCCTTGGCGTCTTCGATACCAAACTCGCTGATGGAAAATTGCGCCTCCGATTCCGGCAGCACGGGAGAACACACGACTTTCATCACTCTGTTCTCTCCGCGCCCCTTGCGAAGGGCTAATCGCGTCGTGCTCGCGTGCGCCATGATGTTCCCGCCGATGGGTTTGAGCGCATTCGCTCCCGCGAATGGTCCGCCTTCAGGGTTAGCGACGACTTGGTTCGATACGATGACGGCGACGCCGAACTCATCCGCGAGACGGGCGAGTTGGCGCAAAAATTTCCCGAGGTGCATCTGACGCGCGCTCAGTTCACCGCGACCTTCGTATTCGGTGCGGTAGAGATTGGTGACGGAGTCGATAATCATGAGCGAGAATCGCGTCTCCGCCATCATTCCTGCGGCGGCGAGCAAAAGTTCGCTCTGATGTTCGACGTTGTGCGCCTTGGCGTACGCCACGTTATCCAGCACCGCCGAGGGATCCATGTTGAATCTCTCGGCGATCTGAATCAACCGCTGCGGACGGAACGTGCCTTCGGTATCGATGTACAGACACTTACCCTCGCCACCACCGTGCTCGATCGGCATCTGGCTCGTCACCGCGAGCGTGTGCATCAACTGCGTCTTCCCCGTCCTGAACTCGCCGTAAATCTCCGTCACGCTCCCGCTTTCGATCCCCCCCTGCAACAATTCGTCCACCTTGGCCGAACCCGTCGTGATATATATCGTATCCTGACGCTGCTGATCGATCATCTTCGCCGTCGTGAATCCCGCGGGCACGATCGCGTTCGCTGCGTCGCTCGCGCGTCGTCGCGTCTCTCGTCAGTCTCCTCGGGTGCTCGCTTTCAATCCATCAAACGAGGCACCTCTCGCGTCGCCCTCGCGCGTCGCGCCCCCCCCGCGTCCTCGCGCGTTCGCTCGCGTCGCCTCGCCTCGCGCCTCGCCCGCACCCGCTTGCTTCAGCTTCTCTACCTTCTGTTCCGACAGCCCCTTGATCGATTGCAGGTGCTTCCTCGACGCCGCCGCGAGTCCCTCCACCGTGTGCACGCCCGCGTCGCGCAGCTTGCTCACGTCGGACGCCGCGATCCCAGATTCCTGCGTCGTCCGAGTCCGTTCGGCGTCGCCGTTCGTTCGTCGTCAGTCGTCATCCTCGTGAACACGCCGTCGTCTTTGTCGTCCGTCGCGTCCCTCGTCGTTGTGTCGCGCGTCGTCGTCGTCGTCGTCGTCGTCGTCGTCGTCGTCGTCAAACGACTCGTTCGAATCGCATCGCTGTTATCGTTCGCGTCGTCGTTCGCGCGCGTCGTCTGTTCGGCGTCGCACCTCGAGCGCGGCGATCGGCGTCGTCGTCGCGATCGGTTCGTCTCGCGCGACGTCGTCGTCTCGCGCGAGCGCGCGGTCGTCGACGGCGCACGCCGACATCGCGATCGCGACGCGAGGTGACGCCGCGACGGCGCGCGCGGGGGGTGGACGCGGATCGACAGTGTATGTACAAACAGTGCGGTATGTGCGGTCGGTCGGACGCGATGGCGGTCTGTGTGTGGGTACACAGTGCGGTATG
>Ga0255763_1000103_pt1 | contig 84923 bp, 59 predicted proteins | sample 041ome_2_FD_179963 | JGI IMG/M metagenome (GOLD analysis project Ga0255763, IMG submission 179963) | Coastal salt marsh microbial communities from the Groves Creek Marsh, Skidaway Island, Georgia - 041406US metaG (version 2) | ecosystem: Environmental > Aquatic > Marine > Intertidal zone > Salt...
CAGAGCACTCTTTTCCTTTCCCGCGCTTCCCTTTTGCGCTGAAATCGCGAGACTCTTTGCACTAACCGCACTCGTTTCTTCCACGCGTCGAACGCCGTTCCAGTCATCGCGCGTGCGCGCTTCAGAATCGCCCTCTCGCCGAGGATTTTGCGACGCAGCGCTCGTTGTTGTTCTTGTTGTTGCGATTGATCTGATTGTTGCCGCTCGGAGGACATCTTGTTTTACGTGAACGATAACACGAGTGCTCTTTTTGTTTCGAATTTCCCGTGCGTGAGTTCTTCACAAAATCTTTTCGCGCGAATCCGCGAAAACACCCCGCACAGAGCATCACGCATGTCTCCTCCAGCGCGTGGTGCTCTCTCGATACCCGCGACGACGCCATCGTCGATTCGAGGAGGAAGACGAATCAATGGTGGCAGAACGAGAGCGTCTCTCGAGTCCTCCTCTTCTTCTTCTTCTTCTTCTTCTTCTCTTCCGTATCTTAAAACGAGAGACGGGGAAAACATTCCGATATCCGAAATCGGATTGGGCACCATCGCCTGGGGCGACGAAAAGTACGGATTTAACAAATCCTACCGCGAAACAGATTTAAAAGCGGCGTATTCGCGCGCGAGACGAGCCGGAATAAACTTTTTCGACACCGCGGAGGTGTACGGATACAAGAGCTTGAAATATGAACAAAGCTCTGAACACATTCTTTCGAGGTGCGCTTTGGCGGACGAAGGAGACGACGACGACGTCGTCGTTGGAAGCAAAGTGTTCACGATACCGTGGACGAACGCGCTGTTAGGAGGCGGGTTTCGACTCGGGAAAGACGCGTTGGTGCAAGCCGGGAAGGACAGCGTGAAACGAATGAATCGGCCGATGGACTTGTGGTCGATTCACTTTCCGTTCCCTTCCTTCTCGCAAGAAGTGTTGATGAGCGCACTCGAGGAGAGTTTAGATTTAGGTTTGACGAAAGCGGTCGGCGTGAGTAACTATAATAAGGAGCAGTTGGAGAAAGCGTACGATATTTTAGATAAAAGAGGCATTCCGTTGGCGAGCAATCAAATTGAATATTCAATTTTGAACCGCAAACCGGAAAAGGATGGATTGTTGCAGAGCTGTAAAGATCGAGACGTGAAAGTTGTCGCGTATTCGCCTTTGAAGGCGTTGAAGACGACTGAAATCGAAGAGAAATACGTCATCATGAATAAACTGTGCGATTTCATCGGTCAAGTGAACAGCGGAGGGAAATCGAGCGTATCCGTGATGTTGAATTATTGCATCGCGAAAGGCACGATTCCAATCCCGGGTGCGAAGAATGCCGAACAGATTAAGGATTTTGAAGACGCCATGGGTTGGACACTGGACGAAGAAAGCTTATTGACGATTGACGAGAAGATGGATTACTTAGATAGCCTCAAGTAGAGAATTTGTACGCACACGTACCCGTAGTTTGTTCTAGTAGTATCTATAAATCGCAATTTCTATTTCTAAAGTTCTAAAGCCGTCTAAAGTCGTCTATCATTGTTTCTCTCTATCTCTCTATTTTAGAGCACGTGTCTGTCTATTCCTTGAGCTCGCCTTCTTCTTCTTCTTCTTCTTCTTCCTCCTCCTCCTCCTTCTCATCTTCATTTTCTTCGTTCTTTTTCTTCTTTTTCTTCTTCTCCTCTTCCTCCTTTGCTCGTTCTTGCTTTAATACGTCTTGGTACGTCATATCTTTCGTCTCGCTGTCCTTGTAATACTCCGGTAAATACCGTTTAGGCACCTCCACTCCGCACGTCCTCGGATCCGCTTGCATTTCTCCGTCGCCGTTCGCATTCTTCGCCGCTTGACTCGTCGCGTGAAAATCTTCAAACCATTCTAACAACATCGCCAACGCCATCACCGCCGCTCCTTTCTTCCCGTCTTCGCCGCAATACTTTTTTATGTTTTCCTTCGCTCTTTCCCTGGCCATTTCCGTGAACTTTTCGAACGCTTTCTCGTCGTTCGTTTCGTTCATCATTTCAGCCACGCTCTTTTTCCGCAACGACACTTTCGCGAACTCCGATATCATCGAAGAAGAAGCGTCCTCGTCCTTTTTCTTCGCATCGTCCGGACCATCCGTCCAGCTCTTCTTCGCAACCGTCTTCGCTCTCTTCTTCGTCCGCTCTCCTTCGTCTTCGTCTTCGTCTTTCTCCTCTTCTCTCTCCTCTTCCTCTCTCTTCTTCCAGTCGTCCGGCCCAATCTCCAGCCCTAAAATACTCTCGATGTTCCATCCGTCCCACGGCACCCGACACTCAAAGTTCCCGCTCGATACCGCCTTCACGACGCGACATCGCTCGTTCACCTCCGCGGCGTTGAACCCGACGCGCTTCCCGCGTTCGTCCACCGCGTACACGACCAACGCCCCATCGTACGGCGTCGGCCCACCGATCAACTGTTTCATCTTCTTCTCGATTGTTTTCGTTCTCATCCTCGACTTCTTCAAGTCTTCGTTCTCAAAACCTCTCGACGACGCCAGACGAAACTTCCCCTCGTAGTGCGACAACAAATTCCCCAGCGAAGCGCCAAAAAACACGCTCCTTTCCTTCACCTCTTTCGGCGAAAGAGCGTGCGGCGGCCTCGATTTCCTCGCCTCTCTCAACAGCGGCTCTAAAAAAGTATCCCTTTTCACCTCCTCGTACGTTCGCTCGACGTGTTCGATCGACGCTTGCAGCTTTTCTCGCGCCACTTCGCATCGCTTCGAGTCGAAAACCGTTGTCGTTCCTTCTTCCGATTCTTTCCCGGGAAAGGCGATGTTTCTGGCGTTTCCGAGGACTTCGGAGTACTCTTTCCAGGCGAGTTTACAGTGCGCGACGGCGTTTCGCGCGTGGAAGAGATTGGTTTTGGCGGCTTCGTCGAACAACGACGGCATTTCATTCGGGGAGTCGGACATTTTATGCGCGCGTATCTTCTCCGCGCGGCGCTTAAGTTTTGGAGCGTTTTGAATTTTTGTGCCGTGTTTTGTGTTTCTGAAAATCTGAAAAATTCTATATCGCCGTGCCCTTATCACATGCTACGCTACTTTTACTCCACGCGTTCTACGCGCAGCGCCGCCGCCTCTTCGTGTTCTCGACGTCGTCGTCGCCTTCTACTCCGATATTCTTCCGATATTTTCTCCGCGCTCGTCCGCTTAAAAGAATCGTACTTTGTCTTTGCGGAATCGCGAATGTCTCGGACGCTCGCTCGGAGGTGTTCGCGTCGCGCGTCTCTTCGCTCGGCGCGTATCTTTGCGCTCTCTTTCCATCCGGGGTGCGAGAAGTACGCTTTGGTGTACTGCGCGGTGGCATAGGACGTGGCGGCGAAGGTGAAGTAGCCGAAGTTTTCGGTTAAAGAGGAGATGGCGTGTTTTTGCGCCTCGTGGGTCTCGAAGAGGAGCGGGATGTGGTCGAGCGTTTGCCCGCACGCGATGGCGAGGAGACCCATTTGTAACGCCGTGGCGACTTTACCGACGTAAAGTGGTTCCCATTTTTCCGTGGAATTGAACGCTTCCCAATCGCTTCGTCGCTTTTGTATCGCGCCTCCCTCGCCGGAGATGCCGCCGCCGCCGCTGCTACTATTACTGCTACTACTACCGCTGCTGCTGCTGCTGCTGCTGCTGCTGCTGCTCATGTTACTACTCCTTCTCTCATCATCTTCCTTCGCTAATCTGTTCTCGCGTTCGTCCTCTCTCCTCACCGCGTCGATGGCGAAATACTGTCGCCACGTGACGTTTTCAAACTTGAGCGCGTTCGCGCGCCGCCAAAAACCGCTCGCCAAAAAACCGCAGTCCCTAAAAACGAACAACCCAATCATCCACGCGGGCAATTGTCCACTCGCCGCCATTCCGACGCCGACGGAGCTGACAAAAATCTTATCCGCCGCCGCGTCGAAGAAAGAACCAAAGTTGCTCGTTTGATTCCACCGACGAGCGAGGTACCCGTCCAAGTAATCCGAGACGCCCGCCGCGGCTATCGACGCCAACACGAGCTCGGTCGAATACGTCTCCGGACCTCGCACGATCATGTGCGCTATGATTGGCCCAGAAAGAGCTCGTCCAACGGACAGGGCGTTCGGGATGTTTACGATGCCGTTATTTTTATCATCGTTTTTGTTATTAATGCTGTTCGTGCCGTTCGTGGTATTCTCGGACGTTCGTTCTTCCTTCTCTCTTCTCTCAATGCCATCTTCTCCGAACGAAATCTTCTTCTCCTCCTCTTTCTCGTCGTCTTCGGTCGTCGAGCCGTCGTCGTCGCCGTTCCCCCTTTTCGAAGAGACAGAGGAAAGAACAGAAGAGGCAGAAAACTGTCCGTTGTTCCTCCTCCCCGTAGCAATCGTCGTCGTCGTCGCCGCCGCCGCGAACCCTCTCGTCGCCGCTTCTCCTCCTCCTCCTTCGTTCCATTTTCCCGCCGCTCTTCTTTGCCGTTCCATCGTCCCCGTGGTCGACGCTTCTTTGACCGCCGTCCCTACTACCGCGTAAAAACGAAGCGTTCTCGTTCGTCGAGAGCGTCGTTCCCCATCGCTCGGTGTCGAAGAAGACGCCGCCGCCACCGCCAAACGGCGCGAAGAACGCAGCAGCCGCAGAGAAGAAGACGAGCGCAAAGACATTCGTATCTTTTTGTGTGGGGAAAAAGAGTTTTCTCGTCAGAAGAACGCGTAAATAAGAGAGAGAGAGAGAAAGAGATGCGACAAAATCGACGACGCGACGAAGACGGAGATGATCTCGTCGAAAGCGTCGTCGTCGTGGTCGTCCGGTGCTGGGGATGCTCGGCGAAGTTGCAACCTCCTCCCGCCGGCTCTTCTTCTTCTTCTTCTTCTTCTTCGTTCCGTGAGAACAACAAAAGCGCATCGCGTAAAAATCTTCGTTCAAAGTTTTTGTGCGGGCACTGCGGCGCGATAAACTCGGTGGCGCAGGCGCGCGAGTTCGGAGAGAGGAAGGCGAATGCGAACGGGAAGAAGAAGAACGGGTGCAGCTGCGAAAAATATTGCCTCGTGCTGCCGGCGCGGTGCTGCGCGAGAACGATGGGACGGATTTTAATACCAACCGTGGTCTCTTTGGTGTACTTTTTAGTCTCGAAGACGTATTTCGTGTCGATTCCGAAGCTGACGACGGAACGAGAGGTGATTTTGAACGGGGAGATGGAACGAACCGCGGCGGATTGGGCGATGTGTTTCGCGCTGAGAGGCGCGCTGATGTTGGCGTGCGCGAATATTTATTGGAACTACGCGTCGTCGATTTTTTCGCCGCCGAAGAGCATTCGCCGGTTGCGAGAGGACGGGGAAGGGAGCGAAGGCGAAAGCGATGGAGAAGACGTGGAGAGTGGTAGAAGTAGAAATGCGAGTAGTAGTAGTAGTAGTAATGATAATAATATGAATAATAGGAATGGGATCATGCCGTTGCCGTGGTGTCAGCAACAGCAGCAGTACGAAAATCTAGAGGTTGACGCGCAGGAAACAGACGTGGAAACCGGCGGAACGGAGACGAGACATCCGACGACTGTCGTGCCGCGAGACTCGTTCAGAAATTGCGCGTATTGCATCAAATGCGACGATGTTAAACCGTTCGGGACCTCGCATTGCTCCACGTGTAATAAGTGCATAGTCGATTTAGACCACCACTGTCCGTTTTTGCAAAATTGCGTCGGCAAACACAACGTGAGAGCGTTTACGTGCTTTTGCTTGTGGTGTTCGTTGGGATGCGCGTTGGCGTTTGTCGTTGCCATTTTGTTGCCGTTAACGTCGCAAAGAGCGACGTTTATGAAACCGTACGTAAAAATCATGAGTGGCACGGATAAATATTCCAACTATGGCAAGAACGCGTACGATCACATCGGACATTTTCCAACCTCGACGGGAGCGCTCATACAGTATTGCAGCTTCGCCCTGAAATACGTGAGCGCGTGCGAAGACACGTGGATTGGCACGTGGAGTATAGTCGTCGTAGCCACCGCGACCATCGCTCCTCTCACGTTTGGTTTATTTTACCAAACGTACATGGCGGTAAAACGAGGGGAATTTTACGTCGCGTCTTTGAAAGCGAAGCGGGAAAGAGAGGAGCGGGGCGGGAGTTTTAGTCCGAAGTCGATGGCGAGAGACGCGGCGGGATTGAGTACGCACGTAGAAGAAGCGAGGGTGAGAGCGGTGTTTGAACGAACGAAAGGCGAACACTGGGTATTTTGGTTTCTCTTTCCGAGATTCTCTCGAACCGGAAGGCTTGGCAGAAGAAAGGGAGGCTCGCACAAAGTGCAATAAAGTGTCAAAGCAATAATCATGTGCATTTACTAAAGTAGTTTTTAAAAATTTCTAGCCTTCTGCGAGCGCGAATTTTACAATCATCGGTCACTTTTTCTCAGTCCCACCTGCCGCACGATCTGATATCATCGAACAAGCCAACCGTCGCTTCGACGTTGATACCCGTCTCTATTTCGTCTTCGCACCATAAATAGCGCGGTTTTACGCCTGGAACCGTTCGTAAGTGTTTCAAAACTCCCTCGGTAATCGACGAAGAAGCGGCGAAAACGCCCGATGGAATGCGAACGTTCGATTCGGATTCTACTATTTCTTTCAATAAACTCCCATCCGTGGCAGCTTTGGTTAACGCTCGAGCAAACGTATCCACTTCATTTTCATCGTCGTCTTTGGCCGATACCAACACGCTTTCGTTGAGTTCGACGCCGAGCGAGCGAAACCACGTTTTAACTCTCATCGCGCCTTCTCTGATTTCCTTTACGTTTTCTAAACTTCTAAAATCTCGAACACGCAACGCCTCGAGCTTTCTGTTATTTTTATCATCATTACTACTACTGCTGCTAAAAACACCGGTCTGTTTTAAATCTCTTCCGCCTTCGCGCACTATTGCGGGCATCGCCGCCGGTGGTGCGCTCGCGCTCACCGGCGTCCCCGCTCTCTCCATCGCTCGATGAATAGCTCTCTCCAAAGCGTCTTCCTTTCCCTCGGAATCCGCGCTCAGCGCCAAAGTCCTCCTCTCTAAATCCGTCATCGGATAACTTCCAATCGGTTTCGCCTCTGGAAGAATCAACGGTTTCTCGTCGCGCGAGGAAGAAGGAAAAGGAGAAGAAGAAAGCGACGCCACCGCCCGTCGCGGATTCTTTCGCATGTACAAAGTCTCCTCTTCCACCTTCAACCCGTCCAACCGCTTCGCCGCGCTTTCGCTCGCGTCTTCTCCTCTCGGCGTCGCGAAATATTCCTCGTCGATTTTCCTCGCCGTCTCCTCTAAACTTATTCCTCCTCCTCCTCTTCCTGGCGTTGTTGTGGTCGTTGCAGTCGACGTCGATGTCGTCGCGCTCGGCGGCGTCAGCACTTCCGCTCTCTTTCTCAGACTCGTCGAGTTGTTCTCGTTGTTCTCGGTGTTGCCTGGAGGAGAGAACAAGGAAGAAAACCGCGCCGGCGTCGGCGGTAACCGCCGCCGCGGCATCCCCAGCTCCTCGTTTTCATCGTCGTCGTCGTGCTCTTCTTCTTCTTCTTCGAGCTTCGCGTCCTCCTTCGCGGACATCCACGCCAGCAGCGACGCCGCGTCTTCCTCTTCTTCTTCTTCTTCTCCGTCGCCGATGATGATGTCAGACATCATGACTTGCTTTTAAATAAAGAGAGACTTTTGCTGATGATATAACCACACCGCAACGCCAGAAATATAAAGAGAGCGAGAAGAAGAAGAGAGAGACGTGTTTCTTTCTCTCTCTCTCTCTCTTACTTTTCAAAGCGCGCGCGCGCGTTTTTGCTGCGTCTCGAGAGTCGCGTAAATTCGAAATTTTTTCCCCACAGCAGAGAGTTTTGCTTTTTTGCAAAACGATACGTTTAGGGTTTGGGGTTTAGGGTTCACATCTTGAGGACCAAACTGATTGATTAGCGCAGAGCTGCACACTTTCGCGACCGCGACGTTTTGATTCTCTCGACGACGAACAAGAAGAACGAAGACGCGTAAAAGCATGTCGGAATCCTTCGCCTACGGCGCCTCGGAAGACCCGACCCAGTTCGAAGGCAACCCACTCGCGAAACTTCGCATCCAATCCTCGCAGCGACTGCAACGCGTGCTCGATCGAAGCGTTCCGTTTACCGGGAAACGTTGGGCGGTGTGGTGTTTCCTCTGCCTGGCGTATTTCCTCCGCGCGTATTTCGTGCACGGGTATTACATCGTCACGTACGGCCTCGGGATTTATAACTTGAACTTGGTGATTGGGTTTTTGAGCCCGGCGAGAGATCCAGCCGGAGGGGACGGGCCGACTTTGCCGAGCAGCAACAACGAAGAGTACAGGTAAAATATAAAGTAGTAGTTTCAACTTTTAAAAGTATATTTGTTTTGCGCGCGAGAGCGCCCGCTCTCTCTCTCTCTCTCTCTCTCTCTCCATCCGCCTTTCTAATGCGACTTTGTTCTTTCGCGCTGACCTTTTACCCTCTCTTTTTCCTTTCTTTCGTTGCGTTTTCGTCAGACCGTTCGTCCGAAAACTTCCAGAGTTTAAGTTTTGGGTGAAATCCGCGAAGAGTTTGCTCGTTTCCTTCTCCATGACCTTCTTCCCGGTGTTTGACGTGCCCGTGTTTTGGCCGATATTGTTGATGTATTTTATAATGTTGTTCACGATGACGATGAAACAGCAGTTGAGACATATGATTAAGCATAAATACGTTCCGTTTTCGTGGGGGAAGCAAACGTACGGGAAAGGTAGCGGGGGAGGTAAAGAGAAGAGCGGAGGGAGCGATTAGAAAGTAGACTTTCTATCTCTCCCTCGCAACGCGCACACACAAACATTGTATTAGCTCTCGAAATCTAGCCGCCTCGCTTCGTTTGAATAATAAATAACTTTTTAGGATTCTTTCTAACATTAAATAAACTACATGTGAGACACTTTACGCGAAACTACTCGTGCACTTTGGACAGATATTCCCACAACCCGTCGCCTAAGTGGTGACACAATTCCACCCCGATGCCTTTGTTTTCCGTCCGCATCGCTTCCGTGCTCATGACGCACGTTCCTACCGCTAACGCGTGCTCCTTCCCTTCCGCGAATATCGCCACCGGTTCGTCCTCCTCCACCTCGTCGTGCATGGTCGCCCCTTCGCTCGTCAACCCGGGACACATGATGTTCGATCCTTTAAACACAAATTTAATCGCTCCTTTATCCGTTCTCAAGCGTTTCATGATCGTTGGAAATCGATGAAGGACTTTCAAAGTCGGGTAATACGGACCGTCTTTCACGACTTGGAAAAACAAAGGTTCGTTTTCAACCAAAACGACCGTGACTTTGTTCTCGAGTTTACCGACTCTGATTTCTGCGTTCTTTTTCGGCATCAGAAGGTCCAGCGGCGTCGGTTGGTCGTCGTCATCGGAGTCTGACTCCGAGGAAGAAGAGGAGGCATCCGAATCTGAATCCGAGGTTGGTTTTTTCTCCCGGTGTTGATGGTTGCTGCAGAGCTGCGGGAACTGCTCGGCGATTTTCGAACGAATCGCGCGCTGAACGGAAGATTTGATCTGCGTCGAGCCGTGGAAGTCGTCCAAAGAGAACTTTTTGAACATGGGGCGGCACGTTTGGTATTTTGTGGCGCGCGCTCGCGTGAAAGAAGAAAGAAGAAGGAGAAGAAGAAGAGTGCGGAGTCGTGTGGAGCCTCAGAATGAGGTGTGGAGGCGAAAAAAACGTGACGAGAGTAAAGTATTAACAACGCGCATACGCGCTGCGTGTGATAACATGCCAGAATAATAATACTGGTAATATAACAATATAATAAAATCATTGATAGCCGAGTCTTCTTCTCCTTTCTTCTTCTTCTCTGCTCTTTTATTTTCCGACGTCCTTCTCGCGGAAAGACATCGAGGAGATTTTGAACGACTTCTTCTCTCGCTCCGGCAACGAATGGATGAAGGTACCAGCCTCAATGAACTCGTCAAAATCCAAGGTATCTTGCTTCTCTTTGTCAAACTTGGAAAAGATTAAATCGCAGATGTCATCGCTATCGTTCTTTTTCAAATCCCGGAGGAGCATTTTTAGCTCGTCTCGGTCCATGTCGCCAGACATGTCGCTGTCGTATTTTGTAAAGTCGTGTCGATCTCTGTCTGAAACGAAAGCAAGCAACACGCCACTCGCGACGCAGGTGAGAACTACTGATATCACTGCGAAGAGCACGAGACCGTTGACTACTTTTTCAGAGCCGAGACTATCTGCTCCCGCTTTAATCGCGATTGCAATTAACGCGATAAATCCCAATTCCATGTTTACGATTTGGGCAATCACGTTGTCGTCTTCGACGCGATATGGTTTCAACATGCCCAACAATACGAGAAAAGCCATGGTTACAAACACAATGACGTAAAGCTGCAAGTCAGACTCGTTATCGCCGACAAAAATAATGACAGCCCCAAGAAAAAGCTTTCGAAGCATATCGATAATCTCAAAGTACCAGTGTTGGGCTTTATAATCTTTCAACAGAATACGGAAATATTGAGATTTCGAATCGGATGACATAAAAGCCAAAAAAAGAACTGGTATGCTAATCACGTACACAACGAGCATGATGTACACGAGAGGAGCGAAATTGTCGTACTTTTCAGTATCGCAGGACGTTTCGATGCTGAATCGTAAATAACGCACTCCGCCGCCAATATCACGGCAAGGGAAGTATTGCAAAATCGTACCCGATACCGAAGGATAGATAATGAACAAGAGCATGACGCACGTTTTCACACCATATCCGATATATCTTCGCGATGAATCCACTTTTCCAATTTGGGAAAATACGAACGAGGCGAAGCCAAAACACGACATTATAAATGCACATCCGACAAAAGGCGAAATCGTCGCCGCGAGGAATTTTGCATAATAATCTCTTTGAACGACGCAATCAATCGGCAAGAGCTCAAAATCCAACGCGAATACTTTCAGTGCCTGAACAAACTTATTGAAACCATTTGGCCAACTCACAAAATATAAAGTTTCTGGCCACAACATTATCACTTGCATGAAACCGATGAGCATTTTCATTTTCGGCGCGAGATCTTCGAGGAAATCGTAAATCTTTCGTCCTAATCGATAGCGGAACGAGGATGGCATGGTTGGACCCGATGCAAGTCGCTCCTTGAGAGTCTGGCCATCCGTTATGAATTGAACTTGCTTTTTCCCACTAGAAACATCGTTTCTGAATATGCCAAAACGCGTCCGAAATTCAGCTCGGACTGCCGCGCGGAATATTTCGATTTCATCAAGTTTGTCTCGAATGGGAACGATAAGCATAGCTACCCCGATGAAAATAGAAATCGCGATTATGATAACCGCGATAAACTCTGAAGAGAAATATCCATCTGGATTAAGAGAGCATTTTTCACACTGCTCGTCATCTTGGTGCCAGTAGTAGTCCTTCTGACAAACAGAGCACAAAGGCCCCTCGCTCCCGCTTTTGCAACCGCTCGATGCTACGCCCGTAGCGTTATATTCGCAAGTGGCGCCGGTGCAAGATAAAACGGGAACCAACGGCGTCAGTAGGAGTAATTCGGCATCAGTCAACTCAATCGTCGCGGTTTCAGAACCTGGAATAACGAGGTCCCAACCTTCGTATTTATATCGATAATAATCTTGAATAACTCCAACCGGTTTCCCTTCGAGAAATTCAACGCACTGTTTATACGTTCCGAGAGTTTCATCAATTTCACGATTTTCACAATATAACGAAGCCGACGCGCACGGGTAGGCATCCAGTGCAACTGTGTATGTATCCGGTAAGATACCTTGCACGCGAACATCGACCGTACCTGCGGGACAAATGCAATCCAGTAAAGAGTCAGCAGAAGTTTTGGCCGTTGTTCCGGTCGGACACGCAACACACTTTTTCGTTTGTTCTCCGGTATACACGTTTTCACGTTCAGGAACCATGTTTGAACCGCAGCGTACACTTATATCCACCGTTTTTGGGGCAGGGAGTTCAAACTCGTATTCTTCATAAAATATGCTTTCAGGAGGCACGTTTACGCGGTAATCTTGTGTTCCGATTTCAACAGCATACATGCGCAAATTGTTCGTCAACGAAGTCGTCGAGAAACTGATTTCAGAATTACCGTCAGACATCGAAAATACCAGATACGTGCTTGCATACCCGACGGAAAAAGGAAGGCCTGATGCCAACGCTTCTGCGGAAGGTAACGCCTCAATCGTGACGATAAAATCATACGTGTGCATTTGACTTATCGCCGCTCCATCGTTGATGTTCGATGCATAAATTTTCTTCTTCCTCGCCACGATTGTGCGAGGAGAATATAGCGGGTACCGATTTGGCAGGGCGTACGTCCCACCAGGCGCAACATTCTCCATGACTACATACATTTTAGATGGATTCGTTGAGGCGTGTTGCAATTTGAACGTTTTCTCTCGCTCTCCTTCCCTGAATTCGAGATAACTGCTCGCTTCAGCATCAGATAATAATGAAGATGAAGGATCTGCGGAGTTTAAAATGTAATTTGTCACCACTGGATCGTCCGACGAATGGAATTCAAAACGCAAAGTGTTTCCTGCAGGAACCGCCGTGGGCAGTTTCATCACAAACTCCGTTGGATTCTTGACTAACATGTCATTCCCACTCTCCGCAGAAGAAAAATCAATGTTAAAGCATAATTCAGCAGAACAACTCGATGCTATTGTCACATCGCCACCAAAACTACACGTGTTTTCAGGGCACGCATTGCAGTTGGGAAAAGTACCATAGGTTCCCGGAATACACTCGTAACGACCCATGTATAAATAACTGCTTCTCCAATACGCCAACACCACTTTCCCGTCGTACGATAAAGCGATTTCATCCCAGCGGCCTGCGCTAGGATGACCATTCGCTGACCCAGTCCAAGTTTGCCCGTAGTCTTCAGAACGCACCACTTCCGAGAAAAACGCTGTAGCCATCATAACCCGTCCGTCTCCGGACACAGAAACGGAAGTATATTCATACGTGTCAATGTTTGGCACGAGCGCTTGTCCCGTTATTTTTGTCCACGTAACTCCTTCATCGTTGGAAAGTACCATGTAGCCACCGACATATTGCACCATGACGGTGGCCAACTGATACTTCCCATCTCTGCTCATGCGCACCCATTTCCACGATTCGGTGCTCGTCATTCCAGTCGGTACCGAAAAAGTAGCACCGTAGTCATCGCTTCGATATAAATACCCGCTCTCGACGACAGCGGTTTGAAATTTGCCGTTCGCTGACATCGCGCACGACGTGAATGATTTAGCGCCCATGTTTGTACCGTCGCTCAATTTTGCCTCTGTCCACGTCGCTCCGAAATCCGACGAAACAAACATCTTTCCATTATACGAGTTCACCGTTATGTATTGCCCATCTGCGGACATCGATAAGCCTTTCCACGAGGGAAGCGCGCTCGTATCTGTTTGCGTCATGAGCGCCGTGTTCGTGATAGTCGTCCACGTAGTCCCACCATCGGTTGTTTTATATAAATCTGAGTTTGTAGCTGCTACAATCATCAAGTTTGCGTCGTCATCTGCGATCGCCGCTATTTCGTATTGTTGCGTGCTCCCTGGTGTAATTTCCACTTCTCTCCATTTACTTCCCGAGTTTTTAGAAATCCAAATGTGTCCATTTAAAACCACGCCGACTTGAACATCGCCATCCTTGTGCACCGTGATGCCTTGCCATTGCTGCGATCGAGGATTATTCGCCTTTATCGCCGCCCAGGTCGGCGCGACAACTTCCGCCTCGACAGCGGTGAAACAGGAAAAGATCGAATCGAAAGAATTAAAAAAAGCAAAAGCGAACGAGAGAAAAAGGAGAACCTCGGGGGCGCGTTTCCCTCCGCTTCCGCTTCGTCTTCCGCTTCGTCGACGCGTCTCCATCGTCTCGGGTCTTGTGGCTGTTCTCAATCAAACTTACCTCTCCTCCCACTTGTGTTTTTTTCTTAAAAAAGGGAGGGGGAGTATATAAGAATTGTGCCGTTAGGTTGACCTTTCACACATTTTCCCGTACTTTTGGGAAAAAACACACGTGGCAAAGAAGATATTTTTTTTTCATCTGTTTGACACACTGACAGTTAATTTAACTATCAATTGGACTTGGTAGCAACTGTCATTATCTTAGTGAAGGGTATTCAAACTTAAAATGATTTATGTGAGTCACTATTGCTTGTCTTGTCGTTGCTATCAACAGTACTTGGTAGCAACTGGGGCGGCTGTGAGAATAGTGCCTCCTATCATCTGAAACCCTAAACACCCAGGCTAGTCCAAACTACCTCTAGTTTGAACTGTTTGACGGCTGATTAATTTCTTCTTTTTATGTATTTATTATATTATTATAAAGTGCGTGCGTCTAAAAGAGCTTTTCAATCCACGGAATATTTCTCGCATCCGACGTCGACGCTTTCGCTAAACTCAGACTTCCAAAACCCGTCGGTTTTATGGTTCATCATCCAATCTCTGTGAAACTCGTCGTCGCTGTAATCGGCGGAGGAATCCTTTTCAGCGGGCAAGCCGGTTAAGCTGCCGCCTTGGGACCAAGCGCAGATGGCTCCCGAAGCGGCACCGGCGAAGATGGAGACTTCAGAGGTAGATTCGTTGGCACTCATGGCTGCGCACGTGAGGAGACCTTCTGTGCCTGGTAAAGAGTAGAGGTAGCCGCCGTTGATATCGACGTCGGAGTCTAAGACAACTTCGCCTTCTTCGCGCTCGACGAAGAGAGAGCCCGAGAGGCCCACGCCTTGGCCGTCGACACACCGGACGTGGAGAAGGCCAAGGGGAGCATCGGAAGAGTCAGAATCGTCAGAATCATTAGAGGTGTCGTCATCGTCGTCGTTGTAATAACTGGGGACGCGCATGTTCGCAGCATTGGCTAACGCGGACGTTTCGCTACGGCCGCCGGTGGCCGTTTCGAGCACCGGGAGGTCTTTGTGATGGTCCGACGAAGCGTTCGCGGACGTTTTGCGCAACAGTAAAGTGCTCGCGATGTTCGAAACGGCTTTAGACAGCGGAGTTTCTTTGCTCTTTTGCGAAGGTGGAAAGTATGCCGCGGTGGAAACCAACACTCCAGCGGGTTGGCCGTTTTGTATGTTTCTTTGATTCGTCGCGCTTCTCGGCGTAGCGTTTGGTAACGAGCAGTACTCTAATCCCGAAATGGGCGCTTCACACCCGTCGATTCTTGGTGCGTTCGGCAAATCGCGAGGTCGCGCGGACGGCCTCGCTAATACGTGTGTTTTCACGGACGAAGAAAAATCCCCGGCGAAAATAACTCCGGGAGGCCCGGCGCATACCGAAAACACACGGCGTCTGTGCCCAGTCATTGTCGCTGCGGCAACTTCTTGCCTCGGATCCCAGACTTTGACGACACCGTCCGCGCCGCCGGAAACGAATAAACCAGCGCCATCTAAAGATGGTTCGTTATAGCTAATGACGCACGTTACATCGTTTTGGTGACCTCGAATGCTCGCTCTTTTCTGACCGGTATTCAAATCCCATAAACTAAGAGCGCCGGATCTCGAACCAACCGCGATGGTCGCCGATTGCCAATCGACAGCGCCAGACGTAACAGCGTCAAAGACGTACATTTTACGAGTCTCGCGCGATCTTTCTAAATCCCACACGCGCACGGTGTTATCTCTACCACCAGACACGCACAGGAATGGTTTTTGAATGACGCCCGCGCCGGCGTTGCTGTAATCAGCGATGGAGAGAAACTCAACGCGGTCTGTGTGTCCCGATAAAGAGTGGCCGCCGGACAAACCGACATTTGGATTCCATCGCCAACTGCGAATGGTCCCATCCCATCCACCAGTGGCGACAATTTTCGCGTTTGGTAAAACGTTCGTCTTCGAACAGCCGACGCACGAAACGAGTTCGTTGTGCGCAAACGGATCCTCCTCTGGGACAATTGCGCGTCGGAAACTCGGCGCGCGGTCGCCAGCTCCGCCAAAACAGCCCAAATAAGGATTCAATATCGCTCTATTGTCCAAACCAAAGTTGTCCTTTTGATCTTTGCCGCTATATTTCTTCGCATTCAACGCGGGTGTTTTGAGTTGCGTCCGTGGAGCTTTCGCACCGCCTGGCATCGAGGGGAGATACGGGGGAGTTAAATATCCCGCATCAGAACCGCTCGTATACGTAGGCGTTCTTCCGGTCGATTGTTGCGACATGTTAATTAAGTTTTGACTCGAATTTTCTTTTCTTATGCGCTTCAAATTCGCTCTGGCTCTTCGTTGTGCCTCTTCGGTTTTCTTACTCGTGCCTCCTCGAAACCAATTCAAAATGGTGCTTAAAAATGCGCCTAAAGATTTCCAAAACACGTCCGTGAAGAAATAAACCCACTCGTCTAACTTATTTACAAAGTGTGCCCAACGACCAGGCACCAAGGGTAAATCTTCTGAAAACGTGCGCTCAGACGAAAGCGTATGCCCGTGGTGGCTTCTTTGTTGTTGCTGTTGGTACTGCTGCTGCTGTCTAGATGCCGAGGACAGTTGTCTTCGTAACGCGTTGATCTTACTACTCTCGTCGCTCTCACGCCTTGCACGCGCCAACGACGGCGATGACGGTCGATGTACCGGCGAAGTTGAAGAAGTCAACGTCGGAGGCAACACGATAAGTTTTTCCGTGCTCGGGAAGCGAGTGGATGATTTTTCTCGTTCGTGTTGCTTCCTGCGTCGTTCGCTGACATCGTCCTCAGAATCGTCGGAATCAAAAGCGGTGTTCTTCGTGACCATCTGAGCAATTTCTTCGATGGCACTCTTCTTTTTAGTCGCTGTCATGGTAGCATCAGATGTTGATGTTGTTGTTTTAATGTCTTTTAACTTCTTTTCCTGCGTTTTGGTACTCTCGCGAGGGTTTTCGGTCGAGGCGTCCATGCTCGTGTTCAATCGACTCGCGGCGTTCATCGATGTCGTTCGTATGTGCGCAATGTTTTCCTGACTTGAATTCGCATTCGGCGTGGAGAGAGAAAACGAGCTATCCGTGCCTAAAGGTGATTCCGGTTCGGACGAATATCCGGAGGAAGAACCACCTTTCTCTTCCTTCTTATTCGACTTACTTTTCTTCTTTTTCTTTTTCTGCTTGTTTTTGCTCCCGTCGCTTGTTCCACGCTCTTCCTGCTGCAAATGTTGCGACGACGACGACATCGACGTCAACTCCGTCGTCCCTGAATTATTTCGCATCATGGCCATTTTCGCTAAATTAGACGCCGACGCCGAGTTGGACGAACCTGATTTCTTTTTCTTGCTTTCCACCATCTTCCACTCTTCACTGTCTTCTTCTTCATCTTCATCACCTAACGACTTCAACGACCCGCAACTCTCCGATTCTCTCATCATCGTCGCATTCGGTGATTTAGCGTCTCCCTCTCGAGAACTGCTCGCGCCAAGTTTACTCGTTGAAGTCGTCGTCGCTTCAGAGGTTTTAGTATTTTGCTCTTCCGGCGACTCTCCTTCCTGCTTTGCCAAAGTCGCGCCATCCGGCGTACGCTGCTGCTGCTGCTGCTTTTGTTGTTGTTGTTGTTGTTGTTGTTCCAACTGCTGCTGCTGCTGCGCCGCCTTCATCTTCCTCCGCAACTTTTTCTTCTCCTTTTTTCTCTGCTTCCGTCTCATCTCTTCCTCGTCTTCCTCCTCGACCGTCGTCGTCGTTCCTTCCGCGCTTACCAACTTGTCCTTCGCGTCTTCAAATTCCTCCGTCTGGCTCTCCTCTTCTTCCTCTTCATCTCTCTGCCGCAGCGCGTCCCACGAGTTCGTGCTTTTAATCCCACCGCCACCGATTCCTCCTCCTCCTCCTCTCGCACCGATCCTTCGCTGTCGTTGTTGTTGCTGTTGCTCGATGCTCAGAGAGTTTCTCCTCGAGTTTTGCGCGCTCGACGAACAACTCCGTTCAAATTCGCTCGAATTTTTCCTCAACGACGACGCTTCCACACCACTCGGCGACGGCGCTCGCGGTGGTCTCGACGAAAACGACGACGAAGGTTTCTTCGACGACGCTTTCATCTTGGCGACGACGGTGGTCCACGTGTCGTCGTCGTCGTCGTAATCGTAATCGTCGTCGTCGTCGTCGTCCTCGCGACGGGCTTCATCCGCCGTGTCGTTCATGGTTTTGAAGTTTTTGTGCGTTTTCTTCCCCACGAAGCGGGATTTTAAAACCGTGTGAGATATTTAGGGTTTCAGACATTTTTTAAGTTCCGAGAGAGAAGAATGAAACGCCTTTTTTTTTGTGGTAAAAAGAAAAAAGGAAGCGCGCGCGCACTCGATATAGCAGAAAAGAAACGACGATGCCGTCACCACCAACGCCGACACCCGAAGATCGCGACAACGTCGTCGTCGTCGCGCCGCCGACGCCGACGACGCCGTCGCTGCCGACGGTGCTTTGGGCGCAAAGACGCGATCGGATTTTTTTAACTTTTGAGATCAAAAATTCGATTCGGGATTCGATTCGAGTGGAGGTTGAAAATCCGTACCCGGTTTCGGACGCGATGGAAGATGGGAACGCCGGGATGGCGGGAGAGCCGTACGTGGGGACGAGTGTCGTGGTGTTTTCGTGCGAGAGTTTGACGTATTGCGAGGAAGATGAAGGTGGACGAAAAGAAGAAGGGATTTTGATGATTGATGATTGTTCGGTGGAAACGGTCGGGGAGAAGTTGAAAAGACAAGCGTTCGGGGGAGAAGAGAGCGTCGCGAACGAAAGGGTGACGAAACCAAGGACGCCTGATTCTTCGATTCACTCTTCTGAAACGACCTCAACCGCCATCAAAGGCGAAGGAATCGAGATCCAAGCGGGCGTTCCTCGTAAGTCTTCGCCGACTTCCGTCGTCGACCATCATTCTCCTCTCTCTCGCCGACAAAGTAAAAAGCAATCGCACGCCATTCAATTGGAACTCTACAACGCCGTTCTTTCCACTCAAATCTCGCATAAACTCACCGTCACGGACAAAACCATCCAATTGGTTCTCTTCAAACCAAAACCTACCCCGCACTGGCCCAGGCTCCTCGCCACGCGCGAAAAGTTCCGACACGTCAAAACCGACTTCAACAGCTGGAAAGACGAAGACGAAGAGTTGGAAGACGAGAACAAATTCACATTCGACGCCAATAAGATGTTGAAAATCGATCAGTACGAAGACGCCGAATTGTTCGACGATATCTCCTCGGACGACGAGGATATGCCGGATTTAACCGAAATGTTGTGAGACACCCGCGTTCTGCGCGCGCGCGCGACAGAGAGAGAGAGAGGAAGCGAAAGCGAATTTACAGTTATAAAAAATCCGCGAGCGACGCGTTGACCCCATCGCGCGTAAATCGCCGAAACGAAAACGAATGGCCGTCAAATTTTGCACGCGCGATGAAAACAATTTATGCTCGAGTTTACGATGAACGTCGCGCGATGCGCTTCCCTAAACGCTCCTAGAACTACTCCTTCGTTCGCATTTTCCTTCGCTTTGTTTTTTTCTTTTTCTCTCTCTCTCATCTTGTTTTTTGACCTCTTCGCGCCCCCACAAAAAACAAAAGCAAACGCGCACGGACGGACAGACAGAGAACAAGAGATACAAACGCGCGCGCATCAATCACCAAACCGCGTCGTTTTCAAAAAAGAAAATGGCGAGCGCCGCTGACGTCAGCTTCGCGTCCACCTTCGTCCAAACGACCAGCGACAGCGAGGACGACGAGGACGAAGGCCTCCGCTGTCCAATTTCGCGCTGCGTGTTCAAGGACCCGGTGCTGATAGTAGGAAGTGGGAACACGTACGAACGGAAATCCATCGAAACGTTCTTCGAAAAGCTCAAAAAAAGCAACATGCCGCTGCGCGACCCTCTGACTAACGAACCTTTGTCGAATTCTAGGAAAGCGAGCGAGTTAATCACGAACTGGGAGCGACGGAGAGCGGTGCAGAAATATTTGGAAAAGTTGCCCTTGGATAAATTGCCGAGCGGGTGGGAGACGAGAGAGGTGCCGAAAGCGAAAGAGTTTTTAATGGATGAGAAACGACGGAAAATGGGGAAAGTTGGGGTATTTCTGGAGCAGCTAGAAGAGGTTGGACGATGGACGGTGACGCACGCGCATTTGATGGCGATTGTTTTTCTGTTCGCGCTGGTGTTTCCGTTGGATTTGTATTCCGGCGAACATCCGATTTGGGGGAAGAACGGCGTGAGACGAGGCGCGGACGGGGAAGAGTTTGATAGCAGGAACCTGCTGTTTAAAATTGTATTTGGTAGAATGAGAGTAAAAGGGAAGGAGCAGAAGCGGATGGAGATGATTAACGAGGCTTTCGATTCGAAGTTGACGCAAGAGCACGGCGGCATGGCGCCGGTGACCTCGTTGAAACCGTACGGTTCGAGGGTGGTGGCGTATAAGAATAACAAATCGAATTTGTTGTATTTAGAAATCTCGCCGGCAAAGGTTTTCTCCGCGAGAAGCGTCTCTCAGTTTGGCTTCAGTTCGTTTTGGATCTTTTGCGTCTCGCAGTTTACGAGAGGTGCACTGAGAGCGAACCAAGCGATGCACGGCGGCGCGCAGAATTTTTTCCTGCCCGTGTTTTCCGTTCCGTTTTGGGGAGTCGGGTTCGTCGTGGCCAGAGACGCCGTCTTGTCGGTGACTGAAACGAAAATAATCACGATTTCTCCCGAGACGTTCACCATCAAGAGTAAAATTGGTGGGTTCGATTACGACGTGAGATATGGAAACACGCAGGAATTGACGAGCGTAAAAAGAGAGGTTGCGAGTATCGTTAACGGCGTGAAATATTACGCCATAGTGTTGCGAAGAGGCGTGGAGAAGATGTTCGTCGAAAACGGCGGCCTCGAAAATGAAGACAACGATTTCGTGATTAAGCTCATCGCGGACGCTTTGAGGGCGAACAGCCCGAAGCGATGGTTGTTTTCGTAGTCACATAAAACAAAATGTATACTAGTACGATTAAAAAGCAGAGTTCCTGTTGTTGTTCTTGTTGTAATTCTAAAATGTACACACCTATAATTACATGCTACAAATCTAAGTCGCTCATCAAATACTCCGCTTGTTTCCTCACGATGACTTCGCCTTCTTTGAAGAGTTTCGCGGTCATAGCGTTCCGTTGTAACGCGACAATTTTGTTGTGCGCGATGGGTAATGGCCCCGGAAACGACACGTCCACGTGTCTCCACGGCCCAGCAGAGCGAAGCCCGTGTTCCATGAATTTAGTCCATCGCTCGTTACCGACGCGACCGTTCTTCTTGACTAACTTCTCCATGCGTTCGCGCAACGGCGCGGTCGGTTGTACTTCCGCTAATCCACCCGCTTTGCGATCTTCTAATCTGATCACGTCGTTGAAAACAACCGTCGGCCCCGTGTTCAAACTCGCCCATTCGGCTTCTTGTCTTCTCGATAACTTTTCGTGTCTAATCGAAGCCGTTTCGTACGAAACGAGGAAATCGTTCGCGGCGTTTGCAAACGCGCATCTCCTTCTGAAAGCGCTCAACGCCTCGATAAAGTACATGTTATTCTCATCGTCGTCGATTGTCATTCGAGCTAAGAGCGGCATTTCATCGGCGCCCTCGCCAGTCTCTTCGACATCGAACAACGCTAAATCTTTGATGCTTTGGCCCAATCCTTCACCGGCCCACATTCGAAGCGGTCCCGGTACGAGCTCGAAATATCCGTATTCGCCCACTCCGAGATGCGGGGTGGCGGTCGTCAAAAACGTGTGCATCTCCATCCCTAAAATCGTCTTCGTCTCTCTCTCGTATAACCTCGTCAGCACGTACCGACAGTACAACCCACCCATGCTATTCCCCACGAAGCTAATCTTCGCGAGAGGTCCTTTCCTCTTCGCGTCGTACTCCTCGACGAACGACTCCACCTCGTCGACGATGCGTTCCCCGCCGGCGATAACTCCATCAAAACTCCGCATCGGCGTGTTACACGTCACCCTTAATATCACGTTATTCTTATCTCTGTTCAACAACTCAGTCGCGAGCGCGAGTAAATCATCCTCCGAGCCGCCCAGCCCGTGTACGAACACGAACAAGTGCTTCTCTTCGTTGCTACTCATCGTTTCCAAACTCTTCGCGCTCGCGGCTTCAAATCGCACCCTCATGTCCGTCCGTTCCGTCTTCATCCAATTCGGTGGGTTTCTGCGCGGGGTCATCAGTCTCCTCTGCATCTTCAGCGATGGATTTTTCGAGCGTCTCAGTTTCCTCGCCTCCGCGTCGAGACGTCCGACTCGTTTCAATTCCATCGACATCGATGTCGTCGTCGTCGACGAAGACTTCATCTCTCTCCTTTTCCGTTGCAACTCTTCCTCCGTTCTCGGTCTGATTTTGTACACGCACAGCAGACGCAAACACACTTTCGCCGGGTATCGAGTTATCGCCCAGAAAAAGAGAAGGAACGCGCGCTTCACCGAGACCGGGAGCGCGACCTTCATGCACGACGAGAGCGTTAAATGTTTTTTGTGCCGGTGCCGAGATTGCACAAAACAAAAATTTCTCGTAAAATGTTTAGGGTTTTTAGGGTTTAGGGTTTATTTTTTTTTCTCCCGCTTTTTCTCTTCTTCCCGGGAATAGACGCGAGAAAAAAAAGGAGCGCGCGCGCGCATCTTTACATCCGCATACGCGCGCGTCTTCTTCCGTTGGAGAATCAATCACACGCACACACACACACACAGACAGACAGTTTTTTTGTTTCAGAGAGAGAGAGAGAGAGAGATGCTTTTTGCGCGCGTCGCGTTTAAAGCAACGGAGTGAAAAAGAAAGAGGCCGCGGCGGTCGAGATACGCACACGACGATGCGACAAACCGACGACGAGCGGACGCGTTTACTACCACCGTCGACTTCGAGCCTAAACGAAGACGACGACGAATACTTTTACCGCGAAGAAGAAGAGGAAGAAGACGCGACGAGTTTCTTCTCGGAAGAAGACACCGACGCGGTGGAGACGCCCTCGACGGCGTCGTCGTTCCTCGACGGGAAATTTTCCCCATTTTCGTCTAGGAGGAAGAAGAAAGAACGCGAAGAAGACGAAGAAGAGGACGCGAATAACAACTATTATCACAAATATCAAACGAGCATAAAAGAACTGTACGGAAAGGTGAGGAGCAAAAGTAACGCGTCCACGTTACGCGTGATGCTCACGGTCGCGTTCATTTCGGGCGCGTTGATGACCGGCGCGTGGTACGGTCGCCGGTTCGGCGGCGATTTGTACGTGAAGGTGCGCCCGAAACGCGAGTCGGCGATCGGGAAGTCTCGTCGGCACGCCGAGGTGGCGGTGACGCTCGTGGATGAGGCGAAGTATCCGTACGCGAAGTGTTTGGATGGGACCATGGGGAGCTATTACGCGTCGTTCGCCCCGAGCTCTGGGATCGCGAAGAAAGCGCACTATAAGAATCTAGCCGGATCCGGGGACAAGTTTGTGAAGAAATCGGAGGCGGAGATTGCGTCTTCGGCGATGGACGGGTTTTCGACGCACCGGACGTGGGTGATCATGTTGAACGGAGGAGGTGAGTGCGTTGAAGGGCAGAAGTGTTCGGAACGAGCGGAAACAGAGCTGGGGAGTTCGAGTTTAGCCGCGCCTACGCACGAGTTCAAGAGCGGGTTGACTGAATTGCACGAGACGCACAACCCGGCGTTCATGTACGCGAACATGGTGGTTGTAAATTACTGCTCTGGCGATTCATTTTTAGGACGAGGAACCGAGGCCGATGAGGATGGGTTGTGGCACTCGGGTGGACACATCGTAGATGCTGTCATCGATACGTTGTTGGAAAACCACGAGATGAAGAACGCGGACAAAGTGTTGATTGCCGGAAGGTCTTCCGCCGGGATAGGCGTGTTGAGTCAAGCTGATCGATGGCGCACCATGATTGAGCGCGCAGCGAAGAACACGGATTGGTGGACCAACTTTCGTCGTTCGAAACCGGCGCCAAAAGTGTATGCCGCGCCGTTTGCCGGGTTCAGATACACGCACAGGTCGGAAGAGTCCAACAGCGGTAATAATAAAGAGTCGAGCGGCGCGGCGGAAGAGAAACCGCTAGTAAACAACAAGAAACAACAACGCAACACTCAACGTCGCACTGGCACCGTTCGGAGAGCGTTGCTTTCGACATCATTAAAAGTTCATCCAGTGGCACCCGACTTCCCCGAAGCTGCGGTGGCTAATCGCGATCGCAATCTCAAGGAAGAGCTCGATCGCACGAAGAAAAAGATTGATCTGTTGGAGATTAAGAAACAGTTGTCGCAACTCGAACGCGAACGAGTTTTAGAAGGAGCAGTTGCCGCTCGCGAAAGTAACGGTGAAGTCGCCAACAGAGACAAAAATATCATAGAAGAGGTGGAGAGAACGAAAAATAGGATCGAATTGCTGGAGATGAAGAAGCAGCAGAATCATCAGTCGCGGAGCTCGGAAGAGCTCCAATCGGCAGATCTCGGTAAAGTGAGCTTGGAAGAGCTCCAATCGGCAGATCTCGGTAAAGTTCCAGGTCCTCCTACGAGAAAAAAAACCGTCGATGATGAACAACAAGAAAGTAAAGGGAAAGAAGAAGGTTCTTCTTTTTCGTTGAGAGCGAAAATAACGCGCAAAGCGGCGTTGAAGAAAATGGAAGGCGGAGGAAACGACGGCGAATTGGAGAGATACATCAAATACTGGCACGCGAAGCGCTCGCTTAATCGGGCGTGCGTCACAAAGAACGAGGAGAGTTACTGGAAATGTGCCTCTGCGGAAGAGGCGTTTAAACACGTCAAAACACCCGTGTTTATTTCGCAAGCGTTGACGGACGCTTTGTTATCTGAAATGGTCGGCGATAACGCGTCTCCTTACGGTCTTTCCTCGGATCCGTCCAACCCTTCCGTCGAGGGCGCTTTAGGCAAACGTGAAAAGATTGCGCTCAAGAAGCTCACCTCCGCGGACATTCTCAGCATGAATGCAAAAGAAGAGAGCAACGATATCTTGCGTTTGATGTCTTTGAACGCGACGGCGCGAGAAATCTACGCGGAAAACATGATGAAAGTCATGCGCTCAGAGTTAAAAATGGTTGTCGAACATCCAAACGCGGGAGTGTTTGCGCCAGCCTGTTACGCACACAATGACTTTGACGAAGTGTACATCGACGGGATCGATCACCACACCGCTTTGGCGTGGTGGGTATTTAAAGATTCCAACGTAAAGTTAGTCGACACGTGCTCGGGCGTCTTTTGCAATCCTACGTGTAAACATTCGTTGGCGGAGTCGAGCATCGTCCCTCGCGCGAACGAGGACGGTACGGACACTCCAAACGTCAAACAAGGCGCGCGCGCAGATATGCCTTGACGATGAATAGCTACCACTTGTAAATGTAATATATAGTAAATACTGATAATGTTATTAAAGATCTTTTCTTCTGTATTCGTTTGATGTATATTTTCTTTTGTTGTATGTTTTTGTTCTGATGTTTTCAAGCTCGTGGACAATAATGAATTATTTCTTTTCTTTCTTTCTCTTCTCTTGTTCTCACACAAATCACTACTCTCTCTCTTCTCGATTCGTTTGTATCACGAAGGCATGTACGAGCTCGTGTCAATCTCGTCTGGCAAGCCATCGATGCTGACCTCAAATCTCTCGTGCACCTTGCTCAACACGTCCGAATCTTCCGAACTCGAGACGAAGCTAATCGCCAAACCTTTCGTCCCGAATCGACCGGCTCTACCAACCCTGTGCAAATACGTATCCGCATCGCCAGGCATGTCGTAATTAATTACAATGTTTACGCGCTCGATATCGATACCTCGAGCGACTAAATCTGTAGCCACTAAAATTCTCTTATTCCCATCTTTAAAACTTTGGTATCTCAACAATCGTTCCTCTTGCGACATGGCTCTAGAAATCGCGATACTCGGAAAGTTCAGCTCCTGCATCAGCTTATCCAACGCCGTGCACCTCGCCACGCTGCTGACAAAAATAACCACCTGATTAAATTGCAACGCGTCCAACAAATCGGTCAATTTCCTATTCTTTTCTTGCTCCTCCAACTTGACGTAATGTTGCACCAAGCCGTGCAACGTCAATTTCGTCTCGTCGTCCACGAAAATCTCCATCGGATCGTTCATAAACTTCTTACACACAGGTCTCAACTCTTTGCTCAACGTCGCCGTAAACATCATCACTTGCTTATCGTGCGGCGTCATCTTAAAAATCTCTTGCACGTCTGCTCTCATGTCCAACTTCTCCAAGCACTTATCGCACTCGTCCAAGATGAAATGTGCGCACTTCTTCAGACTGATCGTCCCTTCTTGCACCAACACCTTCAATCTCCCCGGCGTCGCCACGATAACGTTCGGCATGTTCGCTTTCAAATCCTCCCTTTGCGTCTTGATGTTCACCCCACCGTAAATCACCGCGCATTTCACATTCGGCATGTGCGCGCTAAACCTCGTCATCTCGTGCGAGATTTGATACGCGAGTTCTCTCGTGTGACACAAAATCACCGCGCCAACTTCGTTCGGCGTCGGGTCGAGTTGCTGCAACACCGTGATGACAAACACCGCGGTTTTCCCCATCCCAGATTTCGCTTGGCACAGAACGTCCATCCCGAGAATCGCTTGCGGGATGCACTCGTGTTGCACTAGTAGTAGTTTTTAAAAAAGGGAGAAAAAAACAAGGAATGTGTCAGTCAATTAAATTCAATTCGCATTTGGGGAAAAAAAATTCGTCCAATTCAATTTGAGTTGAATTGAATTCTGAGAGAGAGAGAGAGAGAGAGACAAACAACAACTGCTCTACTCTCCGACGACGAACGAAAATAAAAAAGCAGAACCAGAGGCGCGACGACGCAAATCACCGTCGTCGTCGCCTCTCGTCGGGAAACGCAGCAACATCTTTACACACAAAATAAACGAAGAAGAATTCCTCTCCCCTAAATTTTTTCAAAATTCGCCTTACCTTCCGAGGGGTGTTCGAAACCGCAATCGACGATCGCTCTCAGCAGCTCTGGCTTCAACAAGAAATCCCGAAACCCGGTGCTGTGCATGCCGACGTAACCTTTCTTCTTCCCCGCCGCGTCCGAGGCTTTGCTCGCCTTGTTGGAGGCGGCTTTAGGCGCCGCCTCGGCCGGGGCGACGTCCTCTTCTTCGTAATCGAGCAATTCTTCTTCTTCTTCTTCTTCAGGCATGATTGATGATTTTCTTTGTGTGTCGTTTCAACGCGTTACACGCGTACGTACTATTAATGCTTAAAAAAGGCAAGACAGAGAGTGAGAGTGTGTGAGTGAGAGAGCGTGCGTGCGTGCGTGTGCGCGTGTGTGTCTCTTCTCTTCTCTTTGCGTTATGAAAAATGACGAATTCTTTCGATCGAAATTGGAAAAATGCGTCGGAAAAAAAGTGCGCTTTGATGCGGGCAGCCACTTCGACGAACGGCACCAAACCAGCGGTCGTCCTCTTCTCCTCGGGGTTTCCTTCTTCTCGTTCTTCTCGCGTCAGATATTATTCTCCGAGTGGTCTCGTATTTACCACCGCCGTTGGGTGTTGTTATTGCGCGTGGTACCATCTCTTCGGAAGAGGAGGACAACTGTTTTCGTCTGCTTCCCCAACGGGGAGGAGAAGGAACTTTGGCGCTTTGACGGTGCGGACGATGGGGACGGGGTCGACAAAAACGACGCTTTCGAGGAGTGGAAATAACGACGACGACGACGAGAAGGAAGACGTTTCTTCTTCTGCCGCGTTGAAAGAGTTATGGGCGGGCGCGTACGACGCGTGGATCGACTGTCCAGGATCGAAGGAGCGCATTTTGTACATGAAACCTTCTTGGAGTGATGGTGCTTCTTCTTCTTCGAAGAGTTCGTCGGCGTTCCCGAGTTGGTTGAAGAACGCTCAAACGTTCGCGCTGACCGCGCACAACCCGTACGGGAAACAAACGTCGGACGCGCGGAACGCGGAAGCGAACGAGAAGTTGGAGGAAAAGTTGAGGAGTTTAGTGAAGAAGAGGAGAGAAGGCGAAGAAGTCGACGCGGCGGCGCGGTATTGGCGCTCGTTTGGATTTTCGTCGAAGGACGACTGGCGGGAAGACGGTTTTGCGGCGGCGTTTTCGTTGGAAGACGAAAAAGCGGAGCGTGATATCGTGGAGTTGGCGAAGGAGTTCGAGCAAGGCGCGATTTATAAATACAGATGGATGGGTGATGAGAGGCGGATGGAGAGGAAGACGGTCGGGGCGTTGATGCCGGAGACGGAGGAAACGGTGATTGTGGAGACGTGCGAGAAACCGGTCGGGGTTGAAAAGGCAGAGCACGTCTTCGAGTGATGATTTGAAAAATAGAATCTTATAGGCAATGAATGCAATGAATGCATACATATGTAGTAGTATACCGTTGGTGCTGTACGAATATAGAGTATAAATATCATAACTCATCCACGCAATACCGCAACGCTACGAGCGATGAATCATTGCCAGCACTTCTTCCGCTTGCCGATCTTCCAAAACCTCCTGCTCCGTTTTTTTCTTTCTACCGACGACACCAGAATGGACGCTATCGTCGAGCATTTCCGTAATCCATTTCTTTTTCGGACCCTCTAAACTTTGTCGACTTTTTTCGCTCTCGCTCATGACACCTTTACCGAGCATGGCCATGACCATCTCCGTGTGTACGTCGGACTGAACGAGCGATCGCATATCGTTATCCATTCGAGTGTATTCGCGAATGCGTATTCTCGAATCAGCGGCGGCGTTGACGGCGCGGAAGACGTGGTCGTGGCGTTCGTGAAGTTTTTCGAGGTCGCGGAGTGGTTCGATGTCCAGCGTCAACGTTTGACCGGGAGGTTCGTGGAATCTTCTCAATGTCGCTAACTGCGCGGCGACTTCGCCGGCACCAGCGGCTCTGGTGGCATCTTCTAGATCTCTCGCGGTCACTCGAGCGTGGACGGTGGCCGTTGATCCGCCCGCGGCGACCGACGCAGCGACTTCGGGGTCGTGCTCAATCATTTTTTGTAGATTCACGAGCGTTTTATGAATTTCTTCGGAGGAAGCGCAGACGGAGAGCACGTTCGCGACGTGCTTTTCGTACTCCGTCGCTAAAACAGTTGCCGCAATCCTTTTCACCGAATTTCTCAATCGAGCGCCAGATTCGGAGTGCCATTTTTTCTTTGGTCGTTCGTCCAAGGAGGATAAATCACTCAAAGTCAAAAATGCAGCACCTCTCTCTTCGTGATCTTCCTCGGATCCTTCCTCGATTTCGTTCATCGTGAGTAACTTCTTCGATTTTGGACTCTTCATGACACGTTTCTCAAGAAGCGCTAAATTTTCAGCCGTGAGTAAACCGGCGTTGTACTTCTTACCAGAAATCGGCGAATGTCTTCCAAAATTGTCAACGCTATGATTTTCAAAACTACTGCGTCCGGAACTTTGTCCACCACCGCTGCTTCCGCTCCTACTTTCGTTATCAGTGAAATCATAGTTGACCGTTTTAATCTTTTTACCGACGTCTCCAGTTAAATTTTTTGGGATTTTCAATTTTTGTGGTTGGATCGGACGATACTTGGTTCCGGCGACCGACTTTGAACGTTCTAAAGTTGACCACGAGAAACGCAACCAATCGTCTGCGACGCCTAAGACTTCTCCGCACGAAGGTCGCTCGATCGCGTTGACCGTGAGTAACGCTCGGATCAACTTCACGAAGTGCCTAGGCGTCGAGTCGTCCAATCTCGGGAAGATGCCGCGAATCATGTTGTGCCAGACTTGCGTTATCGCCGGTCCATCTGGAAAGCCAGAGAGTAAAGTTAATAACACGACACCGACGCTCCAGCAATCCGTTTTCTTCGTGTACGGCATATCGGTGCACATTTCTGGAGAGGCAAAAAATTTCGTTCCGTGCATCCCTCTCAGCGTTTCACCGGCGGAGCAGAATATCCCAGAGCCAAAATCGATGAGTTTTATGTGTGGGACGCTATTCGGTTCCCTCGTCCATACGTCTTTACACATGATGTTGTCAGGTTTAATGTCGCGGTGACACACACCTAACGAGTGCATGAACGTCACCGCACCTAACAGTTGTGCTGCAATAGCCCGCCAATCGTTCTCATCGAACCATCTGCGTCGCGCAATCGCGTCGAACAAGGAGGAACCGCCGCAAATTTCAGTGACTATGTAACATATCCCGTGATCGCTCGACTTATCTTGGTATACCCCGCGTAAAATGGGTAGATTCGGGTGTTTCCCACTGACAATGCGCAGGGTATCAATTTCGTTCATGATTTGTTTCCTTGACTCTACGGTTTTGAGAAGCGACTTCACCGCGCAAACTTCACCGGTTTCTCTTCGTACGGCGATTCGAACGGATCCGAACGCGCCTCTTCCCAACAACGCACCGATTTGGTATTCGTCAAATACGAGCGTTTGTTGTCGAGTACCTCGAAAACCGTAGACAGTAATATCATCCGCAACATCATCGATAAAAAAATCATCCTCTTGAAGCACGTAATCGTCTTCACCGATGACTCGGTCGAAGGAGACATCGACCTTACCGTTGCCAGCGGAAGCGCTACGATTCGCTTCTTTCTGCTCGTCGATAATTAACTGCATCAGTTCCATCTTCGTTTTCTTTTTTCTCGCGACGCTAACTTGTAATCTATCCGGGATTTTCGTGGCTTTGAACAATTGCATGTACTGCTCTGGAGGGGGAATATCGGCGACTAATAAAGTGATATCGTCGTGTCTTCCTCTTAACTCCAACACCTTTTGTATGATCTTATCCGCGCAATCCTTAGTGCTACTCAAGGTTGCGCAAATCTCGCTAATGTCGCCATCAGAAAGAGCCGCGAACACCCCGTCGCTAGCGACAAGTAATCGAGCGCCCGTCTTTGGTATTTTTACCCTCGTCACTTCTGGTTCGCACGTAATCCCGGGAGTCGCGAAATCACCCACCGCTCGGGAGACCGCAAAACCCCCAGGGTACGCTCTCAAAGGACCAATCTCCCTCCCATCCGCTCTTTGCATTCTCCCGAGTCTGCATCCGGCTTGCACTAATCTAACCGCTTCTAAAGGATCGTCTGCGTTGTGTTCTCGCGTCAAGCGCTTGTGCGCGCGTAAGTTAACCTCTCGATCGTCCGGGTCGTGTTCGTTCGGATGAGGCAATAAAAGCGCTCCGGAATCTCCGCACGACGCGCAGACGATGTAAAACGTCGCATCTCCTTCTTTTGTATCTGATCCTCTCTGAATAGAAGCGCTCGTTACGGTCGTCCCACCCGTGGGCACTTTCTGTTTCCCTCCGAAACACATCCCAAAGCACCCGCCACTTTTTACTTGCACGCCGTCGTCGCCTTCCTCCACCCCGTGCTCTTTGAACCCTCTTTCCAACTCCCTCGTCGCTCGAATCAACGCTTTTTCCAGCTCGAAATCAATCTCCGCGTTCTCATTCTCACCGTCCTCGTTCGAGGAAGACGATTCTCTCGACTTGCTACTCCCACTCCGCCGCCTGTTGTCCCCGGACCCACGGCGGCTGCCGCCAGAACTCTTCGCCTTCACCCTCCTTTTCTCTTCCCTCTCTTTCTCAATCGCTTCAAACACGCACTCCAACCAGTGCTTCTCCGCGTACTTCGCCGCTAAAGACGTGATGTGTCCATCGAACACCGCGAACTGTGCCGTCACGTCGCCAATGTTCGGCACTCGAGATTTTCGTTCTTCTTCGTTCTCTTCTCCTCCTTCTCCTCCTTCGTTGGTAGTATTGATGGTGGTAGTACTACTAGTCGTTGACGAAGACGAAGCGCCCGCATTTTTCCGCCGTAAATCCAAGCAGACTTGGAACCGGTCCTCGTCCTTCAGGCGGACGATTCGAGAGTTGTAAGGGAAGAATTTCCCATCCTCTTTGTTATTGCCACCAGCAGCGGCGCGCGCGGGAGAGGTGAGAAACGGGACCGAAGATTCCAACGGAGGATGGGAATCTTTTTGTTGTTGTCCGTTCTCTTTGCTCATATTTCGTCGCTTCGCCACTCGCTGCGGCTTTTGCCCCGCGTTTTAGGGAGGGAAATTCTGTTAAAAACCCACTAGGAAAAGAGATAAAAAATCAAATTGGAGAACAGAGAGAGAGAGAGAGAGAAGTCGGTCGTTTTTAAGGTGCGCGCCGATATCAACTTTGCTCGCGCGAAAAAAGAAGTACGCTTCGCGCGGCGGCGGGGCAGATCTTCTCTGTCTCTTGTCTCTCTGTCTCTCTCGCGCTTCTTCCGCGTGTTTAAATTACATAAATTAAATACAGTTTCCGGTGACGTGTGTGCCCGAAACAAAATTTGTGTCGAAAGTGAGTAAGCAGCAAAATACGAAAAAGGCGAATGCGCGCGAGGAGAACGAAGTACAGTAGCTGTAACGAAGGTAGTTGCTATACTTTCATAAGACTAAAAACTTTTGCGTGCTCTGCTACTATTTTACTCATTAAAACGCGGCGGTTCTTTCGCTGGATCTACGAAAGAAATTTCCCCCAAATGTTTTAAATCATCATCATCATCATCATCATCATCATCATCGTCACTTCTTGACGAACATTCCGCTCATATCGGCGCTCATTTTCTGCATCAAGTTCTTCAGATTCGAGTTGGAGCGTTGGCGTCTGCGAGCGTCTCTTTCCTCGGGTCCTGCGCCGGCTGGAGCGCCGGTGGATTCGTCGAAAGCGTCGTCGCCTTCGGTGGTACCTAATCGGTCGAACTGTTCGAGGTATCGCGAGATGTCTGCTTTGCGCATGCCTCTAGCTTCGCAGATGCGAGCGAATTCGCTTCGGGTGGCTTTCGGGTCCATGGCGCGGAGAGATTCCGCGATAGAGTCTTCCGGATTGAGCACGCACTTGAGCACGGCGTCTATGCGAGCGAATTCGCGTTCGACGGTTCTGCGGAAAGACCGCGCGAAGTTAGTGTTCGCGTTGTTTGAAGACGACGAGGATCCTCCTCCTCCTCCTCCGAGAACCACCGGAATTTCTAGCAGTTGCGATTTGATTGCGTTCGCATCCAAGAGCGCCTGCTGACAACCAACCATGGAGAACTTTTTGACGCGGAGTAAAGTGGCTCTGAGCTCTCTAGAAACCGAGGCGGCGAGCTTTTCGCAGAAGAATCGGAAGTGGTTGTCCGAAGATGCGTTCGCGCGAACAATCTTGGAAGCGTTCAAAAACGTCGTCGCGCACGTTTCGACAAACTTAGAGTGGTCGCCGACGGTTTCAATCGTCCCCCAGTTTACGCGCAAGACCTCGGTAGCGATGCCTGTTTTGAGCGTCACAGAGCGGACTAAAGTGTTCAACGTTTTTGCGATGCAAGATTGAAACGCGTCCTCGGAAGAGGATCCGTCGATTTTCTCTCGAAAGGACGGGTCCAAAGCGCGTCGAGTCGATTCCGAGAGCGGTGAAATAGTCTCCGCGCAATATTCCGCCGTGTTCACGATGAGCACTAAAATCTTAATTTCGTTCATTTTCACTTGTTCGGAAGTGCGAGGGTTAGCGATGGCCGATGCGGCGCGTTCCGCTCTTTCGTCGAGTTTAAACGCGTACGTTTCCAAAACCGCCTGGAACGCGAGAAACATATCGAATAACGTTTGGCCTCTCGCCAAGTTAGCGCAACGCTTGAACACTTTCTTGATGTTCATAAACATATCGCCCGAGCTGATTAGAATCTTATCGTTCTTGGTATTCGTCGGTCCCATGTTTTCCGGGGTTGACGAGGCATTCTCCGACGCGCCTTCTCCTCCAGCTTCATAATCCGCGGATCCCCACGTCTCGTTTTTCGTACCTCTCTCGATACCATCGAGCATTTGTCTCTTTTCTAGATCGACGTAACTTTGCAGATGGCCTTCAAACGCGCCGGAAATAGCGCCTCTGAAAGTGATATTCATCGCGGCCGAGGCGGCGGAATCCATCGGCATCATTCGCCCTCGATTGTTTGCGTTCAACTCTCTTTGCTTACGTTCACGCTCGGCGCGTTCGCGCACCGCCGAGGCAGTTTCACCATCTAAACTAGTACTTTCTTCTTCATGCGTGTCGTTATTAGCAGCTGTCACTGCAGACGAAGACGCCGCGCCATTCCCAAACGTCTCGTCCAATTCCGCTTCAAATTCGAGAGTCCTCCTCAACGCCATCAACAACAGCTGCGCGTCGTCCGAGTTCTGCTGCGATGACGCGTTCACATCGTCTACGCTTCCACTATTGATGTTACCGCTGTTATACCCAACGCGCATCATCTCTCTCTTATTATCTAAAGCTTCCGTCACAAACGCTCTCGTCATTTTACACAAACTCGCGGCGAACAACCTCGCCACCGCCCACCGCTCTGGAAACACCCCCCACGCCGTGCTCTTCTCCCGCACCCTCTTCGCGATCCAGTTACATCTCCTATCTATACTCTCTACGTTGTTTCTTTCGCTCGAAAAACTCGCCGCGTATTCCGCCAACTCTTTACTCGTCAACCTCCCGACGACGTCCTCCCTCACCCTCGGCTCCAACGCGTCCACGACTAAACACGCGTCCGATAACGTCCGAAACGCGTTCGGATCATTCATCAATATCGTAGGTTGCCACAACGTCGCGAAGTCCTCGAACACCGCCGCCTTCAACCCGTTAGCGATTTCTTCGTATTTCGTTCTCAGTCGTTGAATCTTCGGCACGTCGGCGTACTTTGAAAAGTGCGCCGACAACTGCCCGACTGCCTCCAACAAATGTGCCGCTTCTCGATAATTCCGTCGATGACACATCGTCTCCAACTGCGACGTCGCGCTGACAAACATCGACAATCGACGTAAACTCGTTATCGCTTTTTGCAGCCGCTTCTTACACGCGTCCAACTTCCCGACGTCCCTCGATATTTCCCTCGACCGTTCGTGCGCCATCTGGCAATCCGCTTCCAACTCGACCATCTTCACCTTCAATTGCTCCGCGGCTTTCTCCGCCAGCTCTAAATCGTTCAAAACGCGCTGCCCAGCGATAGATCGGTCCCGAATGGATCTCCTCACGTCCTGGTCCATCTGTTTCGTCGTCGAGAGGAGCTTGTGTTCGAGCTTTTGTAAACTTTCCCCGTCCGAGATTGCATTCGCGTCCGGGAAGATGCTGTTGATGAAATCCACCGGGTCGAAGGTTTCGGACGAGAACGGGTCTTGGTTTTGTTGTTGTTGTTGTTGTTGTTGCGCGGTATTGCTGCCACCATTCGGTAGAGGAGTAGGAGGTGGTGGAGAAGGACGGGTGGTGGAGGACATTATCGCTGGGTGCTGTTTTATTCCGCTCTTCTCTCTCTCTCTCTCTCTCTTATTTGTTATGAGGGGTTTGGTACTCTCTCTTGTCTTTATAACGGACTCACGCGTGAATATATATGTGTATAATAGTAATAATAACGATAATAATGATAACACAACAAGAAACAATAACCGCACGCTCGGGGAAGGGGGTTCGAGTTCTCTCTCGATCTCACTTCCCCGCCGTTTTCGTTCGTATTTCAAACTCTTTCTCTCTCTATTTCTCTCTCTCTCTCTCTCTTTTCCAATTGGACACCTGAATTCTTCCTAAATGCTACTATTATTACTATCACCGCGCGCTATTTGTCCACCTTGACCATCATCGTCACGTTATCCCCTTTCAGCAAAACTCTCCCGATCTTCTTCCTCTCTTTCTTACCCAGGTTGACCTCGTCTGCGTCGTCCAAGACGAGATTCATGTACTCGTCGAATCCGATGATTTGCCCTTCAACCACGTCCCCGTTCGCGCCGTGTTCAAACAGCCAGATTTGGACTCTGCTCTTCGTTTGCAAGAAGCGGAAGATGAGGTTGATGGGTTGCGTCATTATGCGCTGGACTTTCGTCGCCATCTTTTTGTATTCTTTCTTCTTATCACTTCTTCTTCTTTCCCGAATTCAAAAACTCGATCTCTCTCTCTCTTTGCTGTTACCTTTACGTAAACAAAAGGCGCGTGTTTCGCGTACGAGCCCGCAAAAACTACTACTGGTGTTCGCGACCCTTCCTTCTCTCTCTCTCTCTCTCTTTCTGTCTGCGTCGCGCGTATCTCTGCGTTCGCGTTCGTGCGAAAACAAAGCGAAACCCGGAGACGGAAAATAAAAGAGTGAAGTCTCTTCTTTCTCTCTTTTTTTTCCATTTTTCCCCAAAGCCGCCACTTGCATTTCGCGCGCATTTTCAGAGAGAAGCAGCCGGGGACGAGCAACAACAAGAAGAAGAAGAAGAAGAAGAAGAAGAAGAGAGAATAAAGCACGTTTCACGTTCACATCGTCGTCGCAGAGAGAAGAGATATATAATAAGAAGTGCGCGCGTAAAAAATGGGAGGCGCTCGAAACGGCGGGAAGAAAATCCAATCCGGTTTGGGTCTCTCGCTGGCGAAAGCGGCGGAGAAGAAAGCGCACAAATCTTCCGTTCGCGGACAAGACGGGACGCACATCAACTACTCGAATTCAACGAACCACACGACGGAGATCGTCAAGAAAGAAGGGTTGGTGTCAGTTTTAGAGCGAGACGATTTGGAGGAGATGATGGCGATGGCGCAGTTATCGAACAGGGATTTCACGGCGGAGAGAGAACGGTACGGGGGGCCAATCGTGGTGAGTTTGGGAGGCGGAGGAGGAGGCGAAGGCGGGGAGTCGAGAGGCACAGACCTGAATAATAATAATAATAGTAACAACAACGTGGCGATGAAAGACATAGACGAGGCGACGAGGGAGGAGGTGGAGAGCGCGAAATTGAGGCATTCAAACGCGGCGAGGATTCCTCGACGACCGGCGTGGACGAAGGAGACGCCGGTGGACGTGCTCGATCAAAACGAGAAGAACGCGTTTCTGGAGTGGCGGAGAACGCTGGCGGAGATTGAAGAGACGGAGAAGGTGAGGTTGACGCCGTTTGAGAAGAATCTGGAGATTTGGAAGCAGTTGTGGAGGACGTGCGAGCTGGCGGATTGCGTGGCGCAGATTGTGGACGCGAGAGATCCGATGTTTTATCGGTGCGAAGATTTAGAGAGGTACGTGAAAGAATTGAACGAAGGGAAGGAGTGCGTGATGGTTTTGAATAAAGCGGATTTGTTGCACGAGGAATTACGATCGGCGTGGGCGGATAAATTCGACGAGATGGGGGTGAAGTATCTGTTTTGGAGCGCGAAAGCGGCCACGGAGAAGATTGAGCAGGATGCAATTTTGGAGAAGAGGACGAGAGCGTTGGCGAGATTAGAGGCGGAGGAAAGAGCTCGCTTGCGGGAATACGAAAACGCCTCGAGTTCAGACGAAGAAGGCGGGGCGTCGTCGTCGGCGTCGTCGAGAAATGAAGGAGAACACGAAGAAGACCAGAGCTCGATTGCGGCGACGGAACAACTCAGACCGCCGTCGGCGATGTCCGGATGGACGCAAGCCACAAAGGCGACTTTACAATCGCCGACGAAAGGAGCGATGACTTCAGGAAAAGACGACGGAAATAATACGGTTAGTCAAAGCAATCATAGTAACAACAACAACGGCAGCACGGATCCGCGCGCGAGAGTGCTCAACCGCGACGAACTTCTCGCCGAATTGGAGCGGTTGGCGGTGAAGTCAGCCAGAGTCACTCGAAACGACCCGACGTTGTACCAAGACGAACAGCTCGATTTCCCAGAGCACCGACGCGATCGCGTCGTTGTCGGATTCGTTGGATACCCGAACGTTGGAAAATCCTCAACGGTGAACTCGTTAATTGGGACTAAGAAAACGGGAGTATCGTCAACGCCCGGGAAAACAAAGAGATATCAAACGCTCGACCTCGGGCCTCGATTGACGCTCGCCGATGCGCCCGGTTTAGTGTTCCCATCGTTTGCATCTTCGCGAGCGGATCTGGTGTGCGCGGGCGTGTTACCAGTCGATAGATTAACGGACGTTCGCGTTCCGGTCTCGAAGATTTGCGAACGCATACCACGAAAGGCTTTGGAATTCGCGTTGAACTGTCAGTTACCGAAACCGGCGTTACACGAGGACCAAAACAGACAACCCACCGCGGGTGAACTCTTGCGCGCGTTTTGCGCCGCGCGAGGTTGGGCACTCGTCCACGGTCGTCCCGATGATAGTAAAGCCGGTCGATATTTGTTAAAAATGTACGCCGAAGGTCGTCTGTTGCATTGCGAGAAACCGTACGAGTCATACAGCGGTAAAATGGGCGACGGCATCGGCGCCGGCGCGATCTCAGAGGAGACACAAAAGGCGCTCTTACAGTTGCAGACAAAGGCAACGACGAAGAGTGCTACTTCCGAAGTGCAAGATCTAGATGATTTAGACGTTGCAGATTTAGTTGCAGATTTTCACGCGCGATTAAACGGCGGCGATATGAAAAAGCCGTCCCAACGCGTTCGTCCCGAACACAAGTTCCACAAAAAACGCAAAGAGAAGCGAAGAATTAAGCACAAAGGTGCGGGCGAAAACAAAGAAGTTGGTGGCCAAGGCTTTTTGATGGGCAAAAGAGGCGGAATGATGCCGGCGCACTTGCAAGCAAACGTGAGAAGTGCGATTGGAGACGAGCAGTAAAGATATTTATTTGCGCATCATCGGACATGCGTTGTTGTACCACCAGTAAAGTAAGCTTGTATAAAATGCGCTATATATAAAAATTCAATTTACGATGGACACGTACTCGTCGCTTTCGATTTCCTTTCCATCGACTAGTTTTCTAGCAAATTCAGCGACGATTTTCCCCATTCGTTCGTACGAGTTCACGGTGACGCCTCCAACGTGCGGCGTGACGAAGATGTTCGGCGCCCTTTTCCCGTTCTCTCCAAGGCGTAACAAGTCTCCGCGCGAATCCACTGGTTCTTCGTAACACACGTCCGTGGCGTAATACAACACCTTCCCACTCTCGCACGCCGCACGCATGGCTTTCTCATCTACCAACGCACCACGAGCGACGTTAACTACGATCCCAGGCACTTTCTCTTTGCCAAATTTCAACGCGTCTATAAACTTTTCATCGATCATCTTTCTATTCGCCGGCGTACACGTGCAAGCGATGACGACGATGTTGTTTCGCGCGCTCGGAAATCTACCCGCTAAATCTACGTCCGAAATATCGCCCTCGTACATACCGTCTAGTAATTCGTCGTCGTCTTTATCATCTTCCCTTTCTTCTCTCGTCCTCTCTCGTTTCCGTCTCAGCGCGTAAATCTTACACCGAAACCCGTATTTAAACATTCGCGCCTGCGCCTTCGCGACCCGTCCCCATCCGACGAACAAAACGCTCGCCCCGAACAAAGACTCTCCCATCGGTGATCCCAAAACCCCACTTTCCACCGACATTTGACACTCGTTTGCTCTCTTCAGCGCCGCGAGCGTCAAAAAAACGCCCATCTCCGCCGTGCTCGTCGCGTTCGGGTTCGTATCCGAACGTATCCGTCCAACTTTGATGCCACTCTTCGTCGCCGCATCGATCGAAACGCCCTCTAAACCAACCCCGAATTGTAATATCAGCTTACACTTGCTCTTTTCACCGCTCGCGGCGGTTACGATTTCCTCGTCGAATCGCGTCATCAGCGGGACCGCGACCTCGTGCTCGCTGATTAAAGCTTTCACGCGTTCGCGCGGACAGTTAGACACGCGAACTGTTGTTTTCCCCGAGTCTTGTTCTTCTGCCGCGCGTTTCGTGCTTTCAAACCCGCCGATGAACTCTTCGCCGCAGAATAACACGCGAACGGAAGGAGTGGCTTCCGCATTTTTGGGAACGTCGGACGACGACGGCTCGTTGAGAGGTGAAGAAGCGGTCGTCATGTTTCTCTCTCGGTCTCTCTCTCTCTTTCGCGTGTTTTTAAGTGAACTCTTGGGGGAAAATCTCCATTTACGAGAGCGCGCACTTGCAAACAAGAACACCACTTCATACCGCATCATAAAGAGAGAGAGAGAGAGAGAGAGAGAGAGAGAGTCTCTGCGTCTGCGCGGCCGCATCCAAAAAAAAGAGCACAATGGACAAAATAATCCAATTCTTCAAACCCGCGGACCCGAAACAAGTCGCCAAGAAGTGGCAATCGCACATCAGAAGCGAACAGCGTCGACTGGATTCGCAAATCAACGACATCAAGCGAGAACTTTCAAAGACGACGAGAGAGATTAAAGCGTGCTTGAAACGATCGGACGTCAATTCGGCGAGGGTGTTGGCCGTGCAGGTGTGCAAAGCGAGGAAGACGATCGAGAATTTGTACGAGACGAAGGCGAACTATAACTCGATAAGCATGCGATTAGGGGAGTCGGTGGGAAGGTTGACGCAAGTTGGGAGTTTAGGGAAATCGAGCGAGATATTGAAGGTGAGCGATGTGTTCTTTCCAGGAGACTTTGCTGCCGTGTGTGGCGTTCTTTTTGTAGTTGATTTTTATTCATCCTCTTTCCCGTCTTTCTCTCTCTTATCTCGCGAGCGTTCTGACCGGTTTCTTCCTCTTCTTTTCTCTACTCGCGCTCGTCGCGCGAACGAACGAACGAACGAACAAACAAACAGTCGATGAACGCCATCGCGAACGTCGGTCGCGCGTCCAAAGACGTCGTCGCGATGAGCAAAGAAATGTTCAAAATGGGCGTCATCGAGGACGTTTTAGAGGACACGCTAGGAATGAACTCGCTCTCGGCGGAAGAGGAGGACGAAACGGATAAAGAGGTGGATGCGATTTTGAAAGAGATTGCCGGAGAGGTCACGGGCGCGATGCCGGAGAGAGTCGTCAAAGCCGCAGAAGAAGCGCCGAAGCCAAAGAAAGAAGAACAAAAAGAACAAGTACCGATCGGTGCTGGAGCCGTGCCAGCTGCAGGCGAGAGCGACGACATGCAGAGTCGGTTAGACGCGCTCAGAGAGTGAGACGTGGATGTATACGTATACTATTTTAGATGTCACATCGCCCGTTGTAATCTAGTAAGTAAGAAAAATCGCTTCATAATTAAACGCGCATCATCACCGTTAAGAAAAAAAGAGCAAAACGCTCCCGCCTCGATATGTTTTGCATCTCCTCCACCGCGTTCGCAAACCCACGAAGAGGAATCACATCACCTTCGTCTTCGTCTTCTTGTTCCTCGCGGGAGGCAGATGGGACGGGTAGGAGAACGAAGAGAGAACAACGCGCGTATTTCCATCATCGTTCTCATTTTGCCTCGTCATCATTTTCATCGTCGTTAATAGGGAAAAGGCAATTTGGTGTCGAGAGGACGACGACGCGATCGAACGCGAGCGACGAAGACTTGGTGGGCGATGGTCTCGACGTCGATGCAGTTGTTTTTGAACCCGTCATCGATGGGGGAGGGAGTTCCGCGAGCGTTGGCGCTGCGTCTTCTTCTTCTTCTTCTTCTTCTCTCGAGAATAAAAAGTCGAATTCCTCCTCAACCTCAACCTCTGCGTCCTTCGGGAATGGCATTTTCGACTCTTTGATGAAATCGTACGACGAATTCGACAAGAGCGAACAGTTTACGAAACTAAAACGGAACGTGCGACAATCGGATCGAGTGGCGAAAGCGATGCAGTATAAAGCGGGGAAAGTGGCGAGGAGTTTACGGGTGAAAGTGAATAACAACAGCGCGGCGGCAGTTTTGAGTAGGAATAAAGACGGCGCGCAGGTGGCGGACGCGACGAGTTCGTTGAAGAAGAGCGAGATTAGCAAGATTCCTGTGGCATATCCAGACGCAACGAAACCGACGATATATAAGCTCACGGATGCGGAACGCGTGGCTATGGGTGAACTCGACGCTGACGAGATGCATTTCGTGCCGATACCGAACGAAAATTGGTCTGTCTCTTTACTCCGGTATCTTCCGAAAAGGTCGAGCGCAAACGTGGATTACCTCAAACCACCTGTTATATTCATCCCTGGGTGCGCGTCGAACGCGTACACGTTTGACGTCGACGCGAACGATGGGTTCTCTATGCCTAGATTGATTGCGGAAAAACTAAACAGAGAAGTTTGGATTTGCGAATCTCGAGGGGTTGGTCACGCGAGGAATCACGAGACGCCGTTGGAGAATTACACGAGGCTCGTGATCGAAGAAGACATCGAAGACGAAGAGCAATACGAATCGAACAAGAAAAAATCGCAGATGAAGAAGAAATCCGTCTCGGTGCCGAAAATAAAGCCTACGGTATACGGCGGATGGGATTTTGATACGTACGTTTTGGATGATTTGCCGACGGCGTTTACGTACATACGAAACGTCATCGTCAACGAGGGCCGAGCAAAAAAGGATACGTTTGAGTACGATTTGATTGGTCACTCTATGGGTGGTATGTTAGCGTGCGCAGTAGCGGCTAGAAGTCAACAAGAGCATCCCGAATGGTCTGTTCGAAAAGTCATCGCTTTAGCGTCTTCGTTGGAATGCTCTTCGACGAACGCTCAGACGGTACCGTCCATTTACGCTCGATTCGCGGCATTAGCGGGACATTTACCGAGAGGTTTAACCGGAGGGTCATCGGCGATACCAAAAATACACTTACCTTTGCAGCCGGTATCGGTAGGCACCGCGGAACTTTTCACCCGAGTCTTGGGCCCACCGGATGAGAAAAGGCAAGAAGACGTTTCGAATCCAGCGTCGGCGTTTTGGAACAATTCAGTCTCCGCGACGACGTGTTACCCGGGAGCTACGAGCGCAAAGTTCCTTCGAAAACTGCTCGTGTACGGGTTCGACAACGTCCCGTTAAGTTTACTTCTTCAAATGTGCACGTTATTCACCCCAGGCGGAATGCGCTCGCGCGAAGGTTTGCGAACCTTCTTCACGGAATCCAAACGCCCATCGGAAATCACCATATTTGGCGAAAACAAATATAAAGAAGATCCGTCGGAAACCCAAAAGCCTGTCATCAACTACGTCGAGGCGTTCGCCAACAGTAACGTTCCTTTGCTTTGCATCGCCGCCGACTCCGACCCCATCTTCCCTCCGGAGCAAGTTAAAGCCTTCGCGAAAAGAGTCAACGGTCAATACGTGTGCGTCGGCGACGGGTCCATCAACGACGCTCAGGTCGTTCGCGACGAAAACATCGACAAAGAGAAAGAGCACAACCAAGAAACAGTCGCAAACGATGCGCCTGATATGGTAGACGCAAACGGAGAAGCCGTTCCGAGCCACATGAGCCATTACGACGTCCTGTGCGGTAAACGAGCGCCCGCGTTGGTGTACCCGAAAATATTAGCCTTTCTTGAAGAAGAGAAATAATAACGCGAGCAGCGCAGAGATACCTTGCACAGTCGGTGGTAACTTGTACCGCCATCGTTCGTTCACTTTGCTCGCGCCCGGACCGTCCAAAACTGTCATTGAGCTTTTTTTTTTCGTTTTCTTTCTTTCTCTGTCATGTGGTTGTTGGAAACCTCCACAAATTTTTACTTGCGCTCTCTTTCCAATTTATATGCACGCGACGTCCCCTGTCTCTCTCGCGCGCACTCTTTCATCGAACAGTTCTCTCATCAAAGGAGGAGAAAGAAGAAGAAGAAAAAGCAGTCGTCGTCGACAAGTGCTTTCGTCCCCGAACGCAAAGAGCAACAGCAAAAAGAGCAGCAGCGCGTTTTCTTCGGCGTCGTTATTAGGGAAAAAGACAACAACGAGCGGCGGCTTTGGCACGATGAACGCGTCGTCTTCATCGCGCGAGGAGAGAGATTCGAGCGATTTACGCCGGCGCGCGCGATCGGCGGTGATGAACAGTAAACGCGTGTTGTCCGCGGATGCCGCGGCTTCGAACGAGGGCGATGGAAAGAGTAATACGACAGAAGAAGTTAAAGAAGAAGAGGAGAAAGAGGTGGTTACGAAAGAAGACGCCGTCGGGGCGGCGGCGGTTGACGAGGTAACGGTAGATTTTATCGGGGACGGATTACTCGGTCCTCGAAAATGGCTCGGCGCAGCCACGGTTATCGACGGAGAGACGAAAGAGACGACGTTTTACGGCGTTCCGAGTCACGCGAGAAGGGTATTGAAGGTTGAACCGAAAACGGGAGAGGTCTCCGTCGTCGGCCCGGATTTAGGCGACCGAAAGTTTAAGTATTTGAGAGGTGTGACGAGCGTGGACGAGGAGAGCGGCGAACCGACGATATTCGCGCTTCCAGCGTGGGGCGATAACGTGCTGAGGTCGGATTTCAATCGAGAGGAGGATAACGAGGTGCCAGAGATTGCGAATTGGATGGAGGAGTTGTATTTACACGACGTGAACGATCGAGCGAAGTGGGAGGAAAAGTGGATGTGGCACGGCGGACAAATTGCAAAGTCGAAAGATGGAAATTTGTATGCGATTCCGTGCAACGCGAAAGCAGTTTTAAGGGTCGACGTGAAGCAAGCGAGAAACGGGAAAAACACGACGGAAAAAGTAAAGGCGATTAGTATGGTTGGCGAGGACGTGATTTCAAAGATGTCGGGCGCGCAAAACAATAAGTTTTACGGAGGCATCACCGGATCAGATGGGAATATTTATGGGGTTCCATATTGCGCAGATAAAGTGCTGAAAGTCATTCCAGACGAGATGAACCCACGCGTGGAACTACTCGATGGCGATGGAGCACTTCATGAGATTGCGAAAGGGGTGGACTACAAATGGCACGGCGGCACGTATTGCCCGATTGACGAGTGTATTTACGGGTTCCCGTCGCACGCGGATAAAATCTTAAGGATTGAGTGTAAAACCGGAAAAGTGACGCAAATTGGTGGGAACTTCCCGAAAGATATGAACGAAGGACGGTATAAATGGGGCGGAGGAGCTGTAGATAGAGAAGGTCGCGTATACGCGATTCCTTCGGATTGCGCGTGCGTTTTAAGGATCGACCCGAGAACGATGGTTAAAGTAAAGCGAATAATGACAGAAGAGAACAATAATGATAATAGCAGCAAATACGATTCTGAATCAGAAAGTTTGAGAAGCGCGCCTTCGAGCCCGGCTGCGAGTATGAGCGGATCGCCGTCTGCGGGCGAAGGTTTCCGCAAACCAACTTTCGATTTCAACAAAGCGCGAGAACAATCATACGCCATGGAGCGGAAAAACAGTAAAAAGAAGCAAACCGTTGTCGAAATCGAGGAACCGCTCGTAGAATTTCTCGGTCTCGGTCTCCCAGGGATGCTCCCCAATTTGCGAAACAAGTGGCAAGGCGGCGTCCTCGCCAACGACGGCATGATATACGGCGTCCCGTGCGACGCGCCGAACGTCCTCAGAATAAACCCCGAAACTGGCGAGTGTTCATTCATTGGCGGCGACTTAGGTTTGATGGAGGACAAGTATCAAGGCGGATTCTTGGCGCACGATGGATGCATCTATTGCATTCCCGAAAATGCCGAACATGTGATGCGCATCCACCCGCCGGGATCCACCGCCTACCCAAGACCTGAATCCTTAAAAGCGCACAACGTCGCCATCGAAACGCCAGTTCCGCTCACCAAATCGCAAAGGAAAAAGTTTCTCAACCGACGAAATCGAGAGAGAAGTGCCATCAACAGTAGCAGTAAACTCAATAGCACCGCAGCTGGAAGCGCGGAAAAAAACAAAAGATCCTGTTGCGGCCCGCCGCGCGGATGTTTTTAAACGCGACGATTGTTTTTTTTTGTAAATAATCACGTGCTCGAAATCGATAACCCTACCGCACGCACGCATCGAAGACCAACACGACACGCGAGCGCATCCAAACCGACGTCGTTTGTGATTTCGTTTTGTTTTACCATCAAAAAACGCGCGCGCGAGGGACATCTGTTCTCGAATATTTTTCTGATTTTTACGACAGAAAGTGTGACTCAGCAAAAAAACCTTCTCTCTCTCTCTCGTTCATTCATTAACAACGTCATAACTTAAAGCGCACGACCCCACCTCGCGGTATATGCTTCAAAGCAACACCTCTCGCGCCCTCGCATCTCTCGCCATCGTCGTCTGGGCCGGTGCGTTGCACTACAACGTGAAATCCATCTCTGAATCAGATCTGTATAAGAATAGCGACATTGGGAAATCGGCGAGCGCGTCGGTCTCGTTTTCTCTCTTTTCGCAACCAAAGTCGTCGTCGTCGTCGTCGTCGTCGTCGTCGTCTGATACGAGCGCCGACGAGGAAGGGGATTGAAGAATCGAGCGGAAAGGAAGAAGGAATAAAATCATGTCTTCTCCTGGACCGTCTGGTTTCGCCAAGGAGGACGTGATTTCTCTCAAACGCCTGACGAAGCACTGCGTGGACGCGTGCGTCCGCGGATGCAGAGAAATAAGAACAGTCGCGAAACGGAACCGAATGGACGAAAGCAACAACGAGAAGATTGAACACACGCTCAAAGATGAGAACGACGCTAGAAGTGCTTTGACTGAAGCGGACGTGAACGCGCAATCGGTGATAATCGGCGCGTTGAGGAACAGTTACGGCGAACAGTTGAACATCGTCGGCGAGGAAGATGGAGACGCGAACGCGAAGCCGAGGGAAGACGAGAAACCGTTGAGAGAGGATTGTTTTGAGTTTCTCAAGATGAATGAGGTGGAAGATGTTGACGTCAAAGTCGGAGATTTAGTCATATTCTGCGACCCGGTTGATGGCACGCGCGAATTTATAGAAGAAAGGTACCACAACTGTCAGTGTTTGATTGGCATCGCGCACAAGGGAAAAGCGGTCGTAGGCGTTGTAGGCATACCGTTTCCAAAAGGGAGAATAACAAAAGAAAGCGATGTTGAAGCTTGCACGGTGGTGTACGGGATGTGCTACGAAAAGAATAAAGAGGAAATAGAAACGGTGAGAGTTTTGGAAACGTGCAACGAGGACCTGTTAGGAGGCTCCGCCGCTGCCGCCGCCACCTCCTCCGCGTTAGCCGAATCGACGGTATCGACGAAGACAGAACAGCAGCTGAAAAAGCAGCGAGTATCGTCCGATTCGTTCATTCTCACTACCGGTGATAGTAAATCGAAAGCATTACGCGCAGCAGTTGAGAAAATCACAGAATGCATAAACGAAGAAGACGGTTACCCGAGCGCACCGGAACGTTTAATCACCGGAGGCGCCGGGAACAAAATCCTACGCGTGTCGACCGGAATCTCGCCTTCGACGTGTTCTCAACAAACGCAAACTCCGACAACGATGACGACGAGTGTAAACGATTCAAAACAATCGAACCCGCCCGACTGCGCGTTGATGCACATGGGCACGTGCGCTTGGGACACCGCCGCGCCCGAAGCCGTCCTCCTCGCCTCCGGCGGTAAGATAACCGACCTTTTCGGCGAACCACTCATTTACGACGCCTCGAACAAAAGCGAAGGCTACGTCAACAAACGAGGCGTTTTGGCATCGAGCAAACGCACTTTCGAGAGCGGTTTGCACGAAAAATTCGTCCAAAAGATGAAATCGAGCCAAACGTTGTTGAACTTGTTCGGCGTCGCAAACGCCGCCGACGCCGCCGACGACGGGGCTTCCGACGGACCGCGCGCGTAAAACAGAAAAGTAATAGAAAGAGAGAAATAGAAAGAAAATAGCGTGTTGTAAGTGTGTTTGTTTGTGTGAAAATACACGTGTGAATTTATATAATAATAGGTCGCGCGTGGTAAACTCAGTTCTCCGCGCGCTTCTCCCCCCCCTTCGATTTGAAAACCCTAAACCTTGGAAAAACGACCCTATCTTTACGTCCCCGCACATTTCATCAGAATAAACTCGCGTCTACAGAGCAGCGGCGTCGATATAGAAAAACAGATTCCATCGATTGAACAAAGCGACGTGGTTTTATATATATAGAGAGAGATTCGAGCGCGGTTTTCGATTATAAACATCTTTTATTGTTGTTGTTGTTGTTATTGTTCGGGAAGAAGAAGAAAAGTTTGACTTCGGACGCACCAAACGGGTATAAGCAAACACATTCTCTTTCTCTTCAAAAGTTTATCACAAAAGAGAAAATGGCGGACGACGGCGGCAAAAAAGACGAGCTGAAATCCGTGGCGAAAGAGTTCACGCGGCACGCCACGCTTAAACTCGCCGAGTTTTCCAACGACGAGCGCGTCTCTAAAAATTTCGACCAGACGCTCGAAAGAGCGAGCGAATATTTGCTCGATGAAAGTTCAGAGTCAAAAATCAAGCAAAAAGCGATAGAATTGATGGAAACGAGCGATTTAGCGGCCAAGTTGAAGTTGAAGAGTCAAGATTTGTTCGACAATTCGCTGAGGAAAGAAGAGGACATCGAAACGGCGAAGAGGAGAGCGTCTCGGGTATTGGAGATTGCGGAGAGTTTAGCGGCGAAGAGCGCTTCGACTTCGCAGACGGCGTCGGTGTTCGCGGAGGCGACGGCGAATTTGAAACGGCTAATCGAGACGTCTGAGAATAGAAGAGAGTTGGCAGAAGCCGCGACGGTTTTAGGGAAGGAAGTATGGGGGAAGTTAGGGAGTCGAGCGAGCGCGAATTCGAACGTATCGAGCATGAAGGCGACGGTTGATAGATTGAGCGGCAGAGTGAGAGAGTTGTTGAGAAAGTTGCAAGAGGACAAGAGAAAGAGAGAAGAAGAAGCGGCGATGGCCGCCGTCATGGGATTAGATGGGTTGAGTAGTCCGAGAGGGGGGATGGGAAGCGACGGAGGGTCGCTGATGAACTCTCCGAGAACGCCCGGTGGTGGTATGAGGCCAAACGGCACGAGCGATGAGAGAAGCCACGTAAACTCCAGGTTTAAAGCCTTAGGCGAAGAATCACAATCGATTTGGAGAGACATACGAGGCGACGAGCAAATCAATAAGCTTTTAAAGGAAGACATCGTGCCTGGATTCAACAGTTTGATCAGAAACGCGGTGGAGGTGAGTTGCGAGTTGATATCAAAATTAGAGTTGCCTCGCGTGGACGGGATTTACGACTCGCCGATTGGCTCCGTCTGTTATCACGTGGACAACTTGCACTTCAGCGAATTCTCCATCGATAAGGGCGCTTTGCGAGTCATCAATCACGTGAACGGTGAGAAGCACAACACTAGAAAGCATCATAGAAAACCACACCATCACAATCAAGACGAAAACGGACACCACGAGTATTACGATTCCGAGGATGAAGAGGAGGACGAAGAGGAGGATTCGTACGACGGTGGCTACCATCAATTCAACGAACGGAGTAATAATAACAGCAACACTGGCTTACGTTCCACGGTGGAAGTGCGCGGAATCAAAACGAACATGGAAGAAATTGAGTTTGCGTACTGCGAACATCCCAGGGGGTGGGGCGTCATCGACGGCGAAGGTTTGTGCACGGTGAAAGTAGACGGCGCGAGAGTTGGTATTTCGTATGAGATAATCATTAACACGCCGAGATTGGTGCAGATTGTCAACCAAGGCGTGGAAATTGTAAAGAATGAAAACACGAGAGACGAATTAACGGCGAAATTTCAGGCGAGTTTAGAAGAGAGGAGGAGAGCGGCGGCGGCTGCAGAGGCGGATGAAAATAACTCGGAGTTTGCGACTCCGGTTTTGAGTCCGAGCGGTAAGAATCCGCAAGACTCGTCTCCGTCTTTCCAAGATGCTGGCGAAAGTAAGAACAGTTTCGATTTATCCACCGTGGACGATGCGCTATCGAGCGCTCTAGACCGCGCGTTTGGCGGCGGAGGCGCGTTTGGCGAACCTCCCGAATCGCCAGAGGACACGCCGCCGCAGTCTCCGAACGAAAGCTCATTAGGCGCGCGAGAACACGAACAACACGCGTATTTTCAACCTCGGAAACCGTCGTTTGATGGCAGCATGGTTCGAGACACTGGCGATATTAATGGTAGCAGAGCCGCAAACAAGAAGAACGGAAGCGAACAAATAGATAGACAGGCGCAGCTGGAGAAAAATCGCAAGTTTGTCGAGGACGTCCTCGGCGCCGAGTTCCTCGGGACCGACCCGGTGCTCACCTTGCGCGTTCACACGACTCACATCGCGGTCGGTAAACTCGACGTCGAAATTGGCGGGACCTCCGCCGCGTGGCTTTACAACATGATTGCACTCGTCCTCACCGAACAACTCCGCGGACGCATCGAAGAGCGCATCAACAACATCACGGTCCGCCAACTCGCGCGCCTCTCTGGCGCTGTTGCCGCCTACTCCGCTGGCTTAATCCAAGTTGAAGTCATGGGCGATCAATCCGACTCCGAGGACTACGACTCCGACGAAGAAGGTCTATTCTCCGGCATGACTGGCTCTCTGCGCGAAAACCTCGGCCAATGGAACGAAGACTGGGTCTGTTCGCACTGCCCGGGAGAAGCGAGCGAAAAGCTCCAATCCCGACGAAAGTTTGGAAGTAAAGCAGATCTGAGACGAAACTCGAGAGGCGAGAGCATGGAAATTTTGCCCGACGTCGATCCCGACGCCCAGTGGGAAGCGTTTCAAAGCAACAACGCTTGAGATGTAGAAAAAAGAGAGTAAAAAGAATATAGAGGGGAAACAGCTTGCGAGACACACGCATAGAGCGCGTTTGATATTAATAATTGAGACTACGAACACTCACGACGCGCACGCATCGCACAGACTCTCCGCGGATTTTGCGCCTTTCGCCTTTCTCGCGCCGCGCGGGGTTGGCGTTTTTTTGTCTTGTTTTGATGTCATCGAACTTCGCGTAATCAATCTAGTGTGTAAACCCTAAACCCTAAATGAAAATGTCCCCAAAAGTATCTTTCAGCTTTTCCTTCAAACGAAGAAGAAGAAGAAGAAGAAGAAGAAGAACGAAAACCATGAAAGGAGGCGCGATTCTCCCGACCGTCGCGATCGTCTCCACGACGTGCGCGCTGATCGTTCAAAACCGCGAGCGCATCGTTGGTGGCGCTGCTGCTGCTGCTGCTCCTCGAGTGATGACGCCTTTGCGACAGTTTTTCGGACGCGTGTTTAAGAAGGCGCAGTTGTTGCCGTTTGTACCGAAGAAGAAGAATACTAACGAGAACAACGACGAGGAGGAGGAAAAGAAGGAGAAGAAGAAAAAGACGAAGAGCGAAGACGAAGGAGAGGAGGAAGAAACGACGACGACGACGACGAGAAAGAAGCGGAAAGAAGAAGAAGGAGAAGAAGAAGAAATTCTTTCCTCGAGCGAAAAAAAGGCGAGAGACGAAAAGAGAGAAAGAGAACGCGCGGAACGCGCGAACGAGAAAGGGTTCGAAATGATCACCATTCGCGCGAGCAGCCGCGAAGACGCGAGGAAAAGAGAACAGGCGAAGACGATTGGTAATAGTGGCGGTGGGATTGGGTTGTTCAGGAAGAAGAAGAAGACGATGATGACGACGAAGAAAAAGAACGGCGACTCGAGCAGCGAAGACGAGGAGGAGGAGGAAGAAAAAGAGGAAGAGGAGGACGTGAAGATTGAGGTGGATATTTCCACGTTTGGAGCGGCTATAGTAGCGCTGAGAGTGCCGAGTAAAGATAGCGAGGACATCGAGGATGTCGTTTTGGGTTTTAATTCGGTCGAGGAGTACGCGAAAGTGAGCGACCATCCGTACTTTGGCGCCGTCGTAGGGAGAGTCGCGAATAGGATTAAGGATGGTAAGTATACGTTAGATGGTGTGGAATATAAATGCGACCGAAACGACGGGGACAAGCACACGTTACACGGCGGTTTTGAAGGCTTAGATGTCAAACGTTGGACGTTGAAAGACGTGTCCGATAGTCACGTGGAATTGAGCGTATTGAGTGGCGATTTAGAGCAAAAAGGGTTCCCGGGGAACTGTAAGATTTCTGTCGTGTATAGAGTGCGCATTATTGAGCGCGCGAAAATCCGCGAGAGGAAGAAGGAGTCACTTTTGGAAGCGCCATCGTGCGAATTGTACGTGGAAAAATACGCGTCCTTAACGTGCGAGTTCAAAGCGACGACGGATTTCAAGACGCCGATTTGCTTGGCGCAACATTCGTATTTCAATCTGAGCGGGTGCGACTCAAACGAAGACGTCGGATACCACTTGGCTCAGTTCCCGAACGTATCAAAGTACTTAGTATTAGACGACGAAAATATCCCAACCGGCGAAATCCGCAAATGTCACGAAGCATTTGATTTCTCCGAGAAAAGGTTAGTCTTCGCGCAGTTGCCTCCAATGCGCTTGCCGCTTGGATTCGATCACAATTTTTGCATCGATGGTGTCAATTACTCGAGATCGGTGAATAATCGGCCGAAGTCACACTTTACGGTGGGAGATTCGAATTACTCGCGACATGCAAACATTCCATCAACTCGATTTGACGAGAGTTTAACCCACTGCGCGTCGTTCGAAAGTTCCTCGAGTGGACGAACCATGGACGTATACACGGACGCTCCGGGATTTCAATTTTACACCGGGAACTTCCTCGATGGTACCACGAGAGGTAAGAATAACGTCATGTACGACGCAAACACGGGTTTTTGCGTCGAAACGCAGTGGTGGCCAAACGCAGTCAACGAAAAGGACTTTCCAGATTCAGTCTTGGATGTCGGGCGAACGTACGTTCACAACACCTGCTACGAGTTTGGTGTAAACAGAGCGATTGGAGCGAGCTACGTGAATATGTTTTGAATTGATAATAATAATGATAGTTTGCGCGCGCGCGCTGTAAAAAAAGAGTTGCGTAAAAACGGATTGATAGCACGGCAGTAAATAATAATGATAATAATGATAATAATGATAATACTTATTTATACACTCCTAATCTCGTCTACTTGTTCGCCACTCACGCCGCCGCGAAGAATCTCCGAAATCCATACACGCAAATGAACAACCCCACCAAAACAATCACCGGCATGTACTTCTGAATCAGCGCCTGCCTGCTCAAATCCTTAGCCTTCTTCGCGTATTTTTTACTCTCCATCGCTAAATTCCCACTCATGTTTTCCACCCGGTCCAACCGCTCGCCTTGCTCCAACACGTCGTTGATGTTCCTCGTCATAATCGACTGAATATCGTGCAAATCTTCGTTCAACTTCTCCAAATTCCTCTGCGTGCGCTGATCCGAGTACAATTTCTTCGTTTTTTGAATGAACGTGTCGAATTTAATAAACGCATACGGGCGAGCGACCGAATCGACAGTCGCGCCGTGTTTATCCGCGAACTCGCGTTGCAGTTCTGTTTTACGCGCAAACGCACGGAGAGAGAGAGAGAAAAGATACGCGGGTGAGCACGAGGACGACAAACTTTGATGAAAACCGCGGAGGCGACATGACAAACAAAAATAAAACTACAAAATGACGAGCGAGAGCAAACACCGAACGGTTACTCGCTCTCGTCGAACCGACTCTCCTCGAACCACAAAGAAGTTCTCTCTCTCTCACCTTCCAAGTACGAATACGCTAATTTCTTCGGATAATTCCTATCGCACAGAGTCAAATAACACACGCCGCTCTCGATCACGTAGTGCATGAAATACTCCCCACTCTCGTACGACATCCTCGACGGCGGCACGCCCGGCCCGTGGCTCAACTTTTTAAACAGCGTTTTCGCTTGTTGTTTGTAGTATTCTAAATCGATGGACGCGTCGGTGTCCAATCCTTCGGCTAAAGGGAGACCGTCGAGGACGCGCGCAATCATCGTGAGTTTCACCATGTGTTTTCTCTTTGTATGAATCTCTCTCTCTCTCTGTCTGGATCTCCAAATCGACGCAAAAAACGCGCGGCGTTCGAACGGTTTCTCTCTCTCTATGTGTATATATATCTGTGTCCAAGTCTGATATCTGGGGAAATTCGAGAGGCAACCAACGGAAAAAAAAACGCCAAAACTTAAACTCTGGGAAGATATCACACGCACGAGAAGAACAAAAGAAACATGTCCAACGCGGCGGACGGTGGTGGCGGCCACAACCCGTTCCTCGTGGACGACGACGACGACGATTTCTCCGAGAACGGTCGCGATATCAACGATCGAGAGAGATTATTGCAGTCCGCGGCGAGAGAGAACGTTGCCGTGGGCGTAACGGAATTGTCGTATTCCACCACCGGAGGGGTTGCGGATGCGAACGAGAACGGCGCCGCTTTTACCTCGTCGTCGTCGTCGGCGGCGGCGTCGTCCGTGTTCGCTAAAGGAGGTCAGAGGGAGAAAGTGCCGCCGTTGCCAGCCGCGCCGAGAGTGGTCGTTTCCAACGCCGCTTCTACCGCTTCTTCTTCTCGTGGAGGAAGTGGAGGAGGTGGTGGTTTTTGGATTTTCAGTTTCAAGTATTACCAGAAGTATTTCGACGTGGACACCGCGGACGTGGTTCGGAGAATCAAGAAAGGCACGTACGGGGCGCTTGGTGGGCAGTTATTTCTGGACGACGTGAAGGAGAAACCAGACTTGTACGGCGCGTTTTGGGGGTGCGCGACGCTCGTGTTTGTCGTGGCGATGGGCGGGAACTTTGCGGATTATTTGGAGAGCATGTCGTCGTCCAGTGGTAGTAGTAGCGGTAGGAAGAGGATGCTGATGCGGAAGTTGTTGGAAGAGGGAGAAGGCGAACCGCCCGCCATGCCGTACGCCCCTCCTCCTCCTTCCCCTGATTCTGTGAGCGTGAAAGAGCCGTGGAAGTTTGACGTGACTAAAGTTACGCAGTGCGCGGCGATGACGTACGCGTACGTCTTTCTCTTTCCTCTTTCTTTGTATTTAGTTAAAAGGTGTTATGCGGGCGTTCGGAGTGCGAGTTATACCGCATTAGTGTGTTTGTACGGTTACTCGATCATGTCGTATATTCCTGCATCGATTTTGTGCATCTTTCCGGTGGAAACTTTACGGTGGGTGGCAGTCATGGCGGCGTGCGCGGTTTCGAGCGCGAGTTTGTTTCGAAACGTAGACGCGTTATTGAAGGGTGAATCCGGGAACACGAAAGCGATGGCGATTGCGAAAGGGATGGGCGTCGCCATCGTTGGTGCAAACGTGGTTTTCGCCATCTGCCTGAAGGAATTATTCTTTCGATTTTAATAAACTATGAACTACAAATGTGCGCTGCAAAATAAAATTCGTCTAAAAATTTCTAAAAACTCTTATCTTGGAAGGTTGTTCCGAACAACAACTCGCAGTCGAGAATATCGATGTTCCCCGTGCGTGGATTAAACATCACATCTAAACCAATGCATCCCGCGTTGCATATTTTACGCTCGCGTACGTTTTTTAAAGTTTCTCTCGCCTCGTGAGTCTTGCACGCATCGTCTGTCATGTGTCTCAATAACTTGCGAATGAAATCGGAGTGCGAGACGACTGCGACGGAGCCGTGCGAGGTATTCTTCAACTCTTGCCAGAAATGTTTCGTGCGCTCCTTAACTAAAGAAGAGGATGAATCGCTGTCGTCTCCGGCGGTCCACCATCTATCATTGACGTCGCGTGAATCCACGTCAAAGTATTCCGCGCAATTCTGCTCGCTAAAGATGTCCACTATAGGTTGCGTTTCGGCTAGGTTGAGCGAGTTCAGTTTCTCAGAGGCTCGTTTGAAGATTCTCGTCTCTCCGCATTCGATACCGACGGAATCGAGACCCCCGACTGATTTGATTTCTCGGCACGCTCTTGAGAATCGAAAATCAACTCTCGGCCACATTTGGGCGACTTCTGCTTCATTTTCTCTGGAAGTTTTTACAGTTGGACTGCCGCTAATGTTCATGCCTTCGATATCGATGAGCGGCGGTAAATCAGAATGCTTAACGGTTGTCGCGGGTGTGAATGAAACCGATGCGTTTCGTTTTTTTTGCACGTCAGCATTTCGTCTAATCGTCGCCGGATGTTCGGCTAATAAAATCATCGCCGTTTGTACCGCCCTCGTCAAAGGCGAGACGATCACGTGATAGGTGTTCGCGTACACCTCTTCCCAATCGTTACAGTCATTTCCGTCATGCGACGACGAAGTCCGAGGAGTTGCCGGTTTCTTTGCGAGAAGCGCCGTTTTCGCGCACTGCGCGACGCCGGCTTCAGTCAACGGATGGTCGTACGCCATCATATTTCGAACGTTCACATTTCTTTGGGCTTCATTCCACGCGCTCTCTCCGTGCCTGAATAAGTATATGCGTTTCTTCAGCGCTGGCACGACATCGAAAAATATTCGCACGACCGCATAGCACGCCCGACTCGCATTTTTTGTATTCGATAATCCCATTCGAAGCGGGACAGTTAAAGTCACCGTTCCCGCTTTTCTAAAGTTGTCGTCGTTATCGTCAAATCCATCCCCGACGCAGCCACCATCTAAACTACCCTCAAACAAACCGCATGTGCCATACCCGATAACTCTCTGCGTGCACGATTTATCCTTTTCCTTCCCACCTGATCCACCACCCATCATCTTAGCCAACCCCATGCTCCCAAAAACGTTGCTCTCGTTGCTCACGCTCGCCTCGACGACCAATCGGTCTCCCTTTCGCAACCCGTCGCGACACAGCAAATCTCTCGTTTCCCCTCCCCACGTAATCACATTTTCCCTACTCTCCCTATCGCGCGCATCTCCTCCTCCTCCTCCTCGCTTCCTCGAGCTAAACACGCATCGTTTTCCTTTCAGATTCCCGCGTCTGTCGGACACCCGCGCCGTCGCCACTACTTTTTCGTTGTGCGAACAGTCCAAATTGGAGATGTACTCTAAGCCGATGACGAGGTGATTCGAAGAGGAACCGGAGTGTCGCATTTCGTCGTCTGAATCGTCGTTTCTTTCGTCGAACGGAGAAGAACGCGAAGAAGAAGAAGAAGAAGAAAATCTCGCGGTATCCCGTTCGAGAAAATCAGCAACTACCACCACTTTCCCGTCCTCTTTCCCGTTTGCCTCCTCCGCGCTAAAAGTCGGCGACAAAGCGTCGAATTGAAATCGTTGCTGTTGTTGCCTTTGTTCTCGACGCGCTTTATCGTCATCGTCATAATCGCCGCCAACGACGAAAGAAGAAGGAGAAACAGAAGGAGCGAACGGGTCGAACGGCGCCGAGGAGTGCGGTTGGAACGACGATTGATGTTGTTGTTGTTGTTGTTCCTCGTTCGCGCTCATGTTTCTTTTATCTCGGTATCTCTCTCTCTCTCTCTTCCACACGAAATGGAGAAAAAATATCTCAAACCGGCGGCGACACCACTTTTTTTCCGCTAAAAAACACTTGAGGATACCACATGTCACTGGACGCGTCGTTCGAGCGATGGTTGGCCGAAGAAAACGTCTCGCGCGATGCGAGCGCCATAGACGTCGTCCGCGGCGATGGTTTTGATTCGCAACACGAACAGCAGGAGCAAAAAGTCGTCGCGAAGAGAGACATCGTCCGAGGCGAGAAACTCGTGCAGATACCGTTCTCCGCGTGTTTCGCGTGCGACGAGCGGTCTTTGCTCTTGCGCGGGCGGAAAAATTGGAGCGAGATGAAACGCGTTTTGGAGGAGAAGACGGATTGGTTGAGTCGATTGGCCATCGCGCTTTGTTTTGAACGGTTTTGTATCTGGCGTTGGAAAAGCACGATGAGTTGGGGAAAACAGTTACAGTTAGAAGAAGAGGAGAGGAGCAGATTCGAGCCGTACTTGAATACGCTGAACGAACGGGAGCTACACGCGATGTGCAATTGGGAAGCGGGAGAGAAAGACTTGCTTTTGCGAGGGACGGATATAGGTTTAAATTACGTGAGAGATGAACGGGAAGCGGCGCGAGAGGAGTACGAGATGTTTCGGGCGGCGTTGCCGCCGGACGACGAAGGTTTCGCGGAGTTCTTTACGTTTGAGCGATACCGAGCTTCGAGGTCCGTGTGCAGCTCGAGAGCGTTTCAAATCACGCCCGATAAAATTGGTCTGGTGCCTTTAGCGGATTTGTTCAATCACAAGTCGACGGGGAACGACGTCTCCGTGTGCGAGGGAGACGCAGCTGAAACGGTGGCTGTGTCGGTGGTGAAAAGCGCGACGCAAAAAGGAGAGGAGGTTTTCAATACCTACGGCGTGTTATCAAACACGGACTTATTGAATTCTTATGGTTTTTGTGATGATGCAGCGCTCGGTTTGGCGTCGACGGCGCCACGAATTACCGGTTTAAGCGTTCGGCAGCGGTTTTTAATGATGGCAAGAACGAGCGGAAGAAATTCGTTGCCGGATGCGTTCAGAGAAGACGAAGACACGCACACGATTGAGGAAATTACGCGTTTATTACCTCCTGGACGCGAAGATATCCTCCGATCGATATTATTGCATCGACTGAAAATGTACCCGAACGATAAAGAATTTGAACGCGCGTGTGAAACGTATTTACTGTCTCGTGATATAGTAGTAGGAGGAGGAGGTGATACGGACACGCAAGAACGAGAGTTGCTCAAAAAAGAGCGCGTGGAACTAGCTAGGATATGCCGAAGGTCAGAAATGATTTGCTTAGAACGCGCGATTGAGAAACTGGCGTCGAAATCCGTCTTGGCGCAAGATCAAGAGGATGATGCCATGTTTAGCGTATTCGCGTAAAAATAGATACCGTAGACGAATTACTAGATGTATTTGTTGGACACTTTGTGTTGTTTTGATTGTAGTTTAGAATGTGCCTGCTGATAAGATATACATGTACCATGGTAGAACTACTTCTTCTACTATTCGTGAAACGTTCCTTCGCACTTTCTCACTGCTTTTTCTATTCCTAATTCTTCGTACTCTCGTTTTGTCACCCAAAACTTATCGTTGTCTTTCATAATGTTCGCCAAGACCGATCCGCCTACAAACACGCTATATTTTCTATCCACCGGCGTCTCCACATTCACTCGGTTCACGAACTTTTCCACGTTCGCGTTCGGGTTATTTTTCAATATCTTTTCTTTATACAAATCCACTAAATCTTTCTTCAACCGTTCGCCGAATCCAGGAAACGTGGTCGACCCGCCGCTCAGGACGATGTTTTCGTACATCGTCATTCGAGAGTCCATATCGCACTCTTGCACACACTCGAAAACCAACTCACTCACCCCGACGCTTTCCACGCCGACTAAACCCGGCTCAAACATAATTTCTGGCGCCATGAACCGTTCGCTCTCTACTTTAATATTCCTGCCATCGGGCAATTCGTACGACTCAGCGCACGCCGTCGTCTCCCTCGCCAAACGCAACCATCTCTTCCTCTCCTCCGCGACGAAACACACGCTCTCTTTCATCCCTCGAATAGAATCCACGTCATTCGTTCGTCCAACCGCGTACCCTCTTCTACCTAAAAGCTCTATTAACCTCTCCGTCACCGTCCGCCCGGCGATATCCAACCGTTTTGTCGCTTGTCTCTTCGTAAATCCGTCAATCACCGGAACAACGTGCGTCACTCCGTCCCCGCTATCGAGCACTAACCCAGTCATTAAACCTTGAGCGTATAGCGTCAGCACCGCTTGGACGTGCACGAACACGCCTTTAAACCCAAAATGCTCGAACATAATCTCCACCATTTTCTCTCGGTTTTTAATCGGATTCTGAGGTGCCTCGGTGAGCAAAATCGTTCGATTTTTAATCTCCTCCTTCGTCAACTTCAACTCGTTATATATCGCGTGCTCCCACACCAAGATCATATCCGGCCAAGACGTCACGACGCCATTTTTTATCGGGTACGACACCTCGTAGTTTTGACGATTCGCGATGCACTCTTGACCGACGACGAGTCTCTTCTCGCTGATGGAAGAATTGGATTGGAACGCTTCCTCGAAACGAACGACCGGTCTTCCGACGCACGATGGGAACACGATCGGCGTTTCGGAGGAAGCAAACCCGCACTTGACGTACCCGGTCCCGTTATCTAGGACGACCGGTGGTGGGGAAGACATTTTGTTTTGGCTTCTTTTTACTGATTTACGTGTTTGTTTTGTGGAGAGGGGAATGCAACAAAACTACTCTTTGGGTGTTGTTCTTCCGAGCGAGCATTTGGAGGTAGCGCGAGCAATTGGAGGTACGTTTTGTGAGATACGTTGTATTATTGTATTAATTCTTGTTATTCTTTACATCTCTTTCTCTCTGTATGTGTTACTCTCTGTTTCTTTCGTTTAAATATTTCATACGCCGCCGGCTTCCGACGAATCGTCCTTGTTATCGCTTTCCTCAGCGCTACTATTTTCACCGCCGCCGCTGCCGCCGCTCGTTTTATCAAAGCCGCTCATTTTTTCGAGGACAGACACGTCCGAGCTCTCCGATAACGAGTCGACTCGCAATCGAGCGTAATCCTCGTCCGTGGCACCGAATAATTCTTTCAACTTTTGCCCGGTTTCCGCGGCGACCTCTTGGTCTTCTACCAACGCCGGCAAATCCGCTAAATAACACAACTTTGAAAACATCTGCGCGGCGACCATTTTACGCTCTGCGCCGCTCTTTGTCAACTCCGAAACGTCCAAAATCAACGTCCCGTACTTTTTGACCATTCTTGCCGCGCTTTCAGACAAAATCTCAGACATTTGTTTTGGCGTCAACTCGCACGCTTTCTTCAGCGCTAAGATGTCCTCGACGAACGCGCCCGTGAACGGTTCTTCAACCATTTTGTACCTCAGATATTTCCTAAACACCTCCTGCGTGGTAAAACCAGTGGACCGAGCGATACCTTTCGCGACGTTTCGGGTCATCGACTCGCGCTCGTTCGGAAAGAACGGTTTCAACCGTTCAATCACGAGGACGTTTTTGTTCACCGTCTTCTTTCGCACCGCCCTTCGCGACGTCGATCTTCGATAGACTTTATATATGCTCCACCCTAACGTCCCGGCGAGAAAGAAACCCACGACGTACGATAAGTTGCGAATGCCTTCGTTCTCGTAGGCTTTTTGGATGGATTTCGTCACTTGCTGTTGGACGCCTTTCTTCTCCCGCGAACTCTTCTTTCCTTTTTTCGGCGCCAGATCGGACGCATCTCGCGCTTCTTCTTCTTCTTCCTCATCCTCTTCCGAAGAGACCACTATTTCGTTCCCGTCTTCGTCGACTTCGACTTCTTCGTACTCGAATTCATCGTCCTCCTCGTCCTCCTCCTCTTCTTCGTCCCCTGGCATCGGTTCCATTTTATTCTTCTTCTTCTTCGCATCCTCGTCAACGTTCGATTTCTTTTTACTCTTCGCGTGCACGCGCACGTCTCTTCTGTTTTCCTTCTTCTTCTTCCCGAGCGGGTCGCTATTACGGGTGAAAGAAGAAGAAAGGAGACCGGATGAGGACGCCGTGGTCGCGATGGAAGTCATTTTTTTCTCTCTGTCTCTCTCTCTCTCTCTTTGCGCGCTTCTTTGTGCGCGTTTCTGTCCGTCTTTGCTTTTTGGGTCTTGTTGTCATTTCAAAACCCTAAATTAAAATGCCGTTCTAATTTTCTCCGTTTTACCAAAGCGTCGGCAAAGAAAGCGCGTCGTCGTTCTTAAAAACACCACCCTCGTCGACACGTTCAAAAAAAAGAAGAAGAAGAGTATACTGTTCCTTTCATCGTCGTCGCTCGTTTTGGTTATTTAGCAGAAAAAGTCGTTCTTTTAGGAAGAAGAAGAAGAAGAAGAAGAGCGTGCACACGCGTGTGATATATAATTGGGAAAGAAAGAGAAACACACAACGACGAAAAGAAAAAAATATGTCGTTCGAAGGCCGAGGCGGCTCGAAAGTCGGCGCGGGCGGGTTAGCGTCGGCGTCGCAAACGGCGTTGGACCGTCGCGAACGTCTTCGACGGCTCGCGCTGGAGACGATCGATTTGAGCAAAGATCCGTATTTCATGCGGAATCATTTAGGTTCGTACGAGTGTAAATTGTGCTTGACCATCCACGGCAACGAAGGGAACTATTTAGCGCACACGCAAGGGAAGCGGCACCAACAAAACTTGGCGAAACGAGCCGCGCGAGAAGCTTCGGAGACTAAAGTTTTACCGCAGCAGAAGAATAAAGTCGTGCCTAGAAAACGGGTGACGACGATAGGCCGACCTGGGTATCGCGTGACGAAACAGTTTGACGCGCGTTCGCGAAAGAGGTCTTTGTTGTTTCAAATAGAATATCCCGAGCACGAGACGAACGTGAAGCCAACGCACAGATTTATGAGCTCGTACGAACAGAAAGTAGAACCCTGGGATAAAAAGTATCAGTACGTGGTCTTTGCGTGCGATCCGTACGAAACGATCGCGTTCAAAATTCCAAACGTAGAGATTGCGACGAGAGGCGGAGGCGCGTCGAGAGGATTTAGCGGGTGTCAAGCCGCGTGGGAGGAAGGGAGTAAGACGTACGCGTGTCAAGTATTTTTTGAGAATAGTAATAGCAGTGCGGCAGGAGGTTTACCTCCACCTCCGCCGGGTGGTGGAATGATGTCAATGGGCGGTATTCCACCTCCGCCGCCGCCACCGCCGCCGCCGCCGATGTAGTTATAGACATATAGACACCACACGAGAGAAGAAAGTGTTTGTTTTTAATACGTAAGCACTAAATTACATTACAGTGTAGTTGTTCAAGTCTCTAAATTAATTATCTCTAATCCATTTTTGCGCGGTTTTTGTTATCTCATTCAATCGCTCACTCCATCCAAGAGTTCTCCACGACCAATTGTACCCTCTTATTATACTCCCTCACCGAATCGCGAAACAACGTCGCAGCTTCGCTATTCGCCGGCGAGTTTGGATTCGGATCGCACAACAAACTCTGTATCGACGTCAAAACCGCGGCCACGTCGTATATCGGCGACCACTGATTCTGCAAAATATCCAAACAAATCGACCCGTCCGCGTAAATGTTCGGATGAAACATCTTCGTGACAAACTTCACCGTCGGCGCTTTGTTCGGATACTCCTCGGTAAACTGTAAAGTCAATTTAAACGTCCCGCCTTCCCAAGGCGTGTCTTCCGGACCAAACATGACCGCGTGCCACAGCATGATGTTCGACTCCGTAGGTGCGCCGGAAATCCCAGTCGGTGGATCCGATTGAAGTCGTTTAAAGTCCCGGACGAGACGTTTACGCGCCGGAGTAGACATGTATGAAAATGTGTTTCTTCTCTCGGTTCTTTTCCCTTTTCCCGAGAAGAAGAAACACAGTGATGTGTATATAGATTGAAAAAGCTTGTTCACGAGTGCGCGTATAATAAACAGGCGAGATGAAGAAAGCGAGAGATGTGCGCGCGCGTCGTCTGCGTGTGTGTATTACGTGCGCGCGCGTGTACACAAACGGTGGTAATACGCGCCGGGCAGAGAAGAAAGAGGCTTTTCCCTTTGTGGAGACAGAGAGAGAGAGAGGAAAAAAAAGTAACGATGTGTAAATGCGAGACCCGTGGAAAAAACAGATTTTTTGCGAGGAACATCGAGCGTTTTCCGATCGAATCTCTTTCTCACCTTGATAAAATGGAACAAAAATTTGCACGCGGGCGGAATAAATTCTGCGTCGTCGCGTGGTAAAGTTTCGCGCGATTCGGGTATCGTTTGGACGCGTTATTATTTAGTGTGGATGTGTGAGCGATTTTTTACTTCTTCGTGGGCGGGAAATTTCTTTTTGCGTGATGAAAAATTCAAAAAATCTCCACTGTAAAACTGAACGCGCGCGCGCCCGCTCGGAACGAAAAGATATATATATATACGTAAGCGTGCATGCGCAACAGCTTCTTCTGTTCTTCTCTGCTGCAAGAACGCGTCGCGGTATTTCGACTCTCTCGTGATCGTCGTCGTTCTTTTGTTTTCCCAACGACCAACATTTCATCTTCTTCTCGCGCCGGAGAGAAAAAAGTTTCACCGTCGTCTTTGTCTTTATCGACGAGCACTACTACTCGAGCAGCAGCAGCCGCGGGAGATTCGATAACAACGAGAGGAGAAAAGGAAGTCGCGATGACGCGCGATGACGCGGTTTTGAAATCGTCGTCCTCCTCCTCCTCCGTTGTTGTCGTATTTCGGGAAAATCTGTTGAAATGGTACGAAGAGAAGAAGCGAAAACTCCCTTGGAGAAGATTCGAAACGTGGGAGGAGAAGGACGTCTTTGGAGACGAAGAAGAAGAAGACGCGTCGACAGCGCACGAGCGATGGGAGCGATTATCAAAAAATCCGTCCACGCGAGAGAGAGTCATGTCGGACGACCAGTACGCGTACGGCGTGTGGGTATCTGAAATCATGTCGCAACAGACGCAAATCGAACGCGTGGCGGAGTACTGGTCGCGGTGGGTCGCGAAGTGGCCAACGGTGAGGCATTTAGCGAACGCGTCGGAAGATGAAGTTCGAGACATGTGGGCGGGGTTGGGGTATTACCGGAGAAGTCAGTTTTTGTTGAAAGGGGCGAAGTACGTCAGCGAAGAGTTGGACGGGAGATTCCCGAGAGACGTTCTCGGTTTGTTGAAAATCCCCGGCATTGGACCGTACACGGCGAGCGCGGTGGGATCGATCGCGTTCGGTCTACGCGAAGCTGCGATAGATGGGAACGTGAACAGAGTTTTAACGCGAGTGAGACGGATACGCGGGGATCCCGTGAAAGAGAAGAAGACGGTAGATGCGATTAAGCGCATCTCTGCGGAGTTGATCGGGAAAGAAGAAGAAAACGATGCAAAGAGTGACAACACTGACGAAGCGAAAAAATACGCAAATAGACCGGGCGATTTCAATCAAGCGATGATGGAGTTAGGCGCGACGGTGTGTAAGCCGAAAAACCCATCGTGTAGCGAATGCCCAATCTCCGCGTTCTGTGAAGGATACCAACACGAATTACTTTCCGACGGGCAAGATCCAGTCACGGCGTATCCAGAAATCGCCAAGAAAGCAGAGAAGCGCCAAGAGGCGATTGCGGTCGCCGTGGTCAGCTGCACATTCGAGAATACGAAATGGTTTTATTTAACGAAAAGACCAGAAAATGGATTATTAGCTGGCATGTGGGAGTTTCCATCCGTATTCATGCGCGAAGGTGAATTGGCGATGAATTCTGTGCCGAGCGACGCGGACGTGTACGACGCGCAAAAATTCTTTCGCGAATCGGACTCGAGAGGCGTATCGGACTTGTTCGCTTCGGTCGCGTCGCGACGTGATGACGAGAAAGAGATGGAAAAGAGCGCCATTAAGCTCGAAAACAATAAAGACGACAATAGATCAGATGTGGAGTTCAAACACGAACCTGGGGTCGTCACGCACGTCTTTTCGCACGTGAAGCATTACATGCACGTCTTCACTTTGGATTTGGGCACCGTAGTCGCCTTGCCCGGACGCGTGAAGCAAGAAGAACAAGGAGAAGACGAAGAAAAACCAGCCGTGGACGGTGCAAATGGCAGTATTGATGTCGAGACGAACGCAGAATCATCTCGAAGAACGAACGGAGCCTCTTCTTCCTCGTGGTTCCAAAGTTCCGACTTTGAAGACAAAGGCGTCTTCTCCACGGGCGTTCAAAAAGTCTTCGCCTTTGCCGAGAAACGCGAAAAACACGAAACGAGCGGGAACATTCGAAAAAGAAACGACGTGAACAACAACATCACCAACGACGAGAATAAGGATTTGAACTACTATAAACACAACGACGACGAGAAGAAAGCGGAGAAGAGAAAGAAGAAGATTAAAACTAAAGACATCGCGAGCTTCTTCTCGACGAAGAGGAAGAATTTATAGAATAGGTGAATTTAGACACAGATGTTTAGGGTCTTAGATTTCTCAAGAGGGGGGGGAAAGGCAACCCCTTTTTTTTCTTTGTGTAAAAAGCAACAGAAACGCGCGCGCGCAAAAAGTCACAGACAGACAGCACACAACCAAACACCTTCCGCGCGCATCATACAGAACACACCGCCTTCACGTTACACACACACACACATAGATTCACATTCCAACGCGCGCTCTTAATCGTGCGAAAGCAGCTGCTGCGCGCGCGCAAATTGGAGGTTTCGAATTGTACGGGAAATAACAAATTTCAACTTCTGAAAAAACAAACAAACATGTCGCGGGCGAGTTTACGCGTCGCGAATAACAACACGCCAATCGCCGTCGTCGACGCGATGGTGAACGATGAAGATCAAATGACGTGCGTTTTTTTCGCTGTGCTTATATATGCGTGACGATGTGCAAACATATCAACTGCATTCTTCTCTTTTTTTTGCTTTTTTTTCCCCGTGCATTTATCAGTTTTGGAACCCCTTTCAGAAACGCTTGTGAATAGAGAGGGATTTTTTCGAGCCGCGTCGCTGGCGACGAACATTGCGACGATCGCGATGCAGATCAGACTCACTCGAAATACTCACATTATATATATATATATTTCTCTCTCTCTCTCTCTCTATGCATTGAAAACAGACCAAACAGAGCGGATGCATCCATACAGAGGCGTTTATCTTCGTCTGGTATTCTCAATTCGGCGATATCGATGCTCAAATCCATCGCCAAGAGCGCTTCGTCGAAGCGAGAGAGAGCGGAGACGACGAGCGGGTCGGAAGAAGATGTGGACGATTTTTTGCAAGGTGAAGACGCTTTGAACGCGAAAAGGGCGAAGAGAAGTTTGGGAACGAATACGCAGTCAGCGCATGGGACGAGCGCGAATAACACGACGCCGCCGCCGACGAAGAAGGCGGATCCGGATTCGAGTTTTATCACGAGCTCGGTGAGGAAGAGTAAGAAGAGTAAAAGCGAGAAGGAAGATACTGGTGGTGGCAGGCAGTTAAGGTTTACGGCTGCCACGAATAACGCGTCGAAACAATCGATGTCGGACGACGATGTAGAGATTGGTGGTAGCGCCAGGGAAGAGGGGGAGGATGACGTGGAAGCGGCGAGAACGAGGACGACGCGACGGAAGACGAATATAAACACGGCGACAACCGCCGAGCAAGGAGTAGGAATGATAAAAAGAGGAAGAAAACGATTCATGGATTCCATTTTCTCGCCAATGTTTTCGTTTCTCTCTGGGACAGAAGCTGCCGGAAAGAAAGGAGTTGCGCCCAAAGCGGTCTCGGAAGAGGAGGAGGACGGCGCGGCGAAGAGTACCAACACTCGAACCGCCTCGAGGCTTGGATCGAAAAAATACGCCAGACTTCGCGCAACAACGCCTCCAAAGCACGACAAAGGTCTCGATGACGTTCATGAAGATGAGGATGTCGTCGACGACGACGACGACGACGCGCCGTCAACCTCGGGCGCCGGTAGAAAACGAAGCCGCGCAGAGTTAAATGCCATTCTCAGCGGATTTACCGTCGATACCGACGATGACGAAGCTGAATTTCTCGATTCAGACGACGAATACGACGAAGAATTCGATCCGTGGGCGTTCATTTTTAATCTACCTCCTTTAGAGCAGTGCGTCCCGAAACGGAGGAAGACGGTGTTACCGACAAAAAAGAAGGGCGAACCAAAGAACACTTTAGTGCTGGATTTAGACGAAACTTTAGTGCACTCAAACTTGGAAGAAGAGGAAGGCACGCCAGATTTTACCTTTCCGGTTCAATTTAACAACGAAACGCACGCGGTAAATGTGCGCATTCGCCCACACTTGGAAGAGTTCATGAAACGCGTCTCGAGGAAATTCGAGGTTGTGATATTTACGGCGAGTCAAAAAGTGTATGCGGATAAATTGTTGGACCATTTAGACCCCGATCGCGTATATTTTTCGCATCGATTATTTCGAGACTCGTGCGTCTTAGTTGAAGGAAACTATTTGAAAGACTTGTCGGTATTAGGACGGGATTTAAGTCGAACGCTCATCATCGACAACTCGCCGCAAGCGTTCGGGTTCCAAGTAGAAAACGGCGTCCCGATTGAATCGTGGTACGACGATCCCACCGATGATCACTTGTTGCGATTACTGCCGGTGTTAGACGTGTTATCGGAAGTAAATGACGTGAAGCCGATACTGAATCGCACGTTTGAGTTGAAAAAACGAACTTTGCGAGCGGGCGCTAGAGCGAAGAGGTGGCGAGAGCTTCGCGAGAAGAGTTTGTATCGTTAAAAATATAAAAGAAGGAAAAGAAGAGAAAGATTAGATTTATTCGCGTGCATACGTAATGCACGCGCGTGTTGTTTCGAATTGTATTAATTGTTGTTGTGTGCATATATAAAAACTACTACCATTGCTGTCCGAAAGGAATATAATAATCTCGTTGAATATACATCGTCGAGTGTTGTCGTCGTGCTCAGCGCGTAAAAGTTACTATCAACCGTGTATGAATATATATACGTATATTGAAAAAGCTCAATCATAGAAAACAAATCTTTACGTCGTCGTCGTTTACTTGCTCAAGTTCTTCATCAACGCTTCTTGCATTTCCGTGCACCCGACCAATTTCATGCCTTCTTGCATGATATCGCCGGTTCTAAAGCCTTGATCTAACGTAGCGTTCACGGCTTCCTCGATGCTTTTCGCCGCCGCTTCCTCACCAAACTGGTACCTCAACAACATCGCGGCGGATAAGACTTGAGCCAACGGGTTCGCCTTATTTTGACCGGCAATATCCGGAGCCGAGCCGTGCACCGGCTCGTACAAGCCCGGGCCGGAACTCCCAACCGCCGCGGACGGCAACATACCGATGGACCCGGTCAACATACTCGCCGCGTCGGAGATGATATCGCCAAAGATATTGCCAGTCACAATCGTGTCAAACTGTTTCGGGTCTCGAATCACTTGCATCGCGCAGTTATCGATGTACATGTGCGACAATTCCACGTCCTTGTAATTCTCGTGCTGCTTAATCACTCGTTCCTTCCACAATTGCGAAACCTCCAACACGTTCGATTTCTCAACCGAACACAATCTCCCGCCTCTCTTCTGCGCGATCTCAAACGCAACCTTTGCAATTCTATCAACCTCTGACTCGGAATACACCATGGTGTTAAAACCGATTCGTTCGCCTTTGTCGTTTGTCCCGAAACCTTTCGGTTCGCCGAAGTAAATCCCGCCCGTCAATTCTCTCACGACCATAATATCCGTTCCAGACACGATATCTTTCTTCAACGAAGACGCGTCCGCCAACTGCGGTAAAACCACCGCCGGTCTCAAGTTTGCAAAAACCTCCATCCCAGCTCTCAACCCGAGCAAACCTCTTTCCGGTCGCATGTTCGCCGCGAGCGTATCCCACTTGTACCCACCAATAGCCGCCAACAACACCGCATCCGATTGCTTGCAGCACTCCAACGTATCTTCCGGCAACGGCGTCCCAAACGCATCAATCGCGGCCCCACCGACGAGCTTCTCCTCAAACGTAAACCCAATGTCGTGTTTGCGACCAACCTCGTGCAACACGTCCACGGCAACTTTCATGATTTCCGGCCCGATGCCATCGCCCGGGAGTAAAGTCAGCTTGTAATTTTTCGCAGCCGCGCGAATGCCTTCCCTAACCGAAGACCCCGACGCTCTTCTCGTCGTTCCGCGCGGTTTCAAGCTCGTCGAAAGGCGGCCTCCTCGCAGCCGTTGCTGTTGCTGTAAAGCGTTGTTCATCTTTTTTGTGCGCGCGTGTTTCTTTTCTTTCTCGTGAAGAAAGACAACGAGTGTGTTTTGACGCAATCTTCTTTTTATCTCTTTTTTTATCTCTCTCGTCTCTCCAAAAAAGTTTTATACAAATTTTTGCCCTTTTGGAAGGAAAAATTTTCTCGTTCGATCTCTCTCTATTTAGCTTTTTTTAAAACGCCCCGTCGTCGTCGTCGTTATTTTCACGCGCGCACAAACGCTTCTGTTTTTTTTTAAACTCTCGCCCCGCCCACTTCCCGCCGCGCGTTCTTGACGCATCGCACGCGCGCTTTGAGCAGAAAGAAGAGAGAGAGAGAGAACGCGCGCGTTTTTTTTTCTTTTTTTGTGCATCTTTTTTGGGGGGGCTTTCCCACAAAAAGAACAACGACGACAGAACAAAGATGGGATGGGCGGACGAAGCGGAGGAGTTGGACGACTCCATGCTCCCGTCGTACGCGGAGAAGAAACCGAACGATAACGGCGCTTCCTCTTCGTCTCTCCCCGTCGCGAGTGGTGGTGGTGGTGGTGATGCTCGGGAAGGGATGAAAGAGGAGACGAAAACGACGACTTTTGAAAAGCCAAAGTCATTCGCGGCGTTGTTAGGCGGCGGCGTGAGGAAGATGCAACAGGAGGAGGAAGAAGAAGAAGAAGAAGAGGAGGACTACGACGAGCACCACGGCGGCGCGAGCAATAACGGCGGTAACAACGGCGGTGGCGGAGGAGAGAGAGGAGGGAAGAAGAAAGATTCGGGAAAGAAGCAGTCGGGTGGTGGAGGAGGAAGCGCTTCCTCGAAAGCGAAAGGTGGCAAAGGAGGCAAAAGAGCAGACACGAGTTCGAATTACAACCAAGCCGACTTGGCCGAAGACGAGCGAGGCTTGCACAACGACGTCGAAGTTCGCAGAAGGCAGTTACAAAAGTTAAACGTGAGCAAATCGACGAGAGCGAAAGATCTGGACACGTTGATTGCGTGCGTGGATTTAGCTGAACCCGGGACCGGGGAAGTGAGACGAGCGTTGAAGGAATCTATTTTCAAACCGCTCGCGCCTGCGTATACGACGTTGATTAAATGGATCGGCAAGTCTGGGAACTGTCATAAAGCCTTGGAGGTATTTGAATGCATGAGAAGCGTGCACGGAGTCGAACCAAACACGTATACGTGCTCGGCGTTGTTGAATGCACTCGGGAAGCACCGAATGGGTCAGGAAGCCTGGGAGGTATACGAGATGATGAAGGAGAAGAACATCGAGTGCAATATTTTTACATACACGGCATTGATCACCGCGTTCAATAAGAGCAGAGAACAGGAGAGAGTGTTCCAAGTGTACGACGAGTTGAAAGAATCCGGGATTAAGATTGATTTGATCACGTACGCGGCGATGTTAGCGGCGTGCGAAAAAGTCGAGATCGGCGATGGCAAAAGCACGGACAAAGCGCTCAGAGTTTACTCGGATATGAGAAAATCTGGAATCACGCCGAGCCTACAGTGCTATACGTTCATAATATCATGCTGCGAAAAAGGCGGGAGAGTCGATAAATGCTTCGAATTACACGGGGATATGGTGAAACACAGACATACCGTGGATAAAAATATCTACCAAAGCTTGATCGCGGTGTGCGGAAAGAAAGGCATGTGGCAAAAAGCCCTCGAGGTGTATAAATCGTTAAAGACGAAGAAAGATTTAAATCAGTCGTATACTAATTGCCAAACTGAAGTATTCGCCGCGTTGGCGCAGAGCGGTCGTGGTATGGAGGCGTTGGCGTTGTACGAAGACGCCACCAAGAAAACGAATAAGCAAAGCACTGTCTCGCCGATTGGACTCGGGTGGGTCATCTTAGCGTGCGAAAGGGGCAACATGTGGAAGAAAAATCTGGAATTGATTCCAAAGTTACCAACCTCAGGGTTGCCAAACGCGGCGTTCATGGCGTTGATTGGTGCGTGCACGAGAGCTGGGAAATTTGCTCAAGCGAACGAGTTGTTTGAGAGGCAACGCCACATATTGACGAGCGGGGCGAACATGAACAAACCGACGACGGATCTGTGCGATTTGTGGGCCACCGCATTTCGGTGCGCGCAAAGCGAGCGCGGCGATGGGGATACGTTAGAAAATAGCAGCAAAGCAGCAGCGGCGGAGACATTAATAGATTTAGGCGGAGACGAGGAGCATGTCGGCGAAACGACCAGTAGTAACGAGAATTGGTTCGAGCAGAAAGCCGCGAAGAACTCTGTGAGAGCGTTGTGGAAATACGCCAAAGCGCACGCACCGAAAGACCCTCTGACGGACGAGGATGCCGAAATTGACGAAGTGAACTTCGTATTTCCGCCAGAAACGAGCATCTGTAAAGCCGCCGCGGCAGCTGCGGCGAAATGGGGCGATTTTGATTTGATTGAAAATATCGTCCACCTTCGCGAAAAATCACGCAGGGAACCCGATCCAATGATTCGTGGCGCGTTGATTGCATCCTACGCGAACTGCGACAAACGCGAGGAAGCAAACGATCGTCTGAAGCAAATGAAAGTGAAGCGTTTGACTCCTGGATTCGCAACGTATGCCGCGTTATGCGCGGCTGCAAATAGAGCCAAAGATACCCAAGAGGTTTTTGCTATTTGCGAAGAGTTTACGATTTTGTTCAAGTTGCAAAACGAAGCGCGATTACAAGGCACAGCTGTGCCTCCCGTTTCCGTGCCGCAAGACTTTTGCGTCGCGTTGAAAGATACCAGCGAGAGATTAAAATCATGGTTGAGGGCTCTTGAATTTTTGGAACTTTGGAACCAGTATCCGACGTGCGGTCCAGATGCTAAAGAGACGTACAGGTTGGCACTGAAAGAATCCGGGGTAAATGAGAAGGATCTCGCGAGCAAAATGGCTGGTGGCGGCATCACCGGTGCCGCGAAGAACAACGGTGCTATGGCTACCGCTGTTCCAACCTCTGTTCCAAACGGCAAATCGTGGAACACCTCCTCTCCCAACGGAAACGGCAACAACAACTCGAATTTGAGAGGCAAGCCGGTTTCACCGCCGTTGCCGCCGACCCCGATGATGGGTGGAAATATGCCAAAGCCAAACAAAATACCACCGTTACCGAACGTTACCACGACGCCAACGCCTTCGAAAAAGCTCTCCGCGAACGTTTCGGCGTTTGTACCGAATTCTTCGTCGCCCAAAGTCGCTCTCAAAGCCGACGCGAAGCCGTTCGTGTTCAATCCCGCTAAGAAAGCCGCAGACGAAAAGAAGAAAGACGAAGATGCTAAGAATGCCGGAGTCGCAGCAAATGAAACGAAAAAAGAAGGAGAAGATAAAAACTAAGTGATACTACTTATTTCGAAGTAGTTACTAAATACTACTGCTTTAAACTTATGTAAGAGATTTGAAACATACAACGATACAACGGCGAGAGGCCTTCTTTTTTCTTAAATCATCACACACACTTGAAGACCTCCTCCATAAATATCATTTATTTTTTTGAGTGAAAAAAAGGTAGTTTTATAAAATGGCAAAACGGGCACTCAAATTCAGACCCTATGTTTCGTACGGTCAATGGGACCCAACGACAGCGAAACTTGAACAGAAGTGCTCGAATACGCACGAAAGCTCTACGCATAAAGTTTCAGACGCTCTAGTTAGGCGATACGGAAGATTGTCGCCCGGTGTGATGGTACCTCGCATGTGATTTTTTTGGGAGGAAAGAAGGCACTCCTTCTTCTGTGGCTGTGGTCACTTCTGAGAAAATAAATATTTCCAACGTCGCGCGACGTCGCGCGCAGACGCTAAAACGATCGAAAAACGGTCGAAAGAGGTCACCCAATCCGTTGTTACGCGATCTGGATCGTTTTTACTGCGTTTTACGACCGTTTGCCTCGCTTTAGACCGCTCGCTGCGTCTCTCTTTGCAACTTCCACGAACGCCTTAAACCACTGTTTTGTGTATTTTTGCTCCTCGTTCGTTTTTTTTACTCTGTCACGCGTGTGCACTCGAAACGAATTTCCTCATTTCGAGAGCTTCGATTGTGCAGGACGCGAAGGAAAAACTTCCCCAAAACACTCGGAGCGCGATCCAAGGAACACCCCAGTTTGTAAATCTAGCGATCATGTCTCTGGAGGTGCGATTCATGCGTCGCATTTAACTCGCATTTCGAATCTGACAAAAATTCGATCTTCTCCCCGACGAGCTCCTTTTGGTCGTCGTCGTCCCATTTTTGCATTTCGCGCTTACGCATCTCACCTTTACTCGTACTCACGCGACCCTTCTTTCGCAGAGCAACTTGCCGAAGCATTTGAAATGGATATCGAACATGTGCGAGACGCAGTTCTTTACGCCGTGCCAGCTGCATTCAACCAGTGGGAAGGTACGAATTGAATAAAAATGTGTGTTCTAGAAGCAAAAGAACTTAAAAAATCTCATTCTTCTCAGGGAGAGCTATTGAACTTATTTTCCGTGGACGCGCTCCGAGCCTTGTGCCCGTGTTGCTGCGCCGAGAAGAAAATTAACGACGCTATTCAGGTGCGGAGTCTTTGATCGTTTTTTTCGCTCGGATGTGCGCTCACCGCGCGCGATTTCGACCAAATCTCGTTTCCGAATTATAGTTAGAGAGAGACAGTTCTCTCTCTCTCTCTCTACTCTGAGAAGTCGTCCTTGGCAAATTTGGACTCGATTTTACGCGCGCGTTACGCGTTACCGCGCGACCGCAAAGTCGATTCATCCGTTGAAAATCATCTCGTCGCGTGGTAAAAATACCACGGAAGCCTGCCGAATGGTTCTCTGGCGCCGTTTTTGCTCGCAACTGCGATCATTCGCGCGGTTTAGGCTTCATTTTTCGGATTCAAATTCACAAAAGTCTCTTCGCGAGACCGGTCTTGCTTTTGTGTGTATCATCGCTTTGGGTCAACCAAAACCGACCCTTGCAACAACAAAGACGAGATATTTTTTCGCGCGCGCGCACGCGTCCGTCCGGACGCAAAAGACACTTTTTTTCTATCGAAAGAGACGCTGACCGGAACGCTTTTGACTTCCCCAATCTTCGCAGATACGTCGCTCGTCGTACCACAACGTCGTCCGGGTCCAAGACGTCGCGAAAGCAGTCAACGTCGCCGGTATTCAGACGTACATCATCAACTCGGCGCGCGTGGTGTTTCTTAACGAACGCCCGCATCCGAGAGGTAAAAACGGCGAGAGTAAACGGGCTTCGTCTTTAGTAGCCGCAAACGGTGGAGCATGTAAGCACTGCTTGAGGACTTTGCAGGCAGATAGCGTGAGCTTCTGCTCCATCGCGTGTAAAACCAGAGGCGGAGGCGAAATGACGCCGAACGAGGAGTCGTTGCGATTGTTGGAGGAGTCGGTGATGAACCAACACGTGGCGGTGCCAAGGAATAGTTATAAGTCCACTAAGGACAAGGAAGCGAACAACAGTAACAACAACAATAACAATAGCAATACGAACGATACGAACAAGAGCGGGGGTAACGGGATGTACAACGGAGGCGGCGGTCCGGCGTCTGGCGATGGGAAGAACGGAAAGAAGAGAGTGTACCAGACGAAAGTGAAGAAGGAGCAGGAGTTGATGATGATGCTAAACGGTGGTTTGGCAGCTCTCCCGTCGCAACAAGGGAAACCGGTGAAGAAGGCAAAGAAAGCTGCGGTAAAGAGGGAGAAGAAAGTTCCTGTGAAGAGAGAGATGGTGAACGGAGACCACTCGTCCTACGCGACGCCGGCGAATAGCTCCTTGGGCGTCACTCCAGACGCGACCCCGAGCAGCCGGGCGGCGTCTGTAGGACCGAATGGAGTTGCTGTCGCGACAACGGCACCATCGACAGTCACGGGTGGAAGAAAGCTGAACAACACTTCGTTCAGAAGAGCCGCCGAGACGCCGAGCATCGTCACGCCGACGATTCCCATCGTCCCAAACCGTAGGAAAAAGTTTTCAGCGCCGCGAAAGTCGCCTGATATGTAACATATTATATATTATTATAATATTCTTGAAGATATGGAAGCGATAGAGAGAGAAAGATAGAGAAGGAAAGAGGGTGAACGAGGAGGAAACAATGTAAAATCAGTAAATTCACGGAAAACAAGTTTAAAAAAGTAAAGAAAAACACATTCAGAGGTTTGACCGCGCGCGCGGGAAACGTGCGTTTGAGGAGGAAAGAGTTGATGAAAAATCTCCTCTTTCTTCGTTTTAGCGCATCGAATTCCCATTAGCAGAGTAGTTTAACCATAACACAACTCGTTTTAATGAAAAACAAATCAACTAAACCACAAGATATATAAAGAAAACTTTCCGCAAGTATTTTGACATCTGAAATCCGCTTTCATTCTTGTGCTGGTACAAAAATTCTATTTGACATCTACTCGACTAAATCTACTACCCGCTAATAAAACTAAGTCTTTGATATCTTCCATCGAGATGCTTGAAGTATAGACGCAGAAATCCCTCGCTTCTTCCCTCCATTCGTCGTAGCTGCGAGAGAGGGAGGACATTTCGCGCAACAACACGTCAAAAACGTATTCTTGATGTCATTACCAGTCATGAATTCGTCCTGCACCATGTGCACGCCGCCTCTACCGGGATCTCCGTCACCGTCTTCCATCAGACATCTTCGCATTTCTAACGATAAAAAAATACACCACAATCGGTAATTATCTACTTTAAGTAATCTCGCTTGATCTTTCACGTGAAAGCCAAACGCATCGTGTCTTCTCCTCTGCGGCAAACAACACGGCGACAGCACAATCGCGCATTCGCCGTTCATTCTTTGTCTCGCCTCATTCCACAAACGAATAGCAACTCGAGATAAATCCCCGCACAAGTGCACTCCACAAATCAGCACGAACTTTGATACTTTCCCCGCGTCTTCTACAATCTTCTCACACTCTCTCGACGTCACGTCCAAGCAATGAAAATTTACATTCTTCATCGCCGCGACGTGTTCCATATTGGCGGTCTCGTCCAAATCAATCATTTCTACTCGCGCTTTGGGGTACTTGAACGACAACACGATGGACAAAAAACCTTTCCCGGAGCACAAGTCTACGAACGTAATCCCTTCCCCATCATCCTCGCGCTCTCTCCTCTTCTTCATCACCCTCTCGATTTGCCGCAAACACGCCGTCGCCTCCTCTATTTCCTTCACGAGAGACTTCTTTCGTATCCACGAGTGAAACTTCTCGTTCTTCCGCATCTCCGCGCAAACCTTCGACTCCACGAATTCGCGCACGTACGGAGAATATTCGTGCGGCTTGCTCTTGATGTTCTCCAACGTGTACTCCAGTTTTGTCTTCTTCTTCGTCTTCTTCCTCGCGGTTCTCGCGTTCTTTTCCTCTTCTTCGTGCATTCTTGTCCCCAAAGAGAGAGAGAGAAGCCTTTCGAGGAGAAGAGCGAGTTAATCCCTCCTCCTCCTCGGCAAACCAAAAAGAAAACGCCCTCGTCGTCCCGTCCGTTATTCAGCCGCTCGCCGTCTCTCTTTCGCGCGCGCGTGACGCGTCGTGTGCGTGCACATGTCAGGTGCCACGTGCACAAAGAAACGTGGCGTCCCTTTCTTTCGTGCGCATTTTTGGGGAAAACGCTCTTCGTCAAAAACTCGATCTCTTCCCTCACTCTTCTCTTTTCGTTTTACAACGCGAGAGAAAGCGAACACAGACCACCGCATAAAACGCGTTGAGTACCGCCAGATATATACATATACACGCGCGCGCGCACAATGGGTTCTTTATTCCAAGTGTACAACTCGTTCCATCTCGGCGCGTACCAGGTGGCGATAAACGAAGCGTCCGATTTGCTCGATTTATCCCCCTCGGAAAGCGTGGAGAAGGATTGTTACGTGTATCGATCGTACATCGCGTTGGGGTCCTATCAGGTGCGTTTGTTCTCGCGTTTTTTTCAGACCAGATCGAGTTCGTTTTATTTGTGTCTTTTTAGTCTCTCTCTCTCGGTGCATCGTTTCTCTCTCTGTGCGCGTTTCGCGGAGGTTTTCCCGGCGGTCGTTCTTTCGCGTGGACTTGTTTGAACGATCGAGGGAAATTGGAAGAATGAAAATTCTCGCGTCGCGCGCGCTTTCTTCTGTTTCTCTCTCTCTCTCTCCCTCTCTGTGTCGACGCGAATCGCTTCTCACGAATTTCCTCTCTCTCTCTTCCTTCAAAATACAGTTGGTCATGGACGAAATCCCGGACGATTCCCCGTCCGCTTTACAAGCGGTGAAATCCCTCGCCACGTACTTGGCCAACCCTCTCGATCGCGAAACGCAGGCGCAGAAAATGAAGGACATGTTAGAAGACCCAGCGATCGCGCAAAACGCGACGGTGCAACTGATGGCGGCGACAATTTTCGCTAAAGAAGGCGAAATGGTCGAAGCCATGCGATGTTGCTCGACGATGTTGAGTTTAGAGTTGTCGGCGTTTATGGTGAACTTGTTGATATCGATGGACCGCGTGGACGCGGCGGAGAAGACGCTGGCGAAGATGGTGGCGAACGACGACGACGCGACGTTGACGCAGTTGGCGACGGCGTGGGTGAACGTTGCGCTCGGAGGGTCGAAGGTGCAAGACGCGATGTACGTGTACCAAGAGTTGGGTGATAAGTACACCTGGACGGTGAAGTTGTTCAACGGCGCGGCGACGTGCGCCATGGCCATGGGACGGTTCGAGGATGCCGAAAAGGAGTTGTTGGAGGCGTTGCAGAGAGATAGTAAGGATCCGGACACGTTGCACAACTTAGCAGTGTGTGCGTTGCACTTGGGCAAACCGGCGACTAGATTCTTTAATCAGTTGAAGACGTTAACGCCGAAACCCGGCGCGGTGGAAAAAATGGAGGAGTTGGAGAAGATGTTTGATACGGCGAGCGAGCAAATGGCGAGCGCGTAAAGAAGAAGAAGAAGAAGAAGAAGAAGAAGAGATTTCTGTCGTCGTCGTGTCGTATATGTAAGTGTCACCCAATAATTTAGCAACAGTAATAAATTGATTTGTAAATGATTCGAGAAGAGTATTATAATTTTTAGTAAATTACAGTGCTCGCGAGATTTTAAGAAACACCCCACCGTTGTTTTTCAATTAAGTATTTTTTATTGCGAGCCTTCACTAACGATGCATTCGACGTCCTCATCTTGTACGGTCAAGCCGACGAGAAAGTTTCTCGCGTCAATGACACCAGACGATCCATTCAAGTCACCGTTTACGACGTACACTCTTCGACACCCGTTGGCTAAAAGCACCATGCAATCTTTCAGGGACGTAGTTTTTGGATCGACGCTCTGAAAGACGTGTTCATTATTCGCGCCGCGGCTGCGGCCGGTAGCCTCCGTTTGCTCGCGATGGTGACGTCTACGCATAGTCGCTGAAAAGGAGAGAGGATCCGATTTTAACATCGATAAGTTTTCGATGTTCATTCCTCTGAGATCCGAGGAGGTCAAATCGCCTCGCACGTGCACGGTGAAGTCTCTCGTTCGAGGGGTAACGAAACTCGAAGGTACCGTTGTCACAAAGCACACCGAAACTTTTTCGCCGACGATGTCTGGGAAAAAATCAAGCGCGGAGTTTTGTCGAAGTGCATCGTTGTTGGTGACGAACAACGTCTCGTCTCTGTAAACTCTTTCCCCACTTTTCAATACCGTAAAACCTTTCCTGAACAAGTGCGGGACATCAGCCAGACAAACGTTCGCCAAAGCCGCTTGAACGTCAACGTCCTCGTTTAGATATTTCACAATATCCGTACAACTCAGAACGGCGTGAACATCTAAACGCTCGACTAGACACCTGTGCGCTCTTGGAATCTTCGCCATCTTTTCCCTCAAAATCGATAAAAGCGTCTCCGAGTCCTTCACGACGATTCTCGATCTCGGATTAGCCGTTAAGCGATCGAGCACGCTGTGCACGTTCGCGTTAAATGTGCTCGCGATGGGATCTTCGTCGAAACCGATCGTCGATCCACTCCTCTCCTTCAGGAGCGCGTCGTCGTCGTATTGGCATCCGAACCTCGACACGTCTCCAGGCTGCAAGCCCAGCTCTTCGATCATCGGAGGCATCACTCTCGGATTTGCTCCAGCACTTTCATGACTGAAAGGTTCCTCTTTCCTCCCCACGAGAAACATAGCCGCGTTTTCCAAAAACAACCGCAAACAGCTCTCCACGGAAACAAACCCGAGGAAAGACCCAACCTTCTTCTCCACGTCCAATATCGGCAGCGACAACACGTCGCGCGCTTTCATTTTTTCGAGACACTCCCCGAGAGTGTTTGAAACCTTCGCAAAAACCAACGAGGAGGAGGAGGAAGCTCCAGAGGAACCCGACGCGTCTTCAGCAAACGCTAAAGTTCCCGCGCGCGCCCCGCGCAAGGCGGCGCAAACCGCGCGCTTCGCCTCGTCCATGTCGCGGTTGGCGAGAGAGAGAGAGAGAGAGAGAAAGAGATATGAAAATATTGTCTATAGCTTTTGATCTCGAGATGTTTTTTTTCCCTGTTCTTGTAAATTTTGGCGTTTCGAAAAAAAAAAAAGACGGAAAAAACTTCACAGATTTCGCACGCGCGCGCGAACTACAGAAAGAGAGAGAGAGATTTAAAACTGCGCGCATTGCACGCAACACGTCTTTGTCGCTCTCCGCGCGTAAACTTCTTAGCACGCATTCGCTCATCCTGCCTGTTTTTTATCTCGTACGGTCGAGAGAGAGAAAGATTACTAAACTTTTCAAAGTCGTTCCGATTTTTGAAAAGTTTTTGCGGGGAAGAAGAGAGAGAGAGAGAGAGAAAAAGGGGTGCCCAGAATAGAAAAATGGCCCCACCAGGACGAGGACGAGGAGAAGGCGCCCCGATGGGAGCGAGAGCGACGAGAGGAGGAGAACGACAGCGTTCTTCGCGGAGCGCTTTGGCGGAGAGGAGTTGCTTCGTGTACTCGGAACCGCACCAAAACCAACTCGCGGCTGGAGGGGTTGGACGTGTTACGGCTTCGTCCGGGGATGGAAATTTCGAATTATTCTCGTACGTTCCGAACGCCGGGAGAGGCGGTCCGTCCACGTCTTCGTCGGCGTTTAGCTCTGGGTTTGCGATGTTGAAGTCGCGGTTGGTGCCGATAGAGAAAGAGATGTCGCACAGCGGCGCTGGTGGGAGCAACGGTCGAGCGAACGCGAACGATGGGTTGATGTCGATTAAGCAACAGAAAGAACGGAGAGAAAAAGAGGACGAGGCGAGAGCGCAGAGGGATAAGGAGCAGATGATGAGAGCACAACGAGAGCAGCAGCAGCAGCAGCAGCAGCAGCAAAATCAAGCCACAAACAATACTACTACCAATAATAATAATAATAATAATAATAATAATAATAACAACAACGGGAATAACAACTTTATAGGGTTCGACGACGACGACGAGGAGGACGACGAGATGTTCCAGCTCGTGGATCTTGAAGCTTTGGAGACGAGGAAACAAACGGTTGCGGCAGCTCAACCGCAACGACCACAGCAACAGCATCAACAGCATCAACAACAGCCGCCGCCGCAACCACCACCGCCGCAGCAGCAACAACAAACTCTTCCTGTTGCTCCAGTGAGAGCTGCCATGAACGATTTTTGTTTGCCGATAGCCTTGGATGGAAGCGGTTTAGCTTGGGTGTGCGAACACGGTTGCGCGTTGCGTGAGTGCGATAAGATCTCACTTCATTTCCGGGCGCTTCAACCGACTTTGAATATGATCATACAGAGATTAGACGACGACGAGTACATGATGAAGAACATCGAAAGGAAAAACTTAGAAAAGAAACGGAAAGAGGCGGAAACGATACAAGCGTTTTTGAATAACGGAGGTGGTGGTATGGTCGGTGGCCCGGAAGCAGCACCGAGCATCGTGCCAATGAATAACAACACCGAAAACAACATCAACAACAATAATTCTCATCAACAGAACGCGAGTTACGAATACAACAACTTCCAAGGCAATGACTTTCACAACGATTTTCAAAGGAACAACGACAACAACAACAACAATAATATGAACCACAACATGAACAACTTCAACAACGATGAATTTTATCATCAACACAACCACAACAACTTCAACAATGGCGGCGACTTTCAAGCAGAATGGGACGATGATAACGGTGGTGATATTATCGACATGGAAAACTTACCAAAACTCGGTCTCGGTGCGAACGGTGGTCACGAAGCTATTCCGGCGGTGCAGTGTGAAATGACCGAGGCAGACGGCGGCAAGTGGAAAGAGACGAACTTTCCGTGGTCGAAAGATTGCTACTTCGCGTTGCGAAACAACTTCGGCGCGCAAGATTACCGAGGACTGCAGCTGCAAGCTATTAATGCATCCATGGCTGGTAAAGACACTTTGGTTTTAATGCCAACTGGTGGTGGTAAAAGTATGTGTTATCAGCTCCCGGCGATCGTGCGCGAGGGCGTAACCATAGTAGTCTGTCCTTTGATTTCTCTCATTCAAGATCAGCTGGCGAATCTGGCACAATTGGATATCGAGGCGCGCCTGCTTGGTGCGTACAATCCAAAGAACGACTCGGAAGTTTACGACGATTTATACAGTTCGCAATCTAAAATTAAGTTACTCTACGTGACCCCTGAGAAACTCTCAATAAGTCAAAAGGTAACAGCTCTGATGAAATGGTTGTATAAAAAAGGGAGATTACAAAGATTCGTGATCGATGAAGCACATTGCATCTCGAGTTGGGGCCACGACTTTCGAAAAGACTATAAGGAGTTACGAGTACTGAAACACCAGTTTCCGGAAGTACCCGTCATGGCACTTACCGCGACAGCAACCCTTCGTGTGCAAGACGACATTGTGCGTCAACTCGGTTTGGCGAATTGCGTGCGTTTCTTCACGACATTTAATCGAACCAACATCACGTACGAAGTGATTCCGAAAAGGAATCAGAAGCAAAACGTTGAAGAAATTTTGAATTTGATACACACTCGCGGTTTTGTCGACAGTCGTGGTCGCGTCGAGTGCGGCATCGTGTATTGCTTTTCGAAGAACGATTGCGAGAAGATGGCCAACGCGTTGTGCTTGAAGAAAAACGAAGACTCAAGGTTTCGCCACGGGATCAGTGCGTTGCCGTATCATGCTGGTTTAGACGATGCCGTACGTAAGAAGCATCAAGATGCGTGGACGGAAGATAAATGCGACATTATTTGCGCGACCATTGCTTTCGGTATGGGGATCAATAAACCTGACGTTCGATACGTCTTCCATCACTCGATACCGAAATCGCTCGAGGCGTACCACCAAGAGTCTGGGCGAGCGGGCAGAGACGGTGGAAAAGCGCTTTGCGTGCTCTTTTATTCTTGGGGCGACGTTACAAAAGCGCGCTCGATGCTCATCGATTCCGCCGAGAAAGACAACGCGCCGCATGAAGTGAAAATGAACAAGCTTGAATCGTTGGTAACGATGTGCACGTATTGCGAAAATACTGCGGATTGTCGCAGGACTCAACTTTTGCTACATTTCAACGAAAACTTTGATCGCAACAGATGTAAAGGCATGTGTGATTGCTGTCAGTTACGAAAGAACTATGGCTGGAACTGTTTCGTGAAGCGAGACATGTCAAAATACGCGCTCAGTTTGATCTCCATCTGTAAAGACACCGCCGAGCACGGCATCTCCATGGGCTTATTGATCGATGTCTTTCGCGGTTCCAAAGTGAAAGCGGTCACTCAGAAACACTACGATCGTTTACGCGGATTTAGTAGCGGTAAAGAGCTGACGAAATCCGAATCCGATCGTTTGGCGAGGTACTTGGTGAATCATCATTATTTGAAGGAAGATACGACGCGCCTCCCGCCCAAGGGCAATCAACAGTACGCCATGGTTTCTACGGTGATTCGTCCAGATGACGACGGTAAGATTCGCGCGCTAAAGCAGAAACAGCACAAAGTGGAGTTAGAATTTGAAAACCTTCCGAAAGATGCGAGTAAAGGGAAGAAGAAAGCGGCACCAGCTGCTGCGGCGCCGAAAACGAGAGCACCACCGAAGAAGAAAACAACCACTGCGAAAGCTTCGGGTACCGCCGCTGCTACTACCAAGAGAAAGACGAAGACGTCGACGACATCAAGAACCCCAAGAGCTACTCAACAGCAGCATCATGATAACGTGGACCTCACTCTTCCGAGCCAACAAGCAAACGGCACGCAAGAAATAGACGGTCAAATCGATAACGCCTTTGAAATTTTGATGAACAAACAAAGAGAAGAACAGGAAGGCGTTGTTATCGTCCAAGATGACGAGAACGAGGTAATGAACAACGACGATAACGCTCAGTTCGAAATCAACGACTCGATCGAAGACGACGACGAAGGAGACGAGGACGAGAAAATGTACCAGGTTGTCTACGCTGCGCTCGAAGTGTGGAGAGATCACCAAGCCACCATCACTGCCAACAGAACCGGTAACAAAAAAAATCCGCAAGGCATCATCAAAAACGCGTTACTCCGGAAACTCGCTGGCAGCCGGCCGACGACCATCAAAGAGATGGAAGAGTTCAAAGAAAACGAAATTATCGATCTCGGGAACAGAAACATGGTCGGAAAACATGCCGCGGATTTGGTCTCAAAAATCGAACAGGCGCTTTTCCATTACCACAACAACGAAGAGAATCCTTTCACGCAAACGCAGCGGTTGCAAGAGACGCAAGGAAACAACAACATCATCAACAGCGGGGGCGACCCTTACGAGTTCAGAGCGACGCCGGCGTCGAATAACAACGCTCGTCCCGCATCGCAGGTGATAAGACAGAACGATTTGCAAAACACCGATCCGAAAAGACAGCGCTTGATGAACAACGCAAACGACACGGAGTCTCCGGCGTGGCAAGAGCCCAATCGAGGAGGGAACTTCTATTAAGTTCGGCCAAAAAAGAAGAAGAAACTCCAAAAGAAAAATTCGTTCGGTTAATATTAAAATAGTAATATGCCCCCACCGACGAACCGAACGCCGCAGGCGCAAAATTTCATGCGCAAATACGACAAGTTTACGTTTCTGATGGTGTGTTTAGCGTGTGGAGCGTACGGAGCGGAGTATTACTTGTCCAACGTCGCGGGGAAGAACGTAATTGAGAAAGAAAGCAAACAAAAGAATTGAGAGAGAGAGAGAGAGATTCTCACTCACTCACAAAGAAGAAGAAGACTGTAGAACTTTATAGCGGCGAATAGCGAGCGATAGATACCACGAACCACGCGTGCATTACGCGCGATCGATGTAACGATGTTTGTAATATAACACGCGTACTGGTGATAGAGAAATACGATAATATAATTTTACTTTTACTACACGATTGAACTTTTTCTCTCTCCCTCTCTCTGCCCCGGCTTTGAGATGATGCGAAGGACAACCTTTGAATACTATTATTATTATTATTATTATTGAAAGACGCGAAGATTGTGATCCCCACCACCCACGACTACACCACTCGCGTCTTTCAAAAACTGCACGCAGTGGTTTCCTTTTTTGCTCTTGTTATCGAAGGTTTGGACGATGTCCCACTCGCCTTTTACGTTGTACACTTTGGCGTTTTTCCCGGAGCAATAGGCGACGTATTTGCCGCTTCTGTCGAACGCCACACCTTCGCATTTTTCCTTCCCGAAATCGTGCGCGACCGTAGTCTTGCGCAAATCCCATATTTTACACCCTTCGTCGCCAGCGGCGGCGAAGAAGTAGCCGTTTTCGCTAAACGCACACGATTTGGCGGAGTTTTTACCACCGTTGGAGAAGGTTGTTTGTAAAGCGCACGATCTGGCGTCCCAGAGTTGTACCGCGCCAGATTGTGTCAATGCGGCGAGAAACATGCCGTCTGGATGAATACTAATGGAAGTGTACTTGTCTTTCGGGTCGTCGTTGGTGGCTTGGTATACAGTCGACGCGGACTCGACGTCATGGAAGTGCCAACTGGCATCCGCCGAGGCGGAGACGAAGAAGGCGCCTGCGACGTGCGACGCGATGGAAACGACATCTTGCGTGTGCTCGTCGTACGTGGCGACATTTTTACCTAATT
>Ga0255763_1000107_pt1 | contig 83251 bp, 49 predicted proteins | sample 041ome_2_FD_179963 | JGI IMG/M metagenome (GOLD analysis project Ga0255763, IMG submission 179963) | Coastal salt marsh microbial communities from the Groves Creek Marsh, Skidaway Island, Georgia - 041406US metaG (version 2) | ecosystem: Environmental > Aquatic > Marine > Intertidal zone > Salt...
CTCTTCTTCCGGCTTCGATTCTTCTACCGGCTTCGACTCTTCTACCGGCTTCGACTCTTCTACCGGCTTCGACTCTTCTTCCGGCCTTGACTCTTCTTCCGGCTTCGATTCTTGTTCTGTCGTCTCATTCGGTTTGACAGCCGCGCACGGTCCGCACGGTTGGCCCGCAACGACGTGCGTCACCGGGTCCACTTTGACTTCTGATGACGACGAAGAAGAAGAAGAACCATCGCTATTCGCCGGTTTCGGCTTCGGCTTCGTGCCTGGGCACACGCAGTGACCAAACTTATCGGTTCTCCCAGTCAACACTGGCGTCGCCGCCGGTCCGTTTGGACCATCGTTGATGGGCTCATTCGAGCTCCCCGGCGTCGCGTCAAAGTGTGCTTCGTTTTCTCGTTCTTGCGTTTTCTTGTACTCGTCGGCGTCTTGTTGCACCGCCGGTTTACCGCACTGATCCAAGGACGTAGCGCCGATTTTGTGATACTGATCGTGGTTCATTTCCGTATCCTTTTGGTCTTCGTCATCCTCGTCGTCCTTCTCGGAGTCCCACCAGCCGCCCAACAACTTTCTCTTCGAGGCACCTTGCAATGCAAACTCTTTCTTACCCAACGCGGCGTCACCATCGCAAGCGACGCAGTATTGCTGTCCCCAGTTTGGTTGAAAGTATCCATCCGGGCACGCCATGCATCCTTGCGCCTCCGGGAACGGGTTAAACTGCCCCGGCTGACATCTCTTACACGTCGTCAACCCGCTCTCGTCAGAGTACGTACCAATTGGACACTCCTCGCACTCACCGTTAGTGTTCGTGAACGACCCTGGAGCGCACTTTTTCTCGTTCGACGCGGTCGACTCGGGCGGTAACACCGTCTCAGAACTCTTCTCGTCTGCCGGGCACGCCGTCCCGTAGTGCGTCAACACGTCCTCGTAAAAGCCCGGGCAGTGATGATCGCACGAACCAAACACAAAGTGTCTGTCCCCATCTCTGTCAAACACTCTCTGCATGACTTGTTGCCCATCGTACGTGAACTCTTTCGTGCACTCCGTCATGTGCATCGCCACGTTGGCGTTTCTTTCCTTAACCGAAGTCTCGTTCGCGCCGCTCGAAAACAACGTGAACTCAAACGGACCGTCGTGATGAAACTGAACGTCGTCGTCTTGTTCAATCTCGTATCGACCGCACCCAGCGTGCGTCATCGTGTGGCCGGTTAATCCGTGGATGGATACTCTCGCGCCGACGACTTCGCCCCAATCCGCCAAGTCTTCCACTTCAAACGTGTCCACCAGTAACTATAATTCAGGATAAAATAATAATAATGAAGAAGAACACAAAGGGTCAGCGTTTGTCCAAATCTAGAACGAAGACGACAAAGAAGAAGTCGAATAAGAACGATTAAACGCCAATCGGAGCGCATTTTAATCATCGAACGGTACATTCACGTCGTCGTCGTCGGTCGTCTGTCTCTCTCTCTTTCGAAACAGATTTCCAATTTAAAAAAAAAAGGGGCCGCGGAGAGAGAGAGAAAAAAAAAGTCGTCGTCGGGGGGTCGAGAGTCTCTCGTTCTTCGCACCTGCGCGACGGGCGAACACCCGGTGTGCAACACCACTTTCCCACCGGTAGAATCGCCGAGCAACTTCCCGTGGTCGTAGCTCTTGTACCCGGAGACGTAACTGGCGATCGCTAAAGACGCGACGCCGACGCCTCCGAAGAGTTTCAACAACATCGCCGACGAACTCATGGAACTCGAAGATGAAGAAGTCGACATCATCATCGCGCGAAAGCTTCGTCGTCGGTTGTTTTGAGCGGCGGCGCGTTCGTCGTCGATGGACGATAACAACGCGCGCGACTCCGGGAGGAGTTGGTCGATGCGTCGTTTGCTGCTCGACATGATGATGATTTGAATGCGCGCTGCTGTGTGTAGAGAGAGCGCGCGCCGACCTTTTTGGAATAATGAAGAGAGAGAGAGACCGCGGGGGTGCCCGAGCGTTTCTATGTTTAGGGTTTCAAATTTAATTGGTTACCTGATTTCGAATATATAAATACACGCGTGTTCTACTTCTTCTTCTACTTCTTCTTCTTCTCGCGAAGTTTTTACACGGCCCACGACCGAGGTTTGCTGTTGGTTTGGTGGAATCCTCGTCGGTAGGACGAGGCAGTTTTGGGAGCCGTCGTCGTCGTCGTCGTCGTCTCTGTTTTTTCTTCTTCACCGATTTGGCCGACTGGTTGTTGCCGGTCGTCTTCGACTTCTTCTTCTTCTTCGAAGGAAGGCGACGCCGGGCACTGCGCGAGGCTGGTGGCGCCTTGTTTGTCGGATGTTGTGGTGGTTGTGGAGTAAGTAGTCGTAGTCGTCGTCGCTGGAGTCGTCGTCGTAGTGCTAGTGACGCTAGTAGTGCTAATGGTGCTAGGAGTCGAAAAGGAAGAAGAAGAAGGAGAAGGAGTCGCCTCTTCCATCGGGCCGCTACTTTCCTGTTTCTCGTTCTCTTCTTGCTCTTGTTTCGTCGTCGTCGTCGTCGTCGTCGATTCGACATCACTATTGCTGCTACTTTCACTACCATTGCTGTTGTCTTCTTTTTCACTATTGCTACCATCAAAACCACTTTTCACTTTCTCCGCGGTATCCTCGACGCTCTCTTTGCTCGCGTTCGCGGCGTCTTCAGCGGCTTCTTCCGCAGAAATCGTAGCCTTCTTCACGCCATTCACGCCATCCTCAACCACTTCTTTCGGATTTTCCGTTGCTTTTTCGACGTTGTCCTTCGTCTCCTTCGCGGCGTCTTCAGCGGCTTCTTCCGCAGAAATCGTAGCCTTCTTCACGCCATTCACGCCATCCTCAACCACTTCTTTCGGATTTTCCGTTGCTTTTTCGACGTTGTCCTTCGTCTCCTTCGCGGCGTCTTCAGCGGCTTCTTCCGCAGAAATCGTAGCCTTCTTCACGCCATTCACGCCATCCTCAACCACTTCTTTCGGATTTTCCGTTGCTTTTTCGACGTTGTCCTTCGTCTTCTTCGCTGCTTCCTTGACATCCTCGGAGGCGCTTTCCGCGCTTTCTTTAGCATCGTTGACGGCTGACGTTGTTGACGTTTGCGCGTCGTTCATCGCATCGTCCGCTTTTTCTTTCGCGTTCTCGGCGACTTTATCCACTGCGTCCTTGGAATCTTCCGCGGTTTCCTTCGTTTTGCTAAACGCGCTGGAGACGACGTCTGTAGTTTTCTTCGCCGTTTGCTTCACGGCATCCGCGCCGCTTGCCAACGTGTTATTTACGGCATTTTTAGCGTCGTCGTACGCGGTTTCCGTCTTGTTAACGATCGTCTCGGTCGTGTTTTGAATCCACTCCCAACCATCTATGGACCCAAACTTGGACCAATCAAAAGTTTTCTTAACACTTTTTGTTGTTTTCTTAAAACTTTTCATCATGCCGCCTTGTAACTTGCGTCTCGACGAGTCCGCTCTGGAACCCGGGCAAGACTCGCAATATTGCTGACCGATTTCGCTTTGGTACCATCCGTAAGGGCACGCGATGCACTCCGTCTGACCTTCGTGCGGTTGCATGGTTCCCGCCGCGCACGGCTGGCACTCGGTCGCGAGCGCTTCCTCGGAGTAATGTCCAACCGGGCACTTTTGGCACTTGCCGTTTACTTGTAAATATTCACCCGGCACGCACTTTTCATCCTCTCTCACCTCAACTTTGCCCATGTGCGGCACCTCCTCCGCGTCTCCGCAATACGGCGTTCTCGTAAACGACGGGCACGTATCCAAGCAGCTGCCCCACACGTAATCGGTCGTCTCGCCGTCAAATACTCTGTTGTAAAAAGTCACGTCGCCGTATTTATATTGAAACGTGCACTCGGTCATTTCCATCGGTCCGCCTCTGACGCCGTCCCCGTCTTCGCCTTCTCCGCTGTGCGGCGACTTCCAAGACGGACACCTCGGATCCGAACCCGACTCTGATCGACACCCGATATCTTTCGTCGCGTGATGCGAAGTCGTCACGTTATTCTTTTGGTACAGCGCGAATCCAAACTGCGTCCCGACTAACAACTCGTCCGTCTCCACCGAGTACGAGCCGCACCCGGCGTTGTCCATCTCCACGCCTCGCTCGAAGAAGAAGTCGTTCGAATCCGTCTTAAATATAATTTTCGCGCCGACTTCATTTCCCCACGTTTTCTTATCTTCGATCGTCCACGGAAGTTTCTCGTGCGGCGAGCACCCCGTGTGCAGCGTCAGCGTCATCTTGGACGTCTTTATGTCGTTGACGTCCCGTTCAGACATCGGGTCGGTGTTGTTGTCCGCGTACACTGGATTTTCGTAATACGTCGTCGCGCCTAACAATCGCACCGAACGCGCGCCATCGCGAGACGCCTGCAAAATTAAGAGCGAGCACGCCGCGACGAGCGAAAAGCCCGAGACGAAAAGGAGGGCGGCTTTTTTCGAGCCGCCGCTGCTGCTGGCGTCGTCTTTGCCTTTGCCTTTGCCGCCGACGAAAGAGAAGAAGGATTTCGTCTTCGCTTCGAATTGTCCGCGGCTCGATGATGTTTCGTTGACATGAAGCAAAGGGAGACTTTCCCCGCGAGCGACGAGCAGTTGTTGTTGTTGCTGCTGCTGTCGCTCTTTCGATGACATCATTCTCTCTCTGTGTGTGTGTGTGTGTGTCTCTTTAAGTCGTCAGAGTCTTTATTATTCGCTCAACACTCTGGCGCTCGCTCGTCGCGCGGCGTCTCGCAAGGGAGAAAAACAACGAGAAGATGAGTTTAGGGTTTTGATATTTGACAGTAAAAACTACCCGTACAAACAATTTTTCAACTCTCGCCGGCGTTGGCGTTGTGAAACTTTCTATCCTTCGTGTGGTCGAGCATCGCGGACGACGGCCAGACGCTTAATGACGACGACTGTCTAACGCTGTTGAAACCGTTGTCTTCGTCGTCGGGTGAAAACCGATCCACCGCGGCGATGGCGAAGACGTCTTCTTCCTTTTCGTCGTCTCGTCGTTCGACGTCTTCTCGGTTGGACGAAACGAGCGCTCGTTGTTGCGGTTGAAGGTCTAAAGGCGCAGCCGCGAGCGCGGCGTCTTCGACGACGTCGTCGATACCTCCGGCAAAACCGATCGGTTCGCACGAGTCGAAGCCGCCTTGCACGTCTACGTAGCACCAAATACCATCCTCGGATTTGCTCGGATTGCGACAAAAGTTGCGCGGATTTTCTTCCATCGCTTCCGGTTGCGATTGGTGAGACCATTTCGCGTGCGGGACGCCGTATTTGCTCCCGAACGGTTGTTTGGACCAGTCAATGCAGCTTTTGCCAGTTCTGGTGGTCGTTTGACACCCGCGGTAGCCGATGCCGTATTCACCTCGCATGGTTTCGTCGCAGGACGCTGTGGAGGAAGACGGAGAAGGAAAAGAAGAGGATGTTGACGACGATGAATCCACGTTATTGTCGTCATCTGAGTTGGACAAGGATGCGTCTATCGTCGCCGCTTCTTCAGCGGCAGACACAGACGCTAATGTTTGATTAATTTTCTCGCGTTCAGTGACATTTACTTCCTCGATGGTTTCGATAATCTCCTCCTCCTTTTCTATTTTCTTGTCGACGACGGTATCGTCGTCGTCGATTTCCTTCTCGCGAAGCAAGTCGTTCAATTCCTTCTCGTGGCGAACGGAAAATTTAAGCGTCGCAGCTTCGTCGGCAATTACTTCTGGATCTATCGTGAATTCTTCTTCTTTCCCAACGTTTTCGTTTGATTTTTTTCGTGCCTCCTCCTTGGCGCCGTCTTCGGTGGCATCATCCTTCGCGATTGAAGCGTCATCGGCGTCGCGACTCTTGTCCGGAAAAGTAGTTTCCGCAGATTCAAACGTAGCTTCTGGTTCTCTTTCTTTCCTCTCTTCTTTCGCTTCGTCGCTCACAACGTCTATCGTCGTCGGTGTTGGAATCACTCTATCTTTTGTCATCTCTTTCGTGATGTCGACGTCAATCGAAGCGCTCTTTTCGTCGTTCGTCGCGACCGTACCGTCCTGATCATCGACGATGACTGACGATGTAGACGATGCGACGCACTGATCTTTACTCTCCGCGCCTTTACCTTTCGCATGTGCGTCCTGCATTTCTCGCTCGATGACGTCTTTCGCGTCGACGACACCGTCGCCGTTGACATCGTTTTCGTCGTCGTCGTCCGAAAACCATCCTTCTTTACCGAATAAACTACCACCTAAAAGTTTACGATTACTATTGTTTTGCTCACGACGACGACGGCGCCCGTTAGCGCTACCTAAACGCGAAGAGGACGAAGACGTACCCGTAGCTGTTGATGATGCTAATTTCCACGCGATGCCTCCGTTTGGCACGCCTTCGTCCTGCAACTCTTCCATCTTCAACTCAGTCATATCGTCTGGCGATATTTCCGATCCGTCGCAGGGGTTGCAAAACTTTTGACCCTCCTTGTCTTGGTACATGCCTTTCGGACACGCTTCGCACCGATTGCTCTTCCCAAACGGTTGGAAAAATCCTTTCGGACATGATTGGCAGGACGTGTCGTCTGGCATGAACGAAAAAGAACCGGGCGCGCATTCACCGCACGATTTCGTGTCTCCGTCCGAGACGATGTAATGCCCATCTTCGCACGTAAACTCGGGCTGATCTTCTTCTTCTTCTTCTTCTTCTTTTTCGTCGTCGTTCTTATTTTCTACGTTGACCTTGTTGTTGTCGCTAATGGTGTCGTTTTCAGTGCTAGCGGTTTCTTCTTTTACTGTTGTTGTCGTCGTTGCCGCGGGACTATTTCCCTCGCAAAACGGATGTTTCGTAAATGCCGGACACGACTCCAAACAGCTCCCCCACACGTACTCCAACTGCTTCCCGTCGAACACGCGGTTATAAAACGTCACGTCTCCGTATTCGTACTTAAACGTGCACTCGCGCATACCAAACGGATGTTCGTGTTCATCTTCCGCGATGGCATCCGAATACCCGCCCACGACGCCGCCTCTCTCGCCCCACGGGCACCGCTTATCGACTCTCTCCGGATCGGACGTCAAACACCCGACATCTTTCACCACGGCTATGTTCTCCCCGAAAACGTCCAGCCCGCTCTCTTGGTTTTCGTAATGTATCAATCCACCCAAAGAGCTCATCGCGGAGGAAGAAGAAGAAGAAGAAGAAGAAATCTCGTACAGCGCGAACCCAAACGCCGTGCCTCGTTTCATCAACGCCGTCGTCGCGCGATACGTCCCGCAACTCACCTGTTCCATCGGAATGCCTCTCGCGAAGCTAAAATCGTTCCCACCGACGTTCTCGTCGTCGTCTTTTAACACGAGTTTCGCGCCCACGCGCGCGGACCAATCGTACGGAACATCATTCTCGCCTTCGCTTTCGCCTCGTCGCAGCGCCGGCATCACTTTGTCCATCGGCGAGCATCCGGTGTAAAGAGTAAACGTTAACCGTCGTCCGTCGTTATCGTTCGACGACGACGACGACAATTCTTCTTCTCCTTCGCCGAGAGAAGACATAGTTCTAACATCTTTCTCGTCGTTTTTTGTCGCCAGTCCAGCGAAAGCGACGAGCAAAACGGCCGTCGCGGCGAAGAAGACGGTAAAAACGTTTCGTTTCTTCTTCGCGACGACGACGCGGCCTTCTTCAACTTCCAGAAGAGATTGCCGCTCGTCGTCGTTATCACCGGGCACAAAAATTTCTCTTCCGCTACTTCCCAAAGAAAAGAACGCCACGGCGGAAGAGGTTTTCGACGACGGCAACATCTTCGTATCTCTCGCTCGTGATCTCGATCTCTCGCGCGCGCGTTTTGTGCGTTTCGCGTCTCCAAAATCTCTCCGCGTTTACGAATTGGAAAAGTAATGATTTAGGGTTTTACAGTTTTAGGGTTTTACAGTTTTAGGGTTTCAGTACGAGTTCAAACTCCTTCTTCAAAAACCGAGAGACACACACTTTACGCACGCGCAAAACGCGAGAGAGAGCATATACCACCATCGATCGCATAGAAAAAGCAACGTAACGAAAAATGATGGAAGAGTCCAGAAAAGGTCTCCTCTTGCTCTCGCTCTCCTTCGTCGTCGTCGTGCACGCCGCCTCGCGACAAATTTCCGATCGCAAACACTCCACCGAGGCGCAGTTTGGGTGTTCCCACGCCGTCGCGATGGAACTTTTGTTCGCGATGGCGCTGGCGTTTTACTCGACGTTTAGCGAACGCGTCGGCGCGTTCGGGAGGTTTAAGGAGATACGAGAGGAACGAGGGGATGTTCCAGGATTGACGGTGACGAGGATGAGCGATTTTAGCGGGTTTTGGACGCGAGCGAAAGCTTTGTAGTATTGGTAGTTTTTGCTTGTTGTTCTTATGAGCTCATTGCGTAGAGCTTTTGTATTATTATTAAACAATAGTAGAGTATTATTAATCAGTGCGCGTTCAGACAGAACTTTGATTTCCCACTCTTCTTGTTGGACTTACCAGCGGCGGCGGCTGCTTTGGCCGCTTTGGCCGCTTTTTGGAGCTCTTTCATCGCGCCGGGTGGCAGAGTGATTTTACACCCGCCGGCGGGAAGCGTTCGCGCGCACTCTTCGAGTTTCGTCTCGAGCGCTTCTCGAACGGCGGATTTCTCGTCGTTCGACGCGAACGGGGCTTTTAACATCACGTTGGCGCAGTCTTTGACCGTTTTGCCTCGCTTTTGCGTGCCGGGAGTGAGTTTGATGCGAAACTTGTAACTCGTGAGGACAGAGAACGGGGCGCACACCGGGAGGCAGAAGGATACGCCGTCTTGTTCAAACGGCTGCCCGGTGAGCTGACGCAACGCGATTTCGGTTTGCTCGTCGCGATGCGCGTGGACAGCTGCGAGATTGAGAACTTTTGACGAGTCGTTTTCGTCGTCGCTGTTGTCGTTCTCATCGTCGTCTTCGTCGTTTGGTTCGTACACCAAAGGTTTGATGCCGCGTTCTTTCAAGTTTGGCATTTCCGGCGTCGGCGCTTCGGGAAGAACGATTTCCTTCTTCTTTGTCCCAGCGGCATCCAGAGACGTCTCCGATTTCAACGGCGCCGCTAAAGCTGTTTTTTTCCTATCTTTCTTCGTCTCTTTTTGCTTCGTCTTGAGCAACTTCATGGCTAATTCGCGATCTTCGTCGTCTTGTTCGGCGTATTTTTTAGCCGCTCTTTTCGCTTTCGCAGATTTTCCGCGCACCTTTGGCTTCTTGGGATTCGAGGCAAACGAGGTGTCGTTTGTTTTCTTCTCTTCACCTTCTTCGTTGTCTTCTTCTTCTTCTTCTTCTTCTTCCTCTTCTTCAATCTCGTTCGAAACATTTTGCGTATTCGCGCCGGCCTCTGCGGCGGCTGCTTTGAGCGGGTCAAAAACGTCATCGTCGTTGTCATCATAGCCGTTGCGCCCTCCTTTCTTCTTCATCTGCTTGCGCTGCGCGGCAGAAATGCGCTTTTTCTTCCCGACTTCCACGCTCTCGTCTTGCTTCAATTTTCCTTTTTCAGCGCCATCGACCGAAGCTTGGGACTTTAGCTGCGCGGTGAGCTCATTTACTACTACTTCCTTCGCCTTCTTTTCTTCGATATCCTCCTCTTCCTCTTCTTCTTCTTTTTCGTCGTCTGGCTCCTCCTCGCTGCTTATTTCGCAAATACCGTTTAGGCTATCGTTCCTACCCTCGTCGTAAAACGTCGCATCCGCGGATTCTGATTTTACGACGCGCTCCTTTTCGTGTCCAGAGATATTTTCATCACTCACGGCAAAAAGCAAACCGAAGCCCATCTCCGATTTCGCCGGAGGTAAGAATTTCTTGCGCGCGCCTTTAACGAGCGCAAAACTACCGCTCGGAAGTAAACTGGCATCTTCTGGTAAATCCCAACGACGTTTGGAGACGTCTTTTGCTCTCGCCCACCACGCCGAAGCCGACCGTTTCTTGGCCCAGCACTCGCTTCTCGCGACGGTGGCTTGCGCGGCTTGCGCGAGTGAAAGTGAGGGCACCTTTGGCGCGGGGGAGTTTTCGCCATTCGCGGAATATCGCGGCGGCGGTTTCACGAGCGTTATCGCCGGCGAGCCGTTTTCGTCGCAAAAGATGAAACAGTCGTTCCCTGCTTCCGTTTTGTTCGCGTACTTTGAAAACAGCATTTCCGCTTGCGTATTATCGGTCGAGTGTAGAACCAAACAATTCTCCGACGTGACCCACCAGATGAACTTTTCGAACCAAAATGGCTTACGCGCCGCTTTCGCGCCCGGCAAGGCTTTCTCCCTCAGAGTCTCTATTTTCATAAGAGCTTTCTTCTCCGCATCTGAAACGACTCTGTCGTGGTGCTTAGCCGTCTTGTCGAGTTTCGTGTCGTGTTTTTTCTTCACCTCGAAACGCGCGTTGCAATTCGCAAACGCCGATAGACTCAAATCGAGCGGAATGTCAATCGGTTTGTACTTCTTCACTACGACTTCCTCGCCGGTCGTTTCATCAACTTCGACGTCCTCTTTCGGTGTGAGCTTAATCGTCACCTGGTTGTTCTTCAGATCTAAAGTAGAGATAAACTTCGCGACTGGATTACCTCTTCTCTTCTCTTCGTTAATCATGGATTCTAAATCGTCCCACGCCATCCCGCTCGCCAAGGCGTCGTTGACCGCGTTCAACACTTTTTCTACATCTTCAACGTTTCGAGAAATCAGTTCTGCTCTCTGCGCTTCCTTTTCCGCGTCGCGTTCGAGCACTTTCAGCCTGTTCTCCTGGTCTTTCTTCAGCTTGTCGAATTTCTTCAACGCTTGCGCCTCCGCGCGATTTCTCTGCACGATGCCTTGTTGCATCTCGAGCTTCGCGTAGTACTCATCCAGCACGTCGTTGAAGACATTTTGCATGTTTGGAGCATCGTTCGCTTTTTCTTCTTCTCCATTTCTACCTAAAATCTCGTCGATTGAGACCGTCTTCTTGTTTTCGTTTTGTTTCATCGGGTGTGGAGAAAAATCGTCGAAAACTTCGACAATTTTTTGTTCCTTCTTATTAGTATTCTCTTCCGCGCTTTCTTCTCCCGGAGACGGAGTAGACGCTAATAATTCCATCGTCAAAGACTTGCACGTGACTTCGGGAATCGGAAACACTTTCCCTTCCGTCACGTCCTGAAACCAAGCAAACTCTTCCTCTATGCATTTGTACAGCTTTTCTTTCGTCTCTTCGCTCAAAAGAGTGAGCGGCGCGAGCGCGCCTTTCTCTACGCCCGCTTTCGCCGCGACGTGTTCGCACTGCGCCGGCGAGAAAGAAAAGCCGCGACACAAGCACTCGCGCAACGTTTGAGGCGCTCGAACATTCGCCAATCGCTCTGCTTCTCTCTGTTTCTTCTTCTCCTCGTACGTTTCTTCGTCTTCTTCGTCTTCGTCTAAATCTACCGCTCTTTCCTCCTCTACGTATATCCCTTTCAGCGCGTCCTCCCACGTCTCTCTCGTCGGCATCCGAAACGATCGAAATCTCTCCACCGGATACCTACGCCTCCCCAATATCTTCACGTTCTTCCTCTTATCCACGTGTGACCTCAACAACGTCATCACCATAAACTCCCTATCGCACAACACCGCGTTCCCGCTCGCGTACAACTCCACCACCAAACGCGTCTCCGTCTCGTTCGCGCCAAACGTCAACAAAACCGCGCGGTCCATCCCGAGCTGCCGAATATCGTTCAGCCGCTTTTGCTTCACGTGCTTCCGTAACTTTTGCACGAAATTCGACGGACCATCTTTATTACTCGTGGCGTTGTTACAGGTGCTGCTACTCGACGACGACGACGCGTATCGCGTGTTCAGCAGTTTCACTCCCGGTTGCACCAAAAGGTGCACCTTCGCGCTTTCACCGTCTGCTGTTCCTCCCGCTCCTCCTCCTTCTCCCGAAAACGAAACATCCGCCGCTGCTGGTTTGTTGAATTTAAACAGCAGCGCGTTCTTGTGCTCGCCGTCGTAGATTTGCGAGCACCAGAGACCGAGGAGCGTTCGGCGAAGGCACGACACTTCCGCGCAGACGTCGAACGCCGAAAAGCGCTCTTTGCCCATGATGTTTCTACTAAACCACCACTATTACTACTACTACTACTGTCGTTAAACCGCCACACCGAACGCCTCGCGAATCTTATCTCTCTCGTCTGTCTCTCTCTCTGTCTGTCCAGTAGTTTATCTCTCTTTCCGCTTCTTTAAGGCTCTCTCGTCTTCTCTCTCTCTCTCTCTGACGAGGAAAAAAAATCGATTTTCGATTGCGTTTTATCACAAGAAACCGCATTACAAAAACAAAGAGAGATACGTAAATAACATCTGAGAGACGATGAGAACGACCGCGCCTGGAGGTCTTCTCGTCCTCGTCTTTTTCTTCTTCTTCTTCTCCTTCGCAGTGACTGCGGTGCACGTGCCGTCTTTATTCCCCGCGCGAGACTTTGGTAAAGGAGGAGAAGGAACAACAACGACGACATCTTTCCCGGGAAAGTCGTCGACGACGTCCGGAAACGGTTTGAATAAGATCATCGAAACGAAACAAGCGGACTTGCGATACGAGAAACGGCGAAAAGGAGGAGATGAAAATAACAACTGTCCGGCGGCGCTGACTGGTCAGTTTTGCGAGCGCGTCGCGAGAGACGTGCCCGCGTGTTTCCCGTCCAAGCCGTACAACGATTGGATATCGGTGCATAAGAACGTGTTTTACACGGAAAGCGTCGTCGTCGTCGTCGACTCGAATAACGATGGGAACGACGAAACGAGCAGCAGCGGTAGTAATAACAATCGCGTCAACAACGAGACGTTTATTTTTGCGCCGGACACGCCGTCTCTGAGACGGAGTCGACACGACGAGAAGGCGAAGGAACAGTTCTTTAAGAAGGAACAACAGAAGGACGGCGAGACGACGATGAGCGAAAAGCAAGCGAGGAAGATTTGGCACGAGAAGCAAATGGCGCTGGATAAGAAAAAGAAGAAAATTAAGGTGAACGGGAAAGTGTTTAATCGAGGGGAGGTGCCGGAGAAGGATTTTTTCGGAGACGTGTGGACCGGCGCGGTTGACGGGAGCGAAAACGACGACGGAGGGCAGATGTTTGCGAAAAGAGCGAGTTTCAAGACGTGCGCGGTGGTTTCCTCGGGAGCGGCGTTGAAAGGGAAAGGATACGGCAAGACGATCGATGAGCACGAAGTCGTGGTTCGCTTAAACAACGCTCCAACTATTGGCTACGAAAAAGACGTCGGTTCGTTCACGACGTTGCGTTTGACCAACACGCAATACGAAGGCGTGAGAGAATACGAAGACGAGACGGTGCTGACGAAATGGAACGGAAACCCGATGGATTTGATGCGTTTAGGAACAAAGAAAACGTACGCCATGAACCCCGCGTTTCGACAGTGGGCGCAACAGTTGGACGACACGTTGAACAATCACATCGTCACTTCCGGTTTGTTGATGCTCTTTCTCATGCTGCAAAAATGCGAACGCGTCTCGGCGTTTGGATTTGGCGGGAAAGAATTGGAGAAATGGTATTACGACAAACGTCCGAGTGGTAAGATACCGAAATCGGCGTGGTTGAGCAGCGGACGAGGCGTGGTAAAGTACGAAAATTGGAACACAGTCAGCAAACACGCTCGAGAAAACGCACTGTTTGGCGATAAAGAAAACAGGAAACTGGCGGAGCAGCCGAAAGTGAAAGTGTACGGGAACAAAGACAAGAAAATCGGCGATATGCTCGGTATCGGCGCAGGGAAGATGGCGAACGCAAACAAAAAGAAGAAAGAGAGTAGCAAAAAAGCAGCAGCAGCACTAGAGATAGCAAAGAAACTAGACGGGTTAGAGTCGGCGGAGGAGGTTGAGTCGGATATGATTGCGGGCGAAGTCGAAGACGATGGGATTGCGAGAAGAAAATTATTGAACATGGTCTCGCACGTCATCTCGAGAGAACGACAGTGCATGGCTTCGTTGGCTGATTTTGGCGTGATTAGCATTTATTCATAAATAGATGAGTATTTTTTAAATCACAACGTACACAGCTTAGGAGTTCAAATTTGAAGCAGCTCGCGGAATATTTTCTCGTCGTGAATTTGAATGGTTTCATTCGTCAACTCGAGTTTGAGATTTAAGCGCGCAATAGATCGCATCAGAGCGTGCTCTTCTGGCGAAGATCGCGTTTCTTCTTCTTTTTCACGCGCTTTGATTTGTTTGCCAAAGATGCTGTGTATCTCGTTTCGTTTCACGACTTCGTCCAATCGCGCTATTGAGGCTAAGAGCTTCGCCTCTTGACCAGCGAAATCTTTCGATTCGGAAACTTCCTGTTTCCTACGAAATCGTTTTGTTTTCAAATTCTGTCTCGGAGAAAATGCCGAAGCGATCGGACTCTCTTCTTGTTCTTCCTCTTCTTCTTTCTGCACAGAAACATGCTCCATCTTCTTCTTCTGCGCTTTGACCGAGGACGAAATCCCTCGCCTGCGTTCGCGCAATTTTTCAATTGCTTTTACGCGCTTTTCTCTTTCCGTCGCATCCAATGTGAAACTGCACCACCACGAAATCGACTCAGAATTCCTTCGATTTTCAGTCTTCTCTTCTTGTTCTTCCTCCTTCGCGTATCGCACGTTCGGCTCCGAGTGCCTTGGGAAAACAAGAAACTCTTCTTCTTCCTCTTCTTCTTCTTCGTTCTCCTCTTCGTTGTCGTCGACGAAACCCACCTCTCCGCACGCGCTCTTCCTCCCACCAACACCAACCGCCTCTTCCCTCGTCTGCTTCATCCTCCTCCTCCTCCTCCTCCTCCCGGGTAAAACCCGCTCCGTCTTCTTTTCGTTCTCCTCCTTCCGTTCTCTCGCTCTCCTCTTCACTCTCTCTTTTTCCTCCCTCGCCCACCTCTCCGCGTTTTTCGAAAACTCCTCCCGTCTTCTCCTCGTCTCCGCGGCGGAGCGCGCCAACGCCCTTCGTCTCGCGGGAGCGTTCGCGTTCTCGACGACTTTGACGACGACGGACGAAGAAGAAGAAGGCATGCTTCGCGCGGCGGGGTAAAAAACAAAATCAAAAAGAAGAGCGTTTTTTTACTAATTTGCGTTGACTGAAAAATAGGCGTTTTAAATTTTTGAAGAAGAGACGAAAACTGACTTTGACGACGGACTCTGGGGACGACGGAAAAAAAAAGAAATCCAACGTCAGAGAGAGTTTGTTTCTTGTTGCGTTATTAAAAGCACAAAAAGAAGAAGAAACAGAAGAGCAGGCGAGAGAGAGCGTTCTCTTTCTCTCTCGTTCTCTTTATTCTCTCCTCTTTCGAGAGCGCCGCGAAGACGACGTTCTTCTTTTTCCATTCAGAAGAAGAAAAAGGAGAATTGGAAAAAAAAGAAACATCAGACAGGCGGCGATTTTGATCGGCTTTTTCTCTCTCCGCTGCGCGAGATAAAAAGAAACATCGGGCGAGAAGAAGAAGAAGGAAAAAAGAAAGACGACGCATCATGGGATTCTTCGCGAACATTCCGAAACCGCCGAAACTGGCTGGTTTTTTCGGCAGCGAGGAAGAGGGCGAGAAGAGCGATGGTGCCAACACCACCACGAACGCCGTGATGGAAGAAATCGGAGGCGAGATGGAAGATTTGGAGCTGGAGAAGACTTTGAACGACGCGAAAGTGGAAGAAGTGGACATTCCGTCGACGAGCAGCGAGCATAAATTGCTGACGCCGATGGATTTGTTGAACGCGGCGAGGAGTGGTGGGGGTAATAATAATAATCAGCAGCAACAACAACAACAACAACAACAACAACAACAACAACAACAACAACAACAGATGATGGCTCCGCCGCCGATGTTACCGCCGATGCCGGGAGCGCAGCACCCGATGTTTAGCGGACAAATGTCGCCGCAAGGACCGCCGCAGCCGGGAATGCCACCGCCGATGCAAGGAATGATGCCGCCGCAAGGACCACCGCCGGGAATGGCGAGTATGAATATCTTTCCACCGTTGGGACAGGATGGAGGTCGCCCGCCTCCTCCGGGGATGATGCCTCCTCCAGGCATGCCACCTCCGCCCGGTCCTCCGCCCGGATTCCATCACCAACACGGTGGCAGAGGCCGAGGAGGTCGAGGAGGTCGAGGAGGCATGGGTGGTTTCAATCAGCACTACACACAATCAGGAAAACAGAGACGCATAGTTACCGGGCCGCGACGCGACGGTCGCCCTCGATTCCAAGGCGAATTGATGACTGGCGAAGAGATTGAACAAATCTTACGCATTCAGTGGAAAGCGACGCACCCAGACCAAGAAAAGGCGTATTCTCACGATTATTATCATCAAGCGTTTTTATCGAAGAACAATCCGGGGCGGTTGCGTGAACCGTTTTGTCCAGACGAGCTCAGAGAGTTGCCTTCGCACGTGAAAGAAAAGCGAGGCGAAGTGACGTTTGTGCCTGGGTTGGAAGGGTTGGGTAAGGTGCCGTTTTCAAACGTGCGCACGCCGAAACAGTTGTTGCAAATCCCAACTGGCCCAGAGGAAGAAAACGGCGAGTCTGGCGACGACGAAAACGAGCCGAGAGTGCGACTGGCGAACGAACCTTTGCTCGCGGCGAGAATTATGATTGAAGACGCGATGTACTTATTGTTGGACGTCGATGATATCGACCGATTACTCTTAAAGAATGAATTTGCCGCGGACGATGCTATGAATCCCGAAGGTGAGACCGACGCGGAAAAGGAAAACAAAGGCGAAAAAGCGTCGATGAAGCAAAAGACGAAGGACGCGTTGACGCAACGTAAGAAATTTCTGTTGGAAGGCTTGGTCGCTACTTTACGTTTGCCAGAATCGCCGGTTTTGAGCAGCGATGAAAGCGACGTCATCTTCCAAAGGCTTGTGTCTCTACCGAAAGGTCGAGTTATGCTCGCGAGCGTTTTGAAAGCGCTGGATCCGGCGTCACCTTCCGCTGCGCAACTCGTCTGGGCGGTGTTTAGAAACGTCGGCAAAATTGCCAAGTATGCGGAGAAATCCGCCGCAAAAGCGAGCAAAGGCAGTCGCGCTGCGCAAGCCATGTCTTTTATGCAGAGAGAAGGACAGAACAACATCACTGACGTGGATCGATTGATTCGTGCCGCAGCGGAAGTCTCCTCAATGCTCCCAAAAGACGCCACGGAAGGCGCTTTGGGGAGTTTGATCGTCGGCATCTCGATCGCTGACACTCAAAACTTGCTACCGGGTTGTCTCGTCAGTAAGCGATCGCCGAGAGAATCCATCCAAGAGACGCTCTCTGTCGTCATTGAGCGCGGGAAAGTCGTACAGTTGACCGATGGGAATTCTCAGGCCTGGGAAACGTCCATCAGCTTTGCGTTTGACATGTTCAACAGACAAGCGACGGCGATGGTTTCCAACGAAAAGAGCAAAAGTGACCCCGAAGCGAGATTGCCGAGATCTTTAATGCGCGCTTTCTTGCCTCAACTCGATGCGAACGGAAAGCAACGCATAGCAGAGTTGAACGCTTGCGCGTTTTAAGAAAGAGAAGAAGAAGAAATTCTGAATCTTCTTCTTCAAGGAGCGTAGACCGAATGTTTTTTTTTTCAGTTCGGTTGCGATATGAGATATAATATCAAACAACATATAGAATTATATAATATTATAAGTATCTACTTTACAAACAATACTAATCAGCGTGCTCTTCATCCGCGTTGAAGAAAGTAGACCACGAATATATTCGGCGCGCAAACGGCGACTTATTCGGAGTCTTCGTCGAGGAAGCGAAACGTAAAAAATAATGATCACGGCAACGGTTCTGTGCCCGTCCCTAATCTATTCAAGTGCACGTAAGCGTCTGTGCCATACCCATCCATGGACAAAACTTGTAAATCCCCGCCGAAATACCGACAGTACAAACGACTGAGAGGTAAACCATATCCATAGCCCGCTAAAACTACCGGCGTCGAACTAGCCCCAGCCTCGCTAAATTCCATCTCTTGTAAAGGTGAATCCGCGGTTGAGTATAAATACGTCCAAATTTTCTTCAATCCAGACCTAGGAATACCACCGCCTTCGTCGCTAATTTTTATAGTCACGTCTTCGCTGCCTTCCGCGACGACCACCCTAATCGCCGGTGGCGGTAAGTCCGAATCCTTGTATCTTTCCGCTACCGCTCGCAACGAGTTTTTCACTAATTCAAATACAACATGATGAATGTGTCCGGGAACGTACGCAAACGTTAAATTCGGATCTCCGAAAATTTCAACCTCTGGCGCGTCGCCGTATTGTCTCGCGCACAACGCTCTCGCGTCGTCAACGGCATCTTTGCAAACCTCTAAAGCTCTCGTTTTCGTACAAATAAGACCGACGTAGTCTTTTTTCGGTGGTTCATGTAACGCCACGTGTTGTCCAATCAACATCCGCATGCCTATTCTGGACATGTAAAATCCATCTAGAAACTGGTGGATTTCCGGTAAGTGCGCTATGCGATTGGGATCAATGCTATTACTACCGTTCAATCCTCCTTTCTTACTCTTTTCCGCGAGCTCGTTCTTCAATTCCAACACTCCACTGGCAATCATCGGCACGACATCGTTGTGTCTCTTCATCACAGACGATAACAACTCCGTAAACTTCTCCTCCCGTTCCATCGAATTGATTTCCTTCATCTCTCGAATATCCTCGAACGACTCGACGTACCAATCTCTCACCGTCAACACTTGCGGCTTCCTGCTCAATCCAAACGGCAAATTCTCCAACTCCGCGACTCTGTGCGCCAACCGAATCGGAAGCTCCTTGTGTAAAAACTGCGCAGAAAATAACAACTGCTGATCTCTGGGATGGTTCCCAAAATCCATCATATACTTCAGCGACACGCCCGTTTGATTCCGAAACGAACCGCGGTAAATATCATCCACCAAGTTCTTCGAGAACGCCTCCGATAAGCGTCTGTTCGAGGAATCTTCGCCTAAAGTTTTCATCGACGACGACACGAACCGTCTTTGCTGCCAAGTGTTCGCGTCGTCGTTCCTCCGTCTCGTGTTGTTGTTTTGGTTCGTATCGAGCGAATCTCGCCGCCCCGCGCGGTTTCCTTCTCTTCCTCCTCGATAAGATTTTTCACCACCAACAACGGTTCCAATTGTGTTCGTCGTCAACACCGCGCGAACTTGTTGATGGTGTTGTTGGCACGACGACGACGACGACGACGACGACGACGACGACGACGATCCAACGACGACGGCGTCGAATAAAGAAGACGTAGTAGTAGCAGAGGGCCGACGCAGTCGTCGAAACGTCGTCGTCATCATCGTCTAAATCTGTTTTCTTTTATGTTCTGTGGTAACACACAAAAGCGATATCCTCGTTTTCCCGAAGAAGAAGAGGAGGAATTATTGTTCGGGGTGCCTCTCTCTCTCTCTCGCTCGCTCCGCGTTCGATGCGTGAAGATTGCAGAACGCTCTGTCTCTTCCCGTCTCGCACGTGCGACGACGAGCCAGGGTTATTTCCCCGCTCTTCGAAACGTCCTCTCTGCGTCAGTCTCTCTCTCTCTCTCTGTGAGGAGGAATCGCAACAGAAAAATCGTTTCACACGCACGCAAACTTCGTCCAAAAATGGGGACGTGGGACGAGGTTTTTGATAGATTTTTTCACCCCGGGAGATAGATTTTCACTTTGGCAGAAGATAGATAACGAACAGGAAGCGAGAAGAAGAGAAAAAGAATACACACACGGGAGGCATTAAAAAACACAAAAAGGCTTCGGGCCGAGTACCTCAACAACGCGTTCGTAAATATAACATAAATAATAATAGCAATACATGTATTTACAACAGTAACACCTCGCGACTCAACTCGCGCGCGCTTTTAAAACATCATCATCATCATCTGGCTTCGCGTTTGGTGAGTTTCTTTTTTGGCGTTGAGGAGGAGGAAGAGGAAGAAGGCGCCGCGGTGTCGTAGTTGGCGTTTAATTTTTTCTCCAAACCGGTGTTTCTTTCGGCGCTTTGCGCGTCTTGCACGGCGCGTTCCATCGCGCGGCGTGGGGCCAATATGACCAACAAATCTTTCGCGCGAGAAACGCCGGTGTATAGGAGGTTTCGGCGAAGCATAAGCCCGTGGGCAGAGGAGAGGCAGAGCACCACGGCGCTGTACTCGCAGCCTTGTGATTTGTGAACCGTCATGGCCCAAGCCGGAAGGAGGTTGGCGAGGACTTCCGACTTCGTGTACTGGATGGATTTCGTGTTGAAGGTGACGGTGGTGACGTTAGAGTCGATGGATGTGACGACGCCTAAATCGCCGTTGAAAACTTCTTTGGTGTAATCGTTCCTCTTTTGAAGGACGCGGTCGCCCGTGCGAAGTTTGAGGATGTCGGCGTCGTCGAAAAGAAAGTCGGATTCGTCGTCGGTCGAGGAAAACTCGCCGGAGTCGGAACCTTCCGCGGCGTTTAGTTTTTCTCTCAGAAAAGCGTTCAACGTAGCCGCAGAATTGTTGCCTTTACGCATCGGTGATAAGACTTGCAATTTCTCTTTCGCCGCGATGCGTCGTCGAGGTAAAATGTCGTCGATGATGAAACTCAAAATCTCTCGCACCGTGGCGTCGTCTTCCTTCTCCGTCGTGTCCACCCACACGCAATCTGTTATGCTTGCATCACCTAAATCGATAGAAGGATCGTCCGATGCAATCAACTGGGATCCCGTCCACGTCGCTCTGACGATGTCGTCCGGGAAGTCGCCTCGATTAATCGCATGTGCAGCGCCGACAATTTTTGATTTTTCCGCTTGGCGGAACACCTCCGCCAAGTGCACGTGCGGGCACCTTTGCGAAGCAATTACGTCTCTCAACACGGCACCTGGACCTACAGATGGGAGCTGATCCGCGTCACCAACGATTATTAATTGCGCTTTCGGTGGAATCGCGTCTAACAGCGCTGCACACAGAGGCGCATCCAACATCGATGCCTCATCGACAACCACCACGTCGCAATCCAACGGGTTCGCCCGGTTCCTCGCAAAGACGCCTTTGAAACTCAACGCGTTCGAATCATCCACAGCTACGTTGGATGCATCGTCCCCTGCACCGCTCGAATCTTTATCGCTGTCGCCTTGAGATGAGAAGTCTTTAAACTCTAATAAACGATGGATAGTACTCGACTGCAATGGGTTCGACATCGTTCGGTTGGCGTTGCCCATCTCCGCCATTCGTTGCGCCGCTCGTCCCGTTGGCGCGCACATGACGACGGTTTTTCCCATCGCGCGCATCAAACGAACAATGACGTGCGTGGCAAACGTTTTACCGGTGCCAGGACCACCAGTTAACGCCACGCACGGGGAAGTTAAAGCGACGTTCAAAAACTCGAACTGTTTTCGCGACAAACCAGGAGGGCCCCAGTTTTCTTTCTCCGCGGTGAGCTCGAGCCATTTCGCGACTCGAGCTTCGTCGACTTTGAATTTAGGTCGACTCAACCGTCTCAACAGATCGTCCGCGATTGATTTTTCGCACTCGTGCAAGCTGCCGTGAAACACGTGCGTGTCGTCGTTCCATTGCGCTAAAGACGCTATGGGAGTTCTCGCGCCAAACTCGCCCTCGGAGAAGTTTTGAAAAACGAAAATGTCGCCGCTATTTCTGGCTATTTTTGCCGCCTCGATGAAAACGTCGTCCGGTATCAACGCCCCAGAATTACCCAATAACTTCCTGGTGTGATCTTTCAGTGCCGGCCAAGTCATGTACGCGTGACCACCGGATTGCGCGACGCGTTGTAGCGCGAAGCGCATGGCTGCGCCGAGTCGTGAAGGATCGTCCGGTGATTTTTTCAATCGAGCGGCGATTTCGTCGATGTGGTGGAACGAGCATCCTCTGATATCACTCAAAGCTTTAAACGGATCCGCTCTTACTCTCACTTCGGTCTGAGCGCCGTGTTTCAAACTCGCGCGTCTCGCAATCAACGCCGAGGCGCCTAATTCTTCGGTCAAAAACGACGTCGCTTTCCGTTTTGTGCTGGATTCGTCCCAACTATTTTTTAATTTCACCGCAGTTTTCGCGCCAATACCCGGTACTTTCGTTAACAATTTCGCTCCGTCCGCAGAATCCAACGCCGCTAAAGTTTCTTTCCCTCCAAAGTGAGAGACTATTTTCTCCGCCGTGGCAGGTCCACACCCCGGTAAGATGCCGCTAGAGAGGTAGGCGATGACGCCTTGCTCGTCGCTCGGGACGCACATTTCCGCCGGTTTCGTAGAGACGAATTCTACGCCAAACTTCGGATTCGATCGCCAATACCCGCTCAATTTTAACGTTTGCCCGACGCCAACGTTAGGCATCTCTCCGACGACCGTTATCGTCGCCGGTGGTTCCTTTTGACCTTTCTTCGGTCGTCGATTCGGTTTCGTCAGCGCACCTTTCGGGAGTTGTTTCAAAGTGTCTTCGTCCGAGCACAACACTCTGGCGACGGTGTAGCCCGTATCCGCGGCATGAAACGTTACTCTGTGAACTTCGCCCGTGAAACTAAAATCATTTTTCTGCTGTGGTGGTTGTCTTTGCGCCGCCGCCGATGCTGCTATCGATGGCTGTCGTGGTGGTAGCGGCGTCCGCGTCTTCCTCGCCGCCGCTTGTTGTTTTTCCATCTCGCTCTTCCCGTCCTCTTCGACGTAATCGGCGCTCGTCGCGTACCCTTTGGCGTGCCATAAAGGAGCAGAAGGGGACGAGGCCGAAGCCGACGACGACGGCTTCGAATCTGGATGGTTGATTGCTTTCGCGACGATTCTGTTCTTCGTTCTCGCGTGATGTCCGTAATACTCGCGCGACGAAAACGACGTCGACGCGTCGCCGCTCCGCGAAGCTCTCTTCACTGCTTCGTCCTCCTCATTTCCACCGAAAAGAGAAGAAGAAGAAGAAGTACAAATACTTCGAGCAGAAGACGAAGAACGCGCGATGCTCGTTGTAAACGTACCAATCGCGTTCCCCGAAAGCCGTCCTCCGCTTCTTCGCCTCCGTTGCGAGTGGTGCATCGCCGCAACCATCGTTCGTTTCATCATCGTTGTCGCCTTATATGAGACTGAAACCCCGCCGCTGCTGCCGCGCGAAGGAAAAGGAGCAGTCAACGCCGCGTCGTTGAAGCTGCCGCCAAGCTCTGATTCTCCTCCTCTTCTTCTTCTTCCTTTGTTGTTACACGCCGCGGCGACGAAAGAAGAAGAACGCGCTGATGATGATGACGATGATGATGCAACTACCGCGCGCGAAGAGAAGGCCATTCAATTCAATTCGTGTCTTCTCACGACGCAGCAGAGAGAGAAGAAAACGTGCCTTCGTGCGTTCGTGCGTGCGATCAAACGTTCTCTCTCTCTCTCTCTTTGGATGTAACGTTTGCGCGAGTCGACGATCCCACCTCTTTATTCTCTCGTCGCACTACTATAGTGTACTACTCGTCGTCGTGCGAAAAGCGGAGAGAGAAACGCACTCGCGTCTTCTGTGTTTGTGGGGTGCACGTTTTCGCGGCAAAATAAAAAATCTTTCTCCCAGAGTCGTCGAAGCAGTCTGATGTCGATATTATTATTATTATCGACAGTTGTTAGTTACACGCGCTTTGCGAGAACCGTATGAAATAAATATTTTGTCGTTCGTCGTTCGTCGTTTTGCTCTGCTTTATTTTATTAAGAGAGAGAGAGAGCTCCTCGAACTCTTCACATATATTACACACATTACACACACGCTTTGCGCGACAACAGTTTAGGTGAGCGCTCTTTTTCTAAAAATAACTCTCTCTCTTTCTGTTCTGTTCTGTTCTGTTCTGTTCTGTTCTGTTCTCTCTCTCTCTCGCGCGTCCGCTCGTCGAGAATCTTCTGCAGTTTTGTGACTCATCCATTCCTCTCTCTCTCTCGGAAATTTTCCCCAAAAATCGTAACTAGAAGAAAAAGAATGTCCGTCATCGCCCGTTACGCCGGTTTCGTCGCCACGAAAACCGCGATGAAACAGCACTTTGCGGTCGCTCAACACGCGCGATCGTCTGCTGTCGCGAGGTGCGCAGTAAATATTTAAACTCTCTCTCTTTCTCGTCGTCGTAAACACGTTTCGATTCGAATTTTGATCGGCTGGTGAAGAGTTTTTTTTTTTGAATTCACACATTTTTGAGCGGGAAAAAAGTTGTTATATTTGTTGAAAACTGACGCTTTGACGCGTCGCGTTTACATTTCAATGTCGTTCGTATCTACGGCATCTATCTTTAAACAGACCGTACTCTGCGGTCGCCTCGATCAACAAGAAAGCGTTCGTAGACGCGGTCGCGGAAGCCGCGGGAGTGGAGAAGAAAGTCGCGGAGAACGTCGTCAACGCGGCGTTGGGCGTGGTGACGGCGTCGGTCGCCGCGGGCGAGAAGATCACGTTGACCGGGTTCGGGACGTTTGAACGCAAAATGAGAGCGGCGAGAGAAGGTAGGAACCCAAAAACTGGGGAGGCGCTGAAGATTCCAGCTTCAGCGTATCCGAGTTTTAGCGCCGGGAAGAGTTTTAAAGACGCGGTGAAGAAGTAAAGTAATAAAAGAGGAAGATTTTTTTTTGTAGTATGTACGATTAACCAACAAACATCGCGAGAACGGTTCTTATTTGTGTAAATATGATGAAACGGAGTTAACGCAGTAAGTATAAAAGATTATATATGATATACTTTGTTATGCGTATCACGCGCGCATCGCTTTCACCCATAACTTGGAGATGGAAATCAACGCGGAGCTCAACGAAAGCGTGGAATACACCCACTCGTTCGCGACAAAGTCCCTCGCGCGTCGCTCGCGAATCCATTCGAGGTCCGATGTGACTAAAACTAAATCTAATCCGTCTTTAACGATCGATTTGACCGCGTTCGCTTTCGCCAAAGCAAACTCACCGTCGCTTTTCGTATCCTCCATTCGATCTCCTACTTCGTCTCCTCTCTTTTGCGGCGACGAAATGAAAGAAAGGAGTCTTTTACTCGTCGACATGCTCCTCTCGTACGCGGCGGCTTCGTTCTTTTTCTCTCGCGCGGCTCTTTCGCGTCCGTCTAGATCCCGCCACTCGACCACTCGCAACGGTATCGACGTCGCGTACATAAAAAATTCTACTTTCATCGCCAACACCTTCAGCTCTTTGCGCTTCGCCGCGTCTTCCGATCTAAACACGCCGACGTTTTGCAACCACACGCCTTGTTCTAGGAAATAATACGTCGCTTCAGCGAACAAGGCTAAAAATTCTAAAGCGCGTCGTTGTCGTTTCGACGACGAAAGTCGAAAGCGACTCCCATCGTCGTCGGCGTCGTCGTTGTCCTTCTCCTCCTCCTCCTCCTCTTCTCGCGCCGCGTCGAGCGCTAAATGTTCTCGACACTGCAACGAAAACTTCAAAAACTTCCCCAGTCGCAGCGATCCGCGACTCAGGCTCAAACTCTTCGCCAGTTTTCGCAGCTTTTGCGCCGTTCGCTCTCGCGTCTTCGGATCGCTCGCGAGTGAAAATATCTCAACTGTTTTATCAGTATTTGTTGTCAACACCAAAGCGCTCAATACGGACGCGTATTTGACCGTTTTCAGCGTCTTATCGATGCCTTCTCTCGTTTCCAAGAGTTTCGAAAAGGTCGTCAGAAACTCCGCGAGGGACGACATTTTGTCGTTGTTGTTGCTCTTCGTCTTCTTCTCGTCGTTGTCTTCTTCTTCTTCGTCTTCTGCGCTTTTCGTTGCTTTTGCATTCGCGTCGACATCGTCGTCGTCGTCTTCTCCGTCAGTCTTCTTCTTCGTTGCAGAAGACGACGTCCTCGACGCGAGAGAAGATAGCATCACATGCAAACAAACGCGCTTCTTTTTCCTTTCTGTGTCGCGTGTTATTATTATTACGTCGCGTGTTATTCTGCGCGTCCAACCAAAACGCAGCGAGCGCACAACACATTTTAGGGTTTAGGGTTTAGAAATTGCAGCACGACTCAAAATCAAAAAAAAATTTGGACGCGTGCAAACAAAAACACGCGCAAACGCTCTCGTCGACGTCGTCGTCGTCGTCGTCGTTGGAGACACACACACACACACACAGAGAGAGAGAGAGAGAGAGAGAGAGTTAGAGAGAAGAAACAAGAAATGTTTGAATCGTGTTGCGGCGGCGCTCGATCTTCCGACGACAAAAACAAAGGAGCTAACAACAACGACTCTTCGTCGAACGACATCGACGAAAACACGGATGGAATTTCCCTCGGGAACGGCTGGCAACGGTGGGTGGACTTCGAAGAGAGAAGGTATTACTACTCGAAAGGTGGGACGACGACGTGGGAAGCACCCAGCGAGGAAGATTTGATCGAAGAACAAGACGGGAAGAAAGGTAAGAAGTAAAAGAGAAAGAAGAGAGCGTTTCGATTCAAAATCGAGCTCTTCGTGATCTCCAATTACTTTTTTGAAAGAAGAAGAGAGAGGCGAGCGAGACGTCTCGCGGTTTACGTTTAGTAGCTATTTATCATTTTATACATATACCCGAATTATACATACACACACACGCGTAATGTGTGAAGAAACTCGTATTTTCACTTTTCGTCGCGGGTCGTCGTTTGGTCGTCTAACTAATAAATGTACCTCTCTTTCTACGCGGCGGGGAGAGAAGCAAAGCTTCTTCTAAAAATCTAAAGCGCGTCGACGCTTTTCCCGCTCATAAACTCCAACACTTTCGGCACGGTCTCTTGTAACCTACGACCAGCCATAGCTAAGTTCTCCAAAAACTCAGTCTCGGTCGCGTGCGGACCGTCGACGATATCGGTTATCGCTTTCACGCACACGAACGGGACTTTGAACATCTCGCACACTTTCGCCACCGCGGCGGCTTCCATCTCCTTGACGCTCGCGTCGTTTTGGAGCATCATCTCGAGGTCCGTATCCGTCGCGTCGAGTGAGTTTCCGGTCGAACACACGCCTGATTTGAGTTCCGCGCGAAAATGTTCTCGCATTTTTGGCGTTTTCCACGTTTCAATCGCGCTGATTCCGTACTTCGTAAACGTCGGTATCGGTATTCTTCGGTCGTGGTATTTCACCTCGTCGACGAGAAACACGTCGCCGATGGCGCATCCTTTCGCTTTAAACCCACCGGCGGTGCCGCAATTCACGAGAACGTCCGGTTCGTGCGTTTTTAAAACCTCGTACGCGGCTAACGCGGCGTTGACCGTGCCGACGGAATCGACGCCGTGGACGGCGTCGTTCCCGCACGTCACGACGACGATTTCACATTTTCGTTCCTCTCCGCCGTCGCTTTTAAAGTCGATGACTCCACTTCTCACGACGGACGGCAACGGCGCGTGGTGGTGCGATTTCGGACACGGAGCGAGGTTTAATAAAGAAACTAACGGTTCAGCCTCCGCTTCCATGGCGACGAGAACCGCGATGGTTTTGATGGTTTTCGATTCCATTTTTGTGAATTGTGAAGAGAAAAGTTGTGTTTGAGGAGAGAACTTATAACGCGCGCGCGTGATGACGATGACGCGAGAGATACGATCGAGAGCGCGTGAATTCAAAAGTCTACACAATAACACGCGCTGTTGTTTACATAAAACTCTCCGGATCATTCATCGCCAACATCTCCGTTATCGTCCACTTAAAAAACTGGAACCCGCCGATTGCCGCGACGACGACCAAAACGGCCGTCTTGGGCTCTTTCAAAAGCTTCGCCACCGGTCGCGCGAACATGTAGACGAAACCAACCATGATAGAAATTGAAAATCGAGCGTATTTGGCCATGTTCGCCCAGAACGGGATGTCCTCGCCCGCCATGCCGGTTTGCGAGAGCGCTTCGTTGTAGTAGTCGTGCAACCAGACGTGATCCTGCGAGCGCGAAACGCTGTCTCCAGCCAACCGCATCATAGCTTCTGAAGTCTCCGAATCGAGAGCAAATGCTGGATCAGCGCAGTGCACCGCCGCGCACGCCGCCAGCGCGGTCAATCCCAACTTGGTCAAATTATTATTCGTGATGCTGTCGTTGTTGTTTTTCTTCGTCTTCTTCTCTTTCTGTTCGCTCGTGCTCGCTTCCATCGTAAACGTCCTTCTCTCCGCTTTGAAAGATCTCTCAGACTTCCCTTTTTTTCCCGAAGATAGAGAACGCTTTTTGCTCTTCGACGCGAGGAGGAAACTCGACGAGGGTCGTTCGATGGAACGAGAAGAAGAATTCAACATGCTCGTCGTCGCGTCGTTCGTTTTGCGCGACGTGCTCTCGCTGTTGTTATCTCTCGCGCTTCTTAAAACTGCGGATGATGTGTTTCAGAGAGAGAGAAAATGAGAAAATCCAAAACGCGTTTTTGCGCGTTTCTTCACACTAAACGACACGCACACACGCTCGCGCAAGCAAACAAACAAAACGTGCACACGTCGTAAAAGAGGTACATGCTCCTCCGAGCGACGACGTCTTCTGCGACCGTTTCGTCTTCTCTCCTTGCGTCTTCGGTCTGCTTCGGGAAATCGAACAACAACACCACCAAACGCGTCGTCGTCGCGGCGACGAAGACGACGAGACGAAGTTATTACGCTTTGAAAACGAGCGCGATTAATATGAGCAACGGAAGATACCACGCGACCGCACCGGACGTGCACCAATCGCCGACGTTAACGTTCGACGATGCGTCCAAAGCGTTCGGGGAAAACAAGGAACAGTTGTACGACCGATTGAGTTTCATAGGGAAACCGCAAGCGTTGCGAAACGCGTTTAAAGATCAGCGATTGAGCGAAAACGTGGACGAGAAGACGATGAAGTTAATCGAGGCGTTTTTGGAGAGCTGCAAGAAGGATAAGGCGTCTTCGACGGTTATTCCGACCGGGTGGAGAGAAAACGAGAAGAAGAAGACGGTGGTGCAAGAGATTGCGATCGGGGTGTTGCCGACGACGGTGTCGAGGCACAACGACGCGAGCGGCGCGCACGGGTTGCAAGACATCGCGAAAGGGACGTGCGGAGACGGAAAGACGAGGAGAGTGGTGATCGCGAGCGAGAACGAGAGCGATTTTGGGAGTTTGGTGAACGCGTTGACGAGAGCTTTTCCGGTGTTTTCTATGAAGAGCAAAGGGGGTAAGGAAGAAGACGCGACGAAGCCGGAACCGATGGTCGTGGCGTTGCACGGCGCGTCGGAAGCGACGTCAAAGAAAGCGAAAGCGATAAGTGAAGCGGTTGAACTCGCGTGCCGCATGGTTGATACGCCACCGACGAGCATGGATCCGCAAGGGATGGTTGACGAAGCATTGGCGGCGGCAAAACGCATGAACGGGGTAAAATCTCAAGTCTGGAGAGACAAGGAGTTGCGTCGGGACGGGATGGGATGCATCGCGGCTGTCGGGCAATCGGCATCTACGGACGGAAGAGAACCGGCGTTGATTCGCTTGACGTTCGTGCCGAAGGGCGTGGACGCGTCGGCGAGACCAATCGCGTTGGTTGGTAAAGGTATTTCGTTCGATACCGGGGGATTGTCCTTGAAAGTTGGCGGCTCGATGCCGGGGATGAAAGCCGACATGGGCGGCGCCGCGGCTATGCTCGGGGCGTTTGAAGCGTTGGCGAAGTGTTCCACGGAAGGCACGATCACTCTGAAGCAACCGCTGGAGTTGTTGATGTGTGTCGCCGAAAATGCCATCGGTTCTGGTGCCATTCGCAACGACGACGTCATCACGTCCTACGCCGGCAAAACGGTTGAATTGAACAACACCGACGCCGAAGGTCGATTGGTCTTAGCCGACGGCGTCTCGTACGCGTCCAAGACGTTGAACGCGACACACTTGATTGATATGGCCACCTTGACTGGTGCGCAAATGATCGCCACTGGATCCAAGTTCTCGGGCATTGTCTGTAACGACGACGACTTTGAATTGTTAGCGGTGAAGTGCGGTAAGGTTTCCGGCGATTTGGCGCATCCGTTACCGTTCGCGCCGGAGTTCTTCTGCTCGGAATTCGAATCCAAAGTTGCGGACATGAAAAACAGCGTGAAAAACAGAGCCAACGCGCAGTCGTCGTGCGCGGCGCAGTTTGTGTACAACCACATCGACGATGAGTGGAAAGAAAAAGGCGGAAAGTGGTTGCACGTCGATATGGCTGGGCCGTCCACGCACGACGGCGGGAGAGGTACGGGCTACGGCGTTGGTTTGTTGGTCTCGCTCGTCGAAGAACTCAACAAGTAAGAAGAAGAAGAAGGAGAAGAAGAAGAAAAGCATATCTGAAATTCGTTTCGCTTCCATCTGCACATATATTATTAGGTAATCCATCGGAATAATCAGAGCTATATTCTACTCGCAGAAGTACTGTGGTCATCTAAAAACTAATTTATACTAAAAGCTCTCTACGTACGCGCGCAACGCTTTACATCAAAAGCTCGGCGGCTTGGGCGTAAAAACGCGAAAAGAATTTGCCGATTTACGAAACTTGACGCCCATCTCGTCCCATCTTTCCACTGGACACTGAGCCACGAACGTATACACGTCTCCAGTTTTCTTATTCTGCGCGAACACGGCGACGTTCCTCCGGTACCAATTCGCCGTCTTGATGGTATACTCAAACTGATAATACTTAATCCCGTTCTCCCCGACCGTTTCACTCGCGGAATATAATTTCGCTTCTTTCCCAGACCCAGGCCTCGCCAACGCGTTCTCCAACAACCAGTTCGCCTGCTCTTCCGCGTTCCCAAACTGACCTAAATCGAAACCTTTCGTGGACGTTTGCACTATTACGCTCATGTTTTCTTCGCCGTTAGTTCCCATCGGCCCGAACGCGCTCTCGGGTTCTCCCACATTTTTCTTCTTCTGTTGCGACAAGGACGGTAAATCTAAGCTTTGCGCTCTTCTGAGCGCGTTTCTCTGAGCTATCGTCTGGTCCGCCAAGTATTCGTTCGGGAACAAAAACTCGTATCCTTTCTCTTCGTTCCGGTCTCTTCGATAGCCTTTCACGTCGTATATGGCATCCAGTCGCAAGTCTCGAGCGAACTGTTCGTTCAAGCTCAACAACCCAGACGTGACGCCTAAAAAGTTCGCACCGAGCGCGAGCGCGGACGTAGACGCCGCCGCGAGAAACACTCTTCGAGGCGACGTGTTCAGGTCCGAAAGCGTCGCCGTTGATGATGTCGTCGATGTCGTTCTTCTTTCTTCATCTTCACCTCGCACAGCGGCGAGAAACGTTGTCGTTGTCGTTGTCGTTATCGCCGCTCCTCTTCGTCTTCCTCCTCTTCCTTTCGAATCGCGAAAGCAGCGCGAGCGGTGGTGGTGGTGGTAACGCTTCTCTTTGGAGATTGCGTCGGATGTGGTAGGTATCGTCGTCGGAGCGCTCAGTTGCATCGTTCTTTTCGGTGATTAAAGTGTGGTGGATATCGTTCTCTTCTTCACTTTTCGACTTAAAAGAAAGCACTCAGACACATGATGCTCTCGATGAAACCAACGCCGCTGTTGCGCCGCGCCGACTCGTCGTCGTTCATCATCGCGAGCTCTTCCTCGTCGTCGTCGTTTCCGTTTCGTGGGGAAGCTTTCCTTCAGCGAAAACAACGCGCGCTTTCGGCGACGTTTTGTCGTCGTCGTCGTCGCCGGGAAAACAACAACAACAACAACACGAAAAGCTTCGGTGTTCCTCGCGCGACGACAACGGTCGACTCTCCGTTCACGGTCGGCCTCGGGTCGTCGTCGATGTACGAGAACAACACTTTGTCCGCGACGAGCTCGATCGAGAACTTGGGCAAACGCGGGACGATTGCAACCGGGCAACCTTTTTTGGACCACATGATTGACCAGTTAACGACCCACGCGCAGCTCGGGGTTTCCGTGGTGGTCGAGAAGAAACATTTAGGCGCGAAGGTTACGTGCGAACCGGATACGGCGAAATACGCGTCGGATGTGGACGCGGAGGCGACGTTTACGGCGGCTGGGGAGGCGCTAGGGAAAGCTTTGAAGTATATGCTCTGTTCAGAAGGTCGAATCGGGTTCGCCGCGAACGGGCGGACGAACGGGACGAGGTTCGCGGCGCCGTTGGACGAAGCGTACGCGTCGTGTTTGATTGAACAATTCGATTCGGAGAAAGACGGTGAGCTGAAGGTTTTCTCTTTAGCGCCGTACGGACCGAGAAATCGAACGCATATTGGCGTGTATCCGACGATTTATACCGAGACATTTTTTCGAGAGGTGGCGAAACACTCGGGATTGACCATTCGGTTGGAAAAACATCGAGGCGATAACGCGCATCACATCGTCGAGGCGACGTTTAAGAGTTTCGCGAGGTGTTTGAGGAAGTTCATGGATGAAATCGAAGGGACGTCTGGGGATGAATTGGATAGTAGCGGGGGTGACAACGACACTATCAGTCGAGTGGCGAGTCGAGCTCGAAGCACGAAGGAGACGAGCATCGACGTAGCGCTCGATTTAGATAAGAAATACGGCGCGAATAGTAGTTTGGAAATCTCCACAGGGATTGAAACCTTAGACGGTTTATTCAATGCTTTAGCAGAAACCGCGGAATTTGGCACTTTGAAATGCGTCGCATCGGGGGATACGTGGATTGACGATCACCACACGACCGAAGACGTCGCCATCACCATAGGCCAGTGCTTGAACGAAGCGTTGGGGAATAAAGCTGGATGTAATCGCATGGGCAGCGGTTCGGCGTCCGTAAACGGGAGCGAAGTGGAAGTAATCATGGATTTGTCAAACCGTCCGTATTTAGGGTACGATTTAGATTTTGCGAGCGATTCAATTGGCGACTTGAGTTGCGAGATGGTCGAGCACTTATTCATGTCGGTTACTTTCAACGGCCAGATGACTGTGCACGTGGTCACCAAAGAAAAAGGATCGACGGATAAAGATTTAGCCGAAGCCGCGATGAGAGCGTTTGGGACGTGCTTAAAACAGTGTAAGTCGATCGACCCGAGACGCGCGGGAGCAGTGGCATCCTCAAAAGGCACGCTGTCTGTTTGATCGTTATTAAATTCTTGTTTATTAGTATTACCTTGCTTTGCTAAATATCGTCGAAATATCGTCACGTAGCGCATCAAATATTCGCTTTATTATATAATAGTACATTTTTCAGTCCGACGAGCGACTTCCGACGCCTAAGATGACACTCAGATGCTTTTGCAAAAACGTCAGATATCTTCTTTGCTCGGGTGCGACGTCTGCAGAGCTTTGGAAATTTTTTATATCCAACTCCGTCCCCGAATCCGTTTTTAAAACCAGCGACGGTTCGAAGAACTCTTCTTCCTCCGTCTCTTTATCGTTTCGGTGCTCCTCCGTTTTCTCTTCCTCTTTCTTCTCTTCCACTTTGTTTACATTTTCTGTAATCAAAGTCTCGATAACCGTCGTCTCTTTATCTTCTTCTTCTTCTTTATCTTCTTCTACACTCGCCGTCTCTACCAAAGGAGGAGCGGTCGCCGCATCCGCGTTTGCTTCGCCCACGCCTTTTCCCCCAACATCACCCTCTCCGCTACTCGCCTTTCTCTTCTTCGCCGCGCCACTTTCTCTACCTCTCTCAACACCCCCCGTCGCCATCCTCTCCGCGTCCTCGACAATCTCCCTCCTCGCAATCGCAAACGCGCTTTCCTCGTACCCTTTCATATCCCTCGCGCGTTTACTCCTCGCTATCTTACTCAACCTTTTCGAGTGCGCATCAAACACCACTCGAATCGCCTCCTCCGCCGCGAGCGTTCGCGCGCGCACTTCGTCTATCTTCCGTTGGACTGTTATTATTCGCATTCAATAGATCAGAAACAGAGAGAGAGAGAAGTAGGTCAGCGTTGTTTTTTCTATTTCTGGGCACTTAAAGTGCTCAAATTCGAACAAAGGGGGAAAAAAGAGCCACAGCGAGAAAAAAAAAGAGAAAAAATGTACAGGGAAAACTCTCTCTGCATCGCGCGCGAATGCGAACGCAAAAGAAACGATTTAAAACGCACACTCGACGTCCAGCTCTTTCAAGAGCTCCTCGAGAACTTTATTATCTCTCTTCTTTTCTTCCGTCGTGTTTGTCTCTTCGTTTATCGTTTTATTCTTCGGGTTCTTCTTCTTCGCATCGTCGTCGTCGAGAAGTGTCGGTTGAAGAAGCGACTTCCGACGCGTCGAAATCGTCGTTTTCTTCGAAGCCGTCGTTGCCGCGCTACCGAGACTCACGTTGTTCGAGGCATCCGAAAGCGCGCGTCTTCTCTTGTTATTTGTGTTTTGATGCTGCTGCTGCTGCTGCCCGCGAGTCGTTGCCGTTGCCCGGGGAGGCATCGCGCGCGATGATGTTTTTTTGTGAGGAGAAGGAGAGCTTTCGAAAAATTTCAGAGTTTTAACAACACGCGCGCGCGACGCGCGTCGTATCCGGATCGCTTTACCCGCCCGCATCCGAGCGAAAGAGAGAGAGAGATTAAAGTAACATCGACGAGTGAACAAGAAAGATTCGCTGCTGTACTGCTACTGTTTTACAATGAGACGTGTATATATTTTCTACGTTTCTAGAACCGCTTCGCGAGGAGACCGCGGACCCTCTCTCTCTCTCCGTCTCTCTCTCGGCGCGCTCGCGAGAGCGTTTTGATTGATGTGTAATAATAACTATATTATTCGTCCTGAACTTTCATTTGTTCGACGAGCGCGTCTTGTTCGCTCACCAGTCTCGCGACGAGTCGTTTCGAGCTCTCTTGCATCTCGCCCGCGACGAACACTTCGTCCAGGACGTAATACGCCTTCGTGAACTGATAAATCAAATCCAACTCGCACACGTTTCCAAAATACGCATCCAATATTTCTACAAAGTGTTGTATCTTTTCCAAAGTAATCAACGCGTTATCGTCCGCGTCCACCGCAAAGACGAAATATAAACTCGCGTATCTTTTGTAGACGAGTTTGTACGTTTTGTAATCGACGACGTTGCACAAACGCGACGGTCTCGGGAGGATGAGGTTCATCACGTCTCTTTGAAGCTTTAAGCGCGACTGTTGGCTGTACGGCTCGTAGTATTTGGAGAGGCGGATTTTGCCTTGCTTGGAGAAGAGAAGCGCGAAGTGTATCATTTTCGTTTTGTCTTTCTGTTCTCTGTTCTTTCTCGCTCGCGCGCGTTCGTGTGCGCGCGCGCGGCGTGTGCTCGTGTTTTGACGAATGAGATTTCCCTAATTTTCTTTGCTGAAACCTCGCTCTACGAGAGTCGAAACATCCGCGCGGCGCTGGAAGTCGATCGGTACTGAAATAGTAAGATGGTGTAGTATTATAGCGTTTATATTATATCGATGGTTTGGTCAAGTGTTTGTTTTAGTATTATTATCGCTGATCTCGTCGCTTTTTTTATCTCCTTCTTTCTCCCTCGCCGCGCGAACGACGAGACTCGCTCATCTCTTTCTCCCCGAGGAGACGTTGTTTTTGATCTTATCGTTCTCTGCTTTCGGTTTCTTCGTTTTACTGATCGCCGTCATGATCATCAGCACATTTGTGATGACCGTGGTGGCGAGTTTCAATCCTTGCAACGCTTTTTCGTGTTTCTCGTTACCTCTACCTAACCCGATTGTTTTGATTTTCTTGTGCGTGTATTCTACTCCGGTATCTTTTTTCACCGACTGGTTGTGACCTCGCATGAGACAACGCGTCGTTAACAAACCGTCGACGCCAACTGGACCTCGGGCGTGAATTCTGGAAGTAGACACGCCGACTTCTGCGCCGTAACCGAACCTAAAACCGTCGCTAAATCGCGTCGAGCAGTTTGCAAACACGCACGCAGAGTCGACCCTTTGTAAAAATTGCTCCGCAGTCAACGGATTTATCGTCAAAATGCAATCCGTGTGCGAGGAACCGTTCGCGTGAATGTAATCGATCGCTTCATCCATGCTCTTGACGATTTCCACCGTACACGCGAACCTTCCGTACTCTAACCGTTTCTTCTCGCACAAAGGCAAACTCAACTCTTTACTCGCTCGGTCGCCGCCAAACAATTCAACCTCTGCTTTCTTCAACGCGCCCAATAGCTTTTCGTGCACGTTTGTTTTAACTAAATCCTCGTGAATCAACAACGTCTCCATGGCGTTACAAGCCGCGCAATAATCAGTCTTTGAATCGACAATAATTTCGCACGCTTTATCCGCGTCCAAATCCTTATCGCAATACACGTGACACACCCCATCCGCGTGTCCTAACACTGGAATCTTTGTGTTATTCTGAATGTACGTCACGAGCGCGTTCCCGCCTCTCGGAATGCACAAATCAATAACGTCGTGTAAACCGAGCAACTCTTTAATCTCTTCTCTGCCGGTGATTAAACTCACGCACGCCCGGTCGACGTTAAACTTATCGAACTCTTTCACGATGATCTCGTGTAAACACTTATTCGAATTCGACGCTTCCTTCCCGCCTTTCAAGAGCAATCCGTTTCCCGTGCGAATGCACAAACCACATATTTGCACCAGCGCGTCCGGTCTGCTCTCGAAAATGATCAACAAAACGCCCAGCGGACTCGTCACTTTGCTCAACTCTAACCCGTTTGCAATTTCCGTCTGCTCCAAAAGCTTCCCGATCGGTTCGTCCATGTTGCTCAGCGCTCGCAACCCGTCCGATAAGTTCTTAATCTTTTGCGCGGACAGTTTTAATCGCGCGATTAAGTTTTGGTCGATGTCGGAGGAGTTGGTCGCGATGTCGATGTCTTCTTTGTTCGCGGACGTTATCTTCGATTCGTTTCGCTCCAGCGAAGACGCGATGTTTTTCAAAAGCTGGTCGCGCTGGGCGGTGGTCAGCGATTGGAGCTGCCGAGAGGCAACTCGAGCGCGTTTAGCTTGGTCCGTGGCAGATGGAGCTGACATCGCGCGGCGTGTTGTGTGCGTTCGTTTTTTTTTGTGGGTTTCGAGAAGGAAAAGAAGGGTAAAAATTGTCGAGGAATCGGTATACATATACGAAAGCGAACGCGAATACATCAAATATCTTTTTACTACTACACTATGAAGTTCCTTCCTTCAAGGTAGGCTCGATTGGCCGCCAGTAACATCTTCTTCCTTCGTCTCCTGCGAACGACCGCGAGGACGACGAGGAAGAGGACGACGAACACAAGAAATAAGAAGGTTCCGAAGTTGTCTGGCGAAAAGAGGTTCACGATGGGTGAATGGCTCTTCGCGTTCGCGATGTCGACGAGGATGTTCGGTTCCGCGAGCGGCATCTTTTCGAGTTCGGATATTTTCTCGAGCTCGTTTTCGTTGTCTTCGTTGCGTTCGATTTTTGATACTTCGCCGACGATATCATTTTCTCCCTTTTCATCTGTTTCACTTTCAACTGCATCGTCTTCCTTTTCGCTAGCGTGCTTGAACATCGTATCTTTTGCGACTTGGCGTTTTTCTTCAACTTCGAGAATCCGGTCGTAGTTCGAGGCGATATCGTTGATTCTCTTCTTCGCCTCACGTTGGGCGCGTCTCTTCTCGAGCGCCTCATTCAAAGGGTGCGCGCGTCGGCGACGAAGTTCCTTTGCACTGTTTTGTTTTCGCACTTCTGAGCCAAGATCTCTATCTATCGCTTCTTTATCGAGTACCTTTTCCATTCCTTCAACGAGTTCTTTGCTTTTTTGCTCGTGGGTACGGATGGTAGCCATGACGGCGTCGTGCGCGTCTTGCTGCCATTTCTTTTCCTCCTCAGTCAGAGTTTGATTTCCCTCTTGTCCTTCGTGCTCTCCGCGCGATTCAATGGCTTCGCTAGCGTTGTCTTTTGGTAAGAATTCCGGGTCGATGTCATCCATTTTCAGTCCCTCAGAATGCATTTCCTTGCCAGTCGAGGCGTCTATTTCCACCACCTTTGTCGTTTCACCTTCATTCCCGCGATTGTTTTGCAAAGACTCTTCCTTCTTCGCGACTGAAGCCTCTTCCGTATTTTTTTTCAACTCGTCGTCGGTTTTTGCGCCAACCGAAACCTTTCCTGTGTTTTGGACCGCCGCGATTGGCTCCTGCGTTGTGCCCGAATAACACTCAAGATCCTTCGCTTTCGACCTCGCCTCTAATCCTTTCTCTTCCCAAGTAGGCGCATGCGACCACGCGCTCGTTTCCTTAGTGTTATACGTCGTACTAAAACCAAAAACATCCTCGCACAACGTTGGATGATGGTCGTCGTTTCTGAACTTTTTTGGTACCATCGTTCGCATTTCAGCAGAGACGTAGTACTCGCTCGGCGACAACATTAAAGTGTCATCGCACCACCCTTGGACATAAAAATCAAGCGCCACTTTCATTTTGTCCCGGAACGAGTTGACTTGGTTATCACGATAGCCGTTGTTCAAATCGACACCTGTGCCTGGCACGATGAAAATGTTTGCGTTGTTTCGAGGTGAAAAGAGGGAAACGTAGTCCGCGACAACCGGAGCATCTGTAGCAACGTGAATGGTGGCGTTCTTGTGAGATGCCAAGCAATTCAGCGCTTCTTTAATGGTCACGTGTCTGTTTCGATCCGTTCGCGACACTAAACGAACTGCCGTGTGAAACTGGTAGGAAACTGAACACGTTGGATGTGAGAAAACTTGGTCCATGCAAACGTCCGATTTCGGAGTGTCGTCTGGGAAGCAGTTGGCACTTTCAGGATAACCCGTACGGATTTTCAAACACTGTAACCGACTCGAATCGGCGGCTTTCGAGCCTAAAAGTGCACCCCACGCGTCCGCCAACTCTGTTCTCGGACGTATCAACGCGAAAAATGCGCATCGTAAACACGGATGTTGCGAGACGTCGGCTGGGAAATACGCATCTTGATTTGGAGAAGAACGACGTTTATCGACCATTGTCGTCAGCGCATTGAACACATCCCAATCTCCATCTCGCTTGTCTGAGTTCCCACTCTGCCATATGTAACGTCTCAATTCCTCGTTCTTCAAATCTGGATCGCTAATCAAACTTGGCGGCTTAATTCCAGCATCCGAGTGAATCGTTACCCATTTAGCGTTATGCAATAAATCCGAAGCGCACTGTAGACACGGTTCGCACTGCCAGCCCGCAACGTCTGCGGAATCGCACGACACTTTTTCTCCGTCGCAAATTTCTGGTTTCGCTCCATCCTCATCTTTATGCTCTCTGCACGTCTTCGATTCCTCAAACGACCGCGCTCGACAGTGCCCTTTCCTACACGTACTCTCGTCCGCGCCGAGCGCGCCCAGCGCCAAAATCGCCTCCTTCCCTTTCCCACCCACGCGTTCTCTTAACATCCTCTCCTCATCCTCACCGTATCTCAAATCCATTCCTAAATGTCCCTCGAAATAATCTAAAACGTTCCATTCCGCCAATTCTTCGATGAAGAGTACCCGTTTTACTTGCATCGCAAACGCCAACCACTCGGCGACGGTATTCCCCATGTGCCCTAATCCGAGTCCATACCACGCCGTTTTAACGACTAAATACTTCGCCTCTTTCCGCTCTCGCTCGTATTTTGGGTCGTTCGACAGCACCCGGTTCCTCCAAGAGACGTAATCGCCGTATTTCTCCAGAAATTCTCGACACGAGAAATGTCGCTCTCTGTCGCTCGATTCCTCTTCTTCCTCTTTGGACTCCTCTCCGATGCCTAAATTTTTCCGAATCTCCTCCTCCGCCAGACACCCACACCGCGATTCAAAATCAAACATCGATCGCTGTTCTTTCCTCGCCAACGCGCGAGTGATGCTATCTTCGTTGTTTTCGCCGTCTTTTTTCCGGTAGATTCTCGAACGCATCGCTCTGTCGATGGACTCTTTCTGTTTCTCGGCTGCGCATTTGTTGTTGTCTTCCGCTGCCGCGAAGTAACGCGCGTTGTGCACTACAAACACGCACGCGAAGAGAAGGAACGCGAAACGCCGACGAAACATGTTCAGAGATTTATAACCAGGTCGTCACGCGCGCGCGTTCGAAAGAGAGTGCGACGAGGAATGCGTGTGTGTGCGTGTGTTTCGCGCGCGCTTACTTTTTGTGGATTACTTATTAGATAAACGCAAAAAAACGCTAACGAGAAACTCTAAAATGGCCGCAGACCAGGAGCGCGGGACGCGGATGCGGATATCCGGACCGTACGCGAGATCGCGGTGGATAAAGCTCACTTTCTCCCAAAAGTTTGCGTACGCGAGTAAAAACAAGACCATCTTCAGGGCGAAAGGCAACGCGTGCACTCGTCGTCGAAGCGCGAAGAGTTTGCGTTTGGCGAGGCGCGCGCGCTTTAATCGAGCGGCTTTTCTAATTTCGATTTGTTCACCGATGTGGATGTCTTCGTCGATTTCGGTGTTGTTGATTCTGTCCTCGCGCGGGGTTGGAGATGGGAGATTCGCGAACATGTATCGCGGTGGAAACCGACCGTTTGGATCGAAACTTGAACCGCTGAATGTCGTCTTCATTTCATTCGAGCGCAAGATTTGCGTCGGTGGAAAGTCGCTGAAGAGTTTCAACGCCGAGCGACACAACGCGTCGACGGCTTGGAGCTGCCGTTTTTTTAATTCTCGCTTTTTGTGTCGCTTTCGCGGCGACATGTTCGCTAACGACGAGGACGAACCGAACGAAACGCTGCGAACTTTTTGCATCATTTGCTTCATCTTTTTCTTCTTTTCGTGCTCGGAAACATTTTGCGCCTCGGCGATGTCTTCCGAGCTTCCTTCGACTTTGTCTTCGAAACTTGTCAAAGCCGGAATGGTTTCTAAGCGACACAAGAACGAAAACATCACGTCCTCGTCGTCGAATTCGTGTCTCGCTCCGATGATGCTCTCTCGTTCTCGCAGTAAAACTGCCACGGTCAAATAGACCGGCATCAGCGGATGCGTCGCTAAGAATAGATCAAATAGGCGTTTTACGCACTCCATTCTGCTCTCCTCTTCCTCTCTCTCGCTAATACTATCTGCACTACTCAACCTCCTCTTGTTGCCGTCTGCGGACATTGAATGCCACGTCAATACTTTCTGCAACGCGAATTGATATTCGTGTTTTTTCGCGCCGAACGCGACGGCTTCTTTCAACGTTTCGTCCTCTTCGAAAGCCAGTTCTACTACTCGAGCTAATACTATTCGTAACGTTAAGACGGTTGGATACATCGTCATTCGCGTGTTATCCCGCAAACTAAACGACGCCAACCGGTCGCAAATTGCGCACGCAATTTTATACTTCGCGTTCGTATCTTCTTCGGAATCGTCTCCCTCCGCGCCTTCCGCGACCACCGATAGGACGACTTGCGCCACCGCGTGAAACCCTTGATAATATCTCAATCCACCGTGTATCTTCTTCCCACCAAAAACCGATCTCAAACATCTCTCCAACTCTCTTCTCTTCTCCCCTTGCTTCTCTTTTTCCTCTTCCAAGTCAAAATACGACCGCTCACAATCCGCCGATATCGTTCTCGCTTGCTGCTGCTGCTGCTGCTGATTCGCGTCTTCCTTCTCTTCTTCTTCTTCTTCGCACTCTCGCTCGTTGGCGGCGAATTGCACCTGCGAAATCGACTCAAACTCGATGTTTAAAAGTTGCATCCACATCGACTGTCTTTTCTTCGCGTTCGGCGCGCCCACGAGGCTCGCCAGTTTCCGCACGGACGACGACGACGACGACGTTTCTCCACTTTTTTCCCCGTAATGGTTTTGAGATGCCAAGAACTCGACGCCCGTCATCATTTCGCGTCGTTTTCTCCTCGTGGTATCGATCTCTGTGCGACGAAAGTATCGTTTGAGTTATGCGCGCATAAAAAAAAGAGAGGTTTCGAGACGAGCGTCGTCTTCTCGCGCCTGCGCGCGCGGGTCGCGCGTTCGTAGAGAAGAAGAGTGTGTGTGAGTGTGTTTTGACGCATTTTCATCCTTGAAAAGACTTCAAAAGAAAACCGTTACGCTCTATGGGACAAGCGCAGGCGAAAGACGCGACGATTCGTCGTTCGAACAACGCAGAAACGACGACGACAGAGAGTGGTGGAAACAACGATGCCCCCGCGCATCTTCCCTCTTCTTCTCGGAAAGAGAATAAGGAAGAGGAAACGACGGGCTTCTCCAATAATCGTTGTCGTCGAGAGCCATCATCTGCGTCGTCTTCTTCTTTGAAAACTGTCGCGGGGAAGTTTGAAAAATTAGGTATCGTAGCCACTCAAGGGAAAGAAGAAGAAGAAGTGGTAAAAGAGGAAGAAAAGAACGACATGGACGAGAAAGAAGGCGAAGAACTGGAGCATTCGGAACCGGAGTGTTCGCGATTAGTCGCGAGATGCGATGGATTTTGTCCGAGAGAGGAGCGGGAAATGCGACTGTCTCGATTAGATTTTGACAAGAGGTTTGAAGGCGAAGACGGGCGGATGATTATGAAAAGATACACGCGCGCGTTTAATAAGAATCCGGACGAAGTGAGGACGTTAGAGGCGATCGAGAAAAGTTTACAAAGGTTGCGAAATGTTATCGAGGAGAACGTTACGTTGTTGGGTAGCGATGATGATAACGACGAGGCGTTTTCTTCGCTCGCGTGGTTCGTTTGGGATCGAGCTCGAGCGATTCGAGGCGACGTGACCGCGCAATCGGCGTGTGGTCCTAAAGCGAGGAGAATTATGCGAATGCTTGTGAGAATGTTGATTCGGTTAGACTATTTGATTAAACAAAAGGAAAGAGCGAGAGAGTACGCGCAGATGACGCGGCAGATGAAGCGAGATGCGCGACAGGACCATTCCATGGCGAGGATGTTTCGAGAACAACTTGGGAAGTCATTGGCGACGTATAATTCAATGTGCACGGAACGCGCCGAGTACGTTTCGCTCGAGGAGAAAGCAGAGGTTTTGGCATATAGATTGCTTCTCAGACTCTCGGCGAAAATCGAAGAAGAAGAGGAGGAAGAAAAAAGTTGCTCACCATCATCCACTTCTTCCAAACTTGACAACATCGATTTTCGAGCGGCTGAACTCGACGTGTTGAATTCGGTCCTCGTTTCGAGAGCTATGCATCTCTCCGTCTGCGTCGACGCGGGTAAATACGTCTCTTTCTTCAAATCGATCGGCTCCGAGTCCTTCACGTTTTTCGAGTTCTGTTGTTTGTACGCGTGTCTGGACCCGCTCCGGGCTCGATACCTATCGCGTTCAAACGTCAGTCACAACAGAATGAAAATGAAGAAAACAGACGCGTGTGCGCTCCTGAAAATCAAACACATCGAGAAACTCGATCTCCTTCTCTACCATACGAACACGAACTTCGACGAGAACGATATTGCTTTTAGCAGCGTCGTCGTCCAGAAGAAGAAAAGGCGAGGCAGCGCCGCCGACGACGAAGCCGCCGCCGACGACGACGTAGCGTCAGAACAACGAAGAAAACTCGAATCTGTAGCCATAGAATATTTTAGCACAGAAAGCGCGCTTCCCTGCGCGACTGGTCCGAGCGCCTCGGCGCTTTGGAACGAATAGTGATGATGAGAATGACGATGATGTTCGTCTCTCGCAATTGTAGATAGACCGCGAACGCGTTCAGTTTTAATTTTTCATCCTACGCACATTTTAATTTGGATGCATTACAAAAATCCCACACAAACTTGACGCTGTCTCGAACACCTCAAGAGAGAGAGAGAGAGAGAACATAGTTTGCACGCGCACAAGACAAACACAAAGATGGACTTGGAACACGCCGCGCTCTTGTGCAGCTCTGTGTCCAACTACCAGTCGCCATCCACGGGCGCTCTCGTCCCATCCATTCACCCTTCGACGACGTTTTCCCGAGACGATGAGTACCGCGCGCATCGCACGAATTCGAATGGAGGAGAAGAACAACAACAACACTCTTTCGTGTACTCACGCGCGGATAACCCGTCTTTGCACGTCGTGGAATCCGTGCTTTCAAAGTTGGACGAAGCAGAAGAGAGTTGCTTGTTTTCTTCGGGCATGGCCGCGGTGAGTGCGATCATGAACGCGCTGTTCGTTCCGGACTGCGTGGTGTTTTTCCCGAGAAGATCGTACTTTTTAAACCGAAAATACTTTCGCGAGTGGTGCACGCGGCAGCATGTGCGAATCGTGCAGTACGACACGGACGAGAGTTCGTTGGAATATTTAAAATTAGCCATAGAGATGGTCTCGTGCGAAGCGGAGAGCGCACACGAGAAGTTCATGTGGATCGAAACGCCTGCGAATAGTTCGTGGGAAGTGTTAGATATCGCGACGGTTACGGGATGGTGCCGCGAGAACGGAGTGACGAGTTTCGTGGACGCGACGGTGTTGACGCCGTTGCTTTGTCAACCGTTAAAATTAGGAGCAGATTTTGTTCTCCACTCGTGCTCGAAATATTTGAACGGTCACTCGGATGTGTTAGCTGGGGTGGTGAGTTGTAAAGATCGGACTTCCAAGCATTGGAAGAGGATTAAAGAAGCGAGAGTTACTGGTGGGGCGGTGTTGTCCGCGTTTGATTGCTTCTTACTGGCGCGAGGTATGAGGACGTTGCATTTAAGAGTGCCGAAAGCATCTGAAAATGGAATGCACGTGGCGAAGTCGATGCTGCAATTTACGTTTAAAGGAGAGAAGGGTGAAAAGGTGGTGCCGAGTGCGGGCGAACAAAACATGAGCGCCGCTGCGATGACATCGACAACGAGTTTTCCAATATCGCCGTGGTTCAAGTTAGTGGTGTTATATCCAGGTTTGCCTGAACACGTAAATCACGCGATTTCGAAGCAACAACAAGCCGGAAAGAACCAGAAAATGTTTGGCGGGATGTTGTCTGTTGTGATCACGCCGATTTTACCAGATCAGAATGCTAAACCGGCGATGGAATCAGAGAACGCTACTCCCCAGACAAATAACAACGGCGAAACTAACGGTGCGAAAAATATCGACATCAACGATTCAACACCAAGGAAAGAAACGGATAAACAAGAAAACGCGATAACAACGACGACGACGACGACGACGACAGAAGGAGGAGGAGGTGCTAATATGCCTCCAGCGCCGGATTCACATGCAATCAAGATGCACAACATTGCATTTGAAATGGCAAAAACGACGGCGACATTAACCAAAATTTGGCGACCAGCAACTTCTTTAGGAGGTCCTGAGTCTTTAATTGAGCATCGGGCTTCAGTAGAAGGCGGTGCATATCCTTGGAGCCAATGTCCTGCGGGTCTCTTACGCTTAAGCTGCGGTTTAGAACCTGGGCACAGATTGGCGAGAGATTTGAAAAGTGCGTTACACGCCGCGCATTTAAAAGTTTGTCGCGCACATGGTTTGATAAAGACTTCACAAGCGAGTAAACCGAACGCAGCGCTGGCTCAACCGATTCTTGCGCATCAGATAGTGCAACACTCGCCGCAAGTGCCGCAACAACCAGTCGTCTCTAGAAACATACTCCACGGCGCACTGGGAGCCCTCACATCACACGCGAATGATAAGAAACGACCGTATCCAGAGAACACCGCTGAAGAAGCGCACAAGAGAGCAATGACACCAGAAGCGGCTCAGAAATCGACACCGGAACCCGTTGGCAATCTCTCGCTTGACATTCCGGTCGGTAGCTTAGAAGAACCAAAGTTGGTAAAAATTAGGAAACCGCGCAAACCGGCCGAAAAAACGGCGCCGGCGCCAGATGATCAAAGGTGTTGTAAAAAGAGCACGCAATGGCACTGCCCGAAATTCCGATTCGGCGCGACAAAGTATTGTGAGAATCATCAAGACTGCGTATTGAAAGATCTTGAAGGACCAAAAAAGAGGGGACGAAAACCTAGTTTAGGAACCCAGGCGGCGATGGCGGCGAACGGAGTGCCGATGGGTGCAGCGCACATGTCAGTTTTGGGGGCAACGGCGGGGACAGCTTTGACACAAATGCAACCTTCTTTGACAACTCCAATGCAAGTTGGTCAACAACCCATGATGGCGGCGGCGGCGGCGGCGGCTACGACGACGACAGCAGCACCCCCAACGATTTCTGGTCGACCGGAACAACCACCAGATGCATCAAATCCAGGGGCAACTGCTCCACCAACAGGTTCACTGGCGGAAACAGCTGCAACAATACCAACACCAACGACCCAGGGATCGGTCCCTTTGGCACAAAACGTGCCTCAGAATGTTCCGCCGCCGTCGCCACCGAAAAACGACGGTATTTTTACGAGCGGCGATCTCGACATGCCTATTTCGATGATGGTCACAGATAGTGGGAAAGTCAATCTGCAATTGGCGATGGATGCGCAAGTAAGAATGAATAAAAATTAGCTTAATAAACCCTTAGAAACACTGCTAAAGAGAGAGAAACACGCACATTACTTGAATGATATCTATATGCGCTTAAATTAAAATGTTTTTTACAATTCTATTTTTTCTTCTGCATAGCCAAAGCTTGTTTTCTCTTCAAGCTTTGAATCATCGAATCCAACTCGTTCTTTCCGATGCTTCCAGAAGATGATTTCTTCTTACCAACACTTCCAGGAAAATCATCTTCCTCGTCCAGAGTAACGCTTTCGCCATTTTTAAGCATCTCAGCTCGAATTTTCTCAAGTTTTGCCAATTTCTTTTCGCGACGCTTCTCGCGTTCGCTTGCGATGAGCGCTTTCGATTCGACGTCCTTATATCTTGGATCGGTCGGATCGAGCGCAAACTCGTGGTTTTCAAAAAGGGCACCGAATCGCTCATCTTGAACGTTGATTGTTTTTTTGCCTTCATCATCCATATCATCGTCCATTTCGTCGTCGGATTCGGCTCTTCGTGCGGCTTTACCTCGAAGTTTGCGCTTCTCGGCCAATCGCGCTTTCTTCGTTTTGCGCGTGACTTTCTCTTCGCCTTCTTTGGTTGTTTTCGCGAGAGACTTGTTTTTCTTCAAGCTTTGCGCATCGCCTCTGCCTAAAATGGCATTTTCGTCCATCATGAGCAACTCGAGTTCTGCTTTTGCTTTCGCATCTTCTTCGTTGTCTACTGTACCTCGTTTCTTCTTTTTTGATTTCTTCTTCTCTTCGACAACGCTATCGTCGTCATCTCGAACGCTATCAAATTCAAAGTTCGCATCTGGTTCTTGTGCAAAGAATGGATCGTCGAATCCATTTGTTTCTTCGTCTGCGCCGGCTGCAAATTCTTCTTCTTCTTCTTTCCCTCCCTTGCCGTTCTTCTCCCGTTCTTTCTTCTTCTTCGCGGCCAACTTTTTCTCTCGACGCTCGCGTTCCCGTCTCTCTTCGACGGTTTCTTTTTGACCGAGTGTCCCTTCTTTCTTTTTTTTCTTCATTTTTGTTCCGAAATCTTCCAAACCAGCGTGAAACGTGACTTCCATGTCGCCTAAATCACTGTTCTTACCGGATTTGTTTCCGTATCTGTTTGAGAATTTCTTTTGCATGGCATATTTCGTCGACGCTAATGCGGTGTCTTCAATCTCTTCTGATGATGAGGATTCAGATGCAGAACCGTCGTCGTCGTCTTTGAGGAAGAAATCGTCGTCGTCGTCGTCGTCGCCTTCACCTTTTCTTCCGTCGTCTTTGTCGATATCATCCAACTTGACGCCTTTGCGACTCGTCTTACTCTTGTAATCTTTCCCGAGCAAGGCGGCTAAATATTTCTTCTTCTCTTCTCTCTCTTCCCGCTTGCTTTTTTTGTTTTTCTTTTCTTCTTTTTCCTCATCGCTGGTGTTCTCTTCCGAATCAGATGCCAAATAGGCGTTGAAATCGTCATCCTTCAACTTATCCTCGGTAATTTTTCGACCGAAGGTTTTCTTCCTAGCTGGATCTGCTTCGTCCCAGGACAATTTCACCGTGGCGTTTCGCAAGGCTTTCACTTCAAATTCAGGCGGCTCGTAATCCTCCGGCGTGTCTGTGGCAACATCGCGGACTTCACGCTTCGAAAAGTCTTGGTCGTTCGGGACGTAACGTAAATCTAACAGCGCCGAGGACCGTTCAAACTCTAATCCGTCGCACTGTTCGTACACCAACTTTGCGGTTTTGATCGAGTCGCACTCGATTATCGCGTAATAGTACTTTAATCGATCGCGTTCGTATTGCCTCAACTGTTCGTTATCGATTTCTTTCCCTTCTTTACCGAATTCAAATTCGGAGAGCTTCTTTTTGTTCCTGCGTTTCTCGGACAATTCGTTGCCTCCATATTTGCTCTTTTTGATTTTCGCAACCGTGCCCATCGGCCCGATGGTGTTTTCCTCTTTCATTCGCTCGAGACCAAAATCAGACGGGTATACGGTCACTCGTTTTACTTCTCCACTCGAAGGGCAAAACGAGCGCAGAATTGTTAAAATGTCCACCGCTCGTATTTGCTGCCACTCGCAGTTGACCAACGCTAATCGCTTCGTCGCCTCTTGTTCCGGCACCGAACTCTCGTGCCCGGTTTCCCTTCTTTCCGCATAACTCGCCAACACGCCTTCGTCGGAAAGCTCTTCGCTGTCCGACGACTCTTTAAACACATCGTCGTCGCTCGTCTCGCTATCGCTATCATCATCCTCGTCGTCAGAAGAGGACGAAGAATCCTCGAGGCCAACGCCTCGCATCCGATCTCTCGACGCGTCTAGCTTCGCTTGCATATCCGCGTCCATCTCCGGTAAGTCCCGACGGTCCACCTCTACCGGTTTTTTGTGCTCGCGTTCCTCTTCTTCCTCCTCTTCTTCACCATCGTCATCTAAATCGTAATACGACTCTAACCCTTCTCGAGAGATTTCTCTCTGCGATTTTTTGCTCGACGTTCTCCTCCCGAATTTGTCCACTTTTTTCCCCGTCAGCTCTCCTTCGCCGCCGGCGCCGCCGACTCGAAAATTTTCATCATCAAACATCTTCTTAAACCTGGAATCGATTTTCACTTTCCTCGACGCTTTCCGCATGGTCATGAATCGAGGATCGTGTTGCGCGGCTCGGAATCGAGGGTCGTCGATGACGTCGGCCGCGTTGACCGCTTTAGAAGGGTCGAAGGAAGAGGAGGAGTGTTTTTTCCCGGAGCGCGCCATGATGCGTGTGAAACTCTTTTCTGTTATGCGAATGCGATGATGAAATCTCTCTGGCGACGAATATATCACAAAAAACGTCTCGCGATGGATGTGTCAAAGGTCCACGGCGAGCGAGAGCGTTTGAATGTTGCGTTAAAATCTGCGCGAGCGGTACTTGGTCGCGTTCACCAGTGCGTTAGTTGTGAGCGGTATTTTATTATTTTTTTATGAAGCAAACGACGTCGAGAGAATAGAATTTTTAGAGCGGTGCTGTTGGTCTCGATGAAACGCGTCGCGCAACGCCCAGAACGCGTCGCTCTTCGAGAGGAAAGAAGAAGAAGAACCGTTCCTCGGGCCATCGCTGCTCGAGTGAGAATACTCGGCGGATAATCTTTGTTTCAACTTTTCGACGCGTTCTTTGCTTCTTTTGGCGCGCGCGCGTCTGAGGTCCCGCGCCTGTCGCAACGCGGCTCTGGTTTGCGTTTCGATGCGAGACGCGTCTTCCGATTGGTTTCGCTCGAGAGAGGCGGTTTTTCGCTGCCACTTTTCGCGTTCTCGAGTGAGTTTGGATAAGTGTTCTTCCATGCGTTGGATTTTGGCGTCTTTGATGCGGTTGATGCGGCGGAATCGTTGGTGGAGGAGTTTCGGATGGTACGCGCTCGCGGAAGGGGCGGTTGCGTCCGTATTCAAGAACGTCATCAATTCTTCTTCTTCGTTTTTGTCGAGATCAGTGATATCGCCGTCTTCAGAGTCGCTGTCGCTGTTGTTGTTATGGTCGTTCTCACTGTTTCGCACACCATCTCTATCATTTTGTAACACCGGTCTCTCGCTTTCACCGCCGCTTGCTCGAATAATGTCTCTCTTTACCCTTTCCAATCTCGCGCCGAGAGTAGATCGTAAATTCGCCCGCTCTTCCTCCGCTTGGTTTTTAATCTCCGCCATGGTACTCGCGTGTCTCGGAAAGTGCACGTTCATCTCTTGATTTTCAAAACGCATCTTCATCTCTTTCATGGCTCGCTCAGCAACCGCCACGCGCTCCTCGTGCGCCTTTCTCACCTCCTCCGATTCCTTCGCAAACGCCGTAAACGCCTTGCGCATGCTCTCCTCCAAATCCATCCGCATTTGTTCCTTGCACTTCAACGCGGCGTCGTAAATCCTCTCCGCCGTTTCTAAGTGCACTTTCGCCATCGCCCTCGTCTGTTTTTCTGCCACGTCCAGCTCCCGATCCAATTTTTCCGTCCTCTCGTCCAACCGGTCAACGAGTCGCTCCTTGGCAATCTCTCTTCTCTCTTTCCTCTCTTCTCTCGTTTTCCGTCGCTCGGCGCGCCGTATCGACCGCCACTGCTCGTGCAAACTGAGCTCGTTCGTTCGCGACTGTTTTTGCTCCTTTGTCATCGGTGGCGTCGTTCGTGCAGTCGTCGTCGCGTTCGTCTTTTCTCGCGCGTCGTCGTCGTTTTCATCGCCGGTTATAAAACTCGCCTCCTTCAGCGTAGAGGAGGAGGTTTCTTTTTTTTCTTCCTCTCGTTCTTCTCGTTCTTCTTCTTCTCGAAGAGAGAGGGGCTCCTTCTCCTCGTCCATTCTCGCTCGCGCGAAAGTCGCGCGTTAGGCTTCGCGAGCGCGCGGGGATTTGATATCGAACGCGCTCTGTTTGTCATGCATGTTTGTTGCAACTCTCTCTTTTTTTTTCCAAATGCGACATGCGTTGACCCAAAACGAGCAAAAAATACTAAGAGCAAACCACACAAACGAAGACTCTCGCCCCGGCGCGCAGAAGAGAGAGAGAGACGAGAACCATCATCGCGGAGAGAGAGAGAGAACATGATGAGCGACGACGACGACGACGACTTCCCGGCGCGCTCGCCGCAAACCCCTTCTTCGGCGCTGTTCAACTTTAAAGGCGGGCAGGACAGAAGAAACGTTTCTTCTTCGCCTTTGGCGCCTCCTCCGACGCTTTCGCCTTTGAAGGAGGAGACGAAAGCGCGCGTCGTCGCGGAGGATAAAGAGGGAGGAGGAACAAGAAGGCGCGTGTTTTTTGCGCCGTCGTCTTCGTCTTCGTCTTCGTCTTCGACGCCGCCACGAATCACCGCAAAACGGCGCGATGCGGGAGCAAAGGACGACGACGACGACGAAGAAGACGCTCGAAAAGAAGAAAAAGAAGAAGAAGAGAAAGAAAAAGAAAAGGAAGCGTCGTTGCTCGCTTCGGCGCAGAAAACGCTCGAGCGGCAACAACGCTCGCGCTTGGACCTTTTGAGAGTTCGGTTACAAAAAGCGACGAGTCGCGCGGAGAAGCAACGGGAAGCGCGAGAACGAGTGGCGGTTATTTTGCACGAAGATCAGAAGAAAATCAATCGCGCGAACGAGCGCGCGATGGAGATGGAACGAAAGGTGGACGCGATCGCCGGGAGGAGAGAGAAGGAAGAGGAGACGATGGCGAAGGAAAACGAGCGGCTGGAGCGGTTACGCGCGATTGAACGAGAAGAAATGGAGAAGAGCGAGAAGTTGCAGCGGGAGTTGGATGAGATCGCGAGGGCGAGGCGCGAACGAGAAGCAGAGGTTGTGAAAGCGGAGGCGAGGTACGAACGCACGATGAGAGAGACCGCGCAAGGCGAGAGAGTCGTCTCGATGAACGAGAGAGTCGTCTTGGAGAGAGAAGAGAGAGTTGAAAACATGACGGAAACAGAGAGAAAGTTGAAAGAGAAGACGGAGACGCTGAAGAAGAGAACGGAACAGGCGAGGGAAGAAACGGAGGAGATGAAAGAAGAGAACGCAACGTGCGAGAGGGAGATTGAGAAACAAAGGAAAGAGAATGCAAAGTTACGAGAGCGGTGGGCGGTTGCGGTGAAGACGTGCGAGAAGACGGACGAAGAAGCGAGGCAGTTATTCGAGGAAACGTCGGCGGCGAGACGCGAAGAAACCAAAGTAAGATTGGAAATCAGCGCGGAACTGAAGGAGATTGCGTTGGCAAAGAAAGACGTCAAGACATTTGATGGCGAAACAGAGAAGCTTTTGATCGATATTAAGAAAAACGAAGACTTGATTTCGGCGTGTAGCATTACCTCTGAGCAACACGCGAAAGAAACAGACGAAGATAGGAAAGAGGCGGATGGTTTAGTCGCGATGGCGGCATCGATTCGTTTGCGCGCATCTGAAGTATCGCGCGAGATCGATCGCGTTAACGAAGAGCGAGAAAATTTTCGAGAAAAGCAACACGCATTGGAGGATGAAATTGTCTCCAAACTTTCCAACGAGATCACTGCAAAAAACGAGCGCGCGAAATTCGACTCGAAAAGTATCGAGCGTCTGAAGAAACAAACGAGAGACATCGAATCGACGACTGCTCGCTGTGAAAACTTGAAAGCGATGGCAGACGTGGATAAGTTAGATATTGAGTCAGAAATGTTGGACACCGAGCGCGAGATTGAAGAAATTGAGATCGAGATTCAGAACATGGCGTTGGAGGCGGAGGCGAAAGAGGCGCAAATAAAGAACGGACGAAGAGAGTTGGAAAAGTTAGCGATGGAAAGAGACGCTTTGGACAAACATGCAGAACGAATCAACGATCGCATTCTAGCGGCAGAACGCGTAAAAGCGTCGTCTTTGCAAAATGAAGGCACGGGTGAATCGAATGGAGGACCGTTAAACGCCACGCTGGTGAGCTTGAAGAAAGAACTCGCCGTAACTCGCAACAAAAGCAACCAGTCGCGCAAAAATTGGTTAAACGCACAAAATAATCTCTTAAAACTCGAAGAAAGTGAAAAAGTATCAACGTCGTTGTTACAAGAGTTGCTCTCTGACGAACGCCTGTACGAAGGTAAAAAGAACAGACACGAGCGAGATGCAAAAGTGTACGAGCGAGACGCGCTCGCGATAAATAGAGAAATCGATCGGCTACGAAGGCAGCTTTCCATGTTGAACGAAGAAGTTTCTCTTTCGGAACAGATGTTGGCGTCTGCACCGAAAGAGTTTAAAGTTTTGAAACAAACGCTACAAACGGCGCTCGATGATGCCAAAAGAGAACTCAAATCAGCAGAGCTAAAATTAGCGCGAGAACAGCACGACGTGGCAAACGAGAAAGCGAAGATTCAGGCGCTTCGCGCGGAAGTGTTAAAATGGAACCGCGAACGCGAGATGGAGATTGAAACGTTAAATAAACTCGATCCGAACGTCGGAAACGTCGATTTGCTCCGCGCACGAGAAGAAGTGCACGAGTTGGAAAAACAGTTGGAAAAAGCAAAGCGGGCGAAAGAGGCAATGGCTGCAAACTTGGAAACGAGGCTTAAGAAGCGCGAAATTTTAGCGAGTTCGGCGAACGACCTCGTCTTCGTGGTTGATAATATCGTGCCAGATACGAGGGTAAGCAACAACAGCAGAGGTGCACACACTAACAACGATGAATTCGAGGACAGAGTTCTCTACGAAGACCCGAACGACGACGACGTCGCGAACGAAATCAAACGCAAGCGCAACGAAGATATACAGGCGAACAGACGGCGAAAGCAGGAGAAAATAGCCCAACGCGAAATCCGAGAGGCTTTGAAAATAGCCTCTGTTTCGAACGAAAACGCCGAGTTGCTCGAGCGCAAAGCAAAAGAGTTGAGAGCTTCTTGCGACGCGGCGCGAGCGAGTGCAAAGATGGCGATGTGTGAAACGCAAAGGTTGAAGATTGAAACGAGCGCGGCACAAAGAAGAGCAGAAGCGCACGTGATCGATACGGCGAGAAGTCAACGCGCGAGGAAAATGCTGGAGGCCGCGGCGGATAAAATACGCTACGTAGAGGATACCGATGAGGAGGAAGAAAAAAAATTGAGAAGCAATGGTGACCAGTTTCACGCGTCGGAATACGACGAGCAATACTATACGAACGAGCAGTCCGCTTTAGATAAGCTGCGAGAAGTCGAAAGTGAAAGAGAGCGACTGTCCCGTTTACTTCGACACGCCTGGGAACGCGAGGAAGAAGAAGTAGTAGTAGAAGAAGAAGAAGACACTTTCGGACAAGAGCGACAAAACGATGACAACGAAGATGAAAAGCTGCGTCGCGCAATCATTCGCGCGCAGCATCTGTTAGAATCCCGACACCAAATATCGTTCGCCGCTTCCTACGTCCACGATGCCATCAACAAGCAAAAAGCAAAGTTCAAGGCGTAAAAAGAAGAGGGGATGAAAAAAGTTTGCGCCGCGCTGCTCTGCTGTTATTATTATCGTTGTTACACTACCGCCTCTCTGGCATCTACCACTATTGATATCTATTACATCTATCTTCCCAGTCCCGCGGAAAAATCATTAATTTGCTCGACGCCTGCATTGTGCGCTCTCAGTATCTCTTTGTGCAAACTCTCCTCGTTGGCGACGACGATAGCTTTACCTTTAGGAGAGAATGTACGCCTAAGATCAACATCTCCTCTCTCGTCGGACACTTCTTCATTCTGTCTTGACTCTTTCCGCAACTTTAGTGTATTGCCGAACCCATCGGTGACGATCGCTCCGGCTTCTTCGCAGCACAAAACACCAGACGCGTGATCCCAAACGTTCATAGAAAACGTCCACGGTTTGTAATGCACGAATGAATCGCACGCGTTTACAGCTATCGCTACGTATTTAATCAGCGAACCACTCCCGTACGCGATTTCATCTAAACTTGATTTTGGAACCTTCCATCCGGCGTTCAACGTTGTCGCTTTACTGACGTCAGATTCGGACACCGCCACTCTTATCGGACTCAAATGGGTCATCAAACAACACCGCTTCCATCTCGCCTCCGGCTCCGCGAATAACTCCTTTGAGAAGCACCCTTTCCCTTTGACGGCGACCAAAATTACGCCGCTCCCTCTTTCCCATCTCGGTGCCGCTAAGCAACTCGCCAAAACGTCTCCAGTCTTCCCATCGTGGTACGACAAACCGACGCAATATTGCTCCGTAAACTTATACCCCCCTTTCTTCTCCTCCGCCGTCGCGAACGCTTTCGTGCCGTCTATCGGATCCAACACGAAATAGTTCCTCTTTTCGCCGTTGTCTCGTGGAAACACTTCACCGTTGTTCCCACCATCGTCGAATATTATTTCTTCCTCTCTCGAAGCGAATTTTGCGACCAACTCTTGCACGCGATCAAACGTCCCCCCTTCCGTGGGGCATCGCTCTTCCCCGACCACATCCCCTAACGACCTCAATCGCTCGCTCATCAGCGTTTGAATCGCAAAATCCGCGACCGTCACCAAACTTTGATCTTCTTTCCGTTCGACGACGTCTAAAAAAACATCTCTGTTCTCGTCCACTTCTTTGGCCAAGCGTGCCGAGGCCATCGTCGCTTCGACCATGCTCTCCACCACCGCGACGAAATGATGCGTTTCTTTGTCGTTCAGAGGATGAAGAACAACACCAAACGGAGAAGAAGAAGAAGCTTTTGAACGGAGAAGCGACCCCGAGTGATAAAGCCGTTTCCTTCGAAAATGCGCCGAGAGGAATCCAATTTTGCCGCGGCGCGTCGTTTCGGTCGTTCTCGGCGGCGGCGACGCGCGCATCATCATCGTCGTCATCTTTTTCGAGGAAAGCGTAACCGTCGAATTGGAAAAAAAGTCTGACGACGCGAATTCTCTCCAGAGAAAAAATAGAAGAGATATGCACGCGAAACCGACAAAGACGGCTTTGAGAGAGACATGAACGAGAAGACGAAGAAGAAACGACGACAGAGCGACGACGATCGCTTTTTCACTCCCAACGCGCTCTCTCTCCTTTTTTTACGTTCGTACGTCGACGCGTTCGCGAGAGAGTCCCGCTCGCTTTCGCGAGAGTTGTTTTTTGTGTTCCAAAAATCGATTCGCGTGCGCGCGCTCGTCGTGTTGTTGTTCGATGCGCTTCCTCGAGCGATGCACGCGGTGTGGTCTTTTCTTCATTTTATCGTCGGCGCGATGATTGCGATGAGTTTGTCGATTTCGTTGGCGCGCGCGTTCGATGTGAGCGTGGTTTTTTTTACGTTGCCGCTGTGTTTTCTCGGGTGCGGACGGTTGATGACCCCTACGGAGATCGACGACGAGCGGTTGCGGAGGAAAGCGGCGTGGATGTATTACAAGGTGAAGGTGACGCTCGAACGACGAAGCAGGAGACGAGATAAAAAGAAGAGGAATAATCGAACGCAAAAGTATGGGGCGACGAGTAGTGGGAGGAAGGATGGTTATTATTCGAGCGGCGAGGACGACGACGACGAGACGAGTTCGCTCACGAAGGAAGAGTACGAGAAGAAAGAGCGAGAGCGCGCGGAACGCGAAGCGAGAGCGGCGTGGCGGGAGATGCGGGAGAAACAAAAAGAGAAGAACGATCCGCAATTTCGACCGCTACCGGAGAGTCGTTTGTGGCCGCACGCGCCAGTATTTATTCGTTCCAGTCCGAGAGAACGGAGTCAGAGGTGCGTAAACAATTCGTGGAGTAGATTGAAGAAGAGTGAGAAGAAGACGAAGGAGGACGAAAACGAAAACGAAGAGGAGAAAGAAGAAGACGCGGAATGGAACGAGCTGACGGACACGTGTCCCGTGAACACGGAAACGGCGTTAGAATTTGAAACGGATATTTTCAAAGGCAAAGTCGTGTGCAGATTTCTCGGCATTGAGGGGGCGACGCCGGAGGAGTTTTACGTAGAGCGCGGTAAGATTTGCAACAACATTGCGTTTCAGGTTGTCGTGCAAGGCGAATTTAAAGAACGGATACGGATGGATCAACTCGTAACGGGCGGTGAATTTAGACGTCCTTTCGAAAATATTCCTCCGCGGACGATCGTTTACACCGGTCAAGAATTGTTCAAGGTGATCACTCCAGGATTAGCCTGCGATGTGACCGCGGACGAGCCGTATTACTTAGCATTGCTCGGCGGATTAGTGTCACAAATGAGCGTAGATACGAAAGATACGGTGCCAAACATTTTAGACTTCGTGATTCCCGAGCAGTGCGACATTATAGAAGGGAACAATGGTTATTTTCGAGACGGGAAACATTTGGACGTGCAAGCGAGAGGGTCGAGACGCGTAAAACAATTGGCCAATCCAGCGACGGCCAAACAATATTACTACGAGCCTGGATTAATATATACCTTTGATAACATGCAAAGTTATTTACATTTAGATTCGTATAGCTTCGACGTCGGAAAAGTGTTGACGCTCAAACTCGAGCGGCATTTGAACGGTCAACCGATTCAATTCTTCGCGAAAACCGGCGACGGGCGCTACGCGTTTTGTTTCGAGATGTGGCACGAGAAACTGTTGCCATACGCGCCAGAATGTAGCGAAGAAGACTACGTCAAGTTTGCTCTGGAAGGTATGACTAGATGAGTGTAAAACATAGATGATTTGTAAAGAAAACAGCAATATAACTACAGAAACTATATTTGTATTAACCTAATATCTCGGCACGGACTTGTCGATCGAACTGTACGCGTCAATCCCGCCGACGACGTTATGGACGTCCTCGAAGCCTAAACTCAACAACATCTGGCACACTTTCGCCGAACGAATGCCTCCGTGACACATGACGATCGTCTTCTTCTCCGGATCGACGTCCATTTCAATCGTCATCTGCCATTTCTCCGCCTGCGATAGCGGATATAACTTGAACCCGTCCACCTTCGCAATCGCAAACTCGTGCTCTTCTCTGCAATCGATGAGATTCACGTCTGAGAAACGTTTCGCATCGACGTATTCCTTCACCTCGTCGACTCGAATCGATTGCATTTGCGGTACGGCGTTGGCGGATTCTTTCACGTCCAACACTTTTATCAAGTGGTGACCGAACTGTGTCGTGCAAAAAGCAATCTCGTTTATCGGCGTCGAAAACGCCACGCGCTCGAATTCCGGAACGGTCTGTCCTCTCTGAATGTATCCGAGATTTCCTCCTCTCGCGCCAGACGGGCATTTCGAGTGTAATCTGGCTAACCCTTCGAACGTGTCGGCTTCGCCGTCCAATAACGTTTGGAACTCCGAAAGCATCGCCTTCCCTGGTTCCGAAGCGTCGACGAGAATGTGCGAGACTTTTACCGCCCCTTCGTGGTTGACCCCCGAAGAGGACGATGCGGCTGCTGCAAAAGTCCTTCGCGCATACGACGACGACAACGACGACGACGACGACGACGAAGGTCTCGCGGTCAGTCTTCGCGCGGAGTACGCGCACGCCGTGGATAAACACAAACGCATTTTGGTTTGTTTGTTTATTTGTGGGATAAAAAAGATATGAGGATGTAGCTTTTAAAGCGAAATACGAGTGCAGGTACCATCTAATTTATAGTTTGCATTAAACGAATTCTTTTAAACCTCGTGGATTAACTTCACCCAGTTCTTAATGATGAGCAATCCGTTATCGGTGATGATGCTCTCCGGGTGAAACTGCACGCCCTGAATCTTCGGGTACTTCTTGTGTTTCACCGCCATGCACACTTCGTCTTCGGTCCAAGCGACGGATTCGAGCTCGTCGTGCGGGAAGTCGTCGTTGCTGATGACCAGCGAGTGGTACCGCGCGGCTTCGAACGGAGAACTCAGGCCGGACAACACCGTGTCCACGTCGGTTTTGTGAAACACCGGGGAACTTTTTCCGTGCATTAAACCCAACGGCGCTCTCGTGATGGTGCCTCCGAACACTTGACCGATGCACTGGTGACCCATGCACACGCCGAAGACGCCAAACTCTGGGCCTAACTTTTCGCATACCTCCAACGAAATTCCCGAATCTTCCGGTCTCCCGGGACCTGGCGAGACTAATATCCCGAGCGGGTTCATCGCGCGAATCTCCTCCACCGTTTTCTCGTCGTTCTTGAACACCAGCGGGTTTTTAATCCCGCAATCGCCCAAATATTGCACCAGGTTGTACGTGAACGAATCGTAGTTATCGATGACAACGATCGGTCGTCCTTCGCTCGAAGAAGAAGACGACGAAGAAGAAGACGCGGCTGCTGCCCTCGTCGCGAAAACCTCGCCTTTCGCGCTCCTTCTGCCACTCACGGACGCGTGAGACCCTCCGTTCCTTTCCAATCCTAAGTGCTGTTGTTTTTGTTGTTGTTGATGATTTTGCTTCGAAGAAAGAGAAGCAGTCGCGGCACCATTTGTGCTCGACAATCCCATAAAACTCGGCATGATATGAGAATCTATCTGATTCTCTGTTCTCTCTCTCTCTCTCTCTCTCAGTAACGCGTCTTCTTCGGCGCTCCTCCTCGGAAGCCGACGAAGTGTTGTTCTCTCGGGTCAATAAATATGAAGATTTATCCAAAACCAGAGAGAAGTTCAAGGAAAGGAAAAAAAAAATATTTAGGGTTTCAAATTTTCAAAAATCGAAGCAAACGCGCGAACATTTTTTCGAAAAATCGCGCCACAACGAAGAGCATGATGGAGTATACCATCGACGACGACGACGCGCTGACGTCCGACGACGACTCGGACGTCAACGAAGAGGAAGAAGAAGAGGAGCAGTTGCTGCAGCAGCAGCCAAACGCAGATCGAGAGGAACGCGTGCATAATATCGACAATGTTTTGAACAACAACGATGTGGAAAGAAATCCTCGACGACACAACGGCAACCAAAGAGACGTGCGAAAGTGGAAGAAGATGCGCGGGAGAGGCGATTTAGGCGTCGGCGCGTCTTCGAGGAACAACAACAACAACAACAATAACGTCGTCTGTCAGCCGGTGATCGACGCGACGCAGCAAGTGCGAGGCGTGAATTGTGGGAGCATCGGTCCCGAGTTGGAGAAATTGCGACGAGAACAAGGCGAGAATCGAGAGTATTACACTAAAGAGCACTTCGATCGTCTCTACGGCAGAGTGAAACCGTGGAATCGAGACCAACGCGCGAATAAGGTGTGGTGCAAAGATATTCATCCGGCTGGAGTGACGTGTAACGAGTGCACGTCGTGCCATTTTTGTCGACAGAAATCGTGCGACGTGAAGACGACGTGTCAGTGCGCGACGTGGGCGAAAGCACCGGAAGGCGGGCGAGGGAGAGGGTCTTGGTGTGGATGGTGTTTAGAAATGCGAATGGGTGAGAATATCGAAGAAGCGATCGCAGACGACGAGTGGAGATGTCCAGTGTGCAGAGATATTTGTAACTGCTCTGGGGCAAATTGTTTGAGACACAAGAGGCATTTGTTTCCAACGCAACAGTTGACGAGAGAGGCGGAGCAATACGGGTGGCAATCCGTGGCGCACTATTTGATAACCACGGCGTTGGTAACTGGGAAAGATGCACCGCCGATGTTGGATTTGCCGGCGGCGTACGTGAAAAGAAGACAGCCGAAAGGAGCGGTGAATGGTAGTGGGAATACAAAGTTTTCATCTGGCAAGAACAACAACGGGGAAAGAGCGAGCGGGAAAAATAAAGAGGAGATGCAACGCGAACGCGAAGCGGCAGCGCTGCGACGAGAGATTGAGATGAAAGTCCGAATGGCGTTTGGTGCTGTGAATGAGGAAGAAGAAGAGGAAGAGGATGGAGACATGCTGAATGCCGGGGACGTTGAAGATGGCGGCGACGGGCGAAGCAAAGCACGGCGTCAAAAGCCCCCGAAGAGGACTTCGGATACCATCGATGCGTCTACGCGACGAGAAGGTGGTGGAGAAGAAGAAGAAGACGCAGATATGGACGAGCAAGACGCGATACTTGGCGGAGATGGTACGACTTTTGACGAACAACAACGACAACAGCAAACGGTCAAACCCAAAAAAACGGCAACCATTACCACCATGTTCAAAAGGTTCGCCGACAAGAACAGCGGCGCTTTCCTATTTGCAGCCTCCTCTGACGACGAATCTGAGCTCGATTCGTCCGACGGCGAGTTTGACGATGAACTTTTAGCGCAACAACAAAGAGAACGACGAGAAAGGAACGAGTTGGATTTGAAAAACAGAGTTTTGGGGGGAAAAGAAGTAGACACAGGAGGAGCAGCAGAGGGTGCCCACATTCGTGGAAAAGAAGCGGGAAACAACGACGACGACGATGATATCATTATGTACGACGGTGAACGCGAGAAAAAAACGTTCAAGAGTACTTCTTTCCAGAGAAATGCAGATGACGAGATGATTGGCAGAGAACTCGAGCCTTCGCGTCAGCTGCGGGACGCGCAATTCAACGACGAGACGAGTGAAGAGATGGAGTTCTTTCAGCGAAGGCGCGAGCGAAGAAAACGTCGTCGAGCGATTCAATCGGTCGCTCGTGCGAGGCACATCAATGCCACTACCGGAGGTTTTGCACCTTCGCGAAGTGCGGGGCCTGGCGGAGTCAACATAAATCGACCTGGACAAATGCACCCGGCATCTGCCCCGGAATCTTCTCTGTTGCAGCCCCCCGCGGAGCCCGCGCAACAAGGCGAAGTAAATCAGCAACAACCACCAGCGAGTACTACGACAACAACCACTACAACTATTTTCCCGAGTAGCACAGAGGATATCCCATCTGAAGAAGTGTTATCGGCCGAGGCCGCTGTATCTGAAATGCGACGCGAAGACGAAACACAAGCTGAAAGAGCGGACGCGCAAGAAGTGGAAGAGGAACGACGCGTTTTGGACGCCGCCGCCGCCTCAACTTCTGGTGAAGTAGTGCAAATTTTGCGCGAGTTTATTGAGTTGACTTCGCCTTCAAACGAGACGTTCCAAAAACGGAACATCGAGGAAGCATCGTTCGAGTTATTCAACGAGAAGATTGTCTCTTCATTAGAGCGTGCGGAAGCATTGCTATTTGCAAGCGAAGAGTCTGAGTTACGTGCGTTTTACGCGTTATGTCTTCGTGCGAATAAATACGCGCCGTATTTAAAGCACAAGAAAGTGTCCTCCTTACGCATCCGTGAGAAAATTATCGATCTCATCAACAACGTGGAGAAATTTCAATCGTTTGATGTCTCGCAACGAGCAACTTGTTTACGTGCGTCGTTAAGATTGATTGAGCGGTACTGGTCGGGGAAAGATTTAGATGTTTTTAAAGTAAGCGACGAGGAGGAAGACCATACATTCGACGGTATGGAAGTCATCACCGACGAAGATGGGAATACCGTTCGAGGTGAAAGAACAACGAGTGAGTTTATGAGAGCGCGCGCGAATCACGCTCTGGAGAGTTGTTTGCGTCTCGTTTCTATTTGTAGTAACGAGTTTGCGTTGGCGCGAGAGCGCGAAAACTGGGTAGCCAGCCGCAAACTGCTCAATCCATCGTTAATGGATGCGAGCGATTTGATCGCACCTGCAGTGAGCGAGGGGTGTCAGAAGCGAATAGATGATGCAACTGCACGAATCATGGAGGAGTATGAAGTCCAAAAAGCGCGTCGAAACGAATCTGTCATTGTCGGGTTGTCGGATTCCTCGCAAGAAAACGACGACGATCCAGCGGCTCAACTGCAGCCGCCCGCCGTCGCGGACGAAACCGTCCACTTACAAAAACGCGAGACAGATATTGCTTTGGCGACGACTAAAATACTCATAGAAACGACGGAGTCCACACACATTCTCATACTCGCTGCGTTATCCGTGTTACGCGTCGTCGCCAAAGGGTTGGCGTTTACGCCTTCGCACGGTGCGTTCTTGCGCTCCAAGATGCTTTCGAATACCATCGGTTCGTTTGTCTCGCCCAAACTTCCTTTCCGACCAAAAATCCGTAAGTGTTCTTTAGGATTAATCTCCGTGTGTGTGTCTCGAGGCGAGCGGGATTGGCTCGAAAGTCGTTCGGAGGAGAACAAAATCGTCGCCGACGCGTCGGCGAAATTTTGCTGGCCTCACATTGCTGATTTGTTGCGAGAGAACGAAGATGATTACGAAAATGTAGAAACAATGAACGACAAGAGCGGTGGTTACTCGTCGGCAGTCAATCGCGCGGCTACAGAAACGGCGGCCAGGACGCTCAATTTACTCGTCAAGTCCGGCGTGTGGCCATGGGGTAAAGCCGAGCTCGCAATTTCGCACCCATTTGCGCCGAAAGATTTCTGGAAGTTGGCCAATCCCAGAAAACGCGCGAAAGCGTTTCGTTTGTACGCGAGACTGGTCGACTCAACGCCAGTTTTACGCGGAGGTATCGGTGCGCCGCTGTTGAAGTTGTGGGCGTTATGTGCCATGGACGTTGCCGCTTCCGAGAAGGGTGAACGACGTCAACAAAACGCGCTTTTACGGGCCAACGGATTACATCGAGCGAGAGCGAGATTAGCGAGAGCGTGCGCACGACACCCGCGATTGTTTGACGCCTTTTCGTCGTCGACGATGCTGAAGCGCGAAGCCATGGATGCTCGAAATACTGCTGGTGTCCTCAAACGAAGTTCTTGGGTTGTTGAATCCCTAGTTCGATGTTGTGAAGTCGGAGGTAATCCGGTCGCCACGGTGGCTGCCATCAACGCTTTACAAGAAGTATACGACAAACGCGTGCAAGAGTGCTCGGGGCGTGCGAGTGGAAATAAGTCAAGGGCGTTCCGAATTGGCTTTAAAGCGATCATGTCTGCAGCGTATTCGAGAAACACCGACTTGAAACTCTTTGGCGTAGAGCAGCGCATCCAAGCGCTGCGAATGGCACTCGACACTTTCATGTCTATCTTATTCGAGGAATCGGATGCGTTACAAGTTGACACCATTCTCGAAGGTTTGATCAATAGCGCGAAATCGCTAGCCATCTTCTTCTCTTTGGACAGCATCGCGTGCTGTAGCTTATTAAAACAACTCTGCTACGCATGCGTTGAACGGAAATACGCGAAGAAAGCGACGCGAGAAAAGTTTTCGCGCGGCTTCTTTGCTTCTCTTTACGACGCCTCATACATCGTCGATAACAACCTCGACATTCGAAATAGTAGAGAATGTATGCGATCTGCTGTCTTATTGGGTGTTTTGGGAAGTTGCGTGGGGTCTGCGCGAAGCTTAGCTACTGTTCCGTCTGCAAACATCGCGTGCGAGAACTGGGTGTTGGCGTTTGAAACCGCCATGGAACGCTCGTCAAACTCTGAGGATCAATTTGACGATGCTAATTTTCTCTTCGCGGCGAGCGAAGACTCGTCGCTGCTAGGGCAAATGTGCGTAAATTTTCTCGAGGCGAATTTACCGCCGGTGTGTGCAATTGGTCGAGGTGCTGCACCGCCGCCGATTGCCGTCGCGGATGCGAAAATTCGTTCCGTGTGTCTCAATGCGCTTATTTTATTATTTGAAAATAAGAAGGCGCCGTTACATTTCAAAACAAAAAGAGACTATCAAAACGCTCCAACGTGGGTGAAATATTTCACAAAAGCGTGCCTGAAGATTTGCGCTGGGGAAATAGCGGCGTGTCTTGGAGGATGTAAAGATTTTTCGCAAAGCCGAGCGCGCGACGTCGTGGCGACGCCGATGACCAAGGCACAGGCGATGGAATTTCGACAGAAAATACTCCAGTCCATTTCAGGGAATCACGCGCAATCCTATCGCGTTTTGGAAGAAGCGTCGAGATCGTTTCGCAAACCTTCTGAACACTTTTATGTGTCGAAAGAAAACGGTCTCGAAGAAGAGCGCGTCCCGCATCCTTCGGTTTGCGCCATGCGTTTCCTTATTCGATTTTCCAAAATTTCAAAGTTTTGCGCGATGGAAATCGCTTCGAAAGTGGTTCCAGTCATCGAAGGCGCGTTTAAATACGGTGATACGTTCAGTAAGAGACACATGGACGGCCCTTTACACGAGTTGCGGTACGCGATCGAAGGAATGATGAAGCAAAATGGTGAAGATAACGATGAGGTTGCGGATGAAGAAAGGAAGCGACCATTTCATCCTCAGGGTGACGAGGAAAACGCGGAGAACGTCGATCCGCACAGCAAAAAAGTCAAAACTGAACCAGTAGAGATCAAAGAAGAAGAACAAGAAGTGAAAATTGAGAGAACTGCACCGTGGTTCGAACGCTGCGATCGAAACGTCCTGTACTCTTCGACTCGAACCGATTTTGCCACCATCGCTTCGCGAGCGAGCGACGCGCAACCGTTTACGATTGTCGGCAAACTGTGCTCTCGCGAACCGAAAGTTGGCGTATCGAGTAAGACGAACCCAAAAACGAACCGAACGTTCGAAATGCTTTTCGTCACGCTAGAAAACGAGAAAGGGTTGAAAGTTCGCGCGCAAATGGTTGGTAAAAGCGCTCGCGTGCTCGCCGACGCCTTGGACGAGCTCAAGAAGAGAGATTTCGAACTCGTACGCATCGATGGCGTGTTACCGCAGAAGAAAGCGGAATTGAAACCAGGATTGACGGCAATGGTCTGGGACCCAAAAGGTGCGTCGAACGTTTACGTATCGAGCTTTGATTAATTATAAAGCAAATTATGGATGTAGTAAATGCTAAAGAATTCTTTCACGCGCGCTCTCTCAAATTTTTTTTTACATGCATTCCGTCTTACACAACGGACACGTTTTATATTCCTTCAACCACGGCCGCAAACACTCCTCGTGAAACCCGTGCTTACACTTCAACTCCAACGTCATCTCGCCTTCTTCGAACTCGCATCGACACACCGAACAACAATCTTCCTCTTCTTCGTCTCCTCCTTTGATCTTCTCGCCGGTCGCGCCAGACCGAGTGAACTTCTTCAGCGTGCAAAACTGCTTGATCTGCGATCCGGACATGCCCGTCGCTTGTCTCCCAACGCACTCTCCTAACTGCAACAACTCCTCGTACGTCATGTCATCTGGATCTGCCACATCATCGTCTTCCGGTGGAATATCTTCGCCTTCAACCATCACGTGACCTTGCGTCGTCCCGGATGCGTTCAGAGACACCCCGGCGTACGCCAACATCCTCTCCCTATGCGCTCTCTCTTCCTCCTCCATGAGCTTCCTTGCCAACGCTTCCGACGGGTCCATCTCTTCCTCCTCCTCATCTTCTTCATCTTCCTCACTCGTCGTCGTTCCCTCTTCCTCTGGTTCGTCCATGTCTTCTTCTTCTCGTCCTCTTCCGCCTCGTCTCCCTCTCCCTCGGAAAAACGTATTCGTCCCGAGCGGCGACCCTTCGTCCCCGCCGCCGCGCGAGGGCGATACCGCCCGCGTGCTGCTCTTCGAATTATTTGTGTTGTTATTATCTTTCCCTTCCTCGTGATTGTTGTTATCGTTAGTATTCTCCGCGTTGAACTGTAGCGCGAAATACGCGCGCTCTTGTTCTTGAAGCACTCGCGCGAGCGCCATATCTGGATCCTGTTTTATATAAGAGAGAGAGAGAGAGAGGGGGACAAGTTAGGGGAAAAAAAGGTCAACACAAAATAACAAATTCCAAATCATACCTCGTCTGGTTTCCCGTCGCGCTGACTTCCGCTCGATCCAAACGCAGCCACTCGTTCCATGTCGTCGTCGTCTTGTTCTTTACGCGTTTCGCTCATGTTATCCGTTTGCGTGCGCGCGTGTGTGTTGATACACTTTACAAATTTTTTGTATCTAATAAAGAGCCTCCCTCCACTTTTAGGGAAGAAAGAGGTTTGCTGATTGTTGTTAAACGCTTCTTGAAGAAGCCGGTTTCGAAAGAAAGAGAGACGGAGAGAGAGACAGAGAGTGAGTTTACGCGAATCTCTCTGACTGTTCTGTGTCGTTCCAATCTCGTGAACTTTACGATGATGTGTGTGTGTGTGTGTGTGTGTATCTGTTCTCCGCCGTCCCGAGCAGTTTCGTTTGAGAGAAACAGTTGAAAAAATGAAGAGATTTTCCCCATTGAAAATAAGAACATAAAGATGTCATCGGACGACGACGACGACGCTTTGCAAACGTTCCTCGCCTCTCGCGCGCTCTCGCACCTTCACCAAAAACTTCTCGAATTTGGCATAGATTCGTTGGAGGCGTTGATGTACGAGCGGGACGTGAAGGGTTTGTGCGAGGACGTTGGTTTCGTGGAGGCGGATGCGATTGCGCTCGAGAAAGCGCAGAAGAGTTTAGAGGAGGAGAAGAAGAAGAAGAAGAAGACGGATGGAACGACGACAAAGACGGGTCCAAAATCAATGCTCACCGCGAAAGAAGCCATCGAGCAAGCGAAGCTCGCGGCGCGCTCCAGGAATGAGAACGTGGGCGGGGACGGGCATCAAAAGTTGCGCGAAAGTTTAGCGTCGGGGTTAGGGGTGGAGTCGTCCAAAAAAGGACAGCAAGAGAAGCTCGAGGCGCGCTTGACGAAGAACATCGACCCGTTCGAGAGAGAAGAGGTGGAAAAGATCATCGCGCTGTGCGAAGAGAAGAAGTATTTCGCGCTGTTTAAACTTCCGAAAGCACCCGTGGATGAACTGACTGGGAAGTGCGAATGGCGCTCGCATCCGGCGACGAGCGGCAACGCGGTGTTGTTGGAGAGTAAGATGATGCAGTTGCGATTGACGAGGACGAAAACAGTCGATGCGAGTTTATCAGACGTGTGCGAGAGGTGCGAGGAAGAAATTCGAAAAGTGACGCGGATTTTTAGCGACCAGAAGTTAAGGAACGCGATTTTGAAGAGGGAAGTGGAGCGGCGAGTGGAGGAGTTGATAGCGGAAGGTCACGACGATTTGGAAGGAGGGTTCGTGACTGTCACCGGGATTCATTACGGCACCGGCGCCGCCGCAGCGGCTGCGAAAGAAGCCGGGGAAGGATATTCTGATTTATATGCAGGCGAGGGTCCGCGAGCGTCATCTGCGCCCGGTGCGCGTTTGCCACCATCCACGAATGAAGGTGGGACGGACAAGATCGCTCGATTGTACGAAGATCTCGAGACGAATACTAAGAATAGTAGAAAAATTGAAGACGTTGCAGATCACAACAACAACAATAATAACAACAACACAGATAGCGGAGTAGACTTAGAAGCCATTAGAAACAAGCTGAAGAGGAAGAAACCGAAGTTTATGTGATAACATATATGCATGGTATACATCGCGAGTAAAAATACAAATCTGTTTTGCCGCTCGTTCTATACTACTAACTGGTACTGTAAAGAAAAACTATTCAAACGAGTCTCGAACGCAACCACGAACGCGCTCTGTAAATATCATCGCTGGTCACGTTGTGCCCGTACCCCTCGCTAAAAAACGCCTGCACGTCTAATCCTAACGCCTCTGCTTTCACTTTCGCCTCTTTCGTCCACCGCACCGGAACTAACGGATCTGATTCGCCCGCGAGCATCAGCACGGCTTGGTCGTTGTCCTCGCTCGTCCAAGTCGGCGTCTCGTTTCCTTCCTTCATCTCGTCCGGTTTTCTAGGCAAATATCCCCTGAAGCTCAAACATCCGACTAAATTCTTCGGCTTCTGCTCCCCAGAACACATCAACGACACCGCCATCGCCGCCCCTTGCGAAAAGCCGCTCAGAATGACATCTCGCGGGTACTCCTTCTCGACTAATCGTTTCACTCTTTCGAACGAGTCTTTCATCCCGGCGCACGAGAACGACCGTTTCTCGAGCTCCGCTTGGTTCTCGTCCAACAAGTCTTCGTACTCCGCTAATATGCTCTCGTAATCCGAACGGCTCGGTAACAATCTGGGCGCAAACCACGCTCGACCGCTAAATAACGCTCCGTCGCTCCCTTTCGTTGTCTTCTTTGTCGAAAACTCATCGCTCTCTCCGCTCGACGTCGTCTCTTCCTCGTCTTTCTTCGCCGTCGCGTAATACCGCTTCGGCGCGGACGGTAAAACCACATCCATCGAATCTTCCATCCCTCGCACGAGCGTCCTCGCGAACGCTTCCCACTGCGGCGCGGTGTCTCCAAACCCGTGCAGGAAAATAATCGTCATCTTCTTTTTTGTCCTATTCTGGTTCAAACTTGTGCGAATCTCGACCGTTTCATCTTCGCCGTCCGTCTCGAGTACGAGTTTGGCATCGTCATCGCCAACGCTTCCATCGACCCACCTCGCTTTCGCCTTTGCGACTTCACCGGACGTCACCGACTCCACGCCTAAAGATATTCTCCGATTCACCCGTCGAAGCGTCGAGTGGATGTCATCTGATGTCGCTTCTTCGCGGAAAGAGGAGGAAGAAAAAGAAGAAGAAGAGGAGAAAGACACGCTTCGCGTTGTTTCGGTGATTGGACGTGAAGCGGATAACGGTCTCGAATGGTGTCCAAAAACAGAAGAAGAAGACCAACGAGAGGTACGACAACTATTACTACCGAAACGTCGCGAACAAAAAAAAGACGACGACTTTGACGGCGACGACGAAGTTACCGCATCGAAGAGGAATTCAATTTGGCGTCGACTTCGGCGCATCGTCGTCGATCGATCGATCGATCGATCGATATCGGAATCCGGTGCTTTTGAATGTGTCTTTTCCCTAATTTTTCAATTGTAATTTTAGGGTGTAGGGTGTAGGGTTTACCACAAGTCACTTCCCTAGGGGAGACTTTTTGTCTTCACAACAGAACGCAATAATGACGCTGCTGCGAGAAAGCAACGCGGGTGGTCGTCGACCAACCTCGTCGACGGACACCACCACCACCACGAATGGTAAGAAAGACGTCGATTCTTCTTCTCGAGCGGAACCACCAGGAACGAGTAAGAAGAATACGACGACGATGAGTGCGGCAGAAAAGGTGCGTTGTTTTAGAAACAAAAACGTCTCGTTTTTCCCCCTCTCTGCGTTTTTGAAAATTTTCCCCTACTTTGTGCGTGTGTCTCCGGGAACGTATCTGACCCTTCGATAAATCTCTGCGCGTGACTCTGTGTGTACCGCTCGCGAACCTTTTCCAGGCATCCTTAGCGGCGAAAGAGTACGCGCTGAAGCGTCAAAAAATGCGTCAAAAAGCAGAAACGATACGTTTTGAGCGCATGAATCAGGAGCGAAAATCCGCCGAGGAGAAAAAAAATCGAGAGCAAAAAGAGAGGCAACGAGCGCTGGAATTGACCAAGCGACGAGAGGAGTTCGTCAGACAAAAAATGATGGAGCGAGAGGAAAGAGAGCGAGAGAAAGAGAGGAGACGAGTCGAGGAGAGGGAGAGGAAAGCGAAAGAGGCGGCGATGTGGAGTCCAAGGACGCAAAATGTGGAATTGGGAAGGTACGCGCAGCAGCAGCAGCAACAACCGTCGCCGAAGTCGCCGAACGATGTTTTTTACGACGCGAAGGAAAGTTTGCCTGCCGTGCAAAACAGAGTTTCTCTCGTGGAGAAGAGCAGCGTCGGTAACGCGAACAAAGTCAAGAGCGAGTCGATGGTTGGTGGAGGAGTAGAGGAGGAGTTGATGAGGAAGAAGACGAAGACGCTGAGCATAGCGAGCGAGCGGAGACGAGAGGCAAACAGTAAGAGTCCTTTGAGTTCGTCGAGCGGCGGAGGTGGTGGTGGGGTGAGTAAAATCGCGCGTCGCCCGTCGATGCTTTCAAATACTTCTGTGAAAAAACCATTCTCGTCTTCGTCGGGGTCATCGAGCTCGTTTCTGAAGGCGAAGAAATCGACTCCTCCGTCCACGTCTTCTCCATCCATGGCGCCAAAATTTAGGAACACGATGGTAAACGCAAAGACGGGAGAGATCAAATCGCTTCGACCTCCGTCGTTTTTAGCGTCGCAGAGTAATAAAACCGCGCCGAGTCTTATCAATAGAGTAGCAATGAGGACACCAGGAAGTAGCAATAGCGCGACGCTCGCGAAGAAAAAGAAGAAAATTTTGACAGACACCCCTAGCAGCGCCGAAACCGACGAGAAGGATGACGAAGAGGAGAAATCGCTTCGACAAATGTTCGATAAGAGAGAATCGAGAAGAATACACGCGAAACAGTTTAAAGCAGCCGTGCAAAGATGGCGCATGAAAAATGTAAAAGGATACACTTTCGATGCGAAGACTAGTAGTTCTGACACCACGAAAATGATTAGCGTCTACGCGCGGAAACGGCCTTTGTTCGAACGCGAAACGAGTAAAGGCGAGTTTGATGTCGTCACGGTTGGCGCGTCTAAACCCAACGAAATCGTCGTGCATAATTGTCAGATGCACGCGGATTTGAAGCGAATGTTTGTGAAACACGGAACGTTTTCGCTACACGGCCGTGCGTTCGATGAAGATGTGGAGGAGATTGAAGTGTACGAGACGGCGGTGAAACCGCTGGTAGAAAATGTGATCGAAACAGACGGCGGATCAGCGGCGTTGTTCATGTTCGGTCAGACTGGATCTGGGAAAACGCACACGATGTCGAATATTGAGTTGAATGCGTTCAAGAATCTTTTCACATCTGGAAATGGCGTGGAGAAGGTGTGCGTACAATATTTCGAAATTCAAGGCAAGAAGTGCTTCGATCTTCTCGGCGCGGAAAGGAACGAAGTCATTTTGAAAGAAATTTTCGAAACGAAGAGAACTGCGAAAGGCAACAACAATAAAGTGAAGAATGCGAGCATGGAAGTGGAGTTAATCAATGCGACATCTGTGGAATGCTTTTCCGCGGAAGACGTTGAAAAGTGCGTCAAAGAGGGCGTTTCGAGGAGAACGGTATCGGCAACGCAGTGCAACGCGCAATCGTCCCGGTCGCACGCGGTTTTGCGTCTGACGGTACACAAAAGTAGCATGGTTATGAATGATGATGGAGAAGATATAGGTCCGTCATCAGTATCCGAAAGGCGCTTAACGCTCGTAGATTGTGCCGGAAGCGAACGAAAAGAAGACAACGTGCACCACGACGCCAAACAGCGCGAAGAAACTGCCGCCATCAACGCATCGCTGTACGCATTGAAAGAGTGTGCCCGGTTTCGAAAATTGCGCGCGGACGCCAAAGACCCATCCTCTATCCACGTTCCGTACCGAAATAGTCCTTTGACGAAAGTCTTGGCGGAGTGTTTCGTGAGCGACGTGGCGAAGATGGCAGTGATTGGTACGGTTTCGCCTGCGTCCATCGATACCGAGCACACGGCGATGACGTTGAAAACCATCGTTCAAATCGGTGGCGATAACTGCGAAGTCGACGCGAGCAGTAATTCTACGAGTTGTTACAAAGAGTCGAGAGAAGACGTAGAAAGGACACTCGAGATTGAAATCTCAAAAGTCACCGGCGAGAAAACCGTGGTGAAGAAAGATGTCGCCAGACGCATACCGCCCGTGAAATGGAAACGCGACGAACTCGAAAGATGGATTCAAACGGCCAGAAACGGCATGTTCAAACACGCGAAAGTACCAACAACGATTGCTGGAAGAGAACTCGTACGCATGCAACCGGCGGCGTTGAGTAACATGTTCGGAGGCGACGCGAGTATGGGTAAGAAACTGCACGAAAGTATCCGCGCCGAGATTCAAAAGTGTTCCGTGAAAACGAGCGGCAGTACTGGTGTTGGCAATTAAGATTTGTAAACGTGCAGCTTTGTGTATATGTATTTTATTTCTTTGTTTATCCATTGCAATTGTACATCGCTACCATGCAGTAACTCTCGATCTTGAAGACCAGAAACGCGTATCGTATATTTTTGTGCAGATCAGAACTTTGCGTTTTTTTTCAAAAGGGGGAAAAAAGAAAAAAAGACAACAATTTTCTTTTTCCCGAACACCACTTTTACGCGCGCACATCTCACCTATTTTACTCCATCTCAAAACCTCGCGCGTCGTCAACGTTTGCACTCATACCGATGTTTGCAAACGCACACTCTCCACACTCGAACAACACCCCGCGCAGCCGAGAACTGGCGAGAGATTTACGCGCGAAATTCGGACTCGATGCCGTTACGTTTAGGGGAAACGCATCGGACGCCGAGAATGTCGACGCGGGGATGCCGTCGTCCTCGGGTAAAGAAAAGAAGATTGGGCACTCATCGACGATGGTGAACACTCGGGATATACCGAAATCGCCGCTGAGAGACTGCACGAACTCGCCGCTCGCGAGATCTTCATCGAAGGAGCAGCAGCGGATGTCGATGAGTGCCAACGTGAACCAGTGGAGAAGCGAACGAGCGGAGTCGACTACCGCGGCGGGAACATCGTCGTCGACGGCGATGACAAACACGCCGACGCGACTGAGAGAGGTGAAAACGGCAGCGACGCAGACGAAAGACAAGAAAGAAACGAAGAAGGACGACGTGGATGTCTTTGGGACGCGCTCGATGTTGGCGAAAAGTTCAAACGCGCCGGCGACAGCTGGAAGTAAGAAGGATGCCAGCACCGCAACAACAAAATCAACAACGACGACGACAGAGAAGATTTTTGACGATCTGGTGAAGAGAGAGAGAGAAGTCGAACGCGTGACGGAGGCTTTGAACAACGTGAAAGATGCGGAGTTGGAAATGTCGAGAAGTGATAACAAGAAGCACGTCGATTTCGCGCACGCTTTGGAAAGACAGATTGAAGATAAGGCGAATAAACGGCTGCAAGAGAAAGAGGAAGAGTTGGCGAACGTTAAAATAACGAATGAAAAAGCATTCGAAACGTTTACGGAACGCATCCGACAATTGGAAAACTTGGTCAGAGAGAAAGACGTCAAGATTAAAACTTTAGAAATGAACGCGCAGGAATGGCAAGCGTTGGCGAAAAGAGACGCTTCGAGAGCAGAGTTGGAAACGTTGGATATGGAGAAGAAATTGAAGGAATTGGAGAGAAAAAATGAGGAATTAAACGTAGTCGTGAGCACTTTGCTGGGCAAAGCGACGAGAGGGGCGGCTTTAGAGAAAGATATGGAGACGATTCGATTGAAACAGACGACGGCGAAATCGGTCGGGACGAACACGAAGGCAATTTCAGTGGCGCAACCGATTCAGTTGCAATTCACGCCAGAAACGATGAAAACGCCAAAAGAGACGGTGGATGCGAGCGCACAGGTTGATATAAAACCACCACAAGCTCCAACATCTGTTGGGACGCCTTTGAGCGCGATGAGGCGAAAGTATCAGGTGCAGCAAAACGCTATGTTGGCCATGCAAAAAGAGATCGAAGAACGCGAGAAGCAGCAACAACAGCAAGAGACAATCACTCCGAAAGAACCATCGCCAACGATTGGATTCCAATGGTCTGCTGCATATAACGCGAGAGAGATGGCTATGCAGTCAAATAACGACGAAGGAGTCAAAGCCGCAGAGCAAGACGATGAACCAACTTCATCCGGCAGCTTCGACGACGATAAGCAACACTGGGTACCGACGCCCAATACGCGCAAGCACGTCGAAGAAAAATACGTCGGCTTACAACGACAGCATCCAAAAGAGCAGTCTACTTTTAGCAACGCAATCGATCCGACCACCCCTCGCTTCGCATCGCTCACTCCTGTTCGAGTTCCGCAAGCGAGACAACCCATCGAACATCGAGCGACTACGCACTACGCCCGCAACGCCCAAGAGTCTCGAAAAATGTACGACGACGAGCGAATGGCCAGACTCTCGAGAGCTATGAATCTCAGCGACTCGCCGTTCAGACGCAGGTACTGATAAATTATATACACGATTGATTTTAGATATAAAGAATACACGCACAATAATACAAACGCTAATAATCACTCGGTGGTCTCGGTCCAAAAATCAAGAGCAAAATAGGCAGCGTCACGCACACAATCGCGCCGATTTTAAACTGCAACTCGTCCGTCGTCGCGTCCAACGCTTTATCTACTCTATCCCCTAGACCATATTTCCCGCCTTCCACGTTTCCGAAGCGTTTGTTTCCTTTCACAGGCTTCTTCGTTTCTAATTCGTCTCGCGATTTCGATGGAAGTCGCAACGCTTCCCGAGTCGCGTCGTCTAACTCGTCCGCGCTTTTACGCGGCTCTCGTTCATCGTCGTCTTCTGACGACGCGCGCACGTTTAAAGATGTACTTCTGTTCACGCGCCGCCGACTCGTGGACGCGACCAAAGTCGACGAAGAAAGGCACCGCGGTTGTTGTTGCAGAGGAGAACAAAAGCGCATTATTTCGAAAGATATTTTTGAAGAAAAAATGATGCTTTAGATAGGTACCGGTGCGTCACACTTTGCACGCGATGGTGACACCGATGAAGATAGACGATGTTTAAATGCGTTCACGCGATGAGTCTACACAATGTTACAAGTACTTTCTTCTTTTTTATTATGATAATTGTAGGTTCTCTCTTTCTCTCTCTATTATATTTATTCAATGTTCTTTCTCACGCTCTCAAAAGTTCTCTGACCATGTCTTCGTTCAGCTCGGCGCTACCGTCGCTGGGAGAGTCAGAGTTCGATTCGGATGCACGTGGTGCGGCGCCTTTCTTGGATAAAACAACCGGCGCGGCAGCGTTAATGGCGTTCAAATCGGCCGTTCTCTTCACAGCCTGTTTCTCATCCTCGCTTCCAGAGTTGGATTTGGAGGCCGAAGACGGTTTGGCTTTTCGTCCTCTCGGCGATTTACCACCGTTCTTTTCTCTTTCGGCTTTCTTCAAAAGTTCGAGAGGCATGCGCGCATTTTTCTCCATGACTTCGTACTTTGCGTGTCGAGTGGCGAACGCTTCGTCCGAGATGTCTTCGTCCGAGGAATCGTCACCGTCTTCGTTTTTGGCGTCTGCGTTAGCCGCCGATTTGTCCATGTTGTTCAAGCGTCTCAATTCTTCTACAGACATGGTAAAAGTCGTCACGACCCGTACCGACGGCGTGTTGATGTCTTCGTGTAACGCGCGCTCAACGTATTTTGCACCTATGACATCACCGACGACGTTATTAATATCATATTCGTCCGACTTTCGCGACATGTGTTTTCTAGCATTGTTATTGGCATCCGCGTTGTTGTTGTTGTTGTTGTTGGCATCGTTGTTCCCTGAACCACCTCCAACGGCGTTTCCACCACCAGCAGCTCCACCACCACCATACGGATTATTTTTATTTCTATTTCTTCCATTTCTACTTCCGCGAGCGCCACCGCCTCCACTGCCACCGCTTCTCCCGCCTTTTGCGCCTCCGCCACCGCCGCCTTGATTGGAGGTAAAAATCGGCGGAGGTTGTCCTAACCGTTGCATCAAACCTAAACAGCGCTTCTTTAAATCCTCGCATTTTTCGTGCATGACGGTGTTAGAAACGTCCGAATCGCCGCCCGAACCAGACTTGTTCCCTTTGTGCTCCTCTTTCGAAGCATCGTCTTCGATCTTTGCCTTCTTGCTCGCTTTCCCGTCCTCGTCCGCGTCGGTCATCTTCGCGTCCGCATCTCCATCCTCCTCACCGCTCATCAGCGCGCTTTTCCTTTTCTTCAAAATCTTCTCCCGTCGTCTTCGTATCGGGTCAAACAGAGGATGATCGTTGAACACCACCATCTTTGCCATCTTCCCGTTTTTCGATTTCGGTTTGCTCACTCTTTCCTTGTCTCCAGCCGCATTTTCATCCAATAACTTCAGCTTCCTCTCGTATCTCTTCTTGTGCGATTGCAGCTCTTTCAACCTGAGTTCGAGCCACAAACACTGCCACTCGATGTCCCTGCGCTCTTGTTTCCAGTGTAAATCCAACGACGGGTACGACTTTTCCTTTTGATGGTGATGATGAATCTGCTGCTGCACTTGTTCCGAGGCGCCGTTGTCGTTCGTCGCGGTGGTCGTGGTGCCCTCCTTCGCGAGGTTTTCGTTCGGCTCGTCCGAACACGTGTCGCTGAACGAGGACCATCCGTCCACGCCGGCGGATAAAATCTCTCGCCACTGAGACGGGTGTTTCTCTCTCTTCTTCATCTCTCCTCCGCTCATCCGGTCGGTAGGTGCGCGCGTGAATCACTCTTTAACCTAATTCTAAATTTTCCCGACGGGGCGACTCTTTTTGATCGCACAGCGCGCGCTCCAAGCGTTCTTTCTTTCCCAGTTCTTCACGCGCGCTCCTTTTTCAAAAGACACGTATCGTCGGATCAAAAACACAAACACGCGCAATAATGAGAGAGGTGCGACGCGCGACTGTGTGTGATCAAAACCGTCGTCGTCTCTTTTCTGCTGCGCGAGCTGATCTCTGATTTGCTTCTGAAATCTGACGAAATTCGACACCAAAAATTTTTCTTTTTTGCGAGAGAGAGTCCAAGAGAGAGAGGAAAGAAGTTTTGTCATCAAACCGCTCCTCCGCGTTGGTGCGTCGGGCGAGACACAAAGCAGAGAGATTGCGTAATACGAGCGCGTCGGTATCACCTTCTTATTACGTAATATTTCTATATATATACACACTTAATTTATGATTATAATTAAACGAAACTAAAGCGCAACTTAAGATCTGGCGTGCCTTTATTGAACAACGCGACTTTCTGTCGGAGAGGATCCGCCGGTTTCTTGGCCAACGGCAAACCGAATAAACCCGGTCTGACGGATTCCTTCTCCATGAAACTCCAACATCGGGTGGAGACTTTGTTTTCTTTCTTTTTGAAGTGTCGAAGTTCGATTAAAACGGCGGAACCGGCTGGCCACGTCGCCGGTGCGGAGGATAACGTGACTGCGTTTTGTAGCGTCAACGAGTTGTTGTCGTTCCCGGGTCGAGCGCCGACCGCGGTGTTTTGAGGTCGTTCGAGTTCTTGACCGTTCGTGTCGACTAAAGAGATTTTGCAGTGCACCTGTTGCATTTTCGACGCATCTTTGACGTTAGCGACGGAATCGATGAAGACTTTCAAGCGTTGCGGCTGACCTTCAGTCGGAAGAGCATCAGAGCTGCGACGCGAATGTTGCTCTCCCGCCGAACGACGCGTCGGCGAGCTTTGCTGCTGTTGTTGTTGCCCTTGCGCTGGTGGAGGCGTAGCGATATTCACCGGTGGCGGCATAGATTGTTGTTGCTGCTGCTGCTGCTGTTGTTGTTGCTGCTGCTGCTCCTTCTGCTCTCTCGCTGACTTTTCTGCTTCGTTCGCTTCGTCATTCAAAATCCAGCTTTTGACCTCGTTTGTTACCCTCGCCTCTTCGTCGATGATATCTGAGCCTAGCATTTCTTCACGGAACGATCCTTCGATGCGAAAATCTGGCAAAGTTCCGCCGGTCAATGCGTGTTTTAACAAGTGCATGAACACACAGAAATCGCCCAAACCTAAACTTGATCCGTCGGACGTGCAACTTGCGTTCCACATGCCAGCGAGCTTCTCATTTGGCAAACCAGTTTTCGTTGCCATGGCTGCGACTTGTGCGCCGGTAACGCCGAGCGCGCGCGGGTCATTCAAGGATTTCCTCAGCGTATACCACGCATTTTTAGAACGTTCTAGATCCTCACGATTGATTTGTAGCGGAATATCTCTTTCTTTATCGTCAATCTCTTCAGTAGTTTCCGGTACCGCGGCGGCGGCAACGGGGGCAACAGAAGTTTGTTGGCGATTCGGAGAGGAAGGTTCATCATCATCCGTGGCGTCATCGTCGAAAGTGGTATCCGCGTCAACGTTACTTGCTAGCGGCTTGTTCGTAAATGAATTAACGACTCCGACACTTTGCCTGGACGACTCAAAGTCACCAAAATCGTCCGAAAATCCATCGTCATTATTGTTATCGTCTCGAGAATTGAAATCGCCAGAGAACTCGTCGTTGAACGCTTCGTCGTCATTGTCGTCGAACATACCTCCGCGAGACTGCTTAAACGCATCGTCATCGTTCGCATCGTCGAATCTATTCGTTTGCTGCTGCTGCTGCTGCTTTTGCTCTTTATCGTTAATCGTGTTGTTGAAATCCTCGAACGATTGCACAGGTTTCTGAGCAATCGGCGCGAAGAAATCTTCCTCTTCAAATGCAAGATCGTCTTCAGGAGGCATTCTTTCATTGTTTGCAATTGGCCTACCGAATATGTCATCGTCATCCTCATCGTCTACATCGTTTTGTTGTTGCTCTTGATCCGTGAAATTGTTCATACCGTCTTCGAACCACTCGACATTATCTTTGCTTGAAGGAAACGCGTCGTCTTCTTTTGCCTCTTTGCGTAAACTATCCTCGGCTGCAGCTTTGTCGTTCGCACCAAAATTGACGTCAAACGGGTCGTCGCCGTCGATGTCTTCGGTCGCCGCTGGCGCAGAACGTGCGCTGAATAAGGGAGGTTCAGTGTTTGCTGACGCTAACGGTTTCGCGAACGCGTCAAATTCGTCGCCAAAGTCAGCATCGCCGCCATCATCGAACGTGAACGCGTCAGCGGAGGATGATTTCTTCATCACTTGAGGAGAAAAAGCGTCTTCGGCTTCGGCAAATCCACCAGTGAACGGTTCTGGCGCGTCTGACATGGCAGATGTCTGGGGATCAAACGCGTTCTCCGATTTGAGCTCCTTTGAGGTTGCAAACTCAAAGGAACTCGTTGATGTCGTCTCTTGGGCGTTAGAAATAAATGTCTCCGCTGTAAATTGCGAAGAACTCTTCAATTCCGAGTTTGCATTACCAACAATCTCTGCCAACTCCATCAACCTCGCCATGTTCTTTTCCGATTGTACCTCAGATTCCGCCGCTAATCGTTCAGCCTCCTCTCTCGCCGACTCCGTCGTTGCAATCATAGCTTCTAAAGCGTACGCTTGCTGAGCGGCGGCGCTTTCACGCGGGAAGACATCTCGCGCGCGATCTAACGCAGACTCTAATTTGGTAGTTTCCAATTCCAAATTCGCGCGTTTTGCCTCTAAATCTCTTTGCACCGCGGTGGTTTCTTCGTTGATGCGTTTCTCTTCCGCTTCAATTTTTGCTCTCAACTCATTCACGTCCTCTTCCATGGACTTGATCAATGATTTCGACGATTCCGCGGCATTTTCTGCTTCTGCTTCTTTTTCACGGCACGCTTGTTCTCGCAACTCTAGCTCTTCTCTTTGCGCGTCGACTCTCAACTTTGTGCTGCGTAACTCCTCCTCCGTCTTCTCCAAGCTTTCTGTCGCGACGTCCAACCTCGTCTCAAGTTCACTCTTTCGCTTTTCTAAATCGCGATCGGCACTCTCAATCTGACGAATGATATCTTCCGTCGTCGACTCTGCGGTTTCAATTTTATTCTCGATGTCTTTTAAAACGTCTTTGTGTTTTTCCTCGGTTTGTTGTAGTTTCGCTTTCTCAGCGTTCAATCGAGTTTCGGTTCGCTGAAAGTTTTCATTCGCCGTGGCCAGCGCAGCTTTATGCTCAGACTCGATGACATCCCGTTGCTTTTTTGCATCTTTCAGAGCATCAGACGCTTCTTCTAACATGACGCGTTTATTTTGCAGCTGCAAGCGGTGCGCATCTCGAGCTTTTTTCGTGAGAACGCGTTGGTTCTCAAATTCTTGCGCGGCTTGGGAACGCTCTTCTTCAAGTTTCGCAAGCTCGCTTTCGTGCTTCTTCTTTGCTGCGACGAGTGCTTCCTTTTCTTTCACGTACTCTTTCTTTGCCTCGACGAGCATTTCTCGAACCCGCTCCACGCGCTCGAAGTGTTGCTTTTCCGCGTTTAAGGTTGATTTTTTCGCCGCTTCCAAAGCTTGCTTGCCTCGCTCTAAAGCTTGTTCGCTTTGCTCTCGCTTTTCCTTGAATTGTCTTTCGATGTTTTCAGCATCTTGAACCGCAGCAGCCTTCGCGCGCTCCATCTCCCGAATCTCGACACCTTTCTTCACGAGTTCAGCCGATAACGCGTCTTGCCTATTCTTTGCGGCTGTCTTCACTCGAGTGACTTCAAATTGCAACGCGCGCAGCTTCGACTCCATCGATTTCAAAGGCAACGCAGACACCGACTCCGCTTGTTCGACTTTCTGACGCAGCTTTTCCAAATCTCTATTCGCGACTTGCATTTGCTTTTCTTTCTCGCGCATTTGCTCTTCCGCGCGAGCCTTCGCTGTCATCGCTCGAGTGCGGTATTCCTCGCGTTTCTTCTCGGCGTCTTCGATGACACTTTGCGCCTCGCGTTTGGCTTCTTGCGCGTTCTTCTCCGCGCGTTCCGCAGCCTCTCGCATTTTATCCACTTTTGCGCGAGTACTCTCGATGGCATCTCTAGCTCGCTGGTTTCTTTGCTCGCTTTGCGATAATTTACTCTCATATTGTTTCAATTCTCTTTCGAGTTTGGCTTGCTCTCGCGGGTCAGCCGGCGTCGCCACCGCCGCGTTATCCATGCTAAATCCCAAATCTAAAGGAGGTCTCGAATACGTGTCTGGAGTATCTAGTTGCGCCAAACTCGTAGTATTGTTATTGTTTTTAGCCGCGGTCACAAAAGTATCCAACGATATGTCGTTCGGATTCTGCGGCGTGTTTAGACTCGCGAATTGTGCGTTCATGACGCTCCCGGGGGTAGAGTTCATACCGACGCCGCCGTTACCAACCATCGGCGTCACTCCGTGTCCACCACTTCCTTTCGCTTTTATCACGGCATACACATCGTGCATCGCCAACGAAAACGCGTCGCACGTCAAGCTCATCGCTCCTCTCGACCGTTTCCGAACAATCTCCCGAATCTCTCTCTCTGGCAAACTCGCCTTACCGAGGAACGCCACCGCGTTCTCCGCAGTCACCATCCCGGAATTATTCACGTCTAAAGTCGCGAAATGTTTTTCGTACTTCCGCTTATCTTTCTCCGACATCGGTTTACTTTGAATATTCATGCTCGTTGCCGGAGATCCTCCCATCATCGCGGAAGCCGACGACGGTACCGGCGTGCTCAACAAGCCTCCGGCACGCCCTCTCGTCGCCTCCTCCTCCTCCTCCAAAGCCTCCTTCGCGAACGTCAAAACCCGGCGCAACCCGTCCCGATCGCTAATTTCTCCGGTACCACTCGTCCCATTTCGCCAAACTTTAGATAAAATCGCGTCCGGAAGACCGGACGGGCGCAAAAACTCCACCGCTTTTTGTCCTTTGACGGATTGGTTCCCGGCGAGGAGATTCGAGAGAAGCGCATCTAATAACTCGGAAGAAGAGAGGGTTTGAATCAAAGACTGGCGCGAAGACCAGTCGAAACTCGACATGTTTCAGCGCGAGAGATAAAGGCGTTTGGGTCGCGTGCTTTCGACCGTTTGCTCTCTCGCACGCGCTTTTAAAAAAGCGCAATCTGAAATGGCGAATTGGAACAAAATTGAATTGTCGAAAAGACAGACACACGCGCGGGAGAGAGACTGAGAGAGAGAGAAAAGAGAAAAAATTGGCACAAAAACACACAAAAAACGCGCGCGACGCGCCAATAAAACTACATATGTTTTTGCACGCGACCAATATTGAAACGCGTGACTAATCGATGATTATGAATGCACTATCTACAAACTTTTAACGAGGCTAAGCGACAAACCAATCTAACCCGCCGGCGTCGAAATCGTCGCGCATGACTCTCAAAACCTTCGCGCGAGCTTTGGCCATGCCGAAAGCGAAAAGGCGAGCGAGTTTGGTGTTTTCGTCCAAGTTTTCTTTTAGACGCTTGCGTTTGGGAAGGCCGGGCATCTCGTCGCGCTTTTCGACGACGTAAATGAGTTTGGGTCGGTACGCTTCTTTGCTCGCGTCGGCGGTTTCGGTGGCTGCGGCGGCGGCGGCGGGATTTTCTAGCGCGCGTTTCTTTTTCTCTTTCGCCTGGATGATTTCGATTTCGCGATTGATGTCGTCGACGTAGCCGTTGAGCGTTTCGCCCCGGCCAAACACGCGGATGATCAATTTCTTTTGCTTTTCAGGCTTCTTTATTATGCCATCCGCGTCGGCTTCGGTGGGAAACAAAGCGTCAAAGCCTAACGGTCCATCCTCCTTCAACATGTAGTGTACCTTTGCCGCTCGCAAGCGCTCTAAGCTGCACCTCTCGTGTATTTTCGTGGACTGACTAGCGTATTGTCGCCACCAATACAGACGATGTTCAAGTTTAAGGCTCTTCATGCCGCTATTAAACGCGCGATGGAGGAACGAGACGTCAACTGGCCACCAGTGATTGGGATCTCTCTTCGACGCCGTGTTTGATTTTTGGTCACCCTCGCCGTTCGATTTTTGATCGTCTGGAACGGCAAGATCGACAACTTCTTCTCCTATTCTCCACAAATCGTCATAAATTCTAACGCCTCCGTTATTTCCTTCATTTAAATTCATTTTTTCCTCTAAAAACGTCCTCCGATAACATCCGCTCGCTCGCATGGCAGGAATCTCTATGTAACGCCCTTTCGCCATTAAGTCATAACCTACCAACGAGTTTTGCCACTGTTCGAACCGTTGCATCCCGACCCATCCTTCTTGCGGCGCACTTTTCGAAACTAAGTCACCAATTAAAGCAATCCCACTAAACACCGCGTCTAACTGCGTACATTCGTTCAATTCGTGCGCTAACATCTTAAAGCAACGCAGCGGCCTGACGTCGTCCGCTTCCATCTCCGCCACGTACTCGCACGTGGACAAACTATACGCCAGATTCAACGCTAAACCTTGTCCAGATCGTATCTCTTTACCTCTTTCCAATTTACGAATGATCATTTTATGCCTCCCGCCTACGCAATATTTCCGCACGAGCGATTCGTAACCGTCCACGTTCCCACTCTCCTCCAACTCCTCGATTTCCTGTCTCAACGACCAATCCGATTGCCACTGGTCCTCTTCCGACGGCTCCGAATCACCACCACCAACTCCAAGCGCCTCCTTTTCACCGCCTTCCCCGTCTCCCAACTTCTCGTACGCGCTCTTAAACTCCCGCATCATCTCGAAACTCCCATCCGCGCTCGAGTCGTCCACCGCGATGATTTCCAAATTGCACCCGCGCTGCGCGAGTAAACAGAGAAGGCAGGAGGATAAATACGGCTTCGCGTCGCGAACCGGGAGGAGCACCGAAACGTCCAGCTGTTGTTTTTTTGTCGCTCTCTTTTCGTTTTCTTCTTCATTTTGCTGCTGCTGCCGTTGGGTCGTCGTCGTCTCTTTCGCGGCGCGTTTCGAGGGATGATGATGGTCAGACGGCGACGGCTTTGCGGGTGATTTGCGTTTCTTCATTTTCTATGCATGTGTGACTTGTGGAGTAAGTTA
>Ga0255763_1000110_pt1 | contig 82434 bp, 46 predicted proteins | sample 041ome_2_FD_179963 | JGI IMG/M metagenome (GOLD analysis project Ga0255763, IMG submission 179963) | Coastal salt marsh microbial communities from the Groves Creek Marsh, Skidaway Island, Georgia - 041406US metaG (version 2) | ecosystem: Environmental > Aquatic > Marine > Intertidal zone > Salt...
GCAGCAACAGCAACAGCAACAGCAGCAGCAAAAGCAGCAGCAAAAGCAGCGCCACGTATAATGAGAATGTACCGTTTCCGATTGAAATCACCGGACATTCACTGGGCGGAGCCCTGGCGACGATAGCGGCGATGGATTTGGAAAGCGGCAATCACGTTCCTGACCGCAACCACATCATACCGAGGAAAGTGGACGTGAAGAGCGTATATACGTTTGGATCCCCGCGAGTTGGCGATGGCGTGTTCGCGGAGATTTACGCGGAGCGGTTAGGTTTCAAAACGTACAGATTAACGCACGGAAGAGACGTCGTGCCCTCGGTGCCGAATACTCTTCTCGGATTTCGCCACGTCCCGACCGAGGTGTACGAAGACCGAAACGGAAACATCACCATCGGCGATGGAAGCGGCGAATGGAAAGGCGGTGAAGACCACGTTTGGAGACGTTACAGTGTGAGCGATCATTTGTATTATTTAGGAGAATATATTTGCGGGTGCAACTCGTGAAAGAGAGAGAGAGAGAGTGTGTGGTATTGATTTTACCACGAGGTAGGGGTTTTGTACGAGAAAACGCTGGAAAGCGTAGTTCTTCAACTTTGATGTGTTACATTATACATTTACAAAAATACAACTTCGTTCTATGCGCTAGATTCTTCACGTCCGCCAAGGCCAGTGCTTTGCTGGCTGCCACGCAATTCTCGCAGGGCACCCGCCTCCTATTCTCACCACGCTGCTCACCTTACAGTGCAGCTTCTTTTCATTCGTCAAATTTTTCACCTCGTCTAATCCGGGAGGTCCGTAAAACGTCGCTTTCTCCTTCCACAACAACAAAATCGCTTGGTGATAAATCCAATACGCGATTCTGTGCGGACTTAGTCCTCTTCTAAACAATAGACGTAAACTACCGCAATCGTTTCTACTCCCTCTGGTGTCGGAATCGTCTCTCTTTGCAATAAAAGCAGCGTGGAAAAAATCCCCGTACTCGGGATGTTCCACACAATCCACCGTTAACTTCAAATGTTTACTCAACGTAGGCTTATCCGACGCAAAGATGCGCCAATTCGATTCCATATCCATAAATGGGCTCACGTGTAAACTTTTCGGCACGTATGCGCCTAAAGGTTCGGCCATACCTTTTCTATTCTTCACGCTTCCTTTGCTACTGTTAAAGTTCATCCTCACGCTTTCGCCCCACGGCGTGTTTGTAACTTCCGTCACATTTATGAGACACTCTCCAGTTTCCTTCAACACCACGTAATAAACGGAAATCGGGTTCTGATGATACCCAAAACTCATCGGAGAGGTTAATAAATGGATCGCAACGTCCTTCTCTTTGACGAATGAAGGCAAATCCTCTCTCGTTCGCTCCCAAACCTGTTTCGCATTCAAGTGCAAATCCGCTTGTTTCTTTCTCCACCACGTGGGAGGATCGCTGAGGTTTACCAACGCCATCCTCAACGGGTACCGAAAACTCCTTTTCATGGGTAGTTTGCGCGCGTGCGTGACGATACCGTCGAAGAACTGTACCTTTGTTCCATCTTCGCGTTCTATTCTCTTCGTTTTGGAATGGATAAATATAAGCTTCCAAAAAAGCGTTAGGGTAATGCCGACCAACGCTCGGAACGAGTAATAGTAAACGTGGAGAAAGAGGAGCGCTGTTTGGGAGAAGACTTGAAGCATAGAGGAACTCGCGGAGGAAGCTGGCATTTTTTTTATCCTCGTCGTCGTTCTCTGAAGTGTCCCCTAAACGATGCTGAGACGAGGCGTAAAATAGTAGGTGATTGTGACGAACAACAACGCGAAACAAAATTTCCTCGTAAATACTCTCTTTCTATTTACAACAGAGGAACAAACTCTCTCTCTCTCTCTCTCTCAAACACATGAATACAGACAAAAATAATAACATTATATACTATATGAAACGTTCACCTCTTTCTAAGCGCTCTCAATACTCATCCCACGCTCGAGGTACCGTGCCGCAGCTCTCTTTTGAATCTTCCCGTAAGCAATCATCAAAATTAGACCAACCGTGTGCGCGCCCAAAACGATCCAACCATACAACGTAACTACATCCATCACCGCCACTTTGCACGCCACACCAAACTCTTTAAAACATTCAGTGGCTAAAACGGTCGCTACTTGGGCGCTACCGACAGAGAACACGCACGCAATACATAATAATACGCGTTGGCCTTTCGGCAATTCCTCCCACTCGGAAACTTTTTTGTACGCTGCTTTCATTTCCTCTTGCGACTTCTCGTATTCTTCGACTTCGACGTCGATTGGGACGGCGTCGATTTCATCCTTCCGACTGATTAAAGCTTTATCCATGAAGTAGGCGAAGCCAAACATGGTGACGCCCATGCTCACGGCGGAGAGCGCGAGCATGACGGCGTTTAAGAGCTGCCAGTAGTTCTGCGACATGTCTTCCTCAGTGACTACGGTAGATACCGTTGTCTCAGCTTCGCACCCGCCGATTTTCAACTGAATGGCTCCGGAAACGACGACGTACATCAAATATAAAACAATAACCGGGGCAGTACCTAACATGGCCTCGTGTAACGGAACGCGTATGATGCCGCACAAGACAGAGGTTGGCCAATCCGGCCCACCGCACAATACCGCGAGTTTATCGAGCGGTAAACCTTTCTGTAATAAGATGACTTTGATCGCGCGCATTTGAGGCGTATTCACCGCACACATAGCTCTAACTGAGACGCGGTTACCAAGAGGCTCGCCGATAGCTTTCTGTTGCAACATGCACGAAAAAAGTTTGACGAACCAACACATGGCGCCGCAAATCATAACGCCCGGCCAGAAACCCATGGAATCTTCCAAGGCACCGACGATGACGATGCCACCGGTTAAATACACCGGAGGACCTGGAATTGGCGGGAGCAAAAACATGAAGACGCCAATGCCAAAGAACACGAGAAATACTAACCAAACTTCTTGCGCTTTCAAATAGGAAACCAACCACGCCAAGAAAATCACCGCACCTTTACCGACGCCGATGGAGATTATGAAGTAGGAAAGAGCGATCCAAGTGGCGTAAACGATTGTCGTCGTCGGCGAATCGAAGAGCCACCGCAAAACTGCGCGACACTCGTGCGTAATTAAACCATCCTTTTCGCTCTCCGGAATTTTCTGGTTCAAAATTTTCGGTCGAAACGTGAGACCGATCCGTCTGCAGGCGGACGAAACGGCGGAAATTAAGATGCCGGCCGGTAATAACGGGCCAATCGCGCATAACAGGAAACCCTTCATGATGGGATGGTTCGTCGCCGCGGCCACTTTCGTCTCTACGCCCGTGGCTTTGATAATTTTGGAAATTTTCTTTCTCCCAGCTGCGGCGAACAAGAGCATGAGAAACATTCCGACGAACAACACGACAAACTGAATAATATCATCCGCGATACCCATTTCTACTCCCGAGATGGACACTTGGATGTACGTGCCAAGACCAAAAATCATCATCAAAACTGCAATCATTCTCACTGCCCCACCTGGTCGGGAGAGAAAATTCGCCGTCGCGCCGAAGAGAAACTCGAGGAACCCAGTCGCCCCGGGTAACATCCACATCATGTACACGCTGACGCAACCAGAATCGGTCCCATCCGCGGCAGACGTGTCACACTCGAACACGCGGTTTGGAAACGTATATTTTGTTTTATCCCAATTATTTTCCATAGCGAAGACCCAAAAGAACCACGCGCCGATAATCAGACTACCGGCGAAAAACGAGCATCTCGACGCGGCAACCATAAACGAACGCGTAGAAATACCTCTGCAAATGCTCTTCTTGTACACCGCGGTTAAGCCAATCTTCACCAACACGTAAATAACCACTGGTGCGGTCACGTACCTCCCAGACGCTAATAACGCCGCGCAGAATAGACCGACCCCGCAAATCAAAATGACCAAGTTCAAAGCCATCGCTTTCATTTTGTAATCCGTCTTCGCGTCTTCGCTTGCTTCGAGCAGATCGTTCTCGCTCAACTCTCTCGCGGACGGCAAAATTCCTCCAGAAGAATTACTCTTCTTCTGTTTTTTATCGTCGTTGCTTTTATTCTTACCCTTATTTTTCTTTGCGTCGCCGGCAACGTGCGTCCCCACACGTGCGTCGCCGTCCTCGTCGTCGCTACTCTCAGAGTCGTGCGTTTCCGTCACTTGTATCTTCCTCTTCCGTTCGTGTCTCAAAATAACATCCGCATCTAACAACCACAAAAGGAAAAACACGCCGAAGCAACTCACTCCGATGTACCACGCGGCGTCGTAGTGCGCGGGTTTGTTCAAAAAGTCGTACACGTGAACGCCTTTCCCCATCAACGTGTACCCGCAAATAAACGCAATCGCCAACCCGAGCTCTAAACACAAGAACCCGAGCGATTTCAAAAGCGTGATCTTCGGTTTCATGGACACGTACCTCACGAACAAATACCCGTCGTTGACGTTGTTCTCCGCGCCCAAGTCCTCGTTTCGTTTTTGAAACGAGTCTATTTCTTCTTCGCCCGCCCGCCGCTTTTGCTGCTGCTGGTCGTTAACGAAGGAAACGCTGCTCTCCTTTTTCTCCTTCTTCTTCTTCGGAATCGAAACCACTCTCTCCACGCTCGTGAACGGGTTCACCGCTTCCTCGCGCTCTCCGAGACTGTTCATATCCGCGTCTTCTTCTTTGAATTGAATCGGTGGTGGCACGGTCGGCGGAGGTGGGCGCTTAGACTTTTTGCGTTTCAATTCCTTCGTCGTCGTCGTCCCTTTCCCACCAGCGTTGGTGGTGTTGGGTTTTCCCGAGGACGACATTTTCTCCCTCCGTCACAAACGCAGACAGACAGACAGAGACAGAGACAGAGAGAAAAAAGCGAGGAGCAAAAAGTCTCTTTTTTTTTCTCTCTCTCTTTCTCTGTGTGCGTGCGTGTGTGCGTGTGCTGCGTGTCAGCCCCCAGCGCGCGCGTTGTTAGTTTATGTGATGATGTTGAATTGATCGCGCTTTGTTTTGGGTTGTTGTTCTTTTTTACAACGACCTTTTTTTTTAAATTTTTTATTTTTTTTTGCCTTGGATTTGGACGCGCCGACACACGAGTCGTATGTACGATTTAGGATTTAGATATTTTATAATGCGTAAAATGCCACGCGCAGCAGCTTTTTAAAGTCAAGAAGAAGAAGAAGAAGACAAAGAAGAAGAAACAGAAGAAGAAGAAGAACTGCGAGAGAGAGAGAGAGACGCCAGCGAAGAGAGAGAGAGAGAGATTACGAGAGAGAGAGAGAGAGAGAGCGCTTTTTCTTTTTGACTTCACTCAGCGTTCGACGAGTTCGTTAGAGAAAGCAACTAACTACGCGCACAGCAGCAGCAGAAGATATACGCGCGCGCGCAGAAGACACAACCGCGCCGCGCAGAGCGAGAGAAAGATGACGACGACGACGAGAAGAGGGAGAAGCGGGGACGAAGAAGAGGACGAGTCGTTCGCGTCGTCGTCGTCGTCGTCGTCGTCTTCCTCGGCGGATTCGGGCGAATTCGCGGACGAGGGCGACTGGTACGAGTCTTTAATCGCCGGCGAGCGCGTCGGGGAGTGGCTGGACGTCGTCGAGAAAAACACTACTCGAGGCGGCGGAGACCACGGAGAAGAAGACGAAGAAAAGTTGCGACGGGCTTTGGAAGATTTCGCGACGCGCGTGGAAGAGGACGAGACGTACGGGGAAGAGGCGGAAGTCGCGGAGGCGGAGAAGATACTGAGAGAAGCGCTCGGGAGAGTGCGCTTGATGAGAGACGACGACGACGACGATGGAAATAATACGAACGAGAAGAAGAGCGGTAGGGAAAGCGGAGGAGAGGAGGTGCGACGGCTGGTCGAGAGAAGCTTGAGAGCGATGGAAACGCACAGAAACAAAAAAAACGTCGTCAAAACGTACGCGATTAAAAACGGACGCGTGGAAGTGTCGATAACGGAGACGAAGTTATCGAACGGCGTCGGTGGGAAGCTGTGGAAAGCGGCTTTGTTGTTGGCGGAGCAGTTGGAGGATGATTCTGAGAAGCGAGGAGGAGGAGGAGGAGGCGTTGAAGACGGAACGATGATCGACGTGAAAGACAAGACGGTGCTGGAACTCGGCGCGGGAGTTGGATTAGTCGGGTTTGCGGCGGCCAAGTTAGGCGCGAAAGAGGTCGTGTTGTCGGACTTTGAATCGCCACTTTTAGAAGCTTTGCGAGAATCCGTAGAAAGGAACGGGTGTTCGGAAGAGACGACGAAAGTTCGATGGCTCGATTGGCGCGCCGACGGCGCGACTTCTTCTTCGGACGAAGTAGGCGCGTCGTCGAAAAAGACGAAAACCTCGCTCCTCAAACCGCCAGAACATTTCCTCGAGCTCGAAGATAAAGACACGTACGACGTCATTCTCGGTTCCGATTGCCTCTACGAGTCCCACCACGCCGCTCTCCTCCCAAAAGTCATCAAAAAACGCCTCTCTCCGTCCGCGGACGCTCGATGTCGGCTCCTCGGCGCCGTGCGCAACCGAGAAATGTTGGACGCGTTGATTGAAAATTTCCGAGCCGAAAATTTGCGCGTTCAAGAAACCCCGGTCGCGAAAAGCGAGAGGTTGAACTACGACGGCGGGTACGTTCGATTAGACGTTAAGCGATGTTAGATGTATGTGTGTTTGTCCGAGCGCGGATGTTAGTATTTTATGTTTAGAGCTGCGTGTAGATTTTGTTAAAAAAAAGTTTCACTTCCTCACAAAAAAAGTCGGAAATACACACGCATGTCAGCTTCATCTACTAAAAGTTTACTCTTTGGCGTCTTCGCTTCGGCGATGATTGCATCTTTCGCGCTCGCGTCGGAAAACGCGCACGTTTTGTTGCACCAGGTGCGCGCGTTTCGTTTCGTTTCTTTCTTTCTTCTCCTTCTTCTTCTTTGCAAAAGTTTAATAAAGACGGAGAAAATTGGATCCGATTTTGCTCTCTTCGCGCGATCTCTCTGAATTTTTTCGCGTCTCGTTGCTCTCTCTTCTCTTTTGCGCTGGTGGTTTTACGTTCAAACGCTGACGACACGTTCGTGTTTTCCTCTCTTTCTCTCTTCGTGTGCGTGCATTCATATAACTATCAATGAACAAAAAACAGACCGTATCGAAAGATGCATTCGTTCAAGGCGAAAACGTGACCGTGGCCGTGACGGCGACCAACGCCGGGTTGGCGAACGCGCGAAACGTGGTCATTAAAGCGCCTTCGAACAGAAACGGCGGGAAATGGACGCAAGTGAACGAAGAGAGTTTGGAAACAAAGTTGACGAATTTAGACGTCGGGGAGACGAAAGAGATGACGTACGTGTACAACGTGAAAGACGCGGGGACGTACACGGTGGAACCCGTCGCTATTCAATACTTTGCGAGCGAAACGAGAGAGGTGACCAAAGGCGAGTCGAACGTGGTCAAGAACGTCAAGGTGTTGACGCCGATGCAAAATAACGCGAGAAAGGTGCTCAGAGTGACTGGTTTCTTCTCCTTGGGGGCGTTGAATACCGTGGAGGATTGGGTAAACTTTTCCAAGTGGATCGCCGGGACGATTGCGTTGTTATTGTTGAATTGGGTCGCGTTGAAAATAAAATACGGCGTGCAGTCGCTCAGACGCATGGCCGCGGTGAGAGGTTTAGAAGGCGACGCCAAGTTAGAATAATATAAATATATACTGAGGGAGGATATATCACATCGTAACAACAACCTACCATATAAACTAGACGCGCGCTCTTTCTACGCTCTCTCGTTCCCGCATTCTTCTTCACTTTTTTGTCACACACGTGTAGGGAAAACAACAAAACACATCGACGAGAGAGAGAGAGAGATGGCAGCGGCGAAACGCCGATCGCGATCGAAATCCGCCGACCCACCACCACCACCACCCGAAGAGGCTGGAGGCGGCGCGATAAAAATAAGTAAAGAGCTCTTCGCGTTGCGCGAGAAAGCCGTCAAAATCCAAGACGCGCTCGACCATTGCCACCATCGCGTGTTGAAATCGCACGTCGAATTCCCCAAAAACGTGAGCGTAGAAACCGTGCTCGAATACGCGCGCAGAGTCGCGTACACGACGTCCGCGCCGTTAAACTACCAACCCATGGACGGTGGAATGCACGGACAACTGTGCGGACAACTCCCACCGGCGCCTCAGGAGGAACAGTTTCTCGTTTCAAAACTGAAACGAAGACACGAGGAACGATTGGTCCAGACGCAAGCGATGGAACGAAAGCGAACGCGAGAGGAAGAGGCGAGACAGAGACGAAGAGACGCGGAAGCGATGGCCAAACTGCCGAAAGAAGAAGTCATCGAAAGACTGATGAAATGGAAACCAGGATTGCCGTGGCCGGAAGGCGTGCCAAAACCACCGGTCGGGTGGAAACCGGGGGATCCGCTGGCGTTTCTTCTGAGTAGTAGTAGTAATAATAGCGCGGAAGAAGAAGCGAAGAAGAGTCCGGTCGCCGCCGAGAAGCAACCGGACGCGGCGCGACTAGAACGAGCACAACATCAACAACAATTGAGCTTAGATTTTGAGGATGACGAGATAGACGACGACAACGACGACGACGATGGTTTAGACGACTTTGATTTTGACGTCGTGTCCGCCTCAGACGGCGGCGACGACGATAGCGACTAGCGAGTGTACACGCACGCCTTTAGATTTTTGAAACAACGCGCGAAAAGTAATTTAGACGAATCACGAAAAGACATCATCACTCTCTCGACGCGCGAAGAGTTTATACTTTAATAAAAAGGATGGTGGGTGGTTCGCAGCAACCACCGCTCTTCTCTTCTTCCGGCTCGCGTAAGAGCAACAAGAGATTCACGAAGCTCTGCGATAAACACGCCGCGTTTCAATCTTTTTTCGCCGCGTTGTTCTTGCTCTTGTTGGCGCTCGTCGCGAACTCGCCTTCGAACGAGGAGATTTCATCGTCTTCGTCTTCTTACGATAAAATCGACGCGAAAAAGCTGATGAAATCCATCCAAAACCGACACGGAGGGGAACACGAAGACGAAGACGCGAAGAAAGCGGTGAATTACGCGGTGCAGTTGGATATTTTATCGCACGACGCGGAGTTGAAAGCGATGAGATTGATGCGAGAGAGAGACGCTTTGTTGAGAGCGTTGGACGCGAGCGATAAAAACTCGGGCGCTTTGGACGAATTCGCCGGGGAAGATTCGAGCGGGTTCGGGATGTCCTCTTCGAGCGGGAAGAGCTTGAGCTATAAGAAAATGAGCAAACAGGTGAACTTATGCAACGAAGATGGGACGAACGTGAACTGTCCGAAGCGCGCGAACGTGATCGAGGAGGAAGAAGAAGAGTCTTTGGCGTTTCCGAAGGTTTTCGTCTACGACGTGCCGAAACAGTTGACGAGCGAGTTAGCGAAGAAGTACGGGCGATGCGAACGCGACCAGTACGGGACGGAGATTTGGTTCCACAGAAATTTTAGAGACGATAAGAATGGCGTTCGAACGATGAACCCAGAGGAGGCGGATTTGTTCTTCGTGCCGCAATACGGCGAGTGTTTCTTGTGGTCGAGAGAGATGCTGCGACACGAGAATCAAGGACAAGCGATGGAAGAAACGAACGAGTATTTTTTGGAAGTTTTATCGCACGTGAAAGGAAAATGGCCGTATTTTAATCGCACGGACGGGAGAGATCACGTTTTCGTCTTTGCCGGAGCGAGAGGACCGACGATTTTTCGAGATTGGCAAAAGGAAATACCGCACTCGATTTATCTAACGCCGGAAGGCGATCGGACGTTACCTCAGTTTGACACGTGGAAAGATATCGTCATTCCGGGTTTAGAGTACGATAAACGAATGTATTTGGAAGAACATCGAAACGAGCTGGTGAAGAACCCTCCGAAACGGAAAATCTTAGCCATGTTTCGAGGCACCATCGACCACCCGGCTGGGTTCGCGTACAGTAAAGGTTTGCGACCGAAACTGAAAAAAATCTTCCAAAACGCCACCGACGTCATCTACGGCACCAAAATCAAAGACTGCGACCGGGACTGTTACGTTCGCGAAATGACGGAATCCGTATTTTGCTTAAACCCGTTAGGTTGGACTCCTTGGACGCTTCGTTTCTACCAAGCCGTGATGACTCGATGCATCCCGATTATCATCGCCGATAACATCGAGTTCCCGTTCGAATCCGAAATCAATTACAGCGAATTCGCGTTAAAGATCCCAGAAAAAGACGTCTCAGATATTCTAGAAACCATGAGAGACATGCCAGAAGAAGAGCGCGAACGACGTCGCCAATACATGGACAAGATCTGGAAGAAATTCACCTACCAACGACCGGCGGAGCTCGGCGACGCGTATTACAGCACGGTGAAAGAGCTGGGGCGCAAAGTGCGCGCGCAAAAGAAATACGGTCGCAAAAGCTTTTGGTGAGAAGAGAGAGTGGTGGTAATAATAGGTATCGTTAGAGTAGTAGCAGTTAGTTAGCTTTTTTAGTAGTTGCGGCGGCGTATTTAGAGCAAAAATGATTCAGAGAAGACGGCGGATTAAAACGCGAACCGCGTAATAGGCTTCCTCTCCTTTTTAAAGCTTTTTTTCCCTCTCACTCTGTCACAACTGTTGGTATTTGAATTTGAAAAACACACTTTGCTCCATTTGAACGCGCTCGAACGATACTCGCGCTCACGCACACACGCACACACGCACGCGCGCGCGCGCTTTGAGAAAAAAAGATGGCGATCGCGGCGAAGGCGGCGGAGGTTCCGAACGCCGTGGCAAAGCCAGATGCGAATAATAATAACGCTAATAATAATAATAACGATAACAACAATAACAACACGAACGACGCGAGATCGAGGCTCATCTCGAGAAGGGCAACTCGTTTTCAATACCGAACGATGCAAGAGGACATCAACCGTAACCGGGACGAGTTGAAAGATGTACACAATCAGCGACTGGCTAAACTCATCGATAGAGTCGAGTCAGTGTACACGGATTCAAACGTCGCGAGGATGAAAACGAGAGAGCAAGAGTTAGATTTGAAAGTCGTCCGCGAGTTGGCCGGCATTGGTTTGGATATGAGTAAAAATTTGAACAAAACTGGAATGAGTCGATACACGGTGGGACAAGTGTTGAACGGGCTGACGAGTTTGTTCATGCGGAACAGGAGACGCGACGAGCAGACGCTCGCGGAGGATGACCCGGATTTCATCAGCGAAGGGAAAATGAAATGGGGAGAGTTGAGCGATTTCGCGAGTAAATATTGCTTCGAGGTGGAGACGCTGGATTTCATGTGAGCGCTTTTTCTTCTCGTTTTGCGTAGTCCCGCGTTTCTTTTGTTTCGTTATATGCGTATAAACATACTCACTTTCTTCTTTTCACAACGACACAATCACACAGGAATGGGGTCATGAACACGGAAATTAAAGAGCGGAAAATGACTCAACGACAACAAAGGGTCCCTCTCGGCGAATTGGCGAAACCGGAGGAGTTAGAATCGACGAAAAACGACCACGAGAAGACCACCGCGAAGATCATGCAGAAAATGGTCAAGGAATTGAACAAATTTCCAAACAGCGAGTGTCCAGTCGTCGACTTGGTGTTCAACGGTCAATCGTTCGCGCAGTTCATAGAAAACGTCTTCACTTTGTCGTTTTTAGTCTCGCAAGGACAAGTGTCCATTAGAACAGAGGAAGGCAAACCGTCGATGGTGAAAAGAAATACGAAAGAGGAGCAAGAGAAAGCGGAAAAAGAGGAAAGAGCGGCGCACGTCATGGCGCTGGACGTGCAAGGATGGAAAGATTTGTGTAAACTGAGAAAGAACAAACCCGGCATCATGCCGCACAGAAAAGAAGCGACGCAAGACGAGCTGATGGGAACCGGAAAGCTCACCTCGCCGGCCAAGAATAAAGAGCCGAAACGAGCCGACGGCGGCGCCGGAAACGACGCCGAGTTTACGATCCGGTCCATCGTAGAAGAAACAGACGACAGAAACCAAACGCAAAAGAAAAAGAAACCGATGTCGGCGAGCACTAAAAAATCGCTCCTGGACTTGACCAACAGCGACGAAGAGCGCGCTTCGTTAGAGCCGCCCGCCAAGAGAAACAAAAAGAAAGCGACGCAGCCAAAGAGAGCCGCCATCGTCGAAGAAGATGAAGGCGAAGAAGAATAGCGGGGCAGAAAAAGCCCTTGGTCGCGAATTGTAGAAAAAGAGAACGTCGTCGCCGTTGGAGTTGTAAATTTAGAAAGCGACGCGGAGATACACACGCTTACACGCAGAACGTAATAAACACTTATATTCTCAACCCGCTTATTTTCTGAATTCTGATTTGAAAAAAGTGTCCGTCCGTGTGAGTCAACAAACATTTCTTCTTCTTGATATTTTTTTTGCGCGCGGGGTGTGAATTCTCTTTCACGCACGCGGTATTATTCACTTCGCAAAAAAGTAAATGCGCGCGATCGGTGTTCAGAAGACGTCTTTTCTTCGCGACGCGTCGAAACCGAGAGGAGAAAGAAGGAGAACGACTCTTTCCACGGAGCAGCGGCGAAGAAATCAAATCGGATTCGCCGTCGCAACGACCGAATTCTTCCTCCGCCATCGGCATCACCGTCAGCATCATCATCATCAAAACCGACGCGGCTTGACCTCCACTTTGGCGATGGCTGCCTCGTCGTCCTCACCAAAAACCACTCCAGAGTCGCTGAAGCGTTTACAAAATGGATCGGACGTGCGAGGGGTCGCGTTAGACGGCGTCGAGAATGAACCGATCACCATCACGCCCGAATCGGTGTTTTGCTTAGGCTGTGCCTTTGTGGATTGGTTGCGAGAGGAGAAAAAAGTGGACGGTAAAAAGCCGGTGACGATTGGCATAGGTCGAGACCCGCGATTGTCTGGACCGTCGCTGAAAGACGCGTTCGCGCGCGGCGTGCAATTTAAAAGCGGCGTCGCGATTGATTGCGGGTTATCGACGACGCCGGCGTGTTTCTTCGCGACGGTGGAGGACCGCGAGCTCGGACCGGCGTACGAAGGATGCGTGATGCTCACGGCGAGTCATCTTCCGTTCAACAGGAACGGAATTAAGTTCTTTACGAAAGATGGAGGATTGGATAAGAAAGATGTTGCGTTTATGTGCGAAAGAGCGGCGGATTACATCGCCGATGCGGAGAGAGAGATGGCGAAAGGCGGCGAGGCGAACATCGAATCGAGGCCATACATCGACAAGTACAGTTCGATTTTGAGAGACAAAATTATCGAAGGTATTAACGGTGGGACGAACGAGCCGTTGAAAGGTTTTAAGATTGTCGTGGACGCTGGAAACGGGAGCGGTGGTTTTTTCGCGACGAAAGTTTTAGAACCGCTAGGGGCGGATTGTACCGGGTCGCAGTTTTTAGATCCGGACGGAATGTTTCCGAACCACGCGCCGAATCCGGAGGAGAAAGAGGCGATGGAATCCGCGACGAAAGCGGTTTTGGCGAGTAAAGCGGATTTAGGAATTGTGTTTGATACCGACGTCGATCGATCCGCAGTGATTGATTCGCACGGGAAGGAGATCAATCGGAACAAGTTAATCGCGGTGTTATCGCACATTGCTTTACAAAAAGAACCTGGAAGCACGATTGTGACAGATTCAGTCACCTCTTCCGGGTTGAAAACATTCATCGAAAACGGAGGAGGGAAGCACCTGAGGTACATGCGAGGGTATAAAAACGTGATCAACAAAGGCATCGAGTTGAATTCGAAAGGTATCAACGCGCCTTTGATGATTGAAACTTCCGGCCACGGCGCGATGAAAGAAAACTACAACTTGGACGACGGCGCGTATTTAGCGGTGAAGATAATCATCGAGGCGGTGAAGAGAAAGAACGCGAACGGCGGTGGCATAGGAAAGATTTTAGAGAATTTGAAGGAACCGTTGGAGTCCTCGGAAGTTCGATTGAAAATAGCAAACCCAGAGTTTAAAAAAGTTGGTTCAGAGGTCATCGAACAGTTTAAACAAGCGATCGAAAGCGGGTATTTCGAACCGAACTTTGTCTGCGCGAAGGAGAACTTTGAAGGCATTCGAGCTGAAAGTGAAGGCAAAGGATGGTTTCTCTTGCGTTCGTCGTTACACGACCCGGTGATGGTTTTGAACATTGAAAGCGACGAGGAAGGCGGGGTGAAAAAATACGCCGAGCAAATCGTAAAATGGTTCGAGGAGAAGAAGTTTGCCGACGTGGACGCGTCTGCCATCGCAAAGATTTAAACGAGTAAAACGCGCATGAAATGCACCGCGCATAGAAGAATAAAAAGAATAAGCGCAGCGCGCGAGAGAGATACTTAAGCAAAAGTGAATACTTTTAAAATAAATGTGTGGTGATCTTCTGTTTTAATTATTCGAGAAAATACTGATCGAATCGTCTTTTTGGCACGCGTCGCGCGAGTACTTACGTATTCAATATAGCAAAATTATATATTTCAATCCGTTTGTTTATATAAGAAGTTAAAATAACCTCGTGGTAAACGCGAAACACAGTCTCTTGTCGTTTAACCGCCTCTACCGAACGCCGGTCTTTCCGATCTGTAGCCTTCGCGTCCGCCGCGGTCTCCTCTGCCGCCGAAGCCGCCTCTGCCGCCGCCTCTGCCGGCATCGGCGCCCGGTCGTTCCCCAGCCGGTCTCGCGGACTTCTTCAACGTGTCCGGAACGACGTCCGGGCCCAAGTTCAAGTATTCTCTCAAGTACTCGATGCCTTCGTTGGTCAAGTAGTAGTAATAGTACTGCCACGAGAAGATTTCCTTGACGTACTCTTTGCTCTTGAACGATTGCATGAGCTTGATGACTTGCAAGTTCGGCACCGGAATGTCCGGGTGTTGCGGCAAAGAGTAATCTTTCTTCGCGTAGACGACGCCCTCTGTTTATCGATAGATGGTAAAGGTGAGAGAAAGACGCGAGGTGAGCAAACAAGAGAGAGAGAGAGAGTTTTGGATCCTATCGATAAAAAAATTTCTAGGGCCGCAAAATCACAACAAAAATCGGTCGTCATTCATCCGCACCTTTAAAGAGGTACTTGTACACCTCGTTTCTGTTCGCTTTGGAAATTAACATATTATATAAATTCTATGTTTTTGTTCAACAAGACAATGCGTGAAAAGTCTCTATGCCTTTTTGTATACTAGCAACGAAGGCTGGCGTGTGCGTGTTTCTGTGAAGAGTTGGAAGAAGTGTTGTTTTGTGCGATTCAGGGCTTTTCGATTATTTAGGGTTTGATTTCAATAGGAAAATTTAGGGTTTTGGTAAAATTTTCAAAAAACTCCGAAACAGCCAAACAACAACGAACCCGCACAAAAAAAAAAGATGGACGAAGACGACGCGAACAACAAGAAGAGCAACGACGTCGTCGTCGAGCGAACGCTCGCGAAGCTCCGACTTCGACGAGACGAGGCGAGAAACAACAAGCACGGCTTGCGCTCTTCCGCGTTATTTTTCGCGGAGAATTGTCTCGTCATGAGCAGCGCTTTAGCGGTATCGTCGTCGTCGTCGTCGAAAACAGAGCAAGACGAAGACGCGAAGAAGGAAACGTTGGAAGCGATGAAGAAATCGGACGCGTACGCGTTCGCCTCGATCCTCCACGAGGACGGGCAACACGTGCGAGCGATGGAAATCATGAAGAAAGAGAGAGAGTATTTAGAGGCGTTCGGGGAGATGAGCGTGTTAGCGAGCCGGTGCTTGTATAAATCTCGCAAGTTTGACGAGTGTTTGAAGATGTGCGAGTTGGATGGGCTGGTGGATTTCGGGTCCTCCGGGGCGTCGAATCACGCGTTCGTGGGAGACGTGGTCGGCGCGAATCACGTCGGGACGCCGTCGGTGTATAACAACAACAGCGCGGGAGGCGACGACGGGGATACCGTGGCGATGAAACAAAACGACGGATTGGACCAGTTGCGAGCGGTATCGGCGCACATTCGAGGTAGAGTGCACGACCAGTTGGACGCTCGAAACGCGAGCGCGAGATGGTTTCAAATATCTCTCATTTTAGATCCGATGTTGTACGACAGTTACGAGGCTTTGACGAAATCGCACGCGCTGCCGATGAAAAAAGAGAAAGAGGTGGTGCAGAATTTACGGTTCGAAGAGGGCGACGAGTGGATGCGAGCGATGTACGACGCGATGGCGGGACGGTTCGAGGAGGATGATTTTGGCGCCGCGTTGAGAGATTCTACAAACGCTACTTCTGCGAGAGTAAGAGGAGTGAGAGATAGGCAAAAGACTCCGGTGAAAGGAAGTCCCTCAAAAACACTTTCGCCGTCTAGGAGAAGTCCGAGGAAGAAGACGCAGATGCAATCGCAACAATACGATCACTCGACGCCGGTGTCGGGAGTAGCGACGAGGTCGACGACGACGACCTCCTCTTCGTCGTCGCCGGAGCTCGAAATCTTGCGCGACGCGCCGTTTTTGCGCGCGAAACGTGCTGAATGGCTTTACAACAGAGGTGAAACGCGCAAATGTTACGAAGAGATGCAAAGAATAGCCGCTAAATCGTCCGCGCCGTCGAGATACGACGTTGAATCATTGCCTGCATACCTCGCCTCGGCGGTGGACTTGAAAAAATCGAACGATTTGTACAAGATTGCGCACGATTTAACCGCCTTATATCCCAAGCACGCGATTTCTTGGTACGCTGTCGGGTGTTATTATCTCGTTGCGAAACGATTCGACGACGCGAGACGGTATTTCGGGAAATCAACGGTTGCGGATCAAGCGTTCGCACCGGCGTGGATCGCGTTTGGCCACGCTTTCGCCATGCAGGACGAATCCGACCAAGCCGTCGCGGCGTATCGAACCGCCTCGAGACTGTTTCCAGGCATGCACGTGCCTGTTTTGTGTGCCGGGATGGAATACAGCCGAGGTTCGAACAACGCTTCCTTCGCGCGAAGCTTTTTCGAAAAAGCGGCGGAGTTGAATCCGAAGGATGCGTTGGTCCAGAACGAGCTGGGCGTTTCCGCGTACAAACGTAAAGAGTATTTAGAAGCCGAACAGTTCTTGAGAGATGCGTTATGGTTAGCCACGGGAGGAGGTTCTAGTACGAGCATCAGCACGAGTCCGTCGCCTCAACACGCCATGATCAAATCGGAAGAACACGACGTTGTCGCGTTAGCCTCTCGGTTGAGCTCGCAAAAGCTGGAACGATGGGAACCGTGCGTCGTGAATTTAGCGCACTGCTTGCGAAAATTGAAGCGATTCGAAGAGTCCATCGCGTGTTACGAACAAGCCATCGCGTTGCGGCCGAACATTTCGTCCACACACAGCGCGCTAGGTTTCGCATACCAAATGAAGGCGGATTTTATAGACGTGACGAGTTTAGAAAACGCCGTGGCGAGTTACCACAAAGCGTTGGGTTTGAATCCGTCGTGCGAGTTCTCTCAAGAGATGTTAGAGTTGTGTTTGATTGATATTGCTGCGGTAAAGTTACCTCGACACGTGCCAGGGCACGATGAGTACGACGATAACCCGATCGATTTGAGGGATTTAGACAACGAGGACGGAGGATTCGAAATGTACGACCAAGACGACGAGGAGATGGAGGATTGAAAAGAAAGTATCGAGACGTACAAAGGCGGCAAGAGAGCAGGAGCAGAAGCAGTAGTAGCACAACGCAGTATTTAGAATTAGCAGTTAATCAGTGAATAACGTATAGGTTTTATATTAGTACCAGTAGTATTAATTTTCTCTCTCCTTTTTTCTCTGAGTGTTCCCGAAACCCCCAACACACACTACTATCTCACCTCACCAGTCGTTCTTGTCGTCCTCGCAAATCGCGTGAGAAAATTATTAGATCATTTCAATCCACATTCTCTTCAACAACGGCGCCATGACTAAAGCGATGACGCTCATCAACTTAATCAAGATGTTCAAACTTGGTCCACTGGTGTCTTTGAACGGATCACCAACCGTATCACCAACTACCGCCGCTTTGTGGCACTCCGAGCCTTTCCCGCCGTGCGCGCCAGCCTCGACGTACTTTTTGCAGTTATCCCACGCGCCACCGGCGTTGGCCATCATGATCGCCATCGTCGATCCAGAGACGATACTGCCCGTCAAAACGCCCGCGAGTGCTTCCGGGCCCATAAAAATACCAACCACGATTGGCACAATCACCGCCATCACGCCCGGGGCGACCATTTCTTTCAAACTCGCTCTCGTCGCGATGTCGACGCACGCCGCGTAATCCGGTTTCACTAAACCTTCCAAGATACCGTTGCGGAACTGTCTTCGAACTTCTTCGATGATTGACCCCGCGGATCGACCGACCGCTAACATGGTAAACCCAGAAAATATAAACGGCAAGACCCCGCCGATTAACAAACCCGGCATGACTTTCGAGTTGGCGATGATATCGACCGACAAATCCGTGCCTTTCACCGAAACGGCTTTTTGAAACGCCGTCAACAACGCCAAAGAAGTCAACACCGCGGATCCAATGGCAAAACCTTTGCCAGTTGCCGCGGTGGTGTTTCCTAAACCATCTAAAGCGTCCGTTCGGTCTCTGATTTCAGGCGGCATCTCCGCCATTTCAGCGATGCCGCCGGCGTTATCCGCCACCGGTCCGTACGCGTCGGTGGCTAACGTGACGCCCAACGTGGACAACATCCCAACCGCAGCAATCGCGACACCAAACACGCCCGTCAAAGTCATCGAAATAACAATCGCAATCACAATAATCACAATAGGCGGCGCCGTGGAAAACATACCGACGGCCAAACCTTGAATCATAACCGTAGCCGGTCCGGTTTCCGCAGCCGCGGCGATACTTCTCGTCGGCCAAAACGCGTGCGACGTGGAATATTCCGTCGCCGCTCCAATCATGACACCAGCCAACAACCCAGTCAAAACCGTGAAGTACACCTTCAACGGCGCTGCGATCCCAATCGCCGGAATCACAAACCCGCAGAACATCAACACGCACAAACTCGCAGAAATTGTCCCGTTGCGCATAGCCGTCAACAACTGCTCTTGGCTCGCGCCTTCTTGCGTTCTCACGAACAACGTTCCAATAATCGCGCAGAAAATACCTCCGCCGGCGATATAAAACGGTAACGCCACCCCTCGTTGCCCGTGGACTTCTAATCCTAACGTTGCCGCGGCGATAATCGACCCGACGTACGATTCAAACAGATCCGCGCCCATACCGGCGACGTCCCCGACGTTATCCCCGACGTTATCCGCAATCGTGGCCGGGTTTCTGGGATCATCCTCCGGAATCCCCGCTTCCACTTTACCAACTAAATCCGCCCCAACATCCGCGGCTTTCGTATAAATTCCCCCGCCAACTCTCGCAAACAACGCGATTGAACTCGCGCCGAACCCAAACCCGGCCAAAGTCGTCAACGCCTCTTCCGCGCTATTCTGCGTGTATTCGAAGAAAATAAACGCCACGGCTAAACCCAAAATACCAAACGAAACCACCAACATCCCCATGACTGTCCCGGTGTTAAACGCTACGCGCAACGCCGGGTCCAATCCGTGCACCGCCGCAGCCGCCGTCCTCACGTTGCCTCGCACCGCGATGCTCATCCCCATCCACCCGGTCGCCGCGCTCAGACCGGCTCCAATCACGAAGCAAATCCCCGTGCTAAACGAAATACCAGCGCAGACGAACAAAAACGTCACGCCGCAAAACACCGACAACCATTTGTACTCCGTCGCGAGAAACGCTCTCGAGCCTTCTTGAATAGCCGAAGCGATCTCTTGCATCTTGCTGTTCCCAGCCGGTTGCGCGAGCACAGATTTCGCCAGCTGAATCGCGTACACCAACGCCGCCACCCCACTCACCGCGGCAAACGTGCACGCCCACGCCGCCACGTTTTCTTGCGGCATCAAAGACGACGAATATTCAATGTCTTGTTTCGAGCGCATCGATGCGATTTGGACGCACGACACTATCCCCCACGCGACGAAGAGGAGCGTCAAACCTTTCCCGGACTGCGTGACTTCTTTCGAGATGGTCTCCAACGCGTTCCCTTTCCCGATGACGCCGGAGTTCGAGGCGACCATCACCATGATGATGTGATTTCTTCTTCTTCTTCCTTTTTTATGCCGCGTTTATGCGTTTGTGTGTGTGTGTCAGAGGAAAGATTATCTCTCGCGCGTCTCTGCGGTCTTCCGGTGGTGGCGATAAATTTTTGGATTTCTCGAAGAAGAAAAAGTCGAACAACACACACACGCATAACATTTTTTGGTTTAGGGTTTAGGGTTTAAGAAAGAGTCGGAAAAAAAAAGTTCACAACACGAACGACAGACGAACACACGCACCACCTCTTCGTTCGAGTTTAGAAAAATGCCAACACCGAAAAGAGGGAAGAAAGGAGCGACGACGGCGGTTAAAGACGACGACGAAGAAGAAGAAAAAGAAGAAACGAACGCGTCGCTGTCTCTGAAACAACCACCGCCGCCGCCGGCGCGCGTGGTGACGACGATCACGGAGAAAAACGCGACGCACACAAAGTTCATCTCTCCGAATTCAACGCCGAAGAAGAAGACGACGAGAACGACAACGACGACGACGACGGGAGAAGAAGGAGGAAGAAGCGAGACGCCGGAACCGGTGCCGTTTGTGAACGAGGACGATGAAATCGAAGAGGAGAAGATGGAAGAGGAGGAGCCGGTGACGACGACGTCAAACGATGGAGGTCAAACACCGGCAGAAAACGTTCAAATCCACGCGAAGTTAGTTGAAATGTTGAAACATCAGATGAAAGTGGGGCAAGCGTCGGGCGTTCCCGGGAAGGACGTGCCGGTGGATTTAATCGCGAAAGCGTTCGTGGCGTTAGGGAAAGCGATCGGAAGCGAGGAGAATGAAGATGTCGTGCTCGCGCATCGGAAAAACTTGGAAAGAGAGATTGCAAAGTACGAGCAAGACGTGGTGAGGAAGTTGAAACACGCGGAACGGGCGCGCGAGAGAGAAGACGCGTCGTACGAGAAAGAGTTGGTTCGTTTGGAGAAGAAATTCAAAGACGCGGAAGAAGAGGTGAAAAAGTTGAAACTAGAGGTGAAAGCGCTGAGAGAAGACGGGAAATCAGAAGAGCGACGAGAAAAAGTGAGAGCTGAGATTATCCAATTGCCGGAGAAGAAAGTCTCCGAGCGGACGCTTCGAGCGCTCGAGGAGGAAATAGCGAGGCTCGAAAAAGAGAGCGAAGAGGAGGAAAAAGAAACGAACGACGCGTTAGAAGGTTTACAAAACGCGCTCGCGAGCATCACGAAACTCCCGGGCGAAGAGTATGTCACAGAGCACCAACAACAACAGCAACAACAGCAGCAGCAACAACAACAGCAAAAGGAAGAAGACGACCCGCCGACCGACGCCAAAAACGCGCCGCAACCGATGCTCATCCAAGACGCCGCCGAGGACGGCGAAATAGTCTAGCGAAATAGTAGTCTAGCGATACATATACACGTAGTAGTAGTGAGAACGCGGCGTTGACGTTTTGCGTCTTTTTGTTGTAAAAATGTCGCAGCGGGCAAAAAAAGCGTTTTAAAATCCATGTAGCGACACACACCACCACTGTTTTGAAAGCGAGCCGGCTGCTTTTTTGCGACCTTGAGGGAATAACACATTTACCCTCTGCCAGAGCTCGCCTTTTTGGGGACAAAAATCTGCATATTTTATTATTCTTTATTTAGTGAAGATGAAGGTTCGGAAATGGATGGTCGTGAAGCTCTCAATTTTGAGAGCTCGAGTGAGCAGCCACCCCAAAAAAAACAAAAGGAAAAATCCAATCGGCGCGTCGTCGTCGTTCGATATAATCTTTACGCACTCTATATATATATAAAAGAAGCACATCTGTTATATATATAAGTGAGAGAAACGCGCGAGCGAGAGAGAGAGAGAGAGAGTAGTAGTGCTAGCGCTTTCTTTTTTCCCCTTTTTACTCGAGAGAAGAGGAGAAGAAGGAACGCACTACTCTTTTGCTTTTTGCGAGCGAGAGAGAGATAAAAAGTTTTCCTTCTCTGGGTGATGCCATTGCAAGGAGGCACGGCTACAAACTCTTTAGTCTTGGAAGAAATCATGGGGTCTTTACTCGTCATCACGCCGGCGATTTTCGGCTTAATCTTTGCGTTTTTCATGTACAAGAAGATCAACAGAATTCAGTTGTACAGAGCGACGAGAGGGCAAGACGACGACGACTTGTTGATGCGACGAATGGAATCGGTCGATGAACTCGAATCTGGCGCGAATGGTGGAGATCAATATCGCAAGTTGAGGCAGATTTACCGGGATATTCAAGAAGGGGCGAAAGCGTTCTTAGCCGCTGAATATCGCATGTGCGTGTATTTCTTAGCTGCCATGGGCGTGTTCATTTCCATTTTTGTCTCCAGAACGGACGATGGATGGGACTTCAAAGTTGGCTCCCTCACCGCGTTCGCGTTTGTGGTCGGCGGCATCACGAGTATGGTTTCTGGCTACATCGGCATGATGATCGCGGTCTTCTCCAACGCCCGATGCACGATGAGTGCGGCGAAGGAAAGCAACAGCGAAGCTTGGAAAGAATCGTTCAACTGCGCCTTTAGAGGTGGCGCAGTCATGGGTTTTGCATTATCCGGTTTGGGCTTGTTGGTGATGTACTTCATCATGATTTGCTACTCCGGCGCGTTTAGCATCTCAGGCGGCGAAGCGGTTAAACTCTTCGAGTGCATCGCCGGCTTTGGTTTGGGTGGATCATCTATTGCCATGTTCGGAAGAGTTGGTGGTGGTATTTACACCAAAGCTGCGGATGTTGGCGCGGATTTAGCCGGGAAAGTTGTCGCGGGTATCCCCGAGGACGATCCCAGAAACCCAGCGACGATTGCCGATAACGTCGGCGATAACGTCGGTGATGTTGCCGGTATGGGTTCTGATTTGTTCGGATCTTTCGCGGAAGCGACTTGCGCTGCTTTAGTCATCGGCGCAGAATCTGTGGATTTAGTTTCCGCTGGTTGGGACACGTTGATGTTTCCGTTGTACATCTCGTCCATCGGCATCTTGGCGTGCGCGGCGGTTTCTTTCATCGCTACGGATTTAGACCCGGTTAAAAACGAAGCGAGCGTGGAACAAGTGTTGAAGAAACAGTTGACATTTTCCACGTTTGCGATGACGATGTGCGTGTACCCGTTATGCCGCATTTTCATGCCGCAAGAGTTTTACTTGGGTGGCAGAACCTTTGCCGTGGCGTGCGTGGATGGCGTCGTCTCCTCCAAGTGCGTCACGAACGGCCCGCACGCCGCGTTTGCGTGCATTGTCGCCGGTCTTTGGGGTGGTTTGATCATTGGCTTTGTCACTGAATACTACACCTCGCACTCGTACGCTCCTGTGAGAGAAGTCGCGAGATCGACGGAAACCGGTGCCGCGACGAACATCATCTACGGCTTGGCGTTGGGCTACAAATCGTGCGTGATTCCAATCTCCATGCTCGCGTTTTGCGTGTTCATCGCCTTTTCCATGGCGGACATGTTTGGCGTTGCGTTGTGTGCGTTGGGTATGTTGGGTACGTTGCCAACCTGCTTGGCTATTGACGTGTACGGTCCGATTTGCGACAACGCCGGCGGCATTGCCGAAATGGCGGAACTTCCGGAATCTGTCCGAGACAAGACGGACGCGTTAGATGCGGCCGGTAACACGACCGCGGCGATCGGTAAGGGTTTTGCCATCGGCTCCGCGTCGTTAGTGTCGTTGGCGTTGACGGCGGCATTTGTCACGCGATCGAAAGTTCTCGAAAACGGCGTCAACATGCTCAACCCGGTTGTCTTTGCGTTCTTGCTCATCGGAAGTATGCTTCCGTATTGGTTCTCTGCGATGACCATGAAGTCGGTCGGTATTGCCGCCATGGAGATGGTGAAGGAAGTGAAGAGACAATTTGACACCATCCCGGGATTACTCGAAGGTACTCCAGGTCACGCGCCGCCGGATCACGCCAGGTGCATCAAAATCTCCACGGACGCGAGTTTGAGAGAAATGGTCCCGCCGGCGTGCCTCGTCATGGCTGCGCCCATCATCACGGGTACCTTGTTCGGCGTCGAAGCCGTCGTCGGTTTGCTCGCCGGTGGGTTAGCCTCCGGTGTGCAACTCGCCATCTCCGCTTCAAACACGGGCGGTGCCTGGGATAACGCCAAGAAGTACGTCGAAAAAGGTGGCTTGTACATTGACGTGCCGAAGCGCTCACGCGCGAGAGACGATCCAGAGGACGGACCGTATACGGGGGAGATTTTGAGGAACATGGATGGATCTATGATTATGATTTCGGAGAGACAAAAGAAAGGCTCGGAGTGCCACAAAGCCGCGGTTGTTGGCGATACCGTCGGCGATCCGTTGAAGGATACCAGTGGACCAGCGTTGAACATTTTGATGAAGTTGATGGCAATTTTGAGTCTCGTGTTTTGCGACTTTTTCATGTCCGTCAACAACGGTACCGGATGGTTTGCGATTCCGAGAGCGACGATTGGAGCCGCTTCGGGATTCTAATTGAAGTGGAAAGTGAATAATAAGGATAACAGTAAGAGAGGGAGAGAGAGAGAGAATATTAATATAATTAAATTTAACTACAGAATGTCTATTCAAAACGCTCTATTTCAATTCGATGTCTTCTCCAGAAATTTTGAACTCATCCGGACGCATTTTCACGAAGTCCTTGAACTTCATCCCTATTGACTGAGGCTTCTTGACTTTCCCGGCCAACGCGGCCATCTTCGTTTTCCCGTGCGCCTTCAAGTACTTGATTAAATCAATGGTATATTGCTCGGCGTTTTTCTTTGACGCCGTTTGCGGCGTTTTTTCCTCTTTCTCCTCTTCCGAAGATGAAGAAGACGAGCTGCTACCACTGTCGCTGCCGCTGCTGCTGCTACTACTACTACTGCTAGAAGACTCATCTCCTTCCTCCTCTTCGTCTTCTGACGACGATGAAGATTCATCAGATGACGCTTCTTTCTTTGGTTTTTCCAAGAGTTCTTTTCGCGTAGAAGCCGGCGATTTTACTTTTTTCTGTCCGGTGCCTTTGATCGGTTCTTCTGATTCCGACTCGGACGATTCGTCGTCCGAGTCGTCAGACTCAGATTCAGATTCGCTTTTCTCCTCTGCTTTTCTCTTTTTCGATGCGGCGCTCCCTGGAGTCGCCGCTGGTTTCTTTGCCGTGCCTTGAATGTCCTCTTCTTCTGAATCTGATTCTTCTTCCGATTCGGATGAAACCGGATCTGCAAACTCTTTCTTGAGTTGCGTCTCGATTTTCTTCTTGAGTTCTTCGTCTCCTTCCTCGTCGTCGTCGGATTCGGATTCGGATTCAGATTCTGAAGAGGAGGAGGAAGAAGAAGATGCATCATCATCGTCGTCATCATCATCATCATCATCGTCATCATCATCATCATCATCGTCGTCATCGCTACCTTCAGATTCCGAAGAGGATTCACCAAGCATCTCTTCATCGGTAATTTTTGCCAACGCTTCGTCAAACATTCTTTCCTCTTCCGAATCGCTTTGAAAAAGCTCGGCATCTTTCGGTAAATTCTTTGGATCGAATCGCTCGTCGTATTCGTAATCCCCGTCTGAATCCGAGGATTCATTGTCATCATCATCATCATCTTCTTCTTCTTCTTCTTCTTCTTCTTCGCTATCATCCTCTTCGCTATCATCCTCTTCGTCTTCGTGCTCCGCCGCTTCTTCGGCTAACTTTTCAATCTCGTCGTCGCTCATCTCCACGAAGTCTTCGTCTCCATCGCTCAAATCCTCGTCGTCCGTCTCTTCGTCTTCGCTCGCGAAATCCGCGTCGTCTTCCTCGCTATCGCTCGACGACGTGTCCATCATCGCTCTCTCCGCCGCCATATCTTCAAACATCTCGTCCTCCATCTCCTCGTCTTCGTACTCCTCCATCTCTCTCTCGATGTTCCCTCTCACGCGTCCGTCCATTCGCCAACCAGTCACGTGCGCATCCACGTTCCCGCTGTTCTTCATGATGAACGTATCCGAAAGCACCACATCCAACGAAAACTGTTCCGTTTTGCCTCTTCGCAACGTCGCCAGGAAAATCTCCTTCGCGCCGTTCACGCCGACGTCTTCGACGACCGAAAGAATCGCGTGCGGATTTTTTTTCGCATCGTTTTTCTTCTCGTCGTCCTCGACGTCTCCTAACGCCACCAGGGATAAACTCACGTGTTCCTCGTCTTCTTCGTCGATGTCCACGCGGACGGATTGGCCGGCTTTGATGATCGTGCCCCAAAATTCGAGTTGTTCCGACGTCGCCATGTTGTCTGATATCCGTGCTTTCTTATGCGCTTCTTTCTTTGTCGGCGATTACGAGCGACACCAGCCGCCGGCTTCTTTTTTTTTTCTTTTGAAAAGTATTTGTTTAGGGTTACAAAATAAAACCCTAAACAAAAAAAGGAACCGAGCAAAACCGCGGCCTCTTTTGCTCGAATGCGACACAAAAAGAAGAGAGAGAGAAAGAACACCCGCGCGGACCGCGCGCGAGACGACACAAGCAAGTATCATGGGTTTATTGTTCGGTAAAAACAAGAACGCGTCGTCGTCGTCGTCGATGAATAAGAACGTAAAACCGGAGAACATCGTCAACGAACACTCCGGTTTACTCTTAAACCGAGACCAGAGACCAACCGGAGGGAGAATGGAGTACGTGGACTTTCAACAGAAGAAAAAAGTCGACGCGGGTCCCACGCGGTTTACGAGAGTTGGGAACTTTGTCCTGCATCATAAAGGGGACAGTTCTCCTTCTCATCCTGGTGGTGGTTTCGCGGAGCACGCGAACGAGGAAGAGCGGAGAGCGGCAGCTCGGAGACAGCAGGATGGGTATCGCTTTTCGACGATTGGGAGTTCGATGAGTTCGGCGATGCGAGCGACCGCGGTGGTGATGCTGAGTTTGTGCTTCTTCGTGGCGGTAGCCGCCGGCGGGACGAAATACGTGCTGCACAGTGCTTCTCATCGCGACGACGCGGTGGGTAAACAAAACGCGATGACAACATTTACGAATAGTGATGATAGTTCGAGCGGCAGAGTTGGTCGCTCGGAGAGTAGCAGTAACGCGTACGCCGCTTCTTCGCCTTTTCGATACTCCTCTTCGAAATCGTCGAGCGTTTTGAACGACGCGTTGATTGGTTTGCGAGAAGAGCCTTTCATAGACGCCAACGAGAAGTCGATCGCGAGCGAAGGAGTGTCGCTGGACGGATGGTTTCACATTTCGGCGTCTTTATTTGTACCTTCTTCTCCTCCTTCGACGGAGAGTAGCGGCGGTAGTAGTAGTAGTGGTAGTGGTAGCAGTAGCAGTAGCAGTAGCGGTAACGCATACGATAGAAAAGCGTACGTGTTCCCACCGGCGTTGTCGAAACCAGATAAGAACTTTGGGTGGATCTCTGAGGGTGACTTGGGCGCCAAACTCGTCTCGCAAAAAGGCGAGAACGTCGCCAGAGCAGCCTTCACCGCGCACAGACGAACGTTTATCACAGACAGTGACTTGACGGCGATAAAACGCTCCGGTTTAACGCACGTTCGCGTCCCGATAACGTGGGCGATGTTTGCCGAGGACGAGGAGTTTGAGCGAGGCGAAGAACTCGTTGTCGTCGATCCGATATATCGAGATCGAATGTTCATTCAAGCTTCGAGAGAAGATTTGCGGGAAATGGTGAAGAAAGTGAAGAAGAACGATTTACGAGTCGTGTTAGCGCTGAAAGGGATGCCGGGTGGCGCGAGCAATGACGAAGGCGACGGCACGTGGCCACACGAAGCGTCGTTCTTTAGAGAATTTTCAAAAGTTTTAAGCGCCGAGGAAATGGAGGAGAGTGGTAATAATAGCGGAGAGGAAATCAACAAAAACGCCAACAGAAAGTTGTTGTTCGGTGGCGCGTCTTCGTCTACGAAATCGAGTGGCGGCGACGGCGGGAATAAGAAACTCAACAAGGCGAGAACAGTCGCGAAGGCTGGCGAGATGGCGACGGCGAATTTCCTGAACTGGCTCGCCAATCTCGACGACGATTTGAAATCCACCGTCGTTGGCGTGTCTTTAATCGATGCACCAACCGCGAAAGATCCAAAACAAAGAGCGGCGGCGTTGACGTGGCTGGAACGAACATCGCAAATGTACCGCGATATTATCGTTGATCCAATCGTACAAGCGCGCGCGATCAATAACGGCGGCACGAAGAACAGCAACAAAAAGGAACAGAAAGGTGGTGAAGAAACCTCTTTGCCGTTCTTACACGTAACCATGTCGCCGACGATGGGTATCGACGTCGACGAAATGGCAAAATGGATGCGAAAAACGTTCACGACGGACGAACGCTCGATGTGGGCGGCTTTGGATGTGCAACACGCGTTTCCTAGAGGCGTCGGCGCGTGCGTTGGCGGCGCATCTCGAGGATGCGCGTTTAGTTGCAGCGATTCCGTGGAACAAGTCGCCCGATCCATAGGCGACGCGAGCGACAGTTTCGCGAGAGAGTTGAGATCTGCGGCGAGCGAGCACGGCGTCCCGCACGTCGCCGTGAGTGAATGGTCCTTGAGCGCGGACGAGGAAGGTCAATGTCCAAACGCCGGTCAGTTTTTGGACGCGGCATTTGCGCAGCAAGTGCGAGCGCACAGAGCGTCGAACGTTCGTGGGTACTTTTGGCGATGGAAAAGTGCGTACGACAATATCGCAAACGAAAACGAGTCCATGTCCAGTCAAATGGGTCGAAAGAAACAAGCGAGCTCGAACTCTTTGAGAGAATATTTATCTAATCGAGGAGGTAAGTCTGGCATCGTCGGCGATACCGTCAACGACAGTAATAGTGGCGGAAAAGTGTCCACTGCAGGTTGGATGGACGAAGGCGGCATCGCGCGCGACGATAAGTTCGATCGGTTCAAACCGAAAGATAAATCGATTCCTTACGATTACAAAACGCCGGATGAATTTGACGAAGAGATGCAAATGAATACCGTCGCGGAAGATTGGTCCACTCGAATGACCAATGCCATCGCCGAAGCGAAAGGCACCGGGAGCTCGAACATCATGGATTTACTCGCCGAGGAAGACGAAGGATTAGGCACGAGCGAAAAAGACATCGAGAAGGCGCTGCTGAACCCAGATGCAGACGCTTCTGTGAAAACTCTCAAAGGTTTTGAGTCTGAATCCGAGAAACGGAAGCAGCTCATCGACTCTATGAAAGCGTTTGGAGAATCTGCATCCCGATTCGAAAGTTTAACGAATAAAAAAGACGGAGAGTCTGTGGTGGACGAAAACGATGAGATTTTCAACGAAAACGGCGACGCGTTGAAACGCTCCATGAATCCGTTCGCGAAACCGTCGAAGCTCATCGAAAATGAATTTGCCTCGGATAGCTATTCCGGCGATGAGGATTTGATTAACCCAGACTTCCGCGCGAAGAAAGACTTGGGTTTGAACGAACTCATCGACGGCGATGGTGGATTACAAAAACTGGACGAAGAACTTCAAGAGTCCATCGTCGACGGGTTAGCGCAAGATGCCAACTACCAACTCCGCAACGCAGCTGCAAAACTCATCAATACCGATTCGACGACTTTAGCGACCGACGACGATGAGTTTAATCGTTTGTTGACTGAATCCGAAACGCCGGTCATGTCCATGCCGAAGTCTCAGGAAGAACGCGAGGCGGAGTTACTGTCCAAGAAGTGGGACTCGTTTCCCGAGAAGGACGGCAAAACGCCTGCGTTGACGATTGTAGAGGACGGGTTTGATCCGTTATCTATGAGTAACGATAAGAAACTGGATCAAGTCATCGGAGACGAGGCGAAAGATCGAGACGTCGCAGAGGTGACGAAGAAAGTTGAAGAGCGCGCCACCGCCGCCGCCAAAGGCGCGGAATTGGAAAAGACCATCGAGAAGAATTTGGCCAACATGAGCAAAGAAGATTTATTGAAACTCGCGGAACAAGCAAAGCTTGGAAAAATTACACTCGCAAACTTAGCGCGACGGTAAAGAAATATCACATGTATAGATTGTAAAAACAGATTGTATACCTTACTGTGCTTAATGATGATAAATACTTTGCTTTGCTTTTTTTCTTCTACGTACATACAATTCATCGCGTGCGCAAGCGAACTAAAAATCTACGAACAGACTAAACTTCTCTCTTTCTCTCTCTCTCTCTCTCTCTCTCTCTCTCTCTACGGTACATCTACATGCATACTAATATCTCGCCCCACTCAAGACCTCTACGTTCGCGTTTACCCTTTCCATAACGCTCGGTGGCATGTTCACAAACATTTCCACTCCGTTCTCCCCTGCCGGCATGCCAGGTTCAGTCGGTCTCGACGCGTTGATTTGCACGATATCGTTCAACTCTGGTGGCAACGCCAATTCCGGCGTCCCAGATCCGAAATCTAACTCGTACAACTTCTTATAAATCTCCACTAAGTTGTTACACCAACACATTTCACCGCTCATAAACGCTAAGCAATCCCAATCGTATGCGTTCACGCCAGCTCGAAACGCACTTTCCGTCAACATCAAATACTTCGATCGATCTTTCAACATTTTACGCAAACCAGGTTTAATCATATCTCGGGCTTTCGCGATATCATCGCCGCAATCGCCGATTTTCAAAGCCCCTGTTTTCACTCCAACGCACGCGTTCCCGAAATACATCGGCGGTAATCCTTTCGATCCACCTCTGGCGGACACTACCGTCACGTGTTGGAAATTGCTCCCGGTCGGCAAACCGGAGAGTTTAGATAACTGTAACCAGGCGTGCGCACTCAAAGCTTCGTTCTCGTTGCTCGCGTTCGACGCAGCTTTAATCTTTTCGATGTTCTCTTTTGATATTTTAATCATTGATCGATTCCCGGCGGGAAACCTCAAGAAATCCGGTGCTAACGCCCTCCCGGCTTTGACCGCGTTCACCAACGTATCCACCGATCCGGCACCGACGAACTGCTCCTCTTCCAACATCCGCTCGATATCCTCTTTCTCTTCGAAATCGCTCGTCGGTAACAGGCTCCTATCGAATATGGGATCTCCTAAAGGATTTCCGGCTAAATTTCCTTTCGCAATCTCCGCCCACGTGATTAAAAATTCCACGAATCCTTGACCGTCGCTCACCGCGTGCGACATGCACACGCCCAACACCGATCCGCCGCCGTTGGGCAAATTCGTTATCTTCACCGTAAACGCCGGCGCGTCTCCGAGCATTAAATCAATCCAAGGCGCGAAATCTAAAAACCTTCTGCTTTCGCTCGCAAAATCCTGCGGCAAATCATCGATTGTCTTCGCGCCTCCGTCTTCAAAACTTTCGTTCACCACCCGAAACGGCACGCCCGCGTTGGTCAATCGAACGCCTTTATTCCGAAACCCGGGCGTTTGTAAATCCAACCTCCCGGCTAATATCGGGTACTTCTCCAACGCTTTCTCCAGCGCAGATCTCATCATCCCCGCGTCCAACGGATTTCGGTAGTACGACACCACTTGCATCACGAACGGCACTTCGCCGACGTCGTACCCGCTCAGCGGTAACAGCCGCGCCTCGCTTTGAGGCACGTCTCCATCCGTATTTCTCACGCGAACGAGTTCGTTCGTTTGCACGTTCTCTTTCGCGCGTTTCCCGTCTACGAAATATCGAGCCGGGACCATTAATCCGCGCGCGACGAAGCGCGCCGGCGGGATTTCGATGAGCTTCGTAAACGCGCCCGCGTTGTTAATCTTTAACGAGTGAGAAGACTTGTTCTTCTTCTTCGTGTTATTCGTATCACTCGTCGACATCATCCGTCGCGTTTTGGATATCGACGACGACGACGACGACGAGTAATATCTTCTGCACCCAAAGCTCCGTCTCGATGGTGGATCAGACGACGACGCTCTTTCTCGAGGCGTCGAAGAAAAGGTAGCGGTGGTGGTGGTAGTGACGCGCATGTTTTTTTCCGAGAGAGAGATAAGGGTGCTTTGATTCGTGCGTATCGTATGCGCGCGCGAAGTGAATTGTGAATTGTGGCGATTTGACTCTTTTGGATATTCTTCAGAAATGTTCGCGAGTTTGAGGACTTCTTGTTCTTCTTCTTCCCCGCGCGTTATTTGTAACCACCACTCTCGTCGTTCGTCGCTCTCTTTTACTACCACCACCACCACCAGCAGCAGCAGCAGCAGCGGCAGCATGACGATTTCGACGACGACGCCAACCGAACTCGCGTACTTACGCGATACGTACACGTTTCGATTGGAAAAAGAAGCAACGGTTTTGGATGTCGTCGAGAAGAAGAAGGAAAACGAAAACGACGTCGTCGTCGTCGAAATCGCTTTAGATAAAACGATCGCGTACCCGGCTGGCGGTGGACAACCCTCGGATCGGGGCGTGATTTATGTACACGACGTCGGCGGCGACGAGAAGGAGGACGTTTCGTTTGAGTTTAATTCAGTGAGAATGGACAGAGAGTCGAAGCAGGTGTGGCACTGCGGAACGTTTACGACGAGCTCTTCTTCGGATAGTTTGAGAGGTAAAAAGTGCACGATTGCGATTGACGAACAGGTTCGGATGCAACACGCGAGAATGCACAGTGCTGGACACTTGTTAGACGTCGCCGTGGCTTCTGTTCCCGGATTGGAAACAGAAAAGCTCGTCCCGACGAAGGGCAGTCATGGGATTGAAGAGGCGTACGTGGAATACAAAGGCAACGCGAGGACGTTATCTGGCATCGACGACGACGAGAAGTTGATAAAAATGATAAACGATAATCTATATAAGTTAATCGAGAAAAACGATGCGGTCAAAACGGAATATTTGGCGTACGAGGAAGCGAAACGCGCGTGCGGCGGTCACTTACCGAGTTACATCTCGCCGGACGCGGAGGAACCTCCGCGCATCGTCACCGTGGCGGATTTAGGCTGTCCTTGCGGTGGTACGCACGTGAAAAGCTCCAAAGAGTTGAAGCGAGTTATCGTGGTTGGTTTGAGAGTGAAAAAAGGCGCGACGCGGATTAGTTACGAAGTAGACCTGAGCATTTAAAAACAGTATTAATATTAACAGGCGTAACCACCGTGGCCGCTGGTGACATAGCGCTCATGACCTTCTCTAATTTGAGTTTCAACAAACAACACAACAAACAAAAATTCTTCCTAAAACTCTGCACACTTTTCATCACGCGCGTAAAAAACATCTATCTTTCTGGCACTTCTCTGCGCGAATACAAGATCGAGGGTCTGTGAAAAGACGAGCAGCGAAGTGACGCATTCTTCCTAGGTTTGAAACGAAGAAGAAGAAGAAGAGGGGTATCTGTCGTTCGAGACGAAAGAAGAAGACCAACACAACGGAGACAAAAATGGAAGCGCCGTCAGAGGATGCGGAGCAGGAGGACCACGACGCCACGGGCGGTTACACGTTCGTGTTGGAAAAAGCGACGCTGGAAACGGCAAAAATCGGCAAAGGGTACGCTTTATTAAACTGCGACGACCACGCCAATTTTATCAAACGTCACGGGAAACAACCCGGCGATTATCGACCGGATATATGTCACCAAGCGCTTTTGGCGATACTCGATTCGCCTCTGAACAAAGCCGGGAAAGTGAAAGCGGTGTACGTGAACACGCAGAAAAACGTGCTGATTAAAATCAGCCCACACACGAGAATACCGCGAACGTTTAAACGGTTTTGCGGACTGTTCGTTCAACTGTTACAAAAGCTCTCCGTGAGAGCGTCGAATGGGCCAGATAAGCTGTTAAAAGTCGTCAAGCAACCGGTGACGAAATACTTCGCCGCCGGTGCTCGAAGAGTCGGTTTTAGTTTTAGCGCGCCGGAGGTGAAACGAATGCGAGAGTTCGTCGCGAACGATTTAAAAGAAGATAAAGAATCCGTCGTGTTTTGCGTCGGCGCCATGGCGCACGGGAAAGTAGACGTCAGTTGGACGGACGATTTCATATCCGTTTCTCAGTACCCGTTGAGCGCGGCGTGTTGCATAGGGAGAATTTGCAACGCGTTGGAGCTGAAACACGACATCGTTTAATTTTTTTGGGAGTTCGTATATAGGAAAAAAAGGAGAGGATATCGAGATGAATCTTCTTTCCCTACTTCGCGATGATGATTGTTTGCGCGTGCAATAATAGTAGTGTAGCCGTAATAATATATACATGTGTACCATTTACTGTAATAGTCTCAAAAAGTTTCAAATTAACAAGCCAGCCAACCTCCTCTCTCGAACATCTCAGAGGGGCGCCCACCCAAAAAAAAAAGCAAGCAGGCCAAGCGTCAAGAGGCGGCGACGTTTCGTAGACGTTTCAGAGGCAACAGTCTCCACTTTTTTTCTCTCGAAGGTACGGATAGACGACGCCGCATATATAGAAATCATCGATATCGGATTGAAACTTTGATTTTTACGTCGGAAACGCGCGCTTAGACATCGTTAGAATGCTTTTATGCGTTCAGATGGATCGAATCAATCTCGCAATCGCGCGCTCGCGCGCGCGACGCGTTTTTCAAAACACGTCCGATGAGACTTTTAGCGTCTTTTGCGACGCTTTTTTTATTCCCTTTCCTTCTACAAAAAAAACTAACCTCTTCTTCTCCCGTCCTCGCGTGCGACACTCCAGGCTTTAAGTTTCGTGTATAAGTCACAAACGCCATAGAAAATGGCGCGTTCGAAGAAAACATCAGCGGCCGAGGTACGATTTCTCTGTTCGCGTGTGCGCGTAGGAGCGTGATTTCCGCGCGATTTTTTTCGTTTTTTTTCCTCGATTGGGTTGTTATCCGTCGTCTTTGGTGCAAAGTGTTACTTAATCTTCGTGAGTTCCGCACTTTCCGCTTTTCGAAATTGGGGAAAAGACCCTCTCTTCTCTTTTCAAAGGGGGTGATTCCACGCGCATTCGATCGATTAAACGCACTCACGCTCGCATCTTCTCTTCGAAAACAGGATGAGCGCAAAGCGAATTTGCGTAAGGATATCGATTTTGTCGAGCACACGTGGCCGGCAGAAAAGCTCTACTCGCACTTTGGGTGCACGTTGGAGAAAGGTTTGTCGAGCGAACAGGTTTTAATCAACCGCGCTAAATATGGCGAGAACCGATTGACTCCGCCGGCGGTGACGCCGTGGTACATCCAGTTCTTGTTGCAGTTTGCGAACTTTTTCGCCGGTTTGTTGTTAGCTGGTGGGACTTTGTGTTTCATCGGTTACGCCATCGATACGGAAAAGGACCAAACCAACTTGTTTTTGGGCATCGTCTTGTATGCAGTCGTAACTATTACGGCGACTTTCTCGTACTTGCAAGAAGCCAAGTCCGAGAAGATCATGGAAGGTTTCAAAAACATGATCCCGAAGAAGTGCAAGTGCATTCGCGACGGTAAGAACACCGTCGTTGATGCGTGGGAGTTGGTTCCGGGAGACGTCGTCGATTTGCTCGACGGCGACTCCGTCCCGGCGGATATTCGCGTCATGACGGCGAACGAATTGAAGGTGGACAACTCTTCTTTAACTGGTGAATCCGAACCGCAAGATCGCTCCACGGAGTTGGCCAAGGACGCGAATGGTAACTTGGTCATGCAGCCGTTGGAGGCGAGCAACTTGTGCTTTTATACCACGATTATCAACGCGGGTTCCGGGAGAGGCGTGGTCATTGGATCCGGTGATCGTACGGTTATGGGTCAAATCGCTGGTTTGGCCACGGAAACGTCCAACGAAGCGTCGCCAATCAACGTTGAAATCTCCAAGTTTATTCAGTTGATTTCTGCCGTCGCCATCACCTTGGGTATCGTCTTTTTCGTCATCGGTTTGACCAACGGGACGGAGATCATCCAAAACGTTGTGTTTATGATTGGTATCATCGTCGCGAACGTGCCGGAAGGTTTGTTGGCGACTGTTACCGTGTCTCTCGCGTTGACCGCGAAACGTATGCACACGAAGAACGTTTTGGTGAAGAACTTGGAAGCGGTTGAAACCTTGGGTTCGACCACTATCATCGCCTCGGATAAGACTGGTACCTTGACGCAAAACAGAATGACTGTTATGCACGCATGGGTCGATAACGAAACGTATTTGTGCCCAGCCGGGAAGAACGTTCCGGATTTGGCGGTTTTGAAGCAAACTCCAGCGGATGAACCGTATTACGACGAAAGCTCTCCGGCCTTCAAACGATTATTGCAAGTCGCGACGTTGTGTAACAACGCCGAGTTTTTGACTAAAAACGACGACGGCTCGTACATTGACTTAAAGGCGGAAATGAACAACCCGAACTTCAACATCTTGAAGCAAGCCGCGACTGGTGACGCTTCCGAGCAAGGCTTGTTGAAGCTCGTGCAACCGTTGAACGATGCTTTGGAAACGAGAGCCGCGTGCCCGAAGATTTTCGAAATCAAGTTCAACTCCACGAACAAGTGGCAGTTGTCCATTCACTCTCAAGGTGCCGGCAGACCGCCGTTGCTCGTCTTGAAGGGTGCTCCGGAAAGAGTGCTTGGCATGTGCAAAACGTACTTTGCTAAGGGTGAAACGAAGCAAATCGACGCGAAGTACAACAAGACGTACACGGAAGCGTACGAAGGTTTGGGCGGTCGCGGCGAACGTGTTTTGGGTTTTGCCTACAAAGAGTTGACCGGCTTCAAGGACAACTTCAAGTTTTCCAACAAGCCGTCCCCGAACTTCACCATGGACGATTTGACCTTTGTTGGTTTGATCTCGTTGATTGATCCTCCGAGAGAAGGCGTCCCCGAAGCCGTCATCAAGTGCAACCGCGCTCGCGTGAAGGTGTACATGGTTACCGGCGATCACCCGATCACCGCGGCTGCCATCGCGAAACAAGTCAACATCATTTCGCAAGAAAATATCGACAGTGGCGATGCCATCGTCGTTAAAGGTGACACCATTCGTGAGTGGACGGAGATCGCCGACCCGGTTGAACAACAAAAGAAGTGGGACGAAGCGCTCGATCACAAACAAATTGTTTGGGCGAGAGTGTCTCCGGCGCACAAGTTGTTGATCGTTGAGAACTGCCAGCGCAGAGGTGAAATCGTTGCCGTCACCGGTGATGGTGTGAACGATGCGCCTGCGTTGAAGAAGGGTGATATTGGCGTTGCCATGGGTATCGCCGGTAAAGACGTTTCCAAGGAAGCGGCTGATATGATTTTGATGGACGATAACTTTGCGTCCATCGTCAACGGCGTCGAAGAGGGGCGATTGATCTTTGATAACTTGAAGAAGTCCATCGCGTACACTTTGTCGTCGAATATTCCGGAGATTGCGCCGTTTTTGATTTACATCACGGCGAAATTGCCGTTACCGTTGTCGACGGTTTTGATTCTCTGTATCGATCTCGGTACGGATATGGTCCCGGCCATCTCTCTCGCTTACGAGACCAGAGAGGCGGATATCATGGACCGCCCGCCGAGAAATGCGCAAACTGATCGTTTGGTCAACTTCAAATTGATTTCGTTTGCGTACTTGCAAATCGGTATGATCCAAGCCTTAGCCGGCTTCTTTGTCTACATCATCGTCCTCAACGATTACGGCTACGCGCCGAACATCTTGATGGGCAACGGTTTGGAATGGTTCAAGCACTCGGTCATGTGTACCGTCAACGGCGATGGTAGTCCGAAAGAGTGCGGTTTTGGTTGCGAAGGTGACAGCTGGGAGAGAGGATACTGCGAAGGTGGTTGCCAAGTTCCCGCCGGTGGTGCAGTCGATCCGTTCATCGAGTTCACCTCTTCTGGTTTCAGAGGTCCTGGTGACTACACTTGCAACAGAGCGTGCTCGAACTACGCCAGCATTCCGGCCAGTGAAATCACCGCTGATGAAACTGCGGCCTTTGCAACGTACTGCGCGTCAGACAACACGTTCGGCTTTGCCGACCGAGGTTTCGCGGACGATGATGCCATCGCTCCGGCGGGCGCCATGTATTTCTGGAACGGCCAGCAACAAGCCTTGCCGAACAAGAACTACCAAACGTCCGCGTTGGAGTACGCGCAATGCGCGTACTTCATCTCTATCATCATCGTCCAATGGGCCGATTTGTTGATTTGCAAGACGAGAAAGCTTTCTCTGTTCCAGCAAGGCTTACAAAACGATTTCATGAACTTTGGCTTGTTGTTTGAAACCGTCCTCGGGGCGACTTTGGTATACACTCCAGCCTTGAACACCGTCTTTGGTACTCGCCCGTTGCACATCTTGCACTGGTTCCCGGCTGTTCCGTGGTCCATGTTTATCTTTACCTACGATGAGTTGAGAAAAGCGCTCATGAGAGGCAATCCAGATGGCTGGTTGAACACGTACACGTACTGGTAATCGACTCCGTCGCGCTTGAAGGAATTTCGTTTGTTAAAAGGGAAGATTTGATGAACGAGAACGCACAAGAAGAAAAACAATTAAAGTAATCACAAAGAAACAAAATAATTTTAGGTTGAGGGAAGTCTGTCCTCACGTTCATTAGCACATTTCATAGAGCAACGGACGTTCATTTTTACACTCGATTTAGAGAAAGATTTTGGTTGTTTTAATACGCAAAATTCACACATCACTCGTTTGTAAAAGCTTACATTAATTAGAAAGTTTCTTCGTTTTCCTTATCGCTTTCGACGGCATTGTCTTCATCCTCGTCTTCTCCCTCCTCTTGCTCCTCATTATTATTCGCTTTCTTCTCGCTCTTCTCTGTGTCGACATCGTCCCACTTTGTATTCGGCTCGCACTGGTGAAAATATTTCCGCTTCAACGCGCCGTGGTCCCACAATGTCCCGCAGCCTTCGTCGTGCGCCTCGAATCGATGCACCTCCCCATTTTCTTTCGTGGCTCGCGAATACGCCGGCCCGTGTCGCATTTTGTGCTCCGTCCAATGTTCCAAGAAGCATTCTTCGGAGCAAAAAAACGCCCGCTCGAAAGCGTCCATCACAACTTTCATCTTTCTTTCCTTGTACATCTCCAAGCACTGCGCGCACTCCAATCGCATCATCGCTTCTTTCGACTTCTCGCACCCGCACCCCGAACACGCTAAAGTCACCGCGTATCTCGGCACTCCTCGGTCCAACCCGCGGCACTTCTCCATGTACCGCTCGTCGCTCACGTCGTCGACGTCCTCGAAATTCCGATCTCCCGTTTTTTTGAAATGCGCTCGGTTCGCTTCTCTCATTTTTCGCTCGTTTTCGGAAACCGCGTCGCGCCAAAACTCGTCCCACGAGTTCGCGGTGTTCTTGTTGATGGCGGTGTTGTTCTCGTCGCTCTTCCTCGACGACCTCCTCTGGCTTTTCTCATGAGACATGATTTATTTATTTTTTAGATCAGCAGATCAGCGAGATCAGATTGGAGGAAAAAAAAATTGGCGTTACTTTTTTCTTCTCTTGACAGCTTGATTGCATTTTTTCCCGAGAGTGAAGAAGAAGGAGGGGAGAGCCGCAAACCATCGTCATTACTACACAAACACACTTACACACACACACATATAATAATATGTTAAACGCGTGCTGCGGAGGCGCTCGACCAGGACACGAAAAAGGAGGTTTACACGACATGAACACTCTCGAACTTCCCTCCGGACACTTGAAAATCGACCCGGAAGGTGCGCTTTTTTCTTCCTCCGTGTTACATTTTTTTTGAAACATCATCGACACTTTTTTGCTCACCGCCGCACGTACGCACTTTCTTCTTCTTCATCATCATCGTCGTTATAAAACACAGACCCGTGGCCGTTGGAGACGTATAACCCTCCATCACACGTGTATAAAATGCGCGACGAAAAGACCGGGTACTTGCAAACGTTTCCTTTCGAGGAAAACAATCCCATGCCGGAAGCGTTCGATAGAAACTCGGACTATTTGGTCAAGTTGCTCGACCCTGTGATTAAGCCGAAAGACAGCGGCGGAGGAGGCGAAGAAGGCGCTCCTTCCACGAGCGGAGGCAACGACGACGGTCGAGGTCAAAAATCGACGAAGAAGAAAGAGAAAGCGAAGAAGCAACCGCAACCGCAAGAGGAAGTGGACCCGTTCGTAAAGGCGAACTTGACGGTTGGTAAAGTTTTAGAGGCGAAAGAGGACGACCAGTGGTCGGAGAAGTTGTACTTGTGCAAAGTGTTAGTCGGCGAAGACGAAGAGAAGGACGTGAAGCAAGTCGTCACTGGTTTGAGAAAGTTCGTGAAGAAAGAAGATTTGGAAGGGAAGTTAGTTTTGACGATTATTAATTTGAAGGTGGCCAAGTTAGCCGGGGAGACGAGCGAGGCGATGATTCTAGCGACGGAGAGCGGGGAAGGCGATAGCGTGGACGTGAAGTTGGTCAAGGTTCCGGACGGAGCGAAGGTTGGCGAGAAGGCGTTCATTGAAAATGAAGAGGACAAGAAGCCGGAGACGTACCCGAAGGAGTGCAAGAGTAAGTTATGGGAACAAGTGAAGCAAACGTTAGTGATTAAAGGTGGGAAGGCGACGTATCAAGGGAAGAATGTGGTGGTCTCGAGCGGGTTCGTAACCGGCCAAGATGGCGTCGCGGATGGCGCGTTTATCAAGTAATATTCATATATAGCCGCTTTATTTTAATGCTTGATGATTATCAGTCGTTTATCAATCAATTATTCAATGCGTTGACCAACTCGACGGAGTTTTCTCGACCAGGCGTTCCTCCTAAGACCAACGAAGAGACCCACGAGAACGGGTCGTTCGCGTCGCTTTTCGCCGACGTCAACTCGATGGAGTATCCTGGAAATATTATAGGCCAAGGTGCTTTATCGTTGTATTCGACCTCGTGCACTAGTTCTTTCTCTGCGTTTAACAAGATCAGCTTTTCGCCTTTATTGCTCAATTTGAACGGTAACTCGGCGTCTTTGACGACGACGACTTTTTCTTCGTTCGGTTCGCCGCGGTGAGCGAGTTCAAACTTTGTCGCGTTCTTCGCCACGACGATTCTCTCTTTCGGTTTCACCGTCGTGTTCAAAGGAAACTGGAACATATTCTCAGAGTTCAAATTCTTTTTATCCGTGAAATACCACGAGCTCATGTCCACTTCGTTCGTCGACGACGGGTTCAAAAACTCGCACCACTCCCCGCTCCTGGCGGCTTTTTGACCAGTCCTCGTCGTCGCGTCGTCACCATCGTCAAAACCATCGCCGATAGAAGACGACTCCAAAGATTTCCCCACCGGATCGTACATGATTTCGCTGATTACGATCGCCCCGAAATCTGCCTCAGAGGCGGAGAGCGTCTCCTTCCCTTCCACGAAAAAGCCACCACGCGAGGTGTGAGACGACGACGAAGAAGCAGAAGAACGAGAAGACCTCGTTGTTGTCTCACCAGTCGAGGACAAAAATACGAGCGCGAAGCAGGAAAGAAGAGAGAGAAACGTCATCCTCCGAGCAGCGCGCCTCCTCGTTTTGCGAGGCGCGAGAGACGACGGATGGAAAGAAGAAGTGTAGGAAGAAGTGTGAGAACAGCGAGAACGCGTCTTTGTCTTTGATGCCGTCGTCATTTTTTGCGGCAGCGAGGTGTGTGTGTGCTGTTCTTCTCTGTTCGTGTCGTTCTCGGAGAACTCTTTTGCGTATTTTTTGCCGCACCGCGCTCTCGTATTTTTCTCGTATTTTTTCCCAAAACACGAGAAGAGTCGAAACCTGCCTCTAAACCCTGAAGCTCCCAAAAATCGAAAAAGAAGCAAAATCTTCCCCCACCAAGAAAAAGAAGCAGAAAATTTATTTTTTTAAGCGTAAAATTTACCCACGCAAAACTTCATATTCCGCACTCAAAATAAAACACACGAACATTAAAAACATGTCCGCGATCGCCCAAATCACGAACAGATGCGTCTCCGTCGCGTCTGTGAGCAGAAAAACGCAAACGAAGAGAGTCGCCGTGCCGGTACGTGAGCGATGTCGCGAAGCTTTTTTTTCATTTTTTTTTGATTGATTACACTCTTTGTCGTCCCGTTGTGGGTAATATTTCCTTTTCCAGCTTTGTGCCCCAGCGGGGGAGTGGGGGGAGATAAAATCGCGCGCGCGCGCTCGCCTCCCGGGGCGAACGAGTCCGGGGCTTGAAACCATCGAAACGAGTTTGAAATCGCGCGAAGGAAATCTTCGTGCGTTCGAATCCGCGCGCGTAGTGTCGCTCGCGCGGTCGCGTGGCCGTCTCGTTCGGGTTGGATATCTCTCTCTCTCGCAAATATAATCTTTCCTCCTCTGTGTTGGGAGATCGGCCCTTCTTCTCTTCAACGAGGAAAGGATAGGATTACTCCCTTCCAAATGTGTTTGAAAAATTTCAAATCTTTTTTCTTTTTCGTCTGTTATGAATCAAAAGCTGACCGCAGCACACGCTCTCAATCGATACAGGCGCAAGCTTCTCTCAAGCAAAAGTTTGAATCCGCGAAGGTTGTCGCCCCGGTTGTCTTGACCAACTTGGTCATGACCATGCCGGCGCACGCCGAAGCGGGTAAGTTGTTTGACTTCAACTTGACCTTGCCGATCATCGCGGCGGAGTTCTTGACCTTGATGTTCATCTTGGACAAGACCATGTTTGGCCCGGTTGGTAAAGCGTTGGACGACAGAGATGAGTTGATCCGATCCCAATTAGCCGCTGTTGGCGGTAACACCGAAGAGGTTGACAAATTGATTGCGGAGAAGGACCAAATCATCGGCGACGCGAGAGCCCAAGTCGGCAGAGACGTTGCCGCCTTGAAGACGGAGATGGACGCGAAGATTGCCGCGGAAGCTGCGAGAGCCAAGGCTGACGTCGACCGCCAAATTGCGGACGCGATGAGAGCGATTGATGCGGAAAGAGAGAGCTCCAAGGCGCAAGTTGAATCCCAAGGCCAAGCCATCGCGGACCAAATTGTCGCCAAGGTCGTTGAAGTATAAGAGAGTTAGAGAGGAGAGAGGAAAACAACGATAAGAACAAAAATTAAAAGCCGCTTTGCATCATTCAAGTTCTTCCACAACGCCAACACCACCACAAAGAACATCATCAACAACTATATAAAATATAACTATGATACCATCATTGATTTTTAGCAGATAGATACATAAAAATGTTTTGAGTAATCAATCCTTACGACTGATTTTAACTAACAATATCGAGGACTACAACTACAGCACTATTGTTCACTATTCCTATTCTTAGCCGCGCGTTTTTCAGCGCGTCTACTTTTTGCCCCGCTTCCGGGAGCTTGCTTTCGTTTTCTCGGTTTCGACGCCGGCGACGCCGGCGTCGTCTCTATCTCAGAAGCCTCTTTCTTCTTCTCGCACTTCCTGACAAAGACAGACGAAGAGAGGGAGGAGGAGAAGAAAAAGACTTCGCGTAACTTAGCCTCTAAAAGGACCTCGTTACCATCGTTTTGAGCTTTGGAGCACATCAATTCTTCGATTGTATTTCTAACCTTTTTCGCTTCGGCTGCTTTTTCATCCAACAAGAAATCTAAGAGCAACGCCAAAGCCGCGTTTACTTCTCTCTTTCTCCGGCGGTCGCAATCGCTCGCGATGATTTTCGCAAACCATTGCACGTCGTTCAATGAAGTGAAGAGAGCATCTTGTAAAATATCTGGAGCGTTTAACAGCGTCCGGCACAGAAACCGCGAGGCTAGTTTTGGTTCGTTCTTCGTCGAGACGTGTTCGTTTAACCATCCGGCGAGACGAGAGATTGAAGAAGCAATCGATAACGCCGCGGATTGAACCGCTGCAGCCGGCGTCGCTTTTGTCTCGTCCTCTTCTTCTCCTACCAATAAACACGAAAAGTCGAAGCTTGATATTTCTAGAATTTCTGCAAGCGTATTCTTGACGACCAAAGAAGAAGAAGAAGAATCCTCGTTGTTATTGTTGTTATCTGCTACCACAATCAGGCGGTAGAGTTCAGATACTGTAGCGAGTTGGCTATTTAACTTTGGCCTTTTTTCCAGACGTTTTAATACGGTCGCGTGGAACTCGAGATACGCTTTGAAACAGTTATTCGCAACGAGATAATCTGCAATGGAGGAACTTCCACCTCTGGAATTCGATTCGCCGCGCGCGCCGGCAGATTCTAATCGAGATAAAATCGTGCTTCTCACGCGTCGCACTGCGTCTACGAAATCGCGTCCGGCAAATACAAACGCGTCCGGTGCTTTTGCTAAACCTTTTAAAATCATCAGGGAGAGCACGGCCACGTGACTTCGATGTTCGACGGATACGTCCTGCGACGAGGAAACTGACGCTCGCGGGTCTACGCTTTCTTCAATACGTCTCGTCAAGAACGCGACAAAGCTTACGTGCTCGACAAGCTCGAGCGCGAGGGAATCGCTTCCGTTTTCGCACACATTCTTGATCAAGCGCATAGTTCTCGACCGTGTGTTGCTGTCTGCAAGCGCGTACGAACACGTTTGCGAGCTCAAAATTTCAAGCACAAACTGTTTCCGAAACACGCGAGAGGATAAGTTGTCTTTATCGCCCAAAGAGTGGAACGAGGAATTAAGTTGACGAAGTGCCCATGTTCGCTTAGCTTTAGCATCGACATCCCCGGCGTTCACGAGCGGGAGAAACATAGGTAATCGGTCGAGGTCGATGGACATACGTTTTAAGACCTGCTTGTTGGCGACAACGAAGAATTCAGATTCCGGTCTACACGCAAGCCACATGGCCTCGGCAGCGAATGAGGTCGCCGTTGTTGGCCAAACGACATCTTCTGCGTGTTGATACTTCGTTTGCGCCTCCATATTTTCTTCGTCGTCGCGGGTCAAGACGTCATTATTCCAGACATCGTTTGAGTTTCGAATCCAACGCAAAATGGAAAGGACTTGAGTTCGTTCGCGAAACGACGCCCGCGCCAACATCACGTCGGTCAAATCTATATCTTCTCCACTTTCTGTTTTTCCGGTGACTATTTGAGTCACGATTTCATCCATGGTGGATAGTATCGTTCTCGCGAGACGACGAAAATTGATATCTGTGGAAGAAAGTGCTGATATTGCAACAGAGAGAATGCCCGAACGCGCACACTCTCTCGGCGAGAGCGATTCTGTTTCCAGATTTCGCAGCGTCATTGGAAGGATCCAGGAAGGATCGTACGCCAGTCTATTCACAATTTCTTCTTCGTTTCCTGCGGTGAGGAGTAAATCTTCTTCGTGACTGGTATCTTCCCAGAACAAAAGTCTTTGTCTTTGAGGAAAAGCAGTCGCCGTTATCGCACTTCTTCTGCAATCAAAAAGCGACGTACCAATTGCATTACTAACGCGTTCTTTGAGTAACATTTTCGTGTCGCTATCTCCATCGTCACCGTCGTGGAATACAAGTCTATTCCACGCTTCGCCTTCGAAAAATTTGTCAGCCGCGCTTCCAAAAACAAAGCCGCACTTTTTAAGAACGTCTTGTCCAGAAAGTGAATCGAGCTTTACGATAGTTCGCATGATGCGAGAATCGAAAGCAGACGACGACCCATCATACCCTTTAAGTAAAAGAGGTAAAACTTCGACTACCTTCTTCGTCGCCCACGCATCAGGCCGCGATTGCTGTGTGTCTATGTATACTCGGTATTTCAGTTCGAGAGACGCGTTCAGAATTTTTGCAAACGATCGCTTCAATTCTGCAATATTTTTCGTTTGTCCTTTCGGCGACGAAATGCACACCGAAGAAACAGAGACTTTCTCCGAACGCTCGTCAACGCACTCCCGAACAAAGTGCATCGAAGGTGGATTCTGCGGAAGTGAATCCAAAAGTCCGCTCGTATTTTCGTCCTCTTCCGACTCTCCTCGTGATAAAAGGGCCTGTACAAATTTTTCATTCTGGCACACGCAATCGAAGCACGACTTTGCTAGCTCCTCAAATATTTCACGCATTTGATCGCGTTTCTTCATCTTCTTTGCGCTTTTTGGCGTGAGCGCTGCGAGGATTTTGGCCATCGCGTCTACTCTGCGAGGATTTTTAAGCGTTTCCGCCTTGAGCGAAAGAAAGATGAACTTTTGTGCCCAAGTGACCAGTGCAATAATATCGCCTTCGTTACTTCGCATAAAATTCTCGTCGTTGACTGCAAAAGTGAACGCATCGATTGTGTTGATGGTATCATCGTCTACGGTGGCGTTTTTTTCCCACACTTCGAGTTCTTCTTTAAGTCTGTTCTCAAGAATTCTTTTCATCGTTTTATCTTCCGCGCTCAACCTCTTTCCTCCCTCGTCCAAAGCTACCAAATGCTTGAAAATAAATTGGAAGCATCTTACGCGATACACTTGAGGACAGTTCGCGTCAAAACACACGTTGAACGCGTTCATGATATCATTCGTGTGCCTATGACTCAACGTATTCGAAAAATATTTGTCCGTCAACGCATTTGAAAGTTTCTTTTCGAAACTTGTCTTCTGTTTTGCGTCTTCACCATTCAATGCAATTTGAAGAGCTCGAGCGGAGCATATCATATTTCCGTGCGTTGTTGGATCCATTTGCTTCAGAACCAACGACGCGATGTCGTTTAAGAACGTTTTTCCATCGCTCATATTCACATCCACGAGATCTCGAATGGCTGCGCAATCTGCGCATTTTCGAATAGCAACGGAGGCAGCCTTTTCAAAGACGGCACAGTCATCTTTAAAGTTGCAGTGCTGAAGAAATGTAGCAGCACATATCTCTCCTGCGTTCGAATTCACGAGAGACGAGACAAACCCAGCTTCAGCGCTCGTGACTTCACTTTTCGTAAGTCTTTTCCTTTTCAAGACCTTTTCCAAAGAACGATGAGCGCTCGAAGAGTAAGGGGCTGCAATGTTAGTTTCCCAATTCGACGCAACGCTTTCTTCAAAGACGCCGGCAAGAACGTTCAGTATTGGAACCGAGTTTTCAACATCGTCCTCTTCCAATAACACGTCCAAAAGAAGCGCGAGTATCCTTGCTTTTCCGTCAAAAGAAACGCTGTGCGAATTTAAAGACACATTTGCCACGGAAGCCATTAAAACGAAGTTTGCCTCTTTCCTACTTTTTACGATTGCATCGAGCTGGGTCTCTTCCGAAGCAAATTTTGCAAAGATGACGAGGGGCTCATTTTCCGAGTGCCTCAAAAACGCATCAGCGAGACATTTTCGAGGAGTTGACTGCATCGCGCCTAATTTCAGCTCCGTATCCTCAATACTTCGCGCTAATGCAGCCGCAAGTTTTGATTGGATTTCGCCATCGAAGCAGTCATTCCCCGTCCGTGACAGCTCTCTGGCAACGCTGAATGAAACCGCGCTTAGAAGAGAACCACGACCAGATCGACTCATCTCGCTGATCATTCGAAGCGCTTCTTCGAGAAGTCTCGTGAAATCCTCCGCCTCGTGTATGTAATTTTGCAGCAAGAGCGAATATAGCTTCGCCTTAGAGTGTGCGTCAAAGGTGCCACCATTCTCGACTGCATCCGTTTCGACGTTTTCAATAGTAAAATTCTTCATATTCTTCGGGTTGCTCTGAAATATTTGGCGCTCTTTACACAAAATATCGTCAATCGTCTTCATCACTTTCTTTTCATGCTTTGATGACGCCAATGCATGAACACCTACTTTGTTCAGTGCCACGGCATGCGTCCAAAAATCGGTCGTACGAAGCAAACTTGGAAGAATTAACGAAGCTGCAAATTGTCGAACGATGTCAATCTCTTCTTTGGTTTTTTTCACGCTCCTTGAAACTTTCAAGGCATTTTCAAACACAATCACCGAGAGGGGCGAGAGCGCGGAAGTGTTGTGATTATCGTGCTCATCTGGTTGATTAAACCGAGGCGGCCGCGAGACTTCTTCATCCATAAATGCGTCGAGGCTTGTTCGCTTCGATGCCGAGACGATTGCGTCTGCCAAGAATTCTGCAAGCGATGCAGTGAAGTCAAGCGAAGTCGCAGCGCTACAACATTGAGCAAAGTTGTGTGTATACGTCTCGGCTTCTCGTTCAACCGAATATTTTGTGCTTCCATCGGCTCCAAAACTTTCGTCGAGAGTTTTCGATTCTATCAAATTTAGCTTGAAAAGCGTCTTGATATTTTCGAACAGTAAACGGATATTGTCTCGACTTTCATCCTCGACATCTTTCATCACCGCAAATGCGTAACATTTGAAAACGGCGACGAGAGTATTTTTCGATACCGCCGATGACGCCGTGCAGGCGTTACGTGCAACAGAAATCGCAGCAATGCTTTCGCGAGCATTGTGAAAAAGCTCTTCACGAGTGTTCGGAAGAATCTTTGCGACGTCAACAAAATTGACGGTATCTGAAGGTGAGAGCGCAACGCGTTCAGCCAAGGCTTCTAAAGCCAAAAGCTTCGAGAATCGACTAAACTCAGACACTTCATCCTCGTTTTCTTCTTCTTCTTCTTCTTCTTCTTCGTCGTCGTCGTCGTTGTCGTTGTCTTTGTCTACGTCAGATTCGACTTTCTCCTTTTTATTAGTATCCATCTTTTCAGTATTTACTTGTTCTGGGACGTGCGTGCCTCCTTTCATGACGATTTGTATGAGCACCGAGATTTCCGGGAAAACATCCGCCGACGCTATGCCTCTGGCCCGACGCAATATCTCCCTCTTCCGAGCGAGCGCGAGACCATGGTGAACACTTTTATTCTCAATCTTGCTTCTAGTATTAATATTTTTGCGCTGCTTGATTTGGTTCGCAATCGCATTCTTTTCCGCCAAATCTATTCGTTTTCTGGTCGCGCGCAAACATTTTCCAAGAAATTGCAATGAAGCCTGGCGAACGACTATGCTTTTATGCCCGAGCGATTTCACAAAGATTGTTTTCGTCAACGTCGAAGGTAACGCACTCGATGCCCAATGTCTGGCTTTCATTTCGATTTTTTCTTCGTCGTCATCATCATCGTTTCCGTCGTTCTCGTTTGTAATACCAGTACTGAAATCTCCCACTGTCCTCTCGCTGTGTTCCGCCGAGGTTTGAATCAAATCTCCCAACATGCGTATCGTTGATAACCATTTTTCTGTGTTTTTCGGTTGTAAATCAGATGAAAAGCTAGCAACGTAGTGTGAAGCGAGTCGCGGATGCGCAGCGCATGCATCCGAGAGGATAGATAAGTGTGCATCACACTCCGCCGGACGCAACTTCATCAAGAGTCGAGATATTAAATCTCCCGAGCCGACTTGGGAAGGACAAATTCCGTGTCGCGGATTCACACAAACTTCTTTCAGTAGTTCGACCGCCATATTCACAACGGTAGTATCCCGAGAAAAGTCTAACTTTTTCTTCTTATTCTCATCGTTTTCATCATTTGCGTTACCATCGCTCAAAGCAGCCATCGTCGCCAGCTGCTCTAAAAGCACATCCGTAAACGTAGCCAGCTTGATTTTCAACGGTGTCTGAATTGCGCTCACGTTTATATTCAGCACGCTCTTCCAAAGCACGGATAGGAACCGACACTGCGTCTCCGAGTCATCTTTCGACACGTTCCTAACAAACAAATACATGACGTTACGGTTTGTCGCTGCCGAGCGCACGACGCTTTCGTCGTTGGATTCTAAAAAAGCGAGGTAAAACTGAGCAAACGCGAATCTGTTTGAGGCCTTTTCAATGTTCTTCCTCGACGCCTTCGCGGCTTGATTTATCTTCGCACGCTCTTCCCGAAACAATGAAAGACGGTGCGTATTTTTGTTATCGCTGTTGTTGTTGTTCCCGTTGGTTATGTTGTAGTCTTGGTCGTCGTCGCCATTATCATCATCATCATTGTCATCATCATCATTCTTCCGTTTCTTTTTCCTATTGTTATTATTATCGATTCTCGGCGTCGCGACTTTTTGCAAAACTTGCAACGTCCAATCAAACTGTCTAAACGTCTCTCCGGCTAAACTCCCGTCGTCATCGCGCTGAATAATCGCAGTAAACAGATCGAATGCGGCTACGATCCGAACCCGAACCCCGGACGCGATGTGCGAATACATCTGCCGCATCCGTCTGGCGATGATATTTCTCGCCAAGCCGTCCAAAGCCAACCGACTGACGCTCGTCGAGGTCGATGCTCCAGCCGCACTTCTTCTTCTCTTCTTAGAATCGTCATCTCTCGTCGTCGTCTCATCTTCATCAAATTCTTCTTCTTCGAATTCTTCTTCTTCTCTCACTCGCAAAAGCGTCGCGATGAACAGCAGTAACGGCACGCCGACTTTCTGCGCGTTGTTCAAATGGTGCGCATCCCAAATCTCCAACAACGACTGGAAACTTTGCGCCTGTTGCAAATACACCTGCGGAACGATTTAGAATGAAAGAGTCAAAACAAGTCGCGTGAGTCTTCTCTGCGCGTGTCTGTGACTGTGACTGTCGCACGTCTCGAGAGAGAGAGACAGTCCCAGTCCGTCGGAGAGAGAGAGAAAAAGTATCGACGAAAGCGCGCGCGCATTCATAAAAAAGCAGTTACAAAAAACAAAGCCGCCACGCACTCGCAAACAGTCCTTCGCGCTCACTTCGTCCCTCTTCTTCTTCCCTTTTTGTCCTCCTCCTCGGCAAAAATGCGCGCGCAAACTCCTCAAGCACGATGAAATCGCTTCCGCGTTGTCTTTATTATCATCAATATTATCATCGTTAGAAGAAGAAGAAGATAATCGCTCCGCGTTTCGGCGCACCGCGCGCAGCACCTCGTGCTCTTCCTCAACCTCCATTTTTCTTTTCTTTTTTTGTTGTTGTTCGCGAGATGTGAGTCGTCGAGGAAGTTTTTCGCAAAAAAGTGTGTCGCTTTTCGTCGTTGTTGTTTTTTGCCCAAAAGGAGAGAAGGAGAGAGCGAAGAGAGAGAGGAGGGCAAAAAATTTGCACGCAAAAAGCAGAAAAAGGGAGGAAAAATAAAAAAAAGAAAGAAAGATCTCTCTCTCTCTCTCTCTGTTTTATCATCTATCCATCATCGCTACGAAAACTCAACACACGCGACACCTTTCTTCATAATAGACGCGAGTGATTTCTTTGAGCGTGTGATATACATATATATATATATATAAGCGATGATGATGGCGACGACGCCGCCGACGAGCGCTCGCGGTGCTACTGCTGCTGCTGCTGCTAGCAGCGCTACCGCGTCGACGGTGATGAGAAAAAGAATCTCCTTCTCTTGGTCGATTTCCCCGCGATTTGGTGCTGCTGGTGCTGCTGGTGCTGCGGGGAGGAAGAGCGACGACAACGGACGTTCGCTTCTCTCCGGACGGAGAGGGAAGAACGGCAGATCTTCGAGTTTAATCGTCAGAGCGGACGCGTTCAACAACTTGTCCGCGACTTTGGACCAGGCGTGGGCGAAAATGAAAGGCGTGGCGGATTTATCGCCGGAAAATATCAAAGCGCCTTTGAAAGACGTCAGAAGAGCTCTGTTGGAAGCGGACGTGAGCTTACCGGTGGTGAGAAGATTTATTAAACGGGTGGAAGAGAGAGCTCCCGGGGTAAAAGTGACCAAAGGCGTCGAACCGAGCCAAGAGTTGGTGAAACTAGTCGCGGACGAGTTGTGCGCTTTGATGGGCGGCGTCGGCGCCGAAGGGATCAACTTTCGCGAAGAAGGGAACGGGCCGACGGTCATTTTGATGGCGGGTTTACAAGGTGTCGGGAAGACGACGGCGTGTGGGAAACTGGCGCTGAGTTTGAAGAAACAAAATAAGACTTGCTTACTAGTAGCGACGGATGTGTACAGACCGGCGGCGATAGACCAGTTGAAAAAGTTAGGCAGCGATTTGAACGTGCCGGTGTACGACGAAGGCGCGAACGCGTCGCCGCCGACGATTGCCGCGAACGGCGTGGCAGAGGCGAAGAAAAGAGGTGATATCGATGTGGTTATCGTCGATACCGCGGGGAGATTGAACATCGACGAGGAGTTGATGAACGAGTTGATCGCTACGAAAGTGAGCACGCAAGCGGACGAGACGTTATTGGTTGTGGACGCGATGACTGGTCAAGAAGCGGCGACGTTGACGAAATCGTTCGCAGATGCCATCGATATTACCGGTGCAATTTTAACCAAGTTGGATGGGGATACCAGAGGTGGTGCCGCTCTATCGGTGAGAGAAGTGAGCGGTAAACCTATCAAGTTTACTGGAGTTGGCGAGAAGATGGACGCGTTAGACCCGTTCTACCCGGAAAGAATGACAAGCAGAATCTTAGGTATGGGCGACGTCGTGTCGTTCGTAGAAAAAGCGCAAGAAGCGGTGAAACAAGCGGACGCGGAAAAAATGAAGGAAAAAATTATGAAAGCGACGTTCGATTTCGACGACTTTTTGAAAAACATGGAGATGATGGGGGACATGGGATCCATGTCGCAACTCATGAAGATGATTCCTGGCGCGAACAAGCTATCGGATAAAGAAATGCAAGAGGCGGAAAAGTCGTTTAAAGTTGCGAAATCGTTGATCATGTCTATGACGCCGGAAGAGAGAAAATATCCGGATATGTTAGTCGCCTCGAGTTCGGCGGAAAGTAGAAGAAGAAGAATCGTCAAAGGGGCGGGGAAAACGGAGGAAGATTTAGCCGAGTTGATTGTTATGTTTGGCGGTATGCGAGTGAAGATGCAGCAAATGTCCGCGGCGATGGGTTCCGAAGCTGCCAAATTGGGTTTACAACCGCAGTTGAGTTCGGACGAGATGTCGAAACTGGCGACCGAGAAGGTCAGAAAACGCATCAAGCCAGGACACGTGAGAAGGAACAAAGCGAAGAAAGTTCCGAAGTCACTGGCCGAGAGAGAGAAAATGTTAGCCGACGTCATGAACAACGATTAATCAATAAAAGTGATAAATATATTACGCAACAATTAATACCATTACAATAGCAAATGAGCTTTTACTCCTTCGTCTCCCTACTCTTCTCACACGACGAATCGCCACAAGGAGTTGTGTCGAGGCGGAATTCTATAATGCGCGGCTAAAAACATCTCTTGCACGGACTTCCACAAATAGCTCGTGCAAAACTCAACTAACCACGCGTCTGGGCCGACCAAAATTCTCGCACCCGGCGTTCGCCACGGTCTCGCTGCTTTGCACACAGCGTACGCCACTTTCATCGGATTCGACCCATTCTTCTCGTCCGAGCGCATGATGTTCACCGCTCTCTTCGCAACCTCGTCTGTTTCAATCTCCGGCGCGTGCTCGCATTCCATACCCGGTTGTAAATCTCCCGGTTCAATTAAGCATGCGCGAACGCCGTCGCGTTTGGATTCCATTCGCAAAGCGTCTGTGTACACTTCCACGGCGGCTTTTGAGCTCGAATACGCGCTTTGGTACGGAATGCCGATTCTCCCGGCGATGGATCCCACGTTCACGATGGTAGCATTTTGGTGTTTCGGAATAGCTTCCGGGTAGAACGCGGCGACTACGCGCAGCACACCGAAGTAGTTCGTCTCGAGCACCTTTTTGGCCATATCGATAGGAGTGTTCATCGCTAACGACGCCGCACTGATGCCCGCATTATTGACCAAGATTCTCAAACTTCCTTTCCCGTGCCTGGCGATGATGGCATCACGCACCGCGTTCACCGAGTCGTTGTCGGTTACGTCCATTCGCAATAAAGGCGGGACTTCGTTGATGTTCGAACAACACAAAGGCACGTTCACCAACGACGTCGATGCGACATTTTTCGAGTTTGGTGACATCATGTCAAACATCGATTGCAATGCGTTGCCGGCTTTGAAATCCACCGATCCCGATCGCGACGTGCCGTAGATGATATAGTCCGGGTACTTCTTACGCATTTGACTGAGAATTTTCGAGCCGACGTTACCAGAGGCACCCGTCACTAGCGCTACGTTGACTTCAATCGGTCCCTTGACGCGTTTTTTCTTCTCCTTTTTGTTATTGCTCACGGGAGAATTCGGTTTGTTCTTGTTTGTCCTCTCTTTTCCAAAGACGAATGCAGAGAGAAACCACCATCCGACGAAGAACAACACGCACAAGCCAATTTTCACCTCGAACGAATGAACTTTCACAAACTTATCCATCTTCTTCAACATTTTCGGATCTATGTACGATTTTGCCATCTTTCTCGCGTATTTTCGCATCCACGCCGTGTACGTGGGCACTTTTTTAAGCGCATTTGCGCCCATGTCGACGTATTCCTCCGACACGAATTTATACCTTACGGACAAATACGCAGCCGAAACGAACGCGACGAGCGCCTTTATAGCGCTGTTTTCCTCTCGATTTCTCGCGTTGCTCATCGCGTACAAACTCAAGTAGCAAATCAAAATCGTCATCGCGCATCTGAACAAAAACTCGACATCGAAACTTCTCCAAATTTGCATCGTTTTCTCGCTCGCGAAACTCACCGTCTTTTCCTTCGCATCTTTCGCCGCTTGGATCGTTTTCTTCCCAGTTTCTGTCGCGTACACTCTCGCTGTCGTCACGTAGCGTCGAATGCGCTTCGATCTGTACACTCGTCCCGCCATTCCCTTCGCTCTCGCGTAGTGCAATTTCGTTTTCGATTTCAGAAACGCCGTTGCTTTTTTCGCTCGAGAGAAGAAAAGCTTTTTCATTCGCTGCGTCGTTTTCGCGCTGATCCCACCTCGTTTCTTGAATAAAGCAGAAGTCGCGCTTCGATGCTTCTTCGCCATGACGACGATTCCAGATTTATTATTATTCACTTCGGATCGGCGTTTCTAAAGTAGGTAGTTTAACTTTGACGACGCGCGGAATTGAATTTGTTTTTGAATTGTTTGTTCCCCGTTTTCTTTTCCCGGAGAATTTTTTGTCTGAAACCCTAAAATATTTTTGAAAAAAAAAGGAAAAGAGAAAAAACACAACGCAACCAAACAACAAACGAAAAAAATGGAGAACGCTGCCGCGCGCAACAACACCAACAACGCGTTCTCCGCGACTCTCTCCTCCTTACCGCTGAAATATTTATTCAAAACGCTCGGATGTTGCGCGAAAATTTCCCCGGAAGTTTTAATCGAAGCGCACCCGACGTCCGGTTTACGAATCAAAGCGGTGAATCAAAATCACTCGGCGTTTTTGAGTTGCATTTTGAGGACGAACGCGTTCGATGGGTACGAGTGCGCGAATACGAGCGTCGTTACGAATAACGACGGGGAAGAAGGAGCAGAAGATGGTGTGGTGGTGACGGGAGTGCAAATGGCGTTGTTGGCGAAGCACGTGTTGGGATGCCTGCGATCGAATCGAGTCGATCGAGTGCGTATAAAAATGAAAGAAAGCAACGGAGAAAAAGTGGAGATTGTGTGCACCGGGGGAGGCGGCGGAGGAGGATATCAGCATCAACAACAAAAGACGTATAAGATTTACGCGATACAGGATGCTGAACACTTAGCGGCAGAGGTGGATAGCGATTCTATGCTCGTTCAGATCGTATTTAAAGCTAGAAGTTTAGGGAAGTTTTTAGGAAGTCACTTCAACGTCGGCACGCAACAAGACGTGACGTTTACGTTTTACAACGGAGAGTGGGAAGGCGACGGGTCGGACGCGACGGGGACCGTGAACGCGTTTAGTAGCAAGCAATCTCGCGGAGGAGGAGGAAGCGGTGGTGGTACTGGGAGCTTCTCCAAGCAACTACAGCGCAAGGCGAAAAAGTGCGTGGAAATATCTTCTTACGTAGATAAAAAAGCCGAACAGCACATGGCCGGCGGACCGTTTCAACAGTTGCAAACTACGGTACATTTAGACGCGAACGAGGAAGCAATTCTGAGGTACGAGAACAGACAGTACGATAAAGAGTTCGTAAAAGTGACAATTAATTTGAAAGATACTTTGGCGATGGTTAAACTGTGCGAGTCGATCGAACAAGAAGTGTTGATGTCGTGCGATAAAGACGGCGATCCGGTATCGTTGAGGCCGACGAGGGAGTTTACCGGAGGGCATTACGCCTCGTCCGAACAACAAATGCACCACATGGAGATACCGAGAGGAGGCATACCACAATTTGATTTTGACGCTGAGATGGTGTTGGCGGCGATGTTGCCGGATGAAGAAGACGAAGATGAAGATGAAGATGAAGAGAAACGAAAAGAAGACGAGGCAGCTCGAAGGATGACGACGAGTCACAATCCTCCGCAAACGCCTGGGTCGGTTGTGCCGCCGAGCCAAACAACGGAAGGTGGTTCTTATCGACCGCCCGCTGGTTTACCCAGCGAGAATAATAATGGCATCGGCGAGAAGCAGAACAACATCGTTTGGGATGGCGACGACGACGACGATGAAGAAGTTACCGCGACTCCAGCCGAGGAGATGTCAAAAAGACACAAGTCTTCGTGATGATGTGGGACATTATTTTTAGGAGGGGGAAAAAATATAGAACGCACGCATAAAGATACTAGAACATAGAGAGAAACACTGAATGATAGTAATAATAGTCATAGTAATAATATACAACACGCGCAATCATACATAATTAGATATGAGTGTACCTTTGCGCCTGCTCGAGATTGAAAAACAAAACAGCTCGTTTCACGATTTTATCAGTCTTCGCGGAATCCACGGCGTGCACTTCTCCGCGTCGACTTCACAACACACTTTCATGAAACATCGCGTTCCGTATCATCACGTTCATTACGCGGCGGTAGAACTCCCTCTCAACTCCCTAAACCGTCGTGTTACCTTGACCCACGCTCCGCTAGAAGACAACACCCCTAACAAAAGCAAACCGAAGCCAAAAACGGTCGCGAGTTGGCAAATCCAACCGACCAACGATAAGCACCTAAAGTCGCGATGATAACACCTGTCTCGATACATCGAACTCCAGTCCCCGACCATATCACCGTCTTGCAACACGTGTCTCACGTTATCCAGCATGATCAAAGGAATCGAGAGGAAGACGAATAAAACCGGCCTCCTCCGACTCGTCCTCTTCTCCTTCCTCTTCTCGTTTTCGTTGCGCCAAACGAACTGTAACATATTCGTCGTCACCGCTAAGTTAACACCAAAACTGATCGAATGCGCCATCGTTTTCGATGCCTGCGTCGCGACTGTGCCGAACAAACCCGCCACGAGCAAAGGCCAACATCACGAACCGACGATCGCCGGGAAACTAAACAAGATGGTGAAAATAACGGTCGCCAAAGAGGAGGAGGAGGAGGAGGAGGTCATGTTGGAGGACGAGGACGGAGTCGAAGACGGAGACTCCGCGGGTCAGGCGTCGCAAACCTCTTCTTCTTCTTCTTCCCGCTCTCGCTCTGCTTCTTCTTCTTCCTCTTCCGCTAATAAAGCCTGAAAAGCTCCTCGCTCTTCGTCCTCTTCTTCTCTTCGCATTTTTTTATTCTCTCTTCCCCAAAGAGCTTGTTTGCGTCTCTCTCTTTCTCCTGTCTGTGCAAAGGAGAGAAGCGAAAGCGAAAAAAAAAAGTGAAGAAAACGAGCAGAGAGAGAAAAATTCAAAAAAAAAGAAAACAAAGAAGAAGAGGAAACGCAAAAAGGAAAGCGCGCGACGAGAAGAAGAAGAAGAAGAAGAAGAAATGGACGACGCCAACAACGGGAACGCGGGGAACGCGAACGACGCGAGGAACGTCGTTCCAGACGCGTCTGGTTTCGTCCACTTTTACCGGACGACATTCGTCGACAAAAAGATGAATACAAACGATGTGCGAGAAGAGGAGGAGGAGGAGAGAACGCCGCTGAGATTTTTCAACCGCAAGACGGACGGGTGGTCCGCGCACGGCGACGACGCGATGTACGTCGCGCGACGATTTTATAAGACGACCACCGTGGTGAAGTATTATAAAGAGAGCAGTAGTCCTTCAACGGGAAAAGAATTCGTCTTGCCGTCCGTGAATATCAACCAAAACTTATTCGAAACGATTTTGAGAGACGTGTTGTTGCACGCGAGAGAGAGGACGGTGGAGGTGTACGAGAGCGAACGAGGCGCGTCGTCGAAGGATTTCAAGTTGACGAAAAAAGGAAGCCCGGGGAACGTGTTGGAGTTTGAGGATATTTTGTTCGACGGCGGCGCTGGGAGCAAAGAGAACTTTGACGCGAATAACAATATGAATAACAACAACGCGGATACGGATTCGTTGCCAATCGTGTGCGCGGTGAAGTGCGTTTTGAAACAAGAACAAAGACGCATCGGGTTGGCGTTTTTTGAGTACTCGACGAGGACGTTAAAAGCGTTGGAATTCTCGGACGAGGAACGGTTGGGACAGTTGGAGTCTATTTTAGCGCAGATTAACGCCAGGGAGGTGATTGTGCCGAATGAAATCGATAAAACGAACGGAGGGGCGATGACGGCGGACGCGAAGAGAATCGCAGACGTGATCGATAGATGCGACGCCATGCGGACTCCAAAAGCAAACAGCGAATATTTCCGATCGGACGACGTGGAGGACGATTTGAAGAGATTGTTAAAAAGTGGTGACAACGTGCAAGCGCACAGAAACGTTTTGGATTTGCCGTTAGCCGTGCAGTGTTTGCACGCGGTGATGAAATTCGCGGATATCGGCAACGACGCGCAAAACCACGGACGGTGCGAATTGGAGTTGTTCGACAACGGAGCGCACGTTCGATTGGACGCGGCGGCTTTGAAAGCGCTAAACGTGTTGCCAAGCAACGGTGGCGACAGGTCGTTCGGGGAAACCGCCGGGAAAGGGAGTGGCGGAGGGTTCTCTTTGTACAACTTGCTCAATCGATGCACGTCGCCGATGGGGAAGAGAGTGTTGTACAGATGGTTGAAACAACCGTTAGTTTCCGTGGAGAAGATTTCAGAAAGACACGACGTCGTGGAAACGTTCTCCGAGGAAAGCGCTTTGAGAGACTCCTTACGAAACGCGCACCTGAAGTCCTTGCCAGACGTCGAGCGCTTGGCGAGAAAGTTGGAGAAGAAGAAAACGACGCTGATGGATTTGTGTAAATTATACCAAGCGTCGAGCGCGATTCCGCACGCGATCGATTGTTTAGAGCGCATTCCGTTTTCCGACGAGGCGAGGAAAGCGCTGTTCATCTCCAAATACATCTCGCCGTTGAAAGAGTGCGTGGAAGAGGAAAAGTTGGGCAAATTTGAAGCTTTAATCGAACACGCGGTGGATTTGAACAAGATTCCAGACGAATACGTCATTTCTGCCGAGTTTGACGACACGTTAGGTCTCTTAGAGCAACAAAAGAAATCCACGGAGGAGGAGATCAACGTCGTGTGGCAAGAAGCCGCGGACGATTTGTCGATGGAGAGAGACAAGCAGTTAAAATTGGAAAAGAACAATCAACACGGGTATTTTTTTCGATTGACGAAAAAGGACGAAACCGCGGCGCGATCAAAGTTATCGAAATCCGCTCAGTTTCAAATCTTAGAGGCAAAAAAAGATGGTTCAAAGTTTACGAATAAAAAATTACGCGCGTTGAGTCAAAAGAGGTTAGAAATCGATCGGACGTACGAGGCGAAGCAGAAACATTTGGTCCAACGCGTCTTGGACGTGGCGGTTTCTTTCGTCGATATCTTTTTGAAAGCGTCGTCCGTAATGGCCGAGCTGGACGTATTGTGCGCGTTTGCCGAAGTTGCTCAAAACGCGCCGACGCCGTATGTGAGACCGCAAATGACCAACGCAGACGAGAAAGAGCTCGTGCTGCTCGATTCGAGACACCCGCTCGTGGAGGTGCAAGAATCCTGCGGCGAGTTTGTTCAAAACTCGTGTAAAATGACCAAAGGCGAGAGTTGGTTTCAAATCATCACCGGTCCGAACATGGGTGGTAAATCTACGTTTATTCGCCAAGTCGGCGTGAACGTTTTGTTGGCGCAAGTTGGGTCGTTCGTTCCGTGTTCAAAAGCAATCATCCCGGTGCGGGATGCGATATTCTGTCGCATCGGCGCCGGAGATTTTCAATTACGCGGCGTTTCCACGTTCATGGCAGAAATGCTCGAATCCGCGTCTATATTGCGTTCAGCTACGGAAAAGTCGTTGGTTATAATCGACGAGTTGGGTCGTGGCACATCAACTTACGATGGGTTCGGTTTAGCCTGGGGCATTGCCGAGCACTTGGCGAACGAAGTCAAAGCCCCGTGTTTGTTCGCCACGCACTTCCATGAGTTGACCGAATTAAAAGGCGAGACTGGCGTAAAGAACTTCCACGTTTCCGCGAAAATCGACGTCGCGAGTAAGAAAATTGCGATGTTATACGCATTAGAAGAAGGCGCGTGCGACCAGTCCTTCGGCATTCACTGCGCCGAGTTTTCGGGCTTCCCGGCCGAGGCTTTGGAAGACGCGCGCAAGTGCGCCGAAGAGTTAGAAAACGGCGGCACTCACTCCGCGAAAAGCAACGACAAAGAAAACGCCACTACTAACAACAACATTGACGGCGATGATGCGGACGCTACGTACGGTCGCAAACGCGCCATGCAATTCCTCAACGATTTCAAAAACATCCCGTTACCTCAACTCGAGCCGCGCGAGGTCATCGAGCGCGTCAAGAAGCTCAAAACAGAGTTGGAACAGGACGCGAGTAAATCAAAGTGGTTGCAAAACGTGTTCGAGGAGATTAACAGAAACAAAAGCGCGGCTTAAAAGTAGAGACCGGAGAAAGAGAGAGAGAGAGAGAGAGAGAGAGAGAGAGAGAAACACGCACACATGCATCATTGTAAACTATCGCACGTAGTATTAGTACCGACAAAAATTTGAGAGAGACGTGCTTGAAGGAAGCTTCACGATTCATTTTTCCCCTCAAAACGCACACTTCTCGATTTGGATCTCTGCATCTCTCATTTCTCTCTGATTTTTTGATTTGTGTCAATTTGCGGTCGTCGTCCCCGCGCTGTCCTGTCCCTGAAGGAAAAAAAACCACATACTAAAAATGGGGAAAGGCGCCGAAAACGCGACGAGGACGAGATCCTCTTCCTCCTCGCGCAAAAAAGTCGCCGTCGAGGACGACGTCGCGCCGATGATGGCTTCTCCGTCGTCTTTCGATGAACTCATTCCGGGGAGAAAGTACACGCAAATCCGGGGAAAAACGTACGACATCACCGATTTCGCGAAACGTCATCCCGGCGGCAGTCAACTTTTGATGCTGGCGCACGGGAGAGACGCGACGATTTTGTTCGAATCGCACCACTTGCGCTCGGAAATCGTGGAGAAAGTTCTGAAGACGCTGCCGACCGTGAACGTGGAAGAGAGTTGGTGCCCGGATGAAACCTTTCCGAAACCACTCGATTCGAGTTTGTATAAAACGATTCAGAAGAGAGTAAGAGAGGAAGTGGTGGAGCCGCGCGCGAAGAGAAGCGGTAGGAAAGCGAGAGGTGCGGGTGGGGTGAAATTCGACGCGTTCTGCGTCATTTTGTGCTACGCTGTGGCTTTGTACATGTTCAATGCAAACCCGACGGTTTTGACCGGCATGTTTTTAGGCTTCGCGGCGTATTGGAGCGGCACCGGGTTGCAACACACCGCTAATCACGGCGGGTTGACGCAATCCGGTTTTGTGAATGCTGTTTGGGGTTGGTTCGGGTGCGACGTGATTTTAGGTAAGAGTTCCATCGAGTGGAGATACCACCACATGGTTTCGCACCATTCCTACTGTAACGAAGCGACGAGAGACCAAGATGTGTACACGTCCTATCCTCTCATGCGATTGGACGAAAGCTTGGAATGGAAGTGGTTTCACAAGTATCAGGCGTTTTACTCGGTCTTCGCGTGGCCGTTTTTGTATTTAGCCGCGCAATCCGGGGATTTTGTGAACGTGGTGATCACAAAGTCGAGCCCTGGAGTGGAGTATTTAGGTCTGATGAAGCACGAAGTGGCATTGTTTTACTTGGGCAGAGCTTTGCACTACGGATTGAAATTCGCGTTGCCGATGTACAACTTTGGCGTCAAGGCGTGCATTTTACCACTCGTCGCGTATTCTACGTTTGGCTCTTTTATTCTGTGCTGGTTTTTCATCGTCTCGCACAATTTGGACGGTTTAACTCCGGCGGCATTGCCGAAAAGAGCTCAAAACGATTGGGCGGAGTGGCAAATCCGCACGAGCGCAAGTTGGGGCGAATCGGTCTGGTCGTTCTTATCCGGTGGGTTGAACTTACAGATCGAACACCATTTGTTCCCAGGGATGGCGCACAATTTGTATCCAAAATTAGTGCCGATTGTGAAAGAGGAGTGCGAGAAGGCCGGCGTGCCGTACCACGGTCACCCGGGTATCTTTGGTTTGTTTCCGATCACGGTGAAGATGTTCAAGTTTTTACACAAAATGGGACAAAAACCAGTCGAAAAGAGAAGGTCTAGTCGTACGAGAAGTGCGAAGAAGGCGCTCTAAGTCTATACTAATATGCTACGTTTTATGTGTTGTTGTTTTTCATTAATAATTCATCTCTTCTAAAGAGAAATAATATATTACTACTTAACCGTTCCTTCCATCATAAACTTCACCGGCGGCGGCGGATACTGCTACGTTCGCTCTCACGAAATCACCTTCTGCTAACGCCGCTTCGCTGTGTAAGTATTTTGCGGCGATTCTCGAACCTTCTACTTTCCCTCGCGACCGTTTCAACATCGCATCTTCTGCTATAACTAACGCCTCTTTCGTGTTGGCGACTTTAGGCGGCGTGCCGTTGGTGCGTTCGCCAGGTAAGAGAAATTTAGGCGCTCTAGAAAGCGCTCGGGCGAGATTTAAGGCATCCACCAACGCCTGATTAGCGCCTTGACCTTTAAAAGGTGACATGGGGTGTGCTGCATCTCCTAGAAGCGTGGTGAGTGCATCCACGGTTGATGCTTCTTTATCCAACGAGTCTTTCTTCCTACCGTTTCGAAACATGACTTCGTCTTCAATGAGCATATCAAACGCCGGGTAACCGGACATGTTCTCACTCCTCGTTGATTTCAACAACGTGTGCGCGGGCTCGCACCAACTTTCGCATCGCTTTCGAGATTCTTCCAATAATTTTTCGCGATCTTTTGAAAGCTCCACGGCTTCGTCGTACTCGCACGGGAACGAAAGTTGCCACATCATCGCATGGGGGATGTTCGTGTACGTTGGGTCGACGTCGTTTTTGTAGCCTAATATATCTTCCGCAATCTCGTTCGTCGAAAAAGGCATGCAAAACAAACGATTGTGCCCGTCGAGAATTTGGAACGCTTTGTTTTTACACAACTCGTGGTCCATGCCGTGGCAAATACCGAGGACGACGAGACAATCGAGGTAGTTCAAACCTTCGTGAATGGCGTCGAGGTTGTCGAACTTGTGCGCGCGAACGCGACTGAACAACCCATCCGCACCGACGACACAATCGGAGAGTACTTTTTCGCCGTTCGTGAACGTCACTTCTACGCGAGGGTCGTCGTTGTCTTCCCCGTCTTCTAAAATCGCCTTGGCGCTATCGAACTTCATTCCCCACCGAATGTTCTCTGGATCTACCGCATCCAACAGCATTTTCCGTAATTCCTGTCTCGGAATGTGCACGTTCCTCAACGAGTGAGCCACGCTTGGCAAGTGTTTACTATTACTATTTGCAGCGTTTGAATCAGTCGCCGTTCGTTCCTTCCTTTTCTCGACCGAGTGCCCGTACTCACCCAATACCTTCCCGTTATTGTGCAACGCAACGTTCGCGTCGGATCCAACTCCATTCAACTCCAACCCTAACTGTTTTAAAGCCGACGCCCCCGAGTACCTCTGCATGGTTAACCCGTACCCTTGCCTTCTCGCTTTAAACTCTTCGTCTTTTTCAAATATCGTAAACCGAATGCCTCGATGTTGCAACGCGACGCCCAACGCCATCCCGCCTATGCCGCCGCCGACGATGGACACGTGACCTCGACTTTTCGCGTCGGCGCCGTCGCGAAGAACGCCGTCGTCCTCGGTTTTCTCATTCAAATCCATCAACCCCGTCCCTTGGCAATCCGAGCACGTCGACCGCTTATCTCCCATCGCTTTTTTCTTCTGCTTTTTGTTCGTATTATTATTATTATTACTTTCTCCGTATTTCCCTCTGTACGAGTTTGGATACATCTCTCGTTTCTCTTGCCTCTTCTTCTCTTGCCGTTGCCTTCGAGATTGAGAAATTAAAACGCCTTCGCCTCGACATTTCGAGCACGCGAACAGCGATTTCAACGCATAGGAAGGTTTATTGTTGTTGTTGTTATTGTTGCCGCCTTTCTCGTTACAACTCGACGCGTTCGCTCCCATCTCGTCGTCGTCGTTCTTCTTCTTCTCGTCGTCGTGGTGATTCCCCGCAAAACAACTCTCACGGATACCTTTGCCGCCGTTCCAAAATCTCCCACACCGGCGGCGACTTATCGACAGATTCCGAAATAAACAACGCGAAGGAGAAAAAGACGAATAAAGAGAAGAAGAGCGAGAAGTGCGCGCGCTTGCGAATAGCAGATGTGTGCTTCGCGCGCCGGCGTGCATCAAACAAAAGCCCGACAGAGAGAGTTAACTTTTTTTTCTGAAGAATTCCTCAGAAAAAATTTTCCCCTAATATGAGTATGAGATAAAACACGCGCGCGGATTTAACCACTCTCTCTCTCTCTCTCTCTCTCTCTCTCTCTCTCTCTCTCTTCTAGCCTTTGCGTTTTTGAGAACGAGAAAAACAACGCGCGACAGTTTTTCCTGCCGTTTCTTTGTTGTTCACGTCATCCTCTCTCGCGATGAAGAAGCGCCAGTCGTCGTCGCTGAATCAAGAGGTGGAAATGATTACGAGCGACAAGAGCAGCGCGAACAACGGGAAAGCCCAGCGGCATCAGTGGTTCTTCGCGACGACATCTTCTTCTTCTTTTTCGGAGAGGCGAAAGACTGGAATTGTCGGCGCGTTGACCGTGATGATCGTCTGCGCGGTGTTTCTGACCGATAATCCGGAGGTTGGTCATTCGACGAGAACAACAAATCTTCTTTCTGTGGAGGAAGGAGAAGGCGCGACGACGCGCGAATTCAAATTCGATGCGGATACGTTCACGTTACCGGTGCACTTACCGCCGTCTCCGCCGGCACCGGGTGCACCTCCGGCGCCGCGAGTTGCGCGGAGTAGACACAGTTGGTCGCGAGAGCAATACGATATCGCGAAAGAGATGAACGACGGCGAGTCGCTGAGAGCGATTAGCGGTCAGATTTTCGGCGGTTTGGATTACGAGGTGCCGTTTAGCGAGAAACCACCGAAAGCGACGAATACGTTTTCACCGTGCGCTGCGCTGTATGGAGGCGCGCAGTGTGCGGAGAAGAATACGTTGCCAAAGTGCGTAAAGACGATGAACGCGTTGCCGTTTAAGAGCGACACTTGGATGTCGCTCCACACGGGCGGGAGAAACGGAAACGAAGGGGATTTAGCCGGGAAAGCGCAATCGTTGCACGGTCTGTTTGCGACTGGAGTAGAGTTTCAAGATATTAAGAAGGAGGTGGATGCGACGTATGGTGGATTTCCCAGAGCAGATTGGTTGAACAACACGCGAAAATCGCCCGGGAAATACGCGTTAGCGAACGCGTGCGCGTTGGTTCACAGCGACGGGAAATTGAAAGGAAGCGGTTTAGGGCACAGGATAGATAAACACCATTTAGTGATTCGTTTGAACGACGCGCCCGTGAGTGGACACGAAGAAGACGTCGGTAGTTTTACCTCCGCTCGATTTTTAGGCGAGAAGTATTTCCGAAGAAACGATAGGGACGATAAAAATTTAGAACGAGCGGCGAGGGAGTTTCCGGACGAAAGTTTAGTCGCGTTGCACTGGTGTAAAACGAAACAAGAGGCGTTGCACGGCAAAGCGAATCACGAGAGTCACTGCAGAAAAGAGAGCGTATTCAAAGCGGCAAAGATGAAAGCCCATCTCTTCAATCCGAAATTTGTGGACGCGGTATCTGCGAGTTTAGAGCTAAAAGAAGACGAATCGCCGTCGGATTTCTTCATCGCTTTGGTGGCGTTGACGCACGTGTGCGCGAGAGTGCACGTGTACGGATATAATTTGTACGATAAAAGAGATTTGATTAAAACGAAACACACGAGTTATTTAGGCGAGATGAATGGGAAGTATCACTTACCGAGAAGGTACGGGAACGTTCCGAACGCAAAGAAAGGAGTCACGAAGAAACCGTCGTTTGAGAAAGAATCGCCGAATGGGTATTTTTACGCAAAGTTCAACAGAATCGCGCCAGACCAAGTGACGATTGAAGCGAGCGGATTACACAAACCTGGACTGATGGGTTCTGGCGCATCCTTTGCGGGATACTCTCTCGGCGAATATAAAGACCGAAAAAAGACCGCAGCAAAGAAAGGTCGTAAACTGTTATCGAAATCGCATTTACCGATGGAATCCCCGGAGGAGGTGGACGAGAAAGAACAGTTTTGCGTTCGAGCGTTGCACCACGCGGGCGTCGTCGCTGCAGTCGAAGCGAGTGGCAGAGAGGGTGGAGGTCTTTACCATACGAGAGAAAGTCTCACGCGATCGAAGATGGACATGCCCACACACCCTTCGCAAAAGTACACGGTAGGCAGTAAGAAACAGAAACACGGGTGATGCTTTTTTTAACGGCATATAATTTTGTAATTAATCATAGCGGCTAGTGCGCGTAGTTTAAGCTTTGCATTTCTTCAGTTCTTCAGTTCTTTGCCGCTCAAGACGTCCAGCAGCATCTTCGTATCGAGCAAGTTGCCGTGCCTCAAGCTCACCATGAACTGCTTCTTCTCCCTCTTCTCTTCGTCTAAATACACGTCTAATGGCAAGAACGTTGACTCCGCTACTTCGCTGTACGAACTCTCCGGCACGTTCCGCATCGGCGCTTCTACGTCGTCCGGGTACTTCACCACCGTTTCGATTCTATTGCCCCAGAAGTCCATCGAAGATATCCGCAACTTCCTCTCGACGTCCGCGCTATTTATACTACTGTTACTAGGACTACTACTACTACTACTCAACAAAGCCAGTTCTCCGACGTATCTGTTTGAAAACTCCTGCAACGCGAAAGAACACCCTATCGCGCCAAACGCCGAGGCGGACGCGAATAACATCTGCGTCGAAGCGCTCGCGTGTTCGATCACAGCGGCCGCATCGCCGCCGCCTCCAACTTCGCCCCCTCCAAACAGGAGTAGCATCGGCGTGCTCACCGCTCCGATGGAGAATACTTGAAGAAGTTTGAATCGAACGACCGCTCGAAATAACTTCACTTGTGGACCTTTGTAGAGTATCGTTGTCGTCGTCGTCGTCGTCGTCGTCGCGGTGTTACTGTCATTGTCAGACGGAAAAAGCACTGAAGACGTCGACGACGACGCAAAAGAGCGGAGCGCGCAGTTCGCGCTGAACCGGTGCGATCTGCTGCGCGCGAGCATCCCCTTTTTTTTCCCTTGCTGATTAAAAAAGTGACGAGTGAAGAATTTACCTAAAGTTCGTAATATGGATTGCGTGCAAAAAAAATAAGCCGTGTTTCATCTTCATTAAAACGTTCCATCCTCCAAGGAATCCACGTACTCGCAGAAACTAATATTAGCGCTACCATCATCGCCCGGGGCCTTGTCTAACTTTGCGGGCATGATTTGCCCGTCTTTTCCAACCGGTAATTTTTTATCCGGCGCGATGCCTACTTTGTTGATATCGGTGCCCGACGGCGTTTGGTATTTCGCCACGGTGACGTTTACGGCGGACCCGTCGCTCAAAGGGACTATGGTTTGGATTAAACCTTTACCGTAGGTTGGTTCGTCGCCGAAAACGGTCGCTCGATTGTTGTCGCGCAAAGCAGCGGTTAAGACTTCCGAGGCGGACGCGGTGCCTTTGTTGACGATGACGGAGAGTTTTTTATCGTAGACATTTTCGAGGGGTTTGCCGTTGACTTCAAATGTATCGCGAACGCCTTCGGCGTCGGCGATTTGGACGATCAAACCTTTTTTCATCAATTGCGAGGCGATATCTAACGCGCCCGGGAATAAGCCACCAGAGTCGTCCCGTAAATCCAACACGAAAGAGTTGGCGCCTTTTCCCGCTAAATCGCTGAACGCTTCTTTCGTTTTAGCCGCCGATAACGAGTTGAACGTTTGCAGTTTGACCACCCCAATTTTAGAGTCGCTGTTGTTTTTTGGTGTGCACAAGTCTGATTTCACGGGAACGACCGCGTATTGTTTCCTCGTCACGCTCAAACTTTTCGTCTTGCCTGGCGTCGCGTTCGGTTCAATTTTCAACAACACGTCCGAACCTTGCGGTCCTCGCAACAGCTCCGCGACTTCGTACAACGACAATCCGGTCACATCCGTCGCATCAATCTCCAAAATCTTGTCTAAAGGTTTAATGCCCGCCAGATACGCCGGCGCATCAATTGTCGGCGTCACCACTTTAACGCTTAAATCCGAATCGATTGTCAACTCCACCCCGATGCCGCTCACGTTCGCGTTCATCGTGTTCTCGCTCACCGCCGCGTATTGATCCGGTTCCAAAAATCTCGTAAAAGGATCGTCCAACTTCTTCAACATCTTCTTAATTTCCTCGTACGCGTCTTCTCTCGAAACCATCGGTTGGTTTTTCACCGTTTGCTCGCGATATTTAAACCAACTCACCCCGTTGAACGTCTTGTCCACGTACGCTTTATCCACCGCGCGCCACGCTTCCAAGAACAAGAGTTGGTTTTCCGTCACCGCTTCTGCCGGTTGTGAAAAACTCGTCGTCGTCGTCACCGTCGCGAAGACCACCGAGGACAGAAAGAAAGAAACGGCAGATTTGAGAAGCTGGTTTTTGTTGTCATCGACGTCGTCGTCGTCATCGTTCTCCGTCGTCGTCATCTTCGAACATCGCAATCGATGATGATTTTGACGCGATGCATTTGTTGTTGTTGTTGCATTTCTTCTTCTTCTTCTTCTCATCGATAAAACTGCAGCTCTGTTCTGCGCGATTCTGCCACTGCTGGTGCTGCTAGTGCTGCTGCTGCTCGAGAGTGCGCGGCAGCATCGCCGAGGAGTCGCACTCGTGAACGTCGTTTGCATCGTCTGCGTTTTTATTATGAAGTGATTCGTAGATATGATTTTTTTTTTTCCATTCAGACGTCGCTTATATTTTCCCCAAAACGTGTCTCACGCACGAATAACTGTTTCTTCTGAACACACACGACCGATCATGACGACGACGACGACTTCTAACGACGAGAAGAAGAAAGCAACGTCGTCGTCGTCGACGACGACGAGATACGACCGCCAAATGCGCCTTTGGGGCGAGCGCGGTCAACAGTTACTCCACCAATCGAAAATACTCGTCTTGGACTCTGGTCCAACTTCCGCGGAGATGGCGAAGAATCTCATCTTGGGAGGCATCTGCGCGTTGACGATGTGCGATTCGGGCGCGAGACGGGTTCAGGAGAGAGATTTGGGGAATAACTTCATGACGAGTGTTGTTGTTGGCGCCGGCGCCGGCGCCGGCGCGAGAGGAGGAGGAGGAGGAGGAGACGAAGCGTCTTTGGCTTCGTTTCCTTCTTCTTCTGCTGCTTCTTCGAATTTGGAATGGACGAAGAAAGTTAAGAGAGGGGAGATGGTGTGCGAACACTTGCGTCTGTTGAATCGAAACGTACGGGTGGACTTTTGGGAAGAAGACCCGCGAGAGATGATTGAACGGTTTCGACTGGACGAGAAGGAGATGAAGATGAAGATGAAGGACAACAACGAGGAGGAGGAGGAGGACGACGACGACAAGAAAGGAAAAGAATCCTCGCATCGATTGCAAGATTTCGATATCATCTTAGCGTCGCAATTGGACGAACCGACGATGATCAAACTCGACGAGATTTGTCGGAAGCTCGGGAAGAGGTTGGTGACGACGCGCTCGCACGGATGTTTTGGGACTGTGAAGATATCTGGAGCGAAGACGCACTGCGTGGTGGAAGCGAAACCGGAAAATCGAAAGATGGACTTACGGTTGAGCGAAAGCGGCGTGTTCAAAGAGTTGGAAGAGTTTGCGGAGAAGTTCGAGGACTTAGAGGCGATGGATGAGCAGAGGTTCGCGCACGTGCCGTGGGCGGTATTGTTGCTCGTGGCAAAGAAGAGGTTCGAGGGGACGGCAAAGTTAGAACAAGGCGATTACGAGGCGCAAAAACAGTTCAAGGAGTTCTTGAAATCCATGCGAAGGACGAAAACGGAGCTTAACTTTGAGGAAGCGTTGGAGAACGTGAGGGTGGTATGGCAGAAAGCGGAAGTACCAGAGAACGTTTTGGAGTGTTTTAAAAAGTTGCCGAGGGAATTCCGTGGCAGCAGCGCAGAGGAAGGAGACGGAGTGGCGATTATGGATATAGAGACGACGATGACGACGACGACGACGACGACGACATCCTACTCCTCTGCGGATGTAGTGTCAATAGCAGACGTGGGAGTGAGCGACGTGAGCACAAAGTTATTCTGGATCTTCGTCGCCGCGTTGGAAGAGTTCACGAAAAGGAACAAAAACTTTCTACCGCTGGACGCGGGAGCTTTGCCTGACATGACGTCGACTACGGACGCATTCGTTGGGTTGCAAAGAGTGTACCTCGCGAAGGCACAAAAGGACCAATGCGAGATGTTGCGCATCGTGAAAGAAACGATCGTGCCTAATTTGAAAAAGACGACGACGACGTCCAAGGACAACAACAATAGCAGCAGCAATAGTAGGCATACGAACAAAGTGGTCGAAGTTATCGAGAAGGGTGTGGACGAAAAACAGTTGGAAGAATTTTGCGCAAAGTTTTGTAAAAACGCGCGCGATATCCGATTCGTCTCCTTCACCTCGCTCGCAGACGAACGCGACATTTGGAGGTGGGAGAACAAACCAGGATTCGAAAGAAAGAAGGCGCAAGTAGCCTCTTTTCTGGCCGTCGACAGCCCTCAACGCGTGTGCGCGTATTCTTACGCGCTTTTGCGCGCCTCTGACGCGTTCGAGGCAAAACTGTGCCGAAAAGCAGGCACGTACGCGCCCGCAGAAGGCGTCGTTGCCTCCTCGGGAACGGAAAAAGGCAAGTCCATGCTCTTCCATCGCATGACGAGCGACTGCGCGGAACTCCGCGCGCTCGTCACCAAGGATTTAGAAGCCGCCATGTTTCAATCCTCCTCCGCGTCCACTTCCCCGACAACCATGGATACCGGTGGCGCCGACGGTGCAAAACAAGCCGCCGGCGAGGAGGCTGGCAAATTCCTGGAACAGCTCGCTTGGGAAGTCGTGCGTTCTCAAGGCGGCGAAATCCACGCCATCGCCTCTGTCGTCGGCGGCATCGCCAGTCAAGAGGCGATTAAACTCATCACCGAACAGTTCGTTCCGAGTCACGGAAGAGTGTGCGTCCACTTAGCCGACGGGAGCAGCGCTGTTCTTCCGTGAGATTTGGAAAGAGAGAGACATTTGTAATACACACATACAATCCCCCACACACTCTGAGAGAGTCTGAGAGATAGAAAGATACGCAAAACACTTGATTGATGTAAAAATTTTTGTACGAAAAGTCGCCAGAAGAAACAAAAAAGGGAGTTGAAAAGATGATGACCGAGTATTGTAATCGCGACGTCGCGTTTCGCCCGAAGAAACGGCGGAGAAAATTCGCGTTTATTTCTCCTCTCTTCGCTCTTCTCTTTTTCCTCTTAATCGCGCAAATCGTATTCGTCAAAGGCGCCGCGTTCGCGTCTGGAGAGGACGACGACGCGGGGAGGAGAAGGAGAAAACTCGAATCCGACGTCGTCGATGCGAGACGACGAACGAGAACGACGACTGAGGATGATGAGAGCGGCAGACTGACGAAATCGGCGAGAGAACTCGCGTTCGAGGCGCACGTGAAGAGACAAGCGCGAACGAACGAGAAGATTAGGGAAACGATGGGCGCCCGTCGAAGGCTCGTGTTTCAACGCGACGTGGTGGCGGTTAGTGATTCCGACGACGAAGGTGCCTTTGCGAGGAAAAAAGCGGAACTTTTCAAGACGACAAAGACAAAAAGTTCAAAATCAACGAGAGACGAAACAGACGGAGTCGATGACCAAACGGAAACAACGACTGATGGTGAAGAAGGCGAAGAAGAAATACTCTCGCGCGAACGCTTGTTACGACGACGTGGAGGACGAAAAGCAGCTGCAAACTCTGGCACATCCGCGCAAAACGTAGTGCAGTGGAACTTCGCGTCGTCGGCATTTGCGAGAGAGCCGAAGGAGTACGCTGATGAAATTTCATCGAAGCGATCGAGGCGAAAACGCAGTGACGGAGGAGTTGGTGGAAGAATGAAGGATTACTTCAACGCCGTGAACGAAGACGCAACTGCATCGCAGCAGTTTTACGTCGTTTTAGAAGAAGGAGAAACAGATACGTCGAGAGCGGAACAAATCTTGCGTAAAAATAGAGGTGGATTCCTGAAAGATTCGAATGGATTTCCACTTATTGTGGGTGGTAAAAATGGTGGATACCTCGCGTTCGGACCTGCGGAAGCGGCTTTTGAAGTTTCAAAACTCGCAGCGTGGGTCGACGCCTGGACGCCAGAGCTTAGTTTAGACGCCTCGTTTGACATTATCGATACAATCGTCGAAGTGGAGACTGAGAGAGCGAGTACGAGCGAAGAGTTGGAAGAAATTTCAGTCAGTACAGAGCGTCTGAAGTCACTTTTCAAGGAAGTTGGCTTGGAAACGAGGGACAATAGAATCGGTGAAAGCGTCAATTCCTTGCGCGTCGACGTTACGCGTTTAGGTAATGCCACGGACGACAAAGTATTTTCAAAATATGCCAGCGAGGAAGTGATAGCAGTCTTGATCGAAAAGGGAATTAATGTTTTAGTCGATGACGAGTCTCACGAGCTCGGGCCAAACGTTACCATGGGAGTGAAACATAGTAGACGCAATGTCGTCTTTGATCCGGATGGTGCTTTTTTCAACTTGCGAAATATCCCCACCAATCAATTAGCCGACGCCGCAAGATTTATAGCCGCACTTCCATTTACAGTGCGAGTAGCACCGATGTATGCTAGAAAGAAATCAAACATGAACGCAAAGGGTATAATTCAAGGTTCGATTTGGAAAAGTGGAATTGAAACGATGGTGGCAACCCCTATTTGGAGTAAAGGCGATTTGCTCGGGGATTCGATCATCGTTGGTGTTGGCGATACCGGAGCGGATCGAAACAGTTGTTATCTCGCGGGGAATAGCAAGTTTAAGCATTACATCACAGAATATGGAAACGGAGAGGACGAAGATGGTCATGGTACGCACGTGGCCGGTTCAGTCGCGGGGTACTCGACCATCAATACCGCTTTTTATGACGGGATGGCAACCTCAGCCCAAATTGCATTTTTTGATCTCGCTTACACGGATTCTTTGGGAGATGTTTACATGTCAGCGACGCCAAACATGGGGTCGTCGTATTATCAAGTCGCTTACGATGCTGGAGCGAGAATACATTCAGATAGTTGGGGTTACGATGTCTACGAGTACGAAAGTGAAACGACACAAATAGATCAATACGCTCGAAATATGCCGAAATTTCTCCCGTTTTTTGCCGGAGGAAACGACGGTTATTCCGGTTTGGGTACGGTCACGACGCCAGCGGGAGCGAAAAATATACTGTCAATCGGTGCATCCAACTCTCCGAGTTCTTCTGCTTCGAATTTAGCCGCTGGCACGGAATACTACAACGTAAATATTGCCAGCGATACTCATTTTTCGCATTTGAAAATTATTGTACTTCAAGCAGCGGATTTCGGTTCGGATTGGGACAGCACTTCAAAAGGGTATGCAACTATAGCTCGTTCTGTTATCCACGCAACACCAGAGGATGGTTGCTCTGCGCTGAGCAACGCCGTGTACACGGATGGAATCGTGCTCATAAAACGCGGGACATGCACTTTTGAACTCAAGGCGCGCAATGCGTACACTGCTGGCGCAAAAGGTATACTGATTTACAATTACGAGTACGATACCGCTTTACAAAACGGATATAAAATCCACATGGGTCGAGATGAGACTGCTTATCCTCAACCTTTCAAATCGGCTGCAGTTGGATTCATCACGTATCGCGATGGGCTGATCTTGAAGGCATTGTCAGAGCGTTCTGCTGGTATCAAAGTTACATTTTCGAGGTACACGAGGACAAACATGGATTTAGGATTCGAAGATGTAGCCTCCTTCTCTTCCTCGGGACCCTTTGGACCGGATAACGACGCTTTGCGAATCAAACCAGATATTATTACGCCGGGAGACAACATTAAATCGGCTGCGGTAAACGCCGTGTGTGGGTTTGCTACAATGTCTGGAACTTCAATGGCATGCCCGATAGCGGCTGGCGGGACAGCGCTTGTGCAAGAATACTTTGAGAAAGGATACTACCCAGGAGGGACTGCGGGATCAGGCGCGAGTTATTCACCGTCTGGATCGCTCATGAAAGCTGTTGTTATCAACGGAGCAACCGCCATGACTGGTATCGACGAAGAGTATCAAGAACCGTTGGAGCAACCTCCTTCATTCAAGCAAGGTTGGGGAAGACTCAATCTCACGAATTCTCTTCACTTTGACGATATACCGGAATCCCCGAAGGTCATGTACATCCACGATGATAAGATATTGTCTGCATCGAATGATTACGAGGATGGTTTTTGTTTAGAGGTGAACCCCTACGACGCTAAGTTTGAGCTCCGCGTGACCTTAGTTTGGGCCGACGTCGCTGACGAGCGACTCGTGAATGATCTCGATTTAGAGTTGCACTTTGGAACAAACTTTGTGGGTATGTCCAAAATCCTTCCTCTCGATGGTTTAGAAGACCACACGAATAACGTCGAAAGAATTATACATTCAAATCCTCAGCAGGGTAGGTATTGGGTCAAAGTGAAAAAATATGGAAACTTTGGCTCGGGCATTGGGAGCTCTCAAAAGTATGCCATCGTTGCTACGGGGACGTTTACACATTTGGAAGACAAAACCTATCGCAGTTGTGCTCTGGATAATCCACCGCCACCACCGTCCCCACCTCCCTCGAGTCCCCCGTCTCCACCGCCTTCGCCTCCTCCACCACCACCGTCACCCCCGCCACCAAGTCCGAAACCGTCACCTCCGCCAAGTCCACCGCCAGACTCTGCAAAGCCATCACCCTCTCCGCCGCCGCCACTCGCGCAAATTTCGGGTCGCGCGTATGCCAGCGGGTATCTCTCGAAGTGCACCGTGTATCTCGATACAAATCAGAATGGACAACGGGATTTGGTTATCGATCCGCGAACAACTACAGACGAGTTTGGTGCTTTCACGATCTCCCCAACGGTGAGTTATTCGGTTGCGACGACGATATTGATGGCAGATACAAGTAGTGCGTCGTGTTTGGATGCCTTTACGAGGCAAACAAGTGCACTTTTAGTATTGAAAGCACCTCCAGGCGCAACGATGCTATCGCCGCTTTCAACAATTCTCGTTGCTATGATGTCAAAAATTGGTAGCTATCCCCGAGTATCTGCTTATGACCAAATGAAGATTGCGTTTGGATGGGATCATACGAAAGTGGACTTGCTCGATACAGATTCTTTAGCTGAAGCGCAAAATGACGTTATTGAAGAATACGTGCAGGTTTCCACAACAAACGTGAATTTGGCGAATTTGATTGCTTCGACTGCGAGAATTATTTGTGGCTTAAAGTCCAACGTAGCTTTGTCTACGTGCGAGGCATACACCGTCAAGGCAATTGCGGAACGTGTGATTACACAATATGAACGCATTGAAAAGAACAAGGCGATGAGTACTCGTCGGCGACTAAACGAGCTGATGAGAACTGATTTGTTAGACTTTGACAACGCGGCAGTCGTTGCGGATGTTGTTACAGATGTGTTGGATGTCGCGCGGAATGCTCGAAATACAGAGTATGATGGCTCGGAAGTGTTGCAAGGTGTTGCGACAATGTCAGCGGCAGTAGCAAATGCCGCATCGGTACTTTTAGAATTGAAAGATTCTATTGCTAATGGCGCGCCGATCGATGATTTCTTGGCAAGTATCGCAGCGGTTGCGACGGTGTCACAGTCACCATCTTTACTTTCCGAAATTGAAGAGTTGTCGCACAGTGGAGAGGTTTCGCTAAGCTCTACTGGACCTTTAGCGAGTGCAAGTTCTTCGAAAACTTCGTATCACGATGTTGTTGATACTGTAAAAGCAGATATAAACTGGGACTTGACGTATAGTTACCCTCCTCCAAATCCGTCGCCGCCTCCACCGCCATCGCCTGGACCAGCTCCGTTAACACTCGCTGATGTTGCTAAATCTGCAAGTCCCGCAGCTATAGCTGGAGCAGTACTTTCTGTTGTATTTGTATTCCTGATCTGTTGCTTTAGGCGCAGAATTGCCCGATGCTGCTCACCAGAGGCCAAACGTCTTGAGAGTCAAGCAAACGTCGGCGTTCCTGTTGCGGTTCATCGGAGTTTACCAGGACACGGTTCACGACAAATGTTCGAAGTATGGCAGTTGACGGATGAGGAGGACGCAGAGCTACAAAGAACGCGCGCTATGCCACACATGCAACCATTCTCTCCGGAAGCACCGGCAAGTCTGCGCGATCCATATACAAGCACTACCTCCCCGACAGATGCCGATCCCCAATTTCTCAGGGCAATACCAACTCAACCTCCGGTGAGTAATGCACGTTGGGGAGCAACGAGAGATCCAGGTATTTGGTACCCAGACGACGATGACGACGGCAGCAACGAGTCTCGTGTGATTCCGACTATAGTAGAACATAGACGATAGATATTTTTTACAATACATAAACGCGCTAAGTGAACAACTTCTAGTAAGCTAAGATTAAAAATACAAACATGAAAACAAAAAATTGAATTCTAATTTTTACTGACGCACACGAGGCGGTGGACATGAATTGCTCGCCTCCCGGAGACACCGGTGGAGGCGCCGGCGGTGGCGCAAGTATTTTCACTGATGCCGTGGAAACGACCACTGCAGAGATATCTAAACTCACCGCTTGAAGTGTTACCGTCATTTCATCCGACGATGTCCCACTGAGAAGTTTCGATAATATTGAGGTGGTGTCTTCAAAAGTCATCGCTTCTACGGTGAACTCGACTTTCACGGCGCTCACGGATGCGGAAAGGTTTCGGCGGCGCTTCATCAATGACGCTGGTACGTCAGTCACGTTTGTGATCGTGATAGCTTGCTGGGATACATCCAAGTACGTCGCTACACCTTCTTTAAAATGTTCCTGCTGAGCAGATCCAAACGTAGCGGCGGAATATCCAATCAACTGCACATCCGCTTTCACCGCGGCTTGTGAAGGAGGCGGTGGAGGCGGAGAAGGAGGTGGAGAAGGAGGCGGAAAAGGAGGAGGTGGAGAAGGAGGCGGAGAAGGAGGCATTGGCGGAGGACTAGGAGACGGCGACGGCGGCGGCGATGGTGGACTAGGAGGCGGATAAGGTGGTGGTAATGGAGGAGGGAGAGGAGGTGGAGAAGGAGGGGGAGGCGGTGGTGTACAGGAAGAAATATCGTGCACTGCTTCAGCCTTTGCAAAGCTTCCGGTAGCAACAAACGCAAAGCTTTGGTCATTAACGAGCGACAAGGCGCTGATTTTTGCATAGTACAAACCCCTTTTTGGATACGACCACACAATTTTCTCCACCGTGTTCAGAGAATCGCGATAAAGTGGTGCAATCACTTCAAACTCACCCGACATATCTGCCGAATAATATAGCGTAATATCGAGATCGTTGATTAGTGATCCATCCGACCCAGAAATAGACGGTTCGTCGTACCAAGTCAGCGTCATCGCTAACGTTTCCGTGGAATCTTCTGACATTAACAAGCATGCGCCATATGATGTCGTTACTTCCGTGAACGCCGAACCAGAATCGTCCATCACGAACATGTTCGTCGGGGTTTGCACGTTCGAGTCGATATCTTTTAGCTTCAAAGAGTTTGCCAAATCCACGCGCCCGAAACCGGCTTTCATCGAAGGTGCCGATTCCAACGGAGTATTATCCAAGGTATCAAAACCTTCAAGTTGTCTTGCTCCGTTAATCAGCACTGCCTTTAATAACATACCGGTGACATTCGTCAACGCGTTTTCCGATATTTTTTCTCCAGAAGGATAGTAACCATCGGTGAAATATTGCCTAACAATTGCAAGTGACCCGGAAACCGCGGGCGCAGCGTACGACGTTCCGGAAATTAACTGCGTCACTTTGCAATGCACGACAGAAGCCGTGTTTGTGGTGTTCACATCTGTTGATTGAATATCTTGACCAGGTGCTACGAGTAAAGGCGCGATTCGTCCATCGTCCGTAGGCCCCGCGCTCGAAAAACTTGACACGTGCTCGTACTGATTGTCACTCGAAGCTTTTAATATGGTTATTTTGATCGTCAACGCCGGAAACACGTCGTTAGCATTTGAATCTCCTTTCTCGATGAGTGCGCGTAAAAGTAGACCATCCTTCATAGGAATGAACGCTGACAAAAAATTAGTCGATGTTTGATCATCTATCATAGATGCCAGACGCGCTTTCGTTTCGTTCGCGTAAACGAGCGCACCATAGTATCCGGCAGTCTCTGCGTTTTTCAATCGCTCTGAGTGCGTACACGAACTTACGTCTGACTTTAAGAGAATAATTTCATTCGAATCGCTCGCGCTTGGCAACGTCGCGCACCCATTTTCTGGATTTCCCACCGTAATTACTCGGTGCGAATCGGTTGACGAATAGTTCCTATTGATGCTTGCCATGCCGCGCATATTTGCGTGAGCCCAGTGCTCGTAACCATCCCCTAATTCTATCTTGACCGCGTATTGCGACTGTGAGGGACTCGACGATTTCACGCTTTTTGTAGCGCCGACGGAAATGACATTCTTCGCATTCGCTGGCCTCGTTATGCTATTGCGTGCTTTGCAAAGCGTGCAGTATCCTCCCATGTTTCCTGCGGAAAAGACGACAACATTCTCTTGATTTTCATTCAAAAACAGGTCGACTTCATACTCACTCGATTCGTACGAATACGAACCTGTAATACCCCAACTATTTGAATGCACGCGAGCGGAAAAAGTATCGCTTGGATACTCATACAAAGTTGACCTCGACACATTGGCCAAACTCACCAAGACTTTCGATTCGTCGGTATCTACGTAGCCAATATCTGTAAATGCAACGCGCGCGTTTTTCGCCACTCCGTCGTATTGCTTGTTCCAATAAAATGATCCAGACGACCCAAAAAACACTCCAGCGACCCTCGTACCGTGACCAGTACTATCATCTACCATATCTTGACTATCACTCAACGAACGCAGGTCGATAATTTTTGAAAATGTCGTTGCGTTGGCATTTACAGTTTTTACATCACTAAAATGGCAATTATATTTGTCTATGCCAGTATCGGTCATCGCGACAACTTGATTCGTGCCTGTCAAACCGAGTTTCCATAATGGGCATCGACTATAACTTCCAAGTCCTTGACCTCCCTGTACTAACGATTGCGTGTTATAATTATGCGTGACGATTGGGAGCGTTTCGTGAATATAAACCACAGCGTTGTGTTTCAATATGCTCGAGAAGATCCTCTCGCGTTCTCCTCCCGATACGTCTCTGCCGAAAGAACATGATATTTTTACGCCGTCCGTATCTGACGATCGACAATAGGAGGTCGATGCGTTCCACACCTTTAAAGTATCGCTCAATTCTGCTGCCACGAGCTGGGCGAACGAAAAGCTGTCTTCTCGTGCAATTCGTCCTCTCGCATCGAAAAACAGTGGCGGCGCAACCGTAGCTTCGAACGATTCGCACATGGTTTTTGCGCAAACGCTCTCAAACGCAAAAGAGGTCGCACTCACTTTCGGCCACTCGTTAACGACCACCTTTATTGCACTCATTTGAAAGCATTCCGCAACTGAAGCCGCCAAAGGTGGTCCAAACGCTAAAAATGATTGTTCCGGTATCGGAGCTATCAATCCTCCTCCGTGTTTTCGTAAAGCTGTATCCAAATCCCGCCACGCTCTTGACGACGATTCCCCCACCAGCGTCACCAGGAACAAACGCGTGTCATTAATATCATCATCATCATCACCATCGTAATCGCGCGCCACTCTTCTCCTCCACGTCGCACCAGTACCAGCAGTATTCGAAGAAGAGACTCTTTTCGTCCGCGAACGAGCGCTCCGCAACAAAGCGTTTCTCGTCGTCGTTCCATAATCCGCAGGCATTCTTCGCGCATCGTCGTCGTTTCCATCACTTTGCATCGACTCGCTCGCATAACTCTCGCAATTATCGTTGACGAGCACGTATTTCAGATCCGAAGTTTGTCGCGCGAGAACATCGAACCGTTCGCCGCGCCGTAAACGCACTTCTGGATTCCGTTTGACTTCTATATCTGCCGACGTAACGACCTGCGTCGTCGAAAAAAAGAGGACGACGACGTTGACGACGACGAGAACCGCGAGCGCCAGCCGGGGACGACGTGAAAGCATTCTCTCGCGTTCTGTTGGTAAAATGCGCTTACGTATGCATCATCTTCGTCATCGTTCAATGTGTATGTATATATATAGTGTGTGTGCGTGTAATGGGAATAATTCAAAGTTGCGGAAAATTTTATGCACCTAAAATAAGCGAGAAAAGAATCTGCCAGACCAACGAGAAGGTTGCCTTTGGAAGAGAGAGAGAGAGAGAGAGAAGGAGAGCGAAGGATATCGACCCGCAAATATCTTCTACTTTAACGCATACACGATCTGCTAAAAACTACAATAGACTAATAAATCTTTACAAGCATCACAGCGCGTCCATGTACGGCGTCATTGAACCCAACGCAAACAACGCCACGTTTGCGCTCACGCCTAACATTAAGCCTAACATCAAACCGGCTTGTTCGTCGTTGCTCCCTCTTCTGGTTTCTCTGGTAGCGCGCGGCCACAAGGCTCGAGAGAAGGCGTAAGCGCACATCAAGCAACTCGCGGCTTCCAATAAGCCCTCTATTTTGAACAAGTTCTTTTTACCCGACGATTCTTCCAGGTGCTTGTTCAAGTCTTGCTCGGATTTGAAGACTTTCACAAACTTCGCCGCTACGATAGCGGAGAAGAAAAAGGCAAAACCAACCGAGAGGGACGCGCGCAGCGCGAGTTCGGAAGCATTACCTGCTTTGCAACTAAACGCACTCAATGCCGCTGGAGCAGTTCGTAAAAGAGCGCGGATACACGCCGGAAATTCGATGTGAATGTTTTCTAACGACTCAGAGGCGGAGGCAAACCGAACGCCGTCCAGGATGGAGAGGGAAACACACGTTATGGACACGATGAACGCTTCAAAGGCGCCGTCAATAGCATCCCACCCATTCGCGAGGCTCGCGAGGCTACTGCTGCTGTTTGTGGTAGTCGTGGTCGTATTCTTTTCTGCGCCTTCAGAGGAGGAGAAAGCGTCGAAGAAGACAAGCTTCGGGAGTCGCAAAAGAATTAATCTCGCCAGCACCACGCCAACAACCGCAAACACTATCTCCACTACCCCTCCGTAATAAATAGCGCGGAGCGTTAATAATAACGCGCGGAAACCCATAACAATCAAAACACCGCTCGCAACCCCTAATGTTGCGCCAATTTTACCATCCGCAAAATTGCTTTTCCTACTTCCCGAGGATGATTTCAACACGTCGCCTTCGATATTGCCGTTACTGTTTTTGTTGTTAATATCTATTTCGTCGTTTCTTCGCACCTTATCCCTAAACAAACGCTCAACGAGCATCATCCCTCGTTTATTCGTAAATCGTAACGTAAACAACGCGAAAGAGGCTATAAACGCCGGCGCGAGCGCTAAATAAAACGTGCTCTTCCCGCCACCGCTCCCCGCATCATCTACTCCTAAACCAAAGTCTTTCAACGTTGGCGCTCGTAACGTCCCGTCTTCGTTATCCAACCTTTGCATGGCCATGCGAAAACCTTCCAACGCCGCCGCACTCATTGTTGCCGCCGTTGCCACCGCTCTAGCATCTTCTGCGCCTTCAAACGCGTCCGGTAACAGCTCTGCAAATACAATCCAAATCATACAGCCGGCACTAAAACCGACCCCAAAAGGCATCAAACTCGTGAAAGTCTCCACGAACAAGAACGATGGCACCGCCGTAACTGTCTGTGGCAATGAACTCAACACAGACCAAAACAAGCACTGCATCGGTTTCACGCCTTTACTCGCCAAAACTGTCGATACCGCTAAACCTTCTGGTACGTTATGCACGCCGATGGCGAACGTCACCAAACATCCTTGCGCCCACCCGTGAACTCCCGAAAAACTCACCCCGACGCCCGACCCTTCCCCGAACGAGTGCGCGGTCATGATGCCAACCACGAGTAACGTTTTCCGCGCATCTGCGCCGACCAAATTCGCAAACGACACGTCTTCGTGCGCGCGTAAAATTTTCTGCAAAAAAGCAATAAAAGTTGCCCCGCAGAACAATCCAAAAACGACTAAGCCGGGACCGTGCGGTTGACCCTCGTGAACCATATCGAAAGATGCAGCGAGCATGACGCCGCACGCGATGGCGTTCGCTAACCCGGCGTACAGTGGGGAAAGTTTTTCGCCCTTGGGGAGTAAGAAGAACGGAACAGAGCCGAGACCAGTCATGGATGCCATGAGAAGCGTCAACGTGAAAACTGCGAACGCGGACGTTGGGGACGAACCCGTCGAAGACGCGTTCGCTGCCGCGTTGAGCAGCGCATCTTCCGCGGCAGCGACCATGACGTCAATCTCGATTTCACGAGTGCCTCTTTTCGAGTATCAAATAGATATATGTTCTCGAAGGATGGTCTCTTGGTGTTGTTGTTGTTGCCGCGCGTGAGAAATTATGAGTCTATTTCAACGGATTTTTTCATATTTTCAGACGAATTCGTCTGCTCTAAATCTCTATTCCTCACGGTCAATGTATATC